>QWCN01000011.1_pt1 | contig 320983 bp, 279 predicted proteins | sample 1972711 | NCBI WGS metagenome assembly QWCN01 (sample SAMN09866707, study PRJNA288562) | Human gut metagenome isolate term1_stool, whole genome shotgun sequencing... | isolation source: gut | host: Homo sapiens | place: USA: California | reverse complement strand
ATTTTTTCTTTCTATTCCGATTCCGGGTTTTGTGCCGTCAGACCGGTTCGCCTGGAACGGTCCGGTAAGGCTTTCCTTCACTGACCGGCGGAACTCCTCACTATGTTCGTCAGACACCACCGGTCGGGCGTTCGGAAAACCTAACCGGACACTCGTTCCTGCTCCAATGGTCTTCCGCCACAAAACCCTCCATCTTCCGTCAGCACTACAGGGCAAAGAAGGAAAGTTTTATTGAATGAAAGGGCAGGCCACCCTGACCGGAGTACGAATACCTGGATTATTAGATCGGATTATTTCTATAAAATACTGATTATTAAATTAATCTCTAATGCATAAAGTATCAGAAAAACATCTGTTTGATAGAAGTTTATACTTTTTAGGTCACAGTTCGTTTTCCATGCAGTGATAACACGAACACCGGAGACGAATAAGTAACGAACTATATTAATCTGCAAGTAAAATGAGAGAAAAAACTCCACCATAAGCTATTTTGTTTGCCGGGTAGATACAAATCCATCCACATAAGGAGAGTCTGATTTGATTACGGCAAATGCTTGCCTGACGAGCTTGTTTGCAACAGTAATAAGAGCCACCTTGGAAGGTTTCCGTTGGCTTTCAATCGTGTGTAGCACTCTTTACAGGTTGTGTTACCACGTAATGCCGACCACGAGGCGACATATAGCAGTGAACGCAGGCTCACATCCCCGTTACGGTTTATCCCACCTTTGATGTGCACGGATGTTCCGGATTGCTGGTATGTCGGGCATATTCCGATAAAACGGGAAATTTGCTTTGCGTTATCGAAATAGGAGAATCCTCCGGTAGCGACAATCAAGGCCGTAGCCAAAGTGATACCAATTTCTTTGATGGATGTAAGAAGTTTAATCTGCCTGTCAAACTCTGACGAAGCCAGGTCTGCAAGTTCAGATTCCAAAGACTCTATTTGACTGGCCAAAAAAGAATATGTTAAAGCAATAAATAACAAGCTTATCTTTACAAAAAATAACTGTTTTGCTATAGATTCATTAAAAGTATGCCAGGAAGCCTACGAAGATTTATTGGCAAATCTCATAGATGTAAATAAAGTTATAGAGCAAGCAGAAAATGATTCACTTGAAATAAATTTGCAATATCCATTCCCAACTACATATTCAGCTTCTCACACAAGTTATATATTCACAAAACATAATACGACAAATAATTTAAATATTCTTTCCCCACGTTTAAAAACTTCAAGCGAAGATGGAGGAACAACAGAAAGAAATGTATTGTTAGCTTCAATGGCAGCTAATAGTCATTGTTATTTCCAAAGTGGCACTGCTAACATAAAATCTATAACACATGTAAATATTTCCATTTTCTTTTGGTCTTTTATGATTTATGATGAGGTATGGGGACACCATAATGGTGCAAATGGATTAGGTGTAATTGGAGAAAATAATGGTAATTATGAATATGATTGGTTATATGCTTTAGATAATCACACAGGAGAATTTAATTGGGAATTTCGTAACGTATCTTCCAGTACAGATGGCGTTTCTATTAATCATAATTTTTTTGGTAAAAAAGTAAATCGATAGATCGGGATATTCAGTAAATATCCCTACCTAAAGATAAAAAAGTCAACTAATTCGCAATAATTTACACATGAATCAGTCAACTAATTTCCTAATATTTTAGGAATGTCCCTGGATCAACCACAGTTGTTTTGCTAAATCGTCCTTTTCAATTTCTCATTGATTCTGGAGCGGACTTTAATCATAGCATTCTTTTTCTTAATCCATTCGACAAGCCGTTCCATATCGCCTGCATTTTGAAATTCCAGAATCTTCTCGTCAGCCTCGCGGCAAAGGATTTCTACCCGGCGCATCTTATAATTATCTACAATTTTAGGCAATAGTTCGTCGAGCATCATCTCTTCGGTCCGCATCGAGGAATCTTTCAGGGTCCAAAGTTTACTCAATTCATAGGGTTCGCTCAGAATATCCGCGACAAGTTCACAAATCGACACATCCGGGTTGCCGATAAAATACTTAGAAGGGATAAATCCGGGATTCCGATAATTCTTCCGGTATTCATTCTGAATTTCTCTCAAACGGGGATTCAACATTTCCAGTTCGTCCTCAGCCAGTTCGTGAATGATATATTCCCCGACAGTAACCGAATAAGGCATCCCGTCACGCTCTTCTTCGTAAAGCTCCTGTCCTCCGAAGAGCAACAAATAACGCACCAACACCATTTCTTCGGTGTCGCAAGGCGTCACCTGAACAGTCTTGGCCGGAGTCAGAGTCACCCGAGGGGGCTGTTGAGTGGGCGATTTATAGGGCAAAGGGGTCGGATCGCCGACTTTTTCTTTCCGGATACGGGCGATCTCATTGTAAAGGAGCTTTTCTTCCACCTTCATTTGGTTCGCAGTCTCCTGAACATATACCGAACGGGTGATCGTATCGGGAATCAACGAAATACTCCTGACGATATCTGTAATCAACTTCGCTCTTTCTATCGGATCACTACCCGCTTGTGTCAACAATAATTTTGTCTTGAAATGAATAAAATCCGTTTCATGCCCGGAGATATACTCCAACACTTCTTCGGCAGTATGCGCCTGCGCATAGGAATCGGGGTCCTCGCCGTCGGGCAAGGACACGACACGGACATTCAATCCCTCTTCGAGTACCAGGTCGATCCCGCGTAGAGACGCTTTTATTCCCGCAGCATCACCGTCATAGATGATCGTTACATTCGGGGTCAAACGGCGGATCAGACGGATTTGTTCGATCGTCAGAGAAGTACCCGAAGAAGCCACGGTATTTTCTATCCCCTTTTGGTGAAAAGAGATCACATCGAGATATCCCTCTACCAAATAACAACGATTGTGCTGTACAATACTTTTCTTGGCAAAATAGATCCCGTACAGCGTACGGCTCTTGTGGTAAATCTCAGACTCCGGAGAGTTGAGGTATTTGGCACTTTTCTTATCGTTGGTCATAATCCGGCCACCGAAAGCAATGATCTTACCGGCCAAATCACGAATCGGGAACATCACCCTGGCACGGAAACGATCGAACAGTCCGCGTTCCGATTCTATGGTCAGTCCCGTTTTTACCAAAAACTCTTTTTTATATCCTTTTTCTAAAGCTGCTTTCGTGAAACCGTCCCAAGCTTCGGGACAATACCCCAGACCGAATTTCTCGATCGTCCGATCATCCAATCCCCGACGACGAAAATACCCCAACCCCACCGATTTCCCTTCATCGGTATGCAACAATTGCTGTACGAAAAATTCTTCGGCATAATTGGTCACGATCAGCATACTTTCCCGCTCGCTCTTCTCTTGCTTTTCGTGTTCCGAAAGCTCTTTTTCTTCGATAATAATATTATATTTAGCCGCCAGCCAACGCAGAGCCTCGACATAAGACAATTGTTCGTGTTCCATAATGAAATTCACCGCATTCCCGCCTTTCCCGCATCCGAAGCATTTATAAATACCCTTCGACGGAGAGACCGTAAAAGAACCTGTTTTTTCATTATGAAAAGGACAACAGCCCACATAATTCACCCCTCTCTTCTTCAGACTTACAAAGTCGGAAATCACTTCGTAAATATCTGCAGCATCGAAAATCTTCTGTATCGTCGCTTGATCAATCATAGTACAAAGGTAAGAGGTAAAAAGGAAAAAGATAAAAGGTAAAAGGTAAAAAGTAAAAGGTTTTTTCTATTTATTATATTTCACAGTATTTTAACTACATTACAATCACGCTTTGGCACAATATTTGTACTTTTGCGTCCCATGGAAACGATATATATTCAAAACGTTTTCATGTGCAAATTTAATTTTATCATGACAGAAAGCGAATTTAATCGGGCAAGAGAAGAACTATTAGAAAATATTTCTGAGTTATTTTTAAAATATGGCTTAAGAAGTACTTCAATGGACGATATCTGTTCGCATCTCAAGATCTCGAAAAAAACTTTATACCAATATTTCAGTAATAAAGACGATCTTGTCGAACAGATCATGATGCACCGTAGAAATAATTACCGTACACAGAAGGATATCGAAGAACTGAAACAACATAATTCTGTAGAGATCATGTTGACGATCAGAGACCATATCATCCGGAGCTTCAACAGCAGGATGCCGGCGAATTTATTCGATTTAAAGAAATACCATCCGGATGTTTATCAACGAGTAAATAACAAAGATCAGATTTTTATCCAAAATTTATTTAACGAAGTGATCGACAAAGGGATACGGGATGGTTATTTCCGGTCTGATATCAATCGTGAGATCCAGGTCTACCTGTTTGTAAAGCAAATGTCTCTCATCGGTGAGCCGGAAATGATCAGTGAATTGAAATATCCGATTTCTACGATCGTCTCTACGATTGTAGAAAATATTATCCGCAGTTTCGCGACTCCCCAAGGGATGCATGAATTGGAACATTTACTTTATAATAAACCTCATGAAAAAACAACTAAGCCATGAAAAAGAACAGATCTAACTTTCCCAGGAGAGCTATGCTGTTTAGCTGAATTTCGGGATATAAACGTGTATAATCAAAATCAAAAATCTAATAATTAAAGAGAATGAAAAGAGGAGTATTAATCATTTTTGTTGCGATTCTCATTCCGTGTTTGCTGCAAGCCCAGACCACACCGAATGATCCCCAGCGTCTGACGCTAGAACAAGCGGTAAATTTTGCCGTAGAGCACAACAAAGAACTACAGGCATCCCAAATGAATATCGAATTGAGAAATAAAATGGTGACAGAAGCCATTTCTCAAGGTTTGCCTCAAATCAACGGCGATCTGAACTATAGCACCAATTTCAGATATAAGATGAGTTTCCCTGGATCGGAATCGTCTACCGTACTGAAAGACCAGTCGAGCGTCGGGGTTACCGTTAACCAACTGCTATTCAGTGGTGAATGGATATTGGGAATACAAACCAGTAAGATTGCTAAACTGATTGCTTCTCAGCAAGTGGATGTAACCGAATTGGATATTAAAGAAACGGTTTATAATTCGTATTATACCATCCTGGTGAGCGAACGCCTGATGGAAATCGTAAAGCAGAACCTGGAAAATATGAGCCAGATACAGCGTCATACCGAAAATATGCTGGCAGCAGGTACTGCCGAGCCGACAGACGTCGATCAGATCCGCATCACTGTCGGACAGTTGAAAAACAGCCTTCTGGCTATGCAACGGACAGTAGACGTAAACTATAATTTACTGCGCCTGCAACTGGGTTTACAAGCCGGGACTCCGATCACCCTGGCCGATCAACTGGATAATTTTCTGGAAGTCGGTAATTTCCTGAAACTGGCCGGCCAGGAATTCGATATCAACCAGAATGCCCAATACAAACTGATGGAGACCCAGGAGGAATTACAAAAGAAAATGGTAGGATTGAAAAAATGGGCTTATTCACCGACGATCTCTGCAAACTACGGTTACACCTATAAAATCCTGAAACCTAGCTTGGATTTCAGTCCGAAACATTCAGCTACCATTACGATGAGTATTCCTATTTTTTCAGGTCTGCAACGTAAAGCGCAGCTCGATCAGGAGAAAATCACGCTGGAACAAACCACGCTGAACAAGAGTTTATTGGCGGATCAATTGAACTTACAGGAAGAGCAATATAAATTCGCCCTGAAAAATGCTTTGGAAGATTATAACCTGCAAAGTGAGAATATTCAGGTTGCCCGGAAAGTGCTGGAAAATTACCAGTATAAATACAATGCCGGAGCCGTATCCAGTTTAGATCTGACCCAGGCCAACAATAATTACCTGACCGCAGAAAACAACTATACTTCGGCTTGTTTAACATTATTACAGGCACAAACTCAACTGGAGAAACTGTATAACGAGCTAAAATAATCAGGAGTGAATAGTCGGAAAGCGATCTTTTAGCTCTGTAATTGAAAAAGAAACAAATTAAATATTGAAAACAATGATAAAGAACGTAATTTTATCTACCCTCGCGATTGCTGTATTAGCCGGTTGTTCAGGAAAGAAAGATTCTGACAAAGATACCAGCGTAGTTGAAGCTATCCCGGTGAAAGTTCAAAAACTGGAAAAAGAAAACATTGCCCGTACCCTGGACTACACAGCAAATTTACAGGCAGACGAGCAAGTGTATTATGCACCTGCAGCTACCGGACGTATTGAAAAAATCTATGTAGAAGTTGGGGACCGGATTAAAAAAGGACAATTATTAGTCGAAATGGACCGGACGAATCTGCAACAAGCCGAAGTCCAGTTAAAAAATCTGGAAACCGAATACAACCGGGCTAAAATGCTGAATGAAACTCAGAGTATCAGTAAGCAAGCCTACGATGCTGCAGTGACCCAATATGAGGTAGCTAAATCGAACGTAGACTTCCTGAAAGAAAATACCCGGATGTTGGCTCCTTTCAACGGAGTAGTGACCGGAAAATATTTCGAAAACGGAGAAGTATATACAGGAGCTGCTTTCGGTGGTGCTTCCAAACCATCGATCATTGCAATTGAAAAAATCAATCCCCTGAAAGCCTACGTAAATCTTTCGGAACAATATTTCTTATCGGTAAAGAAAGGCACGAAAGTAGAATTGAAAAGTAGCCTTTACCCCGACCGGATATTCGAAGGACAGGTAAGTATCGTTTATCCGACGATCGATCCGGCTTCGAGAACTTTCACCGTTGAAGTGAAGATTCCGAACGATGACGAAGCATTACGTCCCGGTATGTACGGAACCATCAATTTCTTTATCGGAAATACCGAAACCGTTGTTGTTCCTGCTATCGCTGTGTTGAAACTTCAGGGTGCGAATGACCGCTACGTATTCATCAACAAAGACGGTAAAGCCAAAAGAGTATCCGTGAATTTAGGGAAGCGTTTTGAAGATAAGATCGAATTGATCAGCGACGAAATCCAGGAAGGAGACGAATTGATCGTTGTCGGTCAGGGACGTGTTATCGACGGTTCACCCATTACTATCACTCAATAAGATAAATACATCAAATAAATAGTAAGAATATGAGTATATACAATACAGCGGTCAACAAGCCTATTTCCACATTAATGGTATTTATCGCCATTATGGTATTAGGTGTTGCCTCTTATATACAGTTACCGGTGGATCAGTACCCCAAGATGGACCCGCCCTACCTCACTGTGATGGCAACTTATCCGGGAGCGAATGCCTCGGATATTGAGGAGAATGTAACCAAAATCCTGGAGGATCAATTGAACTCAGTAGACAATCTGAAAGAGATGACTTCTACGTCTTATGACAACTTAGGGGTAATCTCTCTGGAATTCGAATGGGAAGCCAACCTGGACGAAGCATCCAACGACGTACGTGACGCTGTCGATAAAGCAATGCAAAATTTGCCGGACGATATCGACCGACCGACCATTATGCGTTTCAACACGTCTATGATGCCGATCCTGATTTATGCCGTCACGGCCGACCAATCTTATCCCGGTATAGACAAGATTCTGGATGACAAACTGATCACCCGTTTGAACCGGGTAGACGGTGTAGCTTCTGTGATCGTTGCCGGAGCACCGGAACGTGTGGTTTATGTCGATTTAGACCCGAATAAACTGGATGCTTACAACCTGACTCTCGAACAGATCGGTAACAAAATCCTGGCAGAAAATAAGGATGTTTCTTCCGGTAATGTGAAGATGGGACAAATGGACTACGCCTTACGTGTAGAAGGAGAATTCGAAGAAAGCGACCAGATCAAAAATATCGTACTCGGTACCCAAAACAACAAAACGATCTACCTTCACGACGTTGCTGTAGTACGGGATACGATCAAAGACATCACCCTGGAACAAACGATCAACCGGGGACGCGGCGGTGTATTATTGATCACGAAACAGACCGATGCCAACGCTGTAGCCGTAGCTAAAGAAGCGAAAAAGCAGCTGGAACTGGCGATGAAAGAATTACCTTCGGACATCAAGTTCCAGATTATTTCGGATAACTCGGATTTTATCGTGAAATCTATCAACAACCTGCAGGAAACGTTGATGTATGCTTTGATCTTTGTGGTATTGGTCGTATTTCTGTTCTTAGGACGATGGAGGGCCACTTTTATCATTGCTCTGACCATCCCGATCTCACTGATTGTCGCCTTCATCTATTTGTTTGCAACGGGTGAGTCTCTGAACGTAATTTCACTGTCCTCCCTCTCTATTGCAATCGGTATGGTGGTAGACGATGCCATCGTAGTGTTGGAAAACGTAACGAAACATATCGACCGGGGAAGCCGGCCACGTGAAGCAGCCAAATACGGAACGAATGAAGTATGGTTGTCTGTAATCGTCACCACACTGGTAACCGTAGCTGTGTTCTTCCCGCTGACCCTGGTAACCGGAATGACCGGAATCTTGTTCAAACAGTTGGGATGGATCGTTTGTATCACCGTATGTACCTCGACACTGACGGCTATTTCTCTGACTCCTATGCTTTGTTCACAATTAATGCGGATACAGGAAAAGACCAGTAACAGCAAGTTCAGCTTTTACAATTTCGTATCCCGGCAATTGGATAGGCTGGATTCAGGTTATGAAAGACTGATCCGTTGGGTACTGCATCATAAAACATTCGTCATTTGTTTCATGACTGCCATCTTCCTGGGGTCTTGCAGCCTTACGCGTTTTATCAAAACCGACTTTATGCCGCAGAACGACCAGAGCAATATGACTGTATATGCAAAAATGCAATCCGGTCAACGGGTAGAAGAGACGAAAAGAGTCGCTTTACAGATCGACTCAATGATCCGGGCAGATATACCGGAAATTACGATCATCAACTTGTCGTACGGTAGTGAAGAAGAAGCTTCCTTCGCTTCTATGATGAACAGTACCGGTAACAATATCCTGAATATGCGTTTACGTACCGTAGATATTAAAGACCGTGAACGGAGTATTTTCGTCATTGCCGACCAGGTTCGTTCTATCTTGAAGAGTTTCCCGGATGTACTGCAATATACAGTCAGTACCTCATCCAGCGGTGGTTCTATGGGTAGCAACTCTGTCGATATCGAAATTATGGGTCACGATTTCAACACAACCACCCGTTTGGCTCAGGATATCGCAGTGAAAGCCCGTCAGATCCCGGGAGCCGAAGATATCAAAATCAGCCGGGACGACGATAAAGCCGAACTCCAGATTGCTTTAGATCAGGATAAACTGGCTCGTCATGGTTTGACCACTTCAGAAGTCGGTTCTTATGTCCGTAACCGGATCTACGGTTTCCGTAACAGTAAATTCAAAGAAGACGGAGAAGAATACGACATCATCGTCCGCCTGGATGAGAAATACCGTTCTTCTCTGACGGAGATCGAAAATATCCTGATCATAGACGGCCACGGCGAAAAAATACGTCTGAAAGAATTGGGTGAAATCAAAGAGTACTTCTCACCGCCAAATATCGAGCGTAAAAGCAAACAGCGTATCCTGAAAGTGTCTATCACTCCGGCAGCTGGCGTAGCTTTAGGAGATATCGCACAGGCATCACAACAGATTATCGACAATCTGGAAGATGTACCTCAGGATGTCAGTCTTTACATCGGTGGTAACTACGAAGACCAGCAGGAATCCTTCAGTTCTTTGATCTGGCTGTTACTGTTGTCCCTAATGTTGGTATACATTGTGATGGCCGCTCAGTTCGAATCTTTCAAGATGCCGTTCATTATCATGTTGGCCATTCCGTTTGCATTCACAGGAGTAATTCTGGCCCTGTTGCTCACGAACACCACCTTGAGTATCGTGGCTGCCTTGGGTGCTATTATGTTGGTCGGTATCGTGACGAAGAACGGTATTGTGTTGATCGACTTTATCAACCTGATGCGTGAAAGAGGTATTCGCTTGTACGATGCTATTGCACAAGCTTGTCGTTCCCGTCTGCGTCCGGTATTGATGACCTCTTTGACTACGATTCTGGGTATGGTACCGATGGCGATCAGTGCAGGTGAAGGTTCCGAAACCTGGCGGCCAATGGGTATCGCAGTAATCGGTGGTATGGTTTTCTCCACCATCATTACGATGATCATCGTCCCGGCCGTATACGCTGCTATGGACAAAAGCGGTAGCCGTGACAAGAAAAAGGCACTGGCCAAAGAATTTAAATTTATGAAAGACTTCGATCCTGAAAAAGATCTACCCAAAAAGTAATCGATAATGCAGATTTACAGTTTCAGACCGATATTAAAGTCTGAAATTGTAAATCAAAAATCAAAATCAAATATGAAGAAAGCAGTATTCATAACATACAACCAAGCCCTGACAGAGCGAGTAGCTTTTCTCCTCGATCAATTACAGATCAAAGGATTTACGCAATGGCCTCTGGTTAACGGAGCAGGAACAGAAACCGGAGAACCTCGTATGGGATCTCATACCTGGCCGGAAATGAACTCCGCCACCATTACCATCGTCGAAGAAGAAATGGTGCCCCTGATTCTGAAATACGTCAAAGCGTTGGATGAAGTAAACAAAGAAAACGGTATCCGGGCTTTTGTCTGGGATATTACCGATATGTATTAATCCGAAAACTCAATAGGGTCTGCGCAAAGCAACTGCACAGACCCTATTCAAAAATTCTCTTCCTTAACCACAACCGACAATCTGCCTAAGTGGCAGTAAAATAGTTTCAACTTTCTTTCAGCGGTTTAAAGCCGCGTCCCAGAATTTCTTTCGAATCGATTACGTTGATAAAGGCTTCGGGGTCGATTTCTGCAATCCGATGCCGTAAAATCATCATTTCACGACGTGTGAGGATGGTGTAGATCATATTGCGGCTTTCTCCCCGATACATACCGACAGCCGGCAATAAGGTAGCTCCCCGGTTGATATCCTTGATAATGACATCCTTCACCGGATCTAACTTATCAGTGACAATCATCAGGGTCTTATGTACAGCAGCACCGTCGATTACCAGATCGATCACTTTTCCTTCGATAAATACGATAATCCAGGAATACATCGGTAAACGCCAGTCACCGAAAGCAACAACCGTCGACAACGTAATGGTACAGTCGACAATAATCACCAAAGTTCCAAGCGATATGTGGGTATATTTATTCAAAATCATAGAAATGATATCGGATCCTCCGGAAGTTGCCCGTGCCTTAAAGATCATACCGATCCCGATACCATAAACAATTCCTCCGAAAATAGCGGACAACAACTGTTCGTTCAGTAACGTACGATCCGTAATACCGGGCTCCAACAAGGCATCATAGCCGTATAAATAGTGGATGAGACGCATAAATGCCGGAATAGCGAACGTACAGATAATGGTTTTTACCCCGAACATACCTCCCAAAAAGTAAATTCCCAACAAGAGTAAAGGAACGTCCATACACAGGGCTGCAATTTCAGTCTCCCACCCCCACAAATGGTGAAATACCATAGACAATCCGTAAGTTCCTCCGGGAGCAAACCCATAAGGCTCAGCAAACATCACCGCCCCCAGGGCAAAAACAAAACATCCGCCCAACAACCAGGCATAGGTTATAAAAAAATCTTTAGAGAGAAATTTCTCTTTCGTAACAAATCCCATATTGACTTTAGATTTATGATTTTGATTTATGATTTAACGCCGCCAAAATTACGAATTGTTTTCGGCATTTTCTTGGCATAAAATATTTTCAACATGTTTTGTTTATATCTGTATATCAATCTATTAAACAACAAGACACAGGCATATTTATACAAGAAAGAGCATATTTATACAAAAACAGGAAATCGCATTGAAAACGATTGAAGCCCTATACGGCAATAACAGGATAAGGTGAGTAATCGTAAAGTTGTATTTTCCCTTTCAAGAGGGATTCAGGAACATCGATCAGCCGTTGATTGCTACTTCCCCTGAAAAGCAAATCGGTATCCCGCAAATGCTGATTAAAACGTCCATCTACCAAAACATCGATATAAGGCAAGATTTGTGCCAACCGGGCAGACCGGCACACCTCTTCGTAGCGATAACCGGTATAACACCAAATATTCTTTTTGCTTTTGTTTTTAATCAACTTAGCCAATTCAGTAAATGCTTCGACTTGCTCCAAAGGGTCTCCCCCACTAAAAGTAATATTTGAAAAAGGATCGGTCAGCAAGCGTTCGGCCACCTCTTCTACTCCGACCGCATGCCCATGCTCACGTTCCCAGGATTGGGGATTATGACAACCGGGGCAATGATGCCGGCATCCTGCCGCATAGAGAGAGGTCCGGAATCCCGGACCATCTACCACGGTATCTTCGATAATATCCAATAAAAACAGGTTCATCGCTAAACTAATTATGTCTGACCCGATCATTCAATTCAGCCAGTTTCGCCTGATTCCAGCGATTTGTCGTACCGACCAGATATCCGGTAATCCGTTGCAGGCGATCGATATGATGTCCTCCGCAATTGGGGCATTCTTCCAAACCGTCGGTCGCGTCTTCATGTCCACAATCCATACAGCGGTTACGGTTGTGATTGACAGAACAATACCCCATATTATAGCGGTCCATCATGTCTACCACCGACATAATCGCATCCGGATTGTGGGTTGCATCTCCATCGATCTCTACATAGAAGATATGCCCTCCGCGGGTCAGATCATGGTAAGGAGCTTCTATTTCTGCTTTATGCCGGGCACTGCATCGATAATAGACAGGCACATGATTCGAGTTCGTGTAATATTCCCGGTCGGTCACTCCCGGGATGATTCCGAAACTCTTTTTATCCTTCTGAGTGAATCTCCCGCTCAATCCTTCGGCAGGAGTAGCCAATACACTATAATTGTGCTGCCAGCGCTCCGAAAATTCATTCGCTTTATCCCGGAAACGGGTTATAATTCGGATCCCTAACTGCTGTGCAGCCGGATCTTCTGCATGGTGCTTACCTGTCAACGCGACCAAACATTCGGCCAAACCGATAAAACCGATCCCCAGTGTCCCTTGATTTATAACACTCTCTATCGTATCTTCAGGTTTCAACTTCTCCGCTCCTACCCACAGAGAACTCATTAAGAGAGGGAATTGCTTTGCCCGGGCAGTTTTCTGAAACTCAAACCGACGATGTAATTGCAAAGCCGTCAACTCAAGGAGTTCGTCCAATTTCGAGAAAAATGTCCGGATTCTTTCTTCCCGTTCGGAAATATCCATACATTCGATAGCCAGACGTACAATGTTTATCGTCGAGAAAGAAAGATTTCCCCTACCGATGGAAGTCTTCTCTCCGAAGCGGTTTTCAAAAACCCGGGTCCGGCATCCCATGGTAGCCGTCTCATAGCGAAAACGCTCCGGATCGTCGGCTTTCCACAATTCATGCCGGTTAAAAGTAGCGTCCAGGTTGATGAAGTTGGGAAAAAAACGCCGGGCACTGACTTTACAAGCAAAAACATATAAGTCGTAATTGGGATCCTGAGGTAAATAATTCACGCCCCGTTTCTTTTTCCAGATCTGAATCGGAAAGATAGCCGTACCTCCGCTTCCCACTCCCCGATAGGTAGAGGTCAGCATTTCCCGAATAATACAACGGCCTTCGGCAGAAGTATCCGTACCGTAATTGACAGAACTGAAAACAACCTGATTGCCTCCCCGGCTATGAATGGTATTCATATTATGGATAAAAGCCTCCATAGACTGATGTACACGACTTACCGTCCGGTTGATCGCATGTTGTAAAACCCGCTCATCCCCGCTCAAACCGTCCAGCTCAATCCGGACATAATCTTTGATGGGAAAATGGTACAGGTGTTTGTAATCTTCGCCGGTAATCTCTTCCAATACTTTCACCTCTTCGATAAAACTATTCCGCACATAAGGTGCCAGATAAAAATCAAAAGCCGGAATCGCCTGTCCGCCATGCATTTCATTCTGAGCCGTCTCGAGCGAAATGCAACCGAGGATGCTAGCCGTCTCGATCCGTTTTGCCGGACGGGATTCACCATGACCGACATAGAATCCGTTTTTCAGGATCTTATCCAAGGGATGCTGTACGCAGGTGAGACTTTTGGTCGGATAATAATCTTTATCGTGTATGTGCAGATATCCTTGCCGAACGGCATTTTTTACTTCTTCTACCAACAAATAATCGTCGACAAACGGCTTTGTCGTTTCACTGGAAAATTTCATCATCATCCCGGCAGGCGTATCCGCATTCATATTGGCATTTTCCCGGGTCACCTCATTCGATTTCGTCTCTATGATTTCCAAAAAAATATCCCGGGTTTTCGCTTTACGGGCCACACTACGCTGATTCCGGTAAGCAATATATAATTGAGCCACATCTTTACGGCGGCTCTTCATCAATTCGATTTCCACACAGTTTTGAATATCTTCGACACTCATCTGCTCCTGTCCCCGGCAAGCGATACGATCGGCAATTTCATGTGCCAATTGCATATCTTCTCCTTTATCGGTATGCAGCATCGCTCTTCTCACTGCAGCAACGATTTTCTCCTCATTAAAGCCAACTACACGGCCATCTCTTTTCAATACAGTCTGAATCATTATTTTACTTTTTAATCATAAACCGATAACCCATAAGGCAAGGAGAGGACAAAAAAAAGACAAGCGAATCCTTCTTTCCGGCCTTTCCTCGAAAGCCTCAGAAAACAATAATTACGGCAGGTCTTCTGACTTACTCCCGGTTTAAACAACCTTCCCGCCAATAACGGCAGTGGTTCTTCTCGGGTTTAAACCGCTCTACGGAGCTTACAGCAGCGGGACTGTCCGGGATTCTCACCCGATTCCCTTTTCATCTCATCCCTACGCTAGGATAAGAACCGAAATCAAGACAAAAATAGAAAGTTTTTTACGAAGAGAAAAATATTTTCAGAAACTTTTCTGACATTTTTTCAAAGTAACAGATTATCAAAGTTTTCCAATACAAATCTTTTAATCTAGAATCCGGCACATTCAAACTATTGATAATCAACATATAACTACAAAACAAAATTCAAATCATCAAGCAATCAAACATTTAAAAGTTTTCCAAAATAAAAATCCAAAAATTAATCGAGTTAATATTTTTCAGCATTGATATTTTATTCTTCGTCTTTTACTTTTGATTTTTCATTTTGTAGATATTCCACCCAAATTCGGGCTGCTTCTTCCACTGTTTTGAGACAAGGACGTTTTTTATAATATTCGGGTGTCCGGGCTTCAGGCACCGGATCGAACCCGATTCTTGAGGGAGTCACCCCCAACAATTCACCGCAGATCAACGAACCGTTACGCTTCACAAATTTCTCTGCCAATTGTTGTACCAGTCTATAATTCGCTTCTTTCCCTTCCCTATCTTTTCCCTCTACACAACCTGTTTCGAGGCCTGCCAATATAAACATTCCGCAAGCAGCACCGCAAGTCATTCTCATCCGACCGATCCCTCCACCGAACGAAGCCGACATCCGTAATGCCTGTTCGAAAGTATAACCATACTCGTCTGCAAAAGCAGCACATACCGACTGTGAACAATTGTAGCCTTGCCGGAATAATTCGACGGCACGCTGTATCCGGTCTTCCATCATCCTATTTTTTAATGTCCGGCAAAAGTAACGAAAGACCGTGAGAATAGGAAATCTATTTCTTCTATTGCGTAATAATATTCCCTTGCAAATCTATATCCAAAGCCATATCGAGTCCCGGTTGTTGTTTAGGGGTCAAAACAAAATGATACCGATCTCCCTGAGGGAATTGCCGATAGTCGACGCTCCGTACGGTATAGTTTTCATAAGCGGTACTATTCAGGACTTCTTTCACCACCGCAGGGACTTCGGAAAACAATACCGGCCATTCTGTATACTGCCAGTTCATCGAGCGATCGAAATAGATTTGTTTAGCTTCGTTGCCGTCCAGCATATTCGCCTGATATGCCCCGTCGGACCATTTCCCGACTTCAGTCAGTAAAGCCTGCCTATAATTTTGAGTAACAAAAGTAAGAATCGTCTGAGGAATATCGTTTCCACTATAATCTTCAACGACTGCCCGGTGCAGATAAGCTTCGGCATCAGCCCAAATCGTCACCTCATTCGCCCCGTTCTCCAATTCCACCGCATACCAATCGGGATAATTTTTCCGTTCGAGCACTTCTGTAGCCGCATCCGGCGTCCATAAAGTAGGAGGATAATCAATGCTATTGGCAATAAAATCTTTTATCGCAGCAGGAACCGAGGTATAAGTGACCGCATATTCTGCCTGCAACCAGATCCCGGAGGTATTGAACCAGGCTTCATATTCACGTCCGTTCAAGGTAAAGTCGGCCTCCCGGAAAACTCCTTTAGATTCCCATTCTACACCGGTAGCACCCGGATATTTAGCCTGAAAAGCCAATTCTACCGCTTTCCCCGGCCTATCGTCATCTTTATCCGAAGCATCGTCCCGGCAAGCAACGAACATACCCGAACCCAAAAATCCAAGTAATACAACTATTAATCTCGTTTTCATATTCTTTCGTTTTTTCTATTCCTTACGAAAAAAGAAAGAAAATGTTCGAGCTTATAAAATCCGATTCGAATACATGTCTTCGAAGTTAGAAAACTTTCCGTTTATTTTCTGTGCTTCTTCTCCTTCGGGATTCAGTTCGAGTGCTTTTTTCAAATCTTCGACAGAACCGTTTTTATCTCCTTTCATCAGTTTTGCCCGTCCCCGCTCACTGTAAGCACGCGCAAATTCCGGTTTCAATTCTATCGCTTCATCGAATAGTTCGATGGCCTTATCCGGTTGTTCACGGGCAATATAAAGCGTTCCCAGTTGCAGATACGCTTGTTCGTTAAAAGGATTCAGCCCGGTCACCACTTCATAATCCTGCTCTGCAGCCTGATCGTCACCCAAAGCTTCATGCAGACGCCCCCGGATCAAAAAAGCGTTTTCTTCTTCGGGCATCAAACCGATCACCTTTTCGATATCCTGTAATCCATCTTTATAATCCCGAGTAGACAGCATCATCTCTGCCCTCAGCAACAATGCTTCGGCAAAATCCTCCTTTATCGTAATCGCCTGAGACAAAGAGACGATCGTTCCCAATACATCGCCAGCAGCTTTTTTAGCCTTCGCAGCCAGATAATAAGCCGAAGCATTGGTTGCATCCAAAGCAATTACCCGGTTACAATCGGCAATGGCCGCTTCATATTTTTCAGCCATAAAATTCAGGTTGGCCCTCATTAACAAGACAGGAATATTATCAGGCTCGATATCGACCAAACGTCCTGCCGTTTCTATCGCTTCTTCCATCCGATCTTCGCGGTTATAGGCCCCGACCAAATGTTCGAGTACTTCCACATCCTCTTTCAATTTCAATGCTTCATTGAAACAACGGATAGCATAAGTATTCTTACCGATCTTCAATGCTTTGATACCATCGTATTTCAATACATCGAAATTGCGGTTCAATTTAGTCTCTTCGGATTCATCTGTTTCTCCGAAGAATAAAGATTTCAGAAAATTAGCCATATCGATTCAGCGTTTAATCACCATTTCATCGACAAAATTAAGCATTTTTATATTTCCTGCCAGCAAAAATAGATTTAATGACAGGGTTCCTTTTGACAAGGTTGTCCGGGCAGCTCCAATTCTAAAGTAGCATGTCCGATGCCGGCCTTCTGTAACCGGCATTTTAGTTCACTTTTTATCTGTTCCATTTCTACCATATCTGCAACGACGATATGCGCAGTCAGAGCAATTTCTGTCGTACTCAACCCCCAGATATGCATGTGATGGAAACTATCCACCCCGGGAGTAGTTGAAATAATCTGCCCGATCCGGTCATAGCTGATTCCCTGAGGCACCCCGTCCAACGACAAACGAAGACTATCGCGCAATAATCCCCAGGTGGAATAGACGATAAAAAGAGCGATCAGTATGCCGGTCAACGGGTCCATCATATACCAGCCGGTATGCTGAATAACAATTCCCGAGACAACTACCCCGACAGAAACCAATGCGTCGGCAGCCATATGCAAATAGGCCCCTTTTACATTCAGATCTTTTTCTTTGTCTTTCACAAACAACCAGGCAGTCAGCGCATTGACCAACACTCCGACTCCGGCTACCCACGCCACGGCATCTCCATCTACCGGACGAGGATGGAATAATTTATCTATACTCTCCCCCAAAATAAATCCGACAGCGACCAACAAAATAACTGCATTCAGCAGAGAAACCAGAATCGTACTTTTCTTATAACCGTAAGTATATCTCAAAGTCGGACTCACTTTAGCCAGACGAAAAGCCAGCATGGCCAATACCAAACTGAACACATCTCCCAGATTATGCCCGGCATCCGAAATCAATCCCAATGAATTATACCAAAAACCGGCAATAAATTCGGCAACGACAAATCCGGCATTTAAAACAATACCTATGACAAAAGCTTTATTCAGCGAAGTAATCCCAAGGGATCGGTGGTCATGATGGTCGTGTGACATATTTTTCGATTTAAATTTGTTTCTTCAAGCCGACTTTTTCCGATGCAAAAGGCGGGTCATCATAAAAGATTGTTTATAAAATATAAACAAGGGCAGCGAAACTCCGATGACCAAAGCAAACAGTACGAATAAAGCCGTCAAGCCATTCCGGAAAATTTCTACGATCAACTGTTGCAACACCAGCGGGTCGTCATTTTTCATAAAACGAATCAGAGCTAAAATTGTTTTATAAGCATACATACCCGGAATCATAGGCAAGAGAGAAGGGAAAGAGAATACCTCGGCCGGACAATGAATCAATTTGGCGAACCACATGCTTCCCATCCCAATCGTAAAAGCAGCGATCAGGGTAGAAGAAGTAAGATCCAAAGGAGTCTGATGGAGAAGGTAGTAGCGACAAGCATGCCCAACCGCTGCCAATAAAGCTGCTATAAAGACCGCTTTTTTCGGAGGATTCGAAATCACAGCAAAACCGATAGCGGCAATTGCAGCTAAAAAACCGTCGAACAAGACCGACAACCCAAATTCAGTATTCATATTTATCATTTCTAAATTACAACACTTCTTTTCCCAGGATCAGCAAAGTCATCGACAACCCTAAGGCAATACATATAATCAAGATAGCGGCATTGATCGCCCTGGAAAAACCGATCAGGACATGCCCTTCCAGGATATCCAGGATAGAATTGATTAAAGGAACTCCGGGGATTAAAAAAAGTACACTCGTACCTAAAGCGACATCCTGAGTGGTACCCCAATCAGAATACACACCGAGCGCCGCAACCAGAGAAGCCACAAATGAACAAACAATAAATATCAACATATGATTGACCTTACGGACCGTCAATTCCTGCCTGACAAAAAAACCGGTCAAAGTAGCCATCCACACTAATCCCATAGCGATCCAGTCTCCACCGAACAAACGGCAAAAAGCAGCATTGGCAAAAGCCACCAAAATCAACACTACCCAACGCGACATACGGGGTTGCGTCGTAATTACGGCATAACGTTTTTTCAATTCGTCCAAAGGCAAATCATGATCATAGGCTTCCCAACTCAACGAGCTCAAATCGGATATCGTCCTGAAATTCAATGCCAAAGCCGGGATACGCCTTACATAAGTGCGCCGGATAGAATAATCGTCGGCATGTTTTACGGTCATGGTTATATTACGCTGAAAAATAGTCATATCCACCCCATAACCGAACGACTCGGCAATGCGATTTACATTCCTTACTACCCGCGAAGTATGGCTCCCCACACCCATCAAAGTCGTAGCGAAATCAAGTAAAAAATTAGAAAGTTCCTGAATATCGGTATCAGCGTTCGTCATAAGGGAAGAATTAAATTTTGGAATGGCAAAATTAGAAAAACCCCCTTGTTTATGCAACCCGGAATCCGAACAATACATCCGATTGTAGCAAAATCGTAATCTGTTTGAAACAATTTTCGGGTAATCTTGCTGCAAATAAAATTCACATTTACTGTTATGAAAATAAAGTTTTTTTATGGTTTGATCCTCATTCTCACTTCGCTGTCCCTCGGGGCAGAACCGGCCGAATCTTCTCTTCCGCGTCCCAAATTAGTAGTAGGCATCGTAGTCGACCAAATGCGCTGGGATTACCTCTACCGTTATTACGACCGTTATGGAGACCGTGGATTCAAACGCTTGCTGAAAGAAGGGTTTACATGTGAAAACACTCAATTGAATTATTTACCGGCTTTCACAGCCGTCGGGCATACCTGCATTTACACCGGTTCTGTTCCCTCGGTGACCGGTATTGCAGCCAATGATTTCTATATTGAAAAGGAAAAGAAAAAGTTATACTGTACAGCCGATCCGACAGTCGAATGTGTCGGTAGCGACTCACAAGCCGGCCGGATGTCACCCCGGAATTTATGGGTAACGACAATCACCGACGAATTACGTCTGGGTACAAATTTCCATTCTAAAGTTATCGGGATCGCTCTCAAAGACCGGGCCGCTATTCTACCGGCAGGACACACGGCAAATGCCGCTTACTGGTTCGACTACGATTCCGGCAAATGGATTACAAGTAGTTATTACACCGATAAATTACCCCGCTGGGTCGAAGATTTCAATGCCCGGGACCGAGCCTCCCAACTATTGCAACAAGACTGGAATACGTTGTATCCTATCGGGACATATAAACAAAGTACAAAAGACGATACTCCTTATGAAGCCCCATTCATAAAAGGAGAAAAACCTGTTTTTCCTATTCCGACTTCCAAATTATTGAAGACAAATGGATATAGTATGATCCGCCAAACTCCTTACGGAAATACCTTCACTTTGGAAATGGCGAAAACAGCTGTCGAAAAAGAGGAAATGGGCCAGCGTGAAGAAACCGATTTTCTTGCTGTCAGTCTTTCGGCTACAGATTATATCGGTCATCAATTCGGTACGAATGCCATCGAGACCGAAGACACCTATCTCCGGTTAGATCAGGATCTCGGTCTGTTCTTTGAGTTTCTCGACGAGAAAATCGGCCGGGATCATTATACCGTTTTTCTGACAGCCGATCATGCAGCAGCCCATAATGTCGGCTTTTTACAATCCCACCGGATCCCTTCCGACAGCTGGTTATATCAAAAGGTCTTACATCGGTTGGACAGTACCTTGAACAATCGTTTCGCCGTTCAAGGCCTGGTTTATAGCCTGGATAACTATCAGGTCCATCTGGACCGTCAGCTTATTTCCCGGTCCAGGCTAGCGTATGAAACCGTAAAGTCGGCCGTCCTGGATTATCTAAACAATCTGGAAGGCATAGCCTATGCCGTAGATATGGAAAAAGTCGCAATTTCTACACTCCCTACAGGTATCAGAGAAAAAATCATCAACGGATATTGCCGGGAACGCAGCGGAGCAATACAAATCATCGTCAAACCAGGCTGGTATGAAAGCGGGACGCCTACCCCGCAGGGAACTACTCACGGGACATGGCATTCTTATGACACTCATGTTCCCCTGCTTTTCATGGGTTGGGGAATCCGGCAAGGAGCAACCCGGCGCCTTGTCGGGCTGACAGACATAGCCCCGACTATAGCAGCATTATTGCACATACAAGCCCCTAATGGTTGTATAGGCCAACCCATTCCGGAAATATTAAAATAATAAAAAAACTTGGATTAGCATTTCATTTTTTTCGTATCTTTGTTCCATACTGGTTTTCTTGTTATCATCCGGTACAAGAAATAAAAGGGAATCGGGTGAAAATCCCGGACAGTCCCGCTGCTGTAAGCTTCATAACCAGATCCGGACAATACTCCTGCCACTGTCTGCAATATGTACGACGGGAAGGCGTCCGGAGAGAAGCAAGTCAGAAGACCTGCCAGTAACAGCAAACGTCTTTACTCTCGAGGATTTAGAGTGGGACACCTGCACATATATATTTACTGTACTGTTAAAAACACCGGAGATAAAAATGGTGTATGCGGAAGTATTGTATGATGTGGCCACAATACGAAAGATACAGGGTTTTTATTTGAAGGATCCGCCAGTCGCATCCTGCCGGTGTTTTTTTTTATGTCTTTTCGGAGCGGAGCTTTTCTGGCAAAAAAAGTCACAGGCCGGCTTTACCTGTGACTTTCGCAACTATTAATCAATAAAACGTGACAAAATTCTGATGACACAAAGATAGGCCGGCTAAATAGACCCGGAAATCCCCGATTCTAGGTATTCCGCCTGTTTTGGTATCCCTATATTAAGGTAAATCGTTATTTTGGGGCTTTCTGAAGGAGAATTCACACCCACAATATTGCTGATTATAAAAACCATTTTCGGCCAAAAGTATCTTACGGCGTTCGCTTAAACCACCTTTACGCCAGTTCTTTTCCCAAAATTCCAGACCTTCAAAGCGAGCCGCAGCCCATTTCCCGGCTTCGGTGATTTGTTGAAGGCTCTTCCATCGCGAAGAGGCCAGTGTAGTAGTAAACAAACGAAAGCCTCTTTCATCAGCCAATTTTGCCGTGGCCAGCAACCGTATTTTGAAACACTGCAGACATCGCTTTCCCCGTTCGGGTTCATCCTCCAAGCCCGCCACGTCACTCAACCAGGCTGTATGATCATAATCCCCGTCGATAATCTCCAAACCTAATTTTTGTGCATAACGACTGCATTCGGATTTCCGGATTTCGTATTCTTCCTGTGGAAAGATATTGGGGTTGAAATAATACAAAGTCGGACGGATATCCTGAGCTAGCATCCATTCGACGATAGCAGCCGAACAAGGGGCACAACAACTATGCAACAATACATTTTCCATTTTGATCTATCTTTGTCGTCTTTTGTTTTTATATAAGCCATGTCTGATCACTGTACGTCCGGGATGTATCAGATAGGTCAAATCGAGTAAAGGAACATAAGTCCATCCGGATTTTTCATTTATCCTGATATAGGGAATTTTACAAACAGCTGAGAGCCCGAAGTGCCTTGACACATAATAAGTAAGACGCAAATTTCCTTCTACAGCATATGCTTTTGTGAAATCAACACTATAAAAAAGGCCGTTTAAACTATAATGAAACCGGTGTCCCCAATAAGAATCAAACTGCAATCCTCCATAATAAAGCACTTTACCGTCGAGCAACTGAGTATGATACAAGGTGTGGGCATAATCGAACGGCATTACTTCGTTATTCCCGAACCCGACATAACCCTCTATGCCCGCATGCAGGGTCAGTATTTTTTCGGCCGAAGGATCGGGACATCCCCATACTTGCGGATTCAATAACCAGGAAAACAATATTTCATGCCGCATAGCCATCCCCTGGGCCACCTGTACCGAATCCGGAACCAGTTCTTTAAAACCGGTCGACTGCAATATCTTCAAACCGGGATAAGAATAATACAACGTATGTGCTGTAGCCCAGGCAAAACGCCTGTTCCCCCACCAACGGTGTTTCAACCCGATATTAGGTAAAAAAGGTTCCTCAGCTATCCGAAAAAGGATTTCCGTACGTTTTGAGAAACCGATCCGTGTGGGATTAAAAAGACTGATTTCTGCTGCATCCGAAGCGACAATACCTGCTGTCCCGGTATGCCAGGCAGAGATTTCCGGAAAACCTTTACTCTTTGAAGGTAATCGGCGGGGATCCCACCGCAACTCGGTATCTTTCTGCCGGAGAGAATTTTCTTTCTTTTCTATCTGTTTTTCTGTTCTCTTCTGTTCTTTACTTTTTGCAGGAAGCACCCGTTGTGCATAAACACCTGAAGAGATTGTCCCCCATAATAATAGACAAAACAGGATTTTCATTTTACGGAATAATAATTCAGGATCAAAGGCAAAGCCGGCTGAGGCACATAAGGTGAAATATCCTGCCCTTCTCCGAGCATCTCCCGGATTTCCGTCGAAGAAACATCGGCAAGAGGTGCGTCTATCAGAAATAGATTTTCCCACATCGAAGCGGATACCCCCTCTCCTTTACGAGGATAAACCAATATACGGTAATTTTCCACAATTTCTTTAGCATTCCGCCATTTATGAAAATCTCTCAGGTTATCCTCTCCGATGATCAAAGCAAACTCTTCCTCCGGCCATTTTTTTTTCAACAGCTGCAAAGTGGCATAAGTGTAGGAAGGCTTAGGCAAACCGAACTCGACATCACATGCCTGCATCCTTTCATCCCCACGGATCGCAGCTTTCACAATTTCCAATCTTTTTTGCTCATCCAATAAAGAACGATCGCTTTTCAACGGATTATGAGGCGAAACGACAAACCAAATCCGCTGACAATATCCTTTGTACAACAAATACTGTGCGATCTTCAGATGACCATTGTGAATCGGGTTAAAAGACCCGAAGAATAAGCCTGTCATTCCTTTCACTTTAATCTAACTTCAACACAGCCAGGAAAGCTTTTTGAGGAACTTCGACATTTCCGATCTGTTTCATCCGCTTCTTTCCTTTTTTCTGCTTTTCCAGCAATTTTCTTTTCCGGGAAATATCCCCCCCATAACATTTGGCCGTCACGTCTTTACGCACTGCTTTGATTGTCTCCCGGGCGATGACTTTAGCTCCGATCGCTGCCTGTACGGCGATATCGAACTGTTGACGCGGTATCAGTTCTTTGAGCTTCTCACAAATGCGACGCCCGAAACCATAGGCATTATCGAAATGAATCAATGCCGACAGTGCATCGACGGACTCTCCGTTTAATAAAATATCCAGTTTCACCAGATTTGCCCGCCGATATCCGATCTGATAATAATCGAACGAAGCATATCCTTTCGTTATACTTTTCAATTTATCGTAAAAATCGAACACAATCTCTCCTAAGGGCATTTCATAGGTGATCTCTATCCGGTTACCGGTATGATATTGCTGGTTGATCAAAATCCCCCGTTTCCCAAGACACAAGGTCATAATCGGACCGATATAATCGGCCGGAGTAATAATCTGGGCACGGATAAACGGTTCCTCTATAAAATCCAACGTGCTGGCAGAAGGCATATCCGAAGGATTGTGCATCTCATAGACCTCGCCTTTGGTGGTATGAGCGATATACATCACATTCGGAACCGTGGTAATCACATTCATATCGAATTCCCGGTCCAGACGTTCCTGAACGATCTCCATATGGAGCATTCCCAAAAATCCGCAACGGAAACCGAATCCCAAGGCTGCCGAAGATTCAGGTTCGAAAGTCAGCGATGCATCGTTCAATTGCAATTTCTCTATCGAAGCCCTCAAATCTTCGTAATCTTCCGAATCAATAGGATAAATCCCGGCAAATACCATGGGTTTCACTTCTTCGAAACCATCGATGGCAACATCACAAGGTTCGTCGACATGAGTGATCGTATCTCCGACTTTTACCTCGGAGGAAGTTTTGATACCTGAAATAATATATCCCACATCACCGGTCTCGAGCACTTGCCGTGGCTCGGGTTTTAAACGGAGTACACCGATCTCGTCGGCTGTATATTCTTTCCCGGTGTTAACGAATTTCACCACATCTCCGGTGCGCAAACTCCCGTTTACAATACGGCAATAAGTAATGATTCCCCGGAAAGAATTGAATTCGGAGTCGAAGATCAAAGCCTGTAAGGGCTGATTCGGAAAACCTTCGGGATGCGGTACCCGCTCGACAATCGCCTGCAAAATTTGCTCTACCCCCAACCCGGTCTTTCCACTGGCCTCGATAATATCCTCGCGTTTACATCCGATCAATTCCACAATCTGATCTTTCACCTCTTCCGGCATAGCATTCGGCATGTCCATCTTATTCAATACAGGAATAATTTCGAGGTTGTTCTCTACGGCCAGGTAAAGATTGGAAATCGTCTGAGCCTGTATTCCCTGAGTAGCATCGACGATCAGTAAAGCTCCTTCACATGCTGCAATAGAACGCGATACTTCATACGAAAAATCGACATGTCCCGGAGTATCGATCAGATTCAAAACGTATTTCTTCCCTTCAAAATGATAATCCATCTGAATGGCATGGCTCTTGATCGTGATCCCACGCTCCCTTTCGAGGTCCATATCATCGAGTACCTGCGCCTGTAAATCTTTACCGGTTACCGTCCCGGTATATTCCAACAAACGATCGGCCAATGTACTCTTCCCGTGATCAATATGCGCTATAATACAGAAATTGCGGATGTTTTCCATGAATCAATTCTTGATTTATGATTTTGCTATCTTTTCTCTTTTATTATTTTGGGGTGTAAAGATACGAAGAAAAATGAAATAATCTGCAATAAGAATATTTACAAACAAATCGTTATTTTTGCAGAAGAATCAAAAATCAATATTATGGTAAAATCAATGACCGGTTTCGGAAAAATCACCATCGAAAACGGAAATAGGAAAGTCGTGATCGAAATTAAAAGTCTGAATTCAAAAACCCTGGACTTGAATCTGAAGATGCCTAATCTTTACAAAGAAAAAGAAATGGAAATCCGGAATATAGTAAAAGAACAATTAGACCGGGGGAAAGTAGAAATGTGTATCTACTTTGACAATACAGAAAGCGATAAGGATGTGACCATTAATAAGCCTGTAGTAACTCAATACTTCAATCAATTACTAGACATCGCCAACGAATTGGGCATCGAAGCCGACAAAAACAAGATTCTCCAAACCGTCATGCGTTTCCCCGATACCTTGCAAATCAAATCGGAAGAGTTGGAAGATACCGAATGGGAGGCTTTGGAAGCTGGAATAAAAAAAGCTTTGGAAGAAATCAACAAATTCAGAATCCAGGAAGGAAAAGCTTTAATCAAAGATATATGTCACCGCATCGAACTTATTCAGGAACTGTCTGCTCAGGTACCTCAATTTGAAGTAAAACGTGTAGAAGTCATCCGTCAGAAATTACAGGAAAAAATCAATGAATGGACGGATATTCAAAATATCGATGAAAACCGGCTGGAACAGGAAATTATCTACTACCTGGAAAAATTGGATATCACAGAAGAGAAAGTCAGGTTGGCCAATCACTGTAAATACTTTTTGGAAACGATCGAACATGAAGATGCTCCGGGCCGGAAAATCGGTTTTATCGCTCAGGAAATCGGTCGGGAGATCAACACCATGGGCTCTAAAGCCAACGACCACGACATCCAGAAACTCGTCGTTAAAATGAAAGACGAACTGGAAAAGATAAAAGAGCAAAGTTTGAATGTCCTATAAGTTTTTAAAGTCCGTAAAGTTTATAAGATTTTTAAAGTTCATGGACCCTGCAGGCGCTTGGTGTTAAACATAATAAGGATAAATCATGAAGATTGAACGTTTTGAAGATAGTCTGGCATGGCAAAAGGCAAAAGAGTTGTGTATAGAAATCTATTTGCTATTCGATAAAAGCCATGATTTCGGTTTTAAAGACCAAATCGAAAGAGCAACTGCTTTGATTATGAATAACATCACCGAAGGCTATGAACGAAAATCAAACGTCGAACTCAGATACCGAAACAATACCTAAAATGTTATCGAACTTTATAAAAAAACTTTGATCCCACTTTACAAACTTTATAAACCTTATAAACTATCATCGTATGGGAAAAGTAATTATTTTTTCAGCACCGAGTGGAGCGGGTAAGAGTACAATTGTAAATTACTTATTGGAAAAGGGGTTAGGGTTGGAATTTTCTATTTCAGCAACCTGCCGGGCTCCCCGGGGAAAAGAAATACATGGTAAAGAGTATTATTTCTTTACAGCAGATGAATTCAGGAAACGAATTGAAAATAAAGAATTTTTGGAATGGGAAGAGGTGTATCCGGGATGTTACTACGGTACGCTTCTCAGTGAAATCGACCGGATCTGGGCGAAAGGTCATACTGTATTGTTCGATGTCGATGTCGTAGGCGGCCTAAATATCAAAAAGAAATTCGGAGACAATGCGTTATCGATCTTTATTCAGCCCCCATCTGTAGAAGTACTACGCCAACGCTTGACCGGCCGGGGGACCGATGCTCCTGAAAAAATCGAACAACGCCTGGCAAAAGCAGAATACGAAATGACTTTCGCAGACAAATTCGATACGATCATCGTCAACGATAAGCTGGAAGAGGCCTTCCGGGAAGCAGAAAAAAAAGTGAGGGATTTTTTAAAATAATGCTACAATGAACTATTTTACGTCAAAAACTGCGGAACAATTAACTCTGGTATCTATTTCCCATGCCCGCGAAGGGAAAGCCGGAGAATTAAAAAAAGCCTGTCTCGACCTCATCGAAAAGACCCGTCAGGAAGAAGGAGCTATCAGTTACCATTTGTATGAAGATCGGGAAGACCCCTGTCAATTCATTTTTCATGAAATATGGGCAAACGAAGAACTTTGGAAAAAACATACCCAAAGTGAACATCTGCAAGCTTTTCGGGCCCGCAGAGACGAACTGACAGACCGAAAACCGGTTTTACAACGCTGGGAACGTTCGGAAGCTCCGAATCCCGTGATAGTCCCGGATTCGTTGGTATTGTTCGCCTATAACCGGAACAAAGGAAATACTGAAAAAGAATGGCAAAAAATTCTCGAAGATCTGATTGCGCCTACATTAGCTGAAAAAGGGGCTTTGCATTATGAATTACATGTCAGTAAAGACGATCCGAAAGATTTCATGTTTCACGAAACCTGGCAGACTGTCGAAGATTGGAACGCTCACATGGCAGCCCCCCATTTGATCAGTTTAGTCGGGATCTTAGACCGGTATACAGAAAACGGCATTACCGTTATCAAAACCAAGCCGATCGATTAATGACTCCGATTATTGGTATCAGCACAAATCTCCATACCGTAGATAAAGGTAAATTTCTGGGGATGGAAAGGATATACGTCAACAAAGACTATATCGATGCAGTCGTTAAGGCAGGGGGCATTCCCCTGCTTCTTCCCCCGGTAGCCGATCGGGCTTCCATTGTCCGGTATGCCGAAGTCTGCGATGGTTTTATTCTCTCGGGCGGAGGAGATATCAACCCCATCTTATACGGAGACTTCCCTCATCCCTGCCTGGAGGAATTTCATACCGGACTCGATCGGGCACAATGGGCGTTGACCGAAGAAATCCTAAGGACAGACAAGCCTCTATTAGCCATTTGCCGGGGAATACAATTATTGAATGTCGTATTGGGCGGTACGCTTTGGCAGGATATCACAGCCATCGGCCATCCGGTTATGCTACACAGCCAATACAGCCCACGGGAGGATATTTTCCACCCGGTAAGTATTGAAAAAGATTCTATTTTAGGCCGACTTTGGGGAGAGCAACTGGAAGTCAACAGTTTTCATCACCAATGCCTGAACCATTTAGGACGTCACCTGAAAATCACAGCGACAGCCCCTGATGGAGTTATCGAAGCTGTCGAAATGCCCGATCACACTTTTGTCGTAGGTATCCAATGGCATCCCGAAATGCTCCTGGCCGGTTCGGACAAAATGTTACCCTTATTTCAGCAACTCATCGCTCACTGTCGGAGGGAATAACCGAACTTTCGGGTATCGTCGGCAAAAACGAAACCGACCTGTGGTATCGCCGGAATTTTATCATTCCATCCAACTGGAAAGGGAAACATATCCTTCTACATGCCGGAGCTGTAGACCGCTCCAAAGCCATGAAAAATACCGATCTGGTTCTACTTCCTGAGTCTCAAACTACTGATAACGGCCGAAACAACAGCGATAACGGCTCCAAAAATCAAAGCATATCGCATCCCATGTCCGGGAAACATAGCAAACAGGACTGCCACAAAAGCCGCACCGACAGTCTGTCCCAAGAGCCGGGCCATCCCCAGCATACCACTGGCTCCGCCGCTACGTTCTCTGGGAGCCGATGCAATAATCGTACTATTGTTGGGGGTAATAAAGAGACCGAAACCTATACCTCCTAAAAACATACGCCAGATAATATCGATATGTGAAGGATGTGCAGGCATCATCGCCAACAACAAAAGAGCCGTACCGAATATCATCAATCCGATCCCCCCCAATAAACCGGCATTGTAACGATCCATCAAACGCCCGGCCAGCGGAGCTGTAATCATAGTGGCCAGTGGCCAGGGTGTCAGCAATAACCCCGTCGCAACTTCACTCAGGTGTAATACCCGTTGAAAAAAGAAAGGAATAGACACCAAAGCCAGCATTTGTGCTATAAAAGAAAACACGGAAGTCAGCAAGGATAGGGAAAAGATCTTATTACGCAGCAAATCGACCGGAAGCAAAGGATAAGTCTGCATTTTCTGACGTTTGATAAAAAACCAGCCGATGATCAGCATGATAACAAAACCCGGAATCAGAATATACCAATGAATATCGTGAGCAAATCCATCGATTACACATATCAGCAAACCAAAAGTCAGGGCATTCATTACCGCACTCGTTACATCAAAACGTTGTCCTTCTACTTTTACCGGATTCCGGGGTAAAAACTTCAAACTCAATACAAATGCAACCAGTCCTATGGGCACATTGATGGCAAACAACCAGGGCCAATCGGCAATAGCTAAAATACCGGCAGCAACAGTAGGGCCGGCAGCAGCAGCGACAGCAATGATCAACCCGTTGATTCCCATTCCACGGGCCAAAAAACGGGCCGGAAAAATCACCCTCAGTAAAGCGGTATTGACACTCGTGATCGCTGCCGCACTGAAACCTTGTAAACCACGGGCTATAACCAAAGTAATAAACGAATCGGAAAGAGCACATATCAGCGAAGTCACTGTGAACATACTCAAGCCCAACACATACACCCGCTTATATCCCCAAAGATCACCCAAAGAGGAAAAAGCCAGTAAAGAGATGGTCATTGCTAACTGAAAAGCATTTACTACCCAGATAGAACTGGATGGATTGACATGTAAATCTCCGGCAATCGTAGGCAAAGCAACGTTCGCAATAGCCCCGTCCAACACGGCCATCGTCATCCCCAAAGCAATTACTGCCATGGCCCAATTCCGCCGTGGCAAAGGCAAACCGTCTTGTTGTATTTCACCCATAACAAGTTCATAAAGTACTGGATATAATACGAAAAGTCCTGAGTTTTGTTAGAACTCATCCTTCCTGTTCTACGTAAACCTGAGAAAAAGGCTATGAAAACAATAGACAAAAGCACTGTAAAAGAGTTCAATTTACAACGTTATCTTGGTAAATGGTATGAAATCGCCCGCTACGATCATCGTTTCGAACGGGGTCTGCATTATGTCACAGCAGAATATTCAAAACGCCCGGATGGGAAAATCAAAGTTCTGAATTGTGGTCATCAAGATGCTGTCGACGGTAAAGAAAAATGTAGTATCGGGAAAGCACGGCCTTCCCATAACGGTCAGCCCGGTCAATTGCAGGTCGCTTTCTTCCTGTCGTTTTACAGCGATTACAACATTCTCGAGTTGGACCCGGACTACCAATGGTCGCTGATCGGCAGTTCCACAGACAAATACCTGTGGATTTTAAGCCGTACTCCTCATCTCGACCAAAATACCCTAAACCAAATTCTGGAAAAGGCCCGGCAACGAGGATACGACACTTCCCGTCTGATTTTTCCCCAACAGCCCGAATCATAACTGCCGAACTCTTCTCATTATTCAGGGATCACTTTCGTGATCTCTTCTTTTTGAGTATAATAGAAGATACACCTCACTTCCTGTAAATCGGGATATAAGTTTATGCGCAAATATTCATATTGCGGGAGCTGCTTTAATGAAGCTTTGCGTTGGGCAGCATCCTTTGTAGTGTCGAGAATACGCAAGACGGCAGCTTTATCAGGCAATTTCGACTGTTCGACCAATTGCCGCAATCCGGCCCAATTTTCACCGATATATTCGAGCTCGATCTCTTGGGCCTCCATCTGTTTCCGTTCGACTAAACGCTGTTTCATTTGTTCGGCCCGTTGTTCGGCTAACGAGGCATTGAAAGTCGCCGTACCTATAGGAGACGAACTTCCGGCAATGACTAGTTTTTCCAGGCGCATCGTTGAATCCGATCGAAATGAATCGACCAACTTCATCATTCGTTTCATGCTCGAAGCGTTGCCGTCATATTCCCGGTTGAAGATATATTGTCCTGAAGGAAAGAAAAATTCGAATTCCGATACTTTTTGTACCATCACTCTTTCTTTTGCGTACTTCACCCGAACCGGTCCCGGCCCCATAGGCAACCAGATCACTCCATCGGCCAGGGTTAAAACTTCAATATGTTTCTCCCGGTCACAAGCCTCTAACGTCACATCAGCCCTCAATTTAGCTTGTGCCATCCATAATTCGAAAGGCACTGTTTCCGACAAACGGACCTGCATTCCTTCTCCTTCCGATATAAGCCGAAGAGCTTCGGGATAATCCGGTTGTTTATCCGTCAAGGCAGTTAACCGCTTTTCTTGCCGAAGATTGTTTTTTCCGCTAACGACCAAAGGAGTCAAATCATAGCGATGCCCGGCAGACAGAAAATAAGGTTGATAAACCATACGGGCACAGGAAGGGATAAACCCATGAGGTATATTCAATGTATAAACTATTTTTATCGTATATGGATCTGTATGTTGATCGACAAATAGTTGCAAGCGGGAAGGAGTAATAGTCAAAGCCGGTTTCTTCTCAATCCGTTTCACACCGCTCTCCAGCAACAATATGCATAAGCATCCCAATAATATTCCGATCGTTTTTTTCATTTCTGCCTGCTTTTAAAAAGATACATGAAACTAATACTTAATTTTGTCGGTCCCCAATAGTTGCGATGTCCGGTGTCTATAAATCGTCCGCATCGGTTACGTAAATATTTATCGTACTTCAAGTAAGCATACCCGATTCCAAGTTCTGTTTCCAAGTTCCAGTGTTTACCGATGATCCATTGGTAACCATAAGAAAAACCACCACCGACACCCCATCCGTCATAACGGTATTTTTTTAAACCACCGTTATATTTTCCTCCATGTGCATGTACTCCGATAAAATGCCCCATAAACCGGCGACAAGTCCAATAACGCCATTCCGGCTGAACCGCCCAATGCATAATCTTCTTATTCCCACGGAAATGAAAGGGATTATAATTTGCCGTCATATCTAATGTCATTCGCGGAGCTAAAGCGATTTCTCCACCGATATTCAAAGTCGTAGTCGCCCAATAGGCCAGATTTGTTTTCACGGCATATTTCTGTGCAAAACCGACACTCGATGTAAACAAAAGTAAAATAAATCCTATTCGTTTCATTCGCTCTATAACTTTTACCTATTTCTGACGTTTTTGATATTAACGAATACCGCTATCCTAAAGTTTTACTTATTTTTGTAAAAACAAAAGCTATGAATAAAAAGATCATCCGGAACGCCCGTATTATCACGATGAATGAAAGGTTAGATATTCTCCCTAACGGAAATATCCTGATCGAAAATGGAAAAATCAGTGCCATCACGACTCAATCTTTAGAAGATACCGATGCGGAAATCACAGACGCAGAAGGGATGTTCTTATTACCTGGGCTGATCAATACACATACTCATCTTCCTATGACTATGCTAAGGGGCTTTGCAGATGATCTTCCGCTGCATGAATGGCTTACCGGACACATCTTTCCGGCAGAAGCCCGGTTGGTGACTCCTGAAAATGTCAGAATCGCTACCCGGCTGGCTTTTATCGAAATGATCAAATCGGGTACGACCTGTTTCAACGACATGTATTTTTTCGAAGATATCATAGCCGAGGAGGCTAAAAATGCCGGTATCCGGGGAGTTATGGGAGAATCGATGATCGACTTTGCAACAGCGAGCTTTCAAACGGTAGACGAAGGTCTTGCCCGATGTGAAGCTTTGATCCGAAAATGGCAAGGAGACTCTATCATTCACCCTTCCGTTTGTGTACATGCCCCATATACCTGTTCCCAAGCCACTCTCCAACAATCCAAACAACTGGCAGACCGGTACGGTACTCTTCTTCAGATTCATGTCGCAGAAACCCGGCAAGAAGTCGAAGACATCACAGCCCGAACAGGCATGCCACCTGCCGAGTACCTCCATTCGATCGGGCTTCTCGACCGGAACGTGATTGCAGCCCATTGCGTATGGCTCAATCCGAAAGAGATCGAACTCCTGGCCCGAACCGGGACTTCGATCGGCCATTGTCCCAAAAGCAATCTAAAATTAGCCAGTGGCGTTGCAGATATAGACACTTACCTGAAAGCAGGAATTACTGTCGCTTTAGGAACAGACGGAACGGCGAGCAACAACACCCTCGATTTAGTAGAGGAAATGCGTTTTGCCGCATTGCTCGCTAAAGTCGTCCATTACAACCCGGAGGCTGTAAAAGCCCAGACAGCCCTCCGGATGGCTACCATCAACGGAGCAAAAGCCTTGGGACTCGACACAATAACCGGTTCGATCGAAATAGGAAAAAGAGCGGACCTGATATTGATACATGCAGATGCTTCCAATATGCTTCCTGTTTATGATGAATACTCAGCCATTGTCTATGCCATGAACAGTAAAAATGTACGCTCTTCTATGGTAAATGGGGACTGGATCATGCGCAACCGGATCGTATGCCATGTAGACAAAGAAAATACGTTGGAGGCAATCAAACAACTCTCCGGTCAAATCCGAAAAATGTAAGCGATTTTCAAAAATAATTTGTAAATTATTGTTGATAAAGTATAATTTTGTAGTTTAAAAATCAAAAACCAGAACTATGAAAAATTTAATATTTATCAGCGCATTTACCTTTTTATTCAATTGGACAGCAACAGCTGCCGGTCACATTAGCCGGGATTCAAGCTGGACATACGGAGGTAACGGAGGATTAAATTTATCTCAGGTTAGCTTAAACAATTGGGCCTCAGGAGGCGAGAATGCGGTCGGCTTCGATGTATTACTCAATTATAGTGCCGATTATAAAAAGAATAAACATTTGTGGCAAAACCGGATCGAAATGGCTTATGGCTTGAATCAAACGGAAACAAGCGGAACGAAAAAAACGAATGACAAACTTTATTTTTCGTCGACCTATGGCTACGGAATGACCAAAAGCCTTTATTTGAGTGCTCTGTTGAACTTCAACACGCAATTTGCGAAAGGGTATGATTATAAAACAGAACCCCGGACTTATATTTCACGTTTTATGTCTCCGGGATACCTGACTACCGGTCTAGGTTTGACCTGGAATCCAAAGAATTGGATAACAGCTACCTTTTCGGCCATTTCCTGGCGGGGAACTTTTGTCAGTAGTAAAATTCTTTCCGACGAAGGTTCATTCGGTGTTGATCCCGGCGAGCATCTTTTTTCAGAAATGGGTGGTAACTTAAAGGTAGAAGTAAAATACGAATTTCTGAAAAATATGACGATCTATTCACGAGTCGATCTTTTCTCGAATTATCTGGAAGATCCGCAAAACGTGGATGTCCGTTGGGATGTACAATTAAATATGACCGTGAATAAATGGTTTTCGGCCAATATTTCCACAAACCTGATCTATGACAACGATACTAAAATCGTTCAAAAAGATGGAAGTAAAGGGCCACGCTTACAATTTAAAGAAAGTCTGGGTGTCGGATTTCAGGTAACGTTCTGACTATTTTAAATATATTTCACATGTATAGCGCTTATTTCCCACAAAATAAATCTAGATTTGTAGTATAAACTATTTAGGTATGGATAAATTACTTTACGGAGACTTTGAAGAACAATACACCGATTACGAAACGGCGGAAATAGCTATTCTTCCTGTGCCTTACGATGGTACAAGTACTTGGCTGAAAGGAGCAGACAAGGGACCACGTGCCATACTCGAAGCTTCGCCCAACATGGAATTTTACGATATCGAAACCGATTCGGAAGTATATAAACACGGTATCGCCACTTTAGAACCCGTTACGGCCGATTCTTCTCCCCAAGCTATGGCTCAGGAAGTCGAACAGCGCGTGGAAGCTATCTTGAAAGATAAAAAGTTCCCGGTGTTATTGGGTGGGGAACACTCGGTCAGTATCGGTGCTTTCAAGGCTATAGCCAAATACTATGATACATTTTCTATCCTGCAACTGGATGCTCATTCGGATATGCGGGACGAATACGAAGGTTCGCCTTACAATCATGCCTGTGTTATGGCCCGGGGCAAAGAAATTACCCCAAGTGTCGTTCAGGTAGGTATTCGTAGCAGCGCCATCGAAGAAAAGCACAATATCGATCCGGACCGTATTTTTTATGCCCATGAAATTAAAGAATCGGACGATTCTACCTGGATGTACGAGGTGTCTCAAAAACTCCACGATAATGTGTATGTCACAATCGACCTGGACGTATTCGACCCCGCTTATATGCCGTCGACAGGTACCCCCGAACCCGACGGACTGACCTACCGGACAGTGTTGACTTTGCTCAAACTAATCAACGAACGCCATAATATCGTCGGTCTCGATGTTGTCGAACTTTGTCCGAACGATATCAACAAAGCCCCGGATTTCCTGGCCTCAAAACTGATTTATCAAATCCTGAGTATACGTTTCAAGCAATAACCCCGATCAATGATCACCTATCTCATTACCGGAATAACCGTTGTGGTCTCTTTTATTTGTTTCAACAACAGACTATTGTTCGATAAACTTTCACTCAAACCCTATCGGATTGTACATGCAAAGGAATGGTACCGTATCATTTCGCATGGTTTTGTTCATGCAGACTGGGTGCATTTATTCGTGAATATGTTTACTTTCTGGTCATTCGGCAAGTATATCGAAGAGACATTCCGTTATCTGGGATTCGGAGAAGGGGCTTTTTTACTACTCTATTTCGGAGGGATAGTTGTAGCTTCTGCCTCTGATGTGATCCGTTACCGTAATGCGGCATGGTACACTTCTATCGGAGCTTCCGGTGCGGTTTCTGCCGTTTTATTCACAGCCATATTCCTGAATCCGTGGGACAAAATTCTGCTTTTTGCCGTAATTCCCATTCCAGGTATTCTGTTCGGCCTTCTTTATTTAGCTTACTGCCAATATATGGCCCGCCAGGGAAGTGACAACATCAATCATAATGCCCATTTTTACGGGGCGATCTACGGTTTCCTATTCCCTATAGTTCTGGAACCAAGGCTTTTTCAAGCTTTCCTGAACCATTTTTAAGTAAGAAATACCAAGGTACTTTATAGAAGAAAAAATGTTTTTTTTGTTTTATACTTTATAATCATCTGACTATCAACTCTTATTAAGAGATTCATAAAAGTTCCAAAATTTTTCCCAAACGACCACCAAAAAAACATCCGTTTTAATTGGAAATAAAAATTAAGAAATATGAGATTTCAGTTTAAGGGAAAAAGAAAACATAAAGATTTATGGATTGTGATTATTATCATAACCATCCTGCTATTATATACCTATTATGAAGCGAACTTCGGAAAAAAAAGAAGATTACAACAAAGCGAATCCTTATCTTCATGTTTAGTAAATGCTCCCCTTCCAAACCAGACTTCCCCTTTATCAGGCCAATTTCCGAATGATTCGGGCAGGACTTCCTCCTACCATTGAATCGTCGGGCACATCTTTAGTTACTACAGCCCCTGCTGCAACGATACAACGGTCCCCGATCGTCACCCCGGGACAAATCACAGCTCCTCCTCCTATCCAACAATCATCGCCGATTGTAATGGGCTCGCCATGTTCGGCTCCTGTTGCGCGTTCCCGATAATCGATCGGGTGCATCGGAGCATATAATTGTACATTCGGGCCGATCAGTATATTTTTCCCTAAATAAATCCGGGCCGTATCGAGAATCGTACAGTTATAATTAATAAAACCATTCTCACCTCCGTAAATATTGAATCCGAAATCACACCAAAAAGGAGCCTGTATCACTAAAGAAGGATGGGCATTCGGTAAAAATTTACGAAGTAATTCACCTCCTTGAGTATAATCCCGGAAATAAGTCCGGTTATATTCTTCCACCCATTTCAAACAGTCACGGTGCAACTTCATTAACTCCGGATCGAAAGCATAATAAGTCTCCCCTGCCTGCATTTTCTCTTTTTCTGTCTTCATATTACGATTTAATTAAAAAGCCGCTGGAAAGCGGCTTATTATTATTCTAAATAAGTATATCCATACAAACCGGAGCGGTAATTGGATAAGAATTCCCTTCCCTCCTCAGGAGAAATGATCCCTTTTTTGACAGAAGTCGTCGCCCATACTTCAACGGTACGAGCCATCCGTTTAGGAGTAAATTGCACATACTCGAGAACGTCAGCAACTGTTTCTCCTTCAATAATTTTATCGATCACATATTCACCGTTTTTCACTTTGATATGCACAGCATTGGTATCACCGAACAAATTATGCAAATCCCCTAAAATTTCCTGATAAGCTCCAACCAGGAATACTCCGAAATAATAGGGTTCTTTATTGCTCAATTCATGTACCGGCAGGTGATAGGAAAAATTACGGGTAGAAATAAAATTATTGATTTTCCCATCTGAATCACAGGTAATATCCTGAATTGTAGCCGACTTTGTAGGCTGTTCGTTCAACCGGGAAATCGGCATAATGGGAAAAATCTGGTCGATCGCCCAGGAATCGGGTAAGGATTGGAAAAGTGAGAAATTACAAAAATATTTATCCGGTAACATCTTCGCAATCTTTTTTAACTCGTCGGGAGCATGTTTTGTCGCTTCGGCCATCTCGTATACTTCACGGGCAACGGACCAGAAAAGCCGTTCTACCTGTGCACGGGTACGCAAATCGATCAGGCCCAGATTAAATAAGTTCAAAGCATCTTCACGGCATTGCAAAGCATCGTGCCAAGTTTCCAACAAACGGGGCTGATTGAGATTTTCCCACAAATCATATAGTTCCTTCACCAGCTCGTGAGCATCTTCTGCCAAATCTTCATTTTCATCGAAAGCCGGAAGACTGGTACTGGCCAAGGCTTCAAAAACCAATACCGAATGATGGGCCGTCAAGGAACGTCCCGACTCGGTAATGATATTCGGCTGCGGCAATTCATTCTTTTCGCAAGCATCGACAATAGAAGAAACGGCATCATTGACATATTCCTGAATAGAATAATTCATACTATTCGATGTCGCTGAACGGGTACCGTCATAATCTACTCCCAATCCGCCTCCTATGTCTACAAAATTAATGTTATATCCCATCCGTTTCAACTCCACATAAAACTGAGAAGCTTCTTTCAGAGCTGTCTTTATACGACGGATATTGGTCACCTGACTGCCTATATGAAAATGAATCAGCTGAAGAGAATCGGCCATCTTATTTTTTTCAAGAATATCGAGAGCGTCCAAAAGTTCACTGGAATTTACCCCGAACTTACTTACATCTCCTCCTGATTCTTCCCATTTACCACTCCCTGAACTAGCCAGCTTGATCCGGATTCCGATATTCGGTTTCACATTCATTTTCTTAGCCAAACGAGCGATGGTTTTCAGCTCCATCAATTTCTCCACCACCAAAAAAATCCGTTTCCCCATTTTTTGAGCCAGCAAAGCCAGTTCGATATAACTTTCATCTTTATATCCATTACAAATGATCATGGCCTCATCATCGATATCGATCGAAAGTACCGCATGCAACTCTGGCTTCGAGCCTGCTTCCAAACCGATATTGAATTTATTCCCATGACTGACAATCTCTTCAACGACAGGACGCATTTGATTGACCTTGATCGGATAGATAATGAAATTCTTAGCCGAATAGCCATATTCCCGAGCAGCAGCCTGAAAACAATTAGAAATTTTCTCGATCCGATTATCCAGGATATCCGGGAATCGCAAAAGTACCGGGGCTTCCACATCACGAACCTGTAACTCCTCCATCAATTCTTTCAGATCGATCGAAGGTCCATCCGTTTTAGGTGTTACAGCAACATGCCCTTTTTCGTTAATCGAAAAATAGTTCAGCCCCCAACCGTTGATATTGTACAGTTCTGCTGAATCGTCAATACTCCATTTTCTCATTTCTATGCGTTGAAATCGATAATATTAGGTTTTTAAAATTCGTGCAAATCTAAGTGAATTAATCGACAATTAAAAGGTGTGACTTAAAAATTATTACGATTTCACACACAGTAAGTTAACTCAATATCCGACAATCCGGCACAATAGCTTTAATTTTATCGTCTCATCGCATCACTTTTCATCCCGGACCATTGCCCGGTTTCATTCTATTTCTATAAATTTCGAACGACTTAAAAGCAGAATAATTATAGTTTCCCGTTGTTCAGCATTCCTCTTGCCTTGCTGAAAGAATCGGAAATTCTGTCGAGATAAGATCCTCCGGACCTTCTGGTTAGAATCCTAGTGCGAAAACGACCTCGGAAAAGAGTAAATATACCTCAAGCTTTGTTCAATCCGTAAATATAGAGCAATACCCCACCTTTGATAGTATCGATGACCTGCTTACTGATATCCGGTGGTAAGGCGGGACAACCCAGACTGCGACCGAGACGCTGCTGGCCTTTCAAGACAGCAGGATCTGCATAATTAGCCCCGTGCACAACAATAGCACGTTCCCTCGCTTTATCGTTAATTCCTTTTTCCAAACCATCTAAAAATAAAGAGTAACCATTTTTTCCCATATAAGTATCACCGGTACGAAAAAATCCCAGGGAACTTTGATACGAACCGGGCCTATTGGAAAAAGCCACGGCATAATTATCCCCACTTCCTCTGCCATGAGCCACATAAGTACTCAGTAAAAGTTTTTTTTGCAAAAGATCTAAAATATAAAACCGCTTCTCCGTGGAAGGTTTGGTATAATCGATCAGTACCAACAAGCGGTCTTGTCCGGAAGCATATCGGGAAAATCCTTTGAGTGCCTGTTCGAATGCAGGAAAATTCACTTCTCCCCTCAACCCCAATTCCTGATACAACTGAAAACTAGAGGCCACCGTAGTTTCCGGTAAAGCTTCTACAGCTTTTCCGACTCTTACCCCACACACCAGACTCAAAATTAGAATAACTACTTTATACATTTTTCCTATTTTAATCAAATACAATCACCAATGCTTCACTTATAGGGGCCCAATCGTAAATGAATTTAGCATGAGAAGTGGCATTTCTCACACACATGTGCGAACGCGGAGTTGTCCCCAGCGTACCGCTATACTCCAAAACAACGGAGTCCGGATAATTTACCGGTACTCCATGCAGGTAGGCTCCTCCGGAAAAACGGCTGGCCCATGGAGCAAATCCTCCGGGCTCAATGGAACCGTCCCTTAAAAAAGGCATCGCTTCCAGCTTACGGCGAATGACATAGACTCCCGGAGGCGTTTCTCTCTTATAGGGCGGTCTATGCAATCCTGTCGTTATCGGGTTCATACTCCTGACCAACCAGGTAGAATCCCCCTGCTCCAAAGTAGCCAGGTTTTGATTCGTCCGGTCGATAAATATCAACTTCCGAAAGTCGGCCCCACCCAAACGATCTACATATTTTTCAGGTACCCACCACTCACCACCGAAAGAAGAAGGTGTCACCAACAAAAAAACCGCACTATCACGGATGACCGATACTAACGCTCCATCACGCCCATATCGTTCGGGAACTTCCCAGTTCCCTGTTTTATAAAATGGAACGGATTGATCTCTTTTCACCCCGTATTTATCTTCGATAGCCCGATAAGCGTCTTTCCGACTCGAATCCGACAATGGAGCACGGCCGTTCCGGTTTTTATAATTACTCAAAGCTCCGAACTCTTTAGCCTGATTTTCAAAATTCAACAAAGAATCTATCATCCCTGCAATCTTATCCCACTGAAAACTCCGTTCCACCTTCCTGTATTCATAATTATCCTCCAAGGTATGCCGATCGTACAACAATTGTTTTTCAATCTTCACTCCCCCATTCTCCGAGAAAAAAAATGAAAACAGAAGAAATAAAAATGACATCTTTCCCATTCCTTAAAATATCAAAATATAAAACATGTCATTTGATACGTAAAAATAATTTTTTTTCCCAAACCTCACTCCTTCTTTTCGTACTATTTATAAAAGATTCACATTCAGGTGGTAAGAATTGGCTTTATTCAATAAATATTTTATATTTGTAGAAAGTTCATCCTCCAAAGGAGGAAGGAAATCGGAAAGCGGTAAATCGATGTATTTATCGCTTTTCGTCTCAATATACTTTTGCCAGCCGACGTTTCAATTTATGTTCAATTTTATACCGGTTTCTTCCCAAAAGATAATAGGCAGTCAGTAAATAATACCGATTGTCTCCCCGGGGTTCCAGAACGATAACATAAGATTCCTGTACATCATAAAGGTAAGTACGAATGGCTACTTTGTCTTTTACGGAAAACACCTGCAAATGTTCAGGTTGTCTTTCCTCGAGATGATATTTGATCCAATGTAGCCTCACCGCCCGATTCCGGTCATAGATCCTCTCCCTATGCAAGCGATCTTCCATTGTAATCAAATGATTGAAAAAAATGGATAAAGTATTTTTCCCTTGTGACAATGTCGGTAATACCTTCTTTTGCCTGAAATAATTTCCCGAATCGACAAAATCCCTTTTAAAAATGCCCATTAACGATGCATTACGTTCCTCCTCATCGAACGCATCCAATTCCAAAAGAGAATTATATGTCTTGATCAGATTAAGGGGCATATCAAATCTGAATTCTAAACAAGTTGAATTTTGAAATTCTTTTTGAAGTTGTACTTTCCAGATCCGTCCGGGTACGGATTTTTAACTTTTCTATGAATCGAACTTTAGCTTCCGACGCTTTCTCTGTCTGATTCAGATTATAGGCAATAGCTCCGATAAATAAATCACACAGCTGTAATAAATCCAGTTCATGAGAACGCACATGCTGAATTTTTTCAATGATCTCCATCCTGACATTCAGTATGTCTTTCAGCTTTTCAGTCCGGTAAGAGCTGAGATTATCTTTAATATCCAAATAAATATTATAATGCCAAACCGGATCCAAAGTATGAAAAAGCAACTGATAATACATCAGATAGTAAAATTTATTGTAATCATGATCACATTTATCGGCAATATACCGGCTTTTATCTACGATAATCGCCCTGAATCGTATCCCTCCTTTTTTGAAAAACCAATCTACCAACTTCGCATAAAACGGATAATTCCACTCATTCAAATAAGTCCATTTCACTTCCAGTGTATTCTTATATTTCACCCGCAAGCTTTTCAGCTCCCCCTTCATCTGTTCTATTTTATGCAAGGGAGCCGCAATATACCCCAATACCATGAACCGTTTGCCATCTTTTTGAAGATGACAGCTCTCATCGCAATAATAATTATATACCCAAGACCCACGCATGATTTTAAGGATAAGAAGATTAAGGCTAATTTAAGCAATTTTTACCTGAAAACAAAACCCAAACACATTTTTTCCCTTTACATAGCAAAATCTTTGATCTGGCGGTAAAACGTCGGCATTGGAAGCATGTAAAAACCGGTGATTTGCCGGAAAGTTGTCATCTGTCATTGCACTTACCTTTCACTATATTTGCTGTATGAAAAGGGAAATAATAGCATTCGGAGATTATTATGACAATCTCATGAAACCCTGTCAGCGACCGAGCCTAAGAAGGTTCATTATCTACTTGACCTTCTACAGATCAGAAATAGAATTAGTACGAAATTCGTCATATTTATCAGAGATAGCCTCTATGAAATAAGGACTATGTATCATGGAAATATCTACCGGGTATTTTTCATTTTCGATGAAGGCCGGATCGTAGTTTAAGGGGTAGATTTATCAACTTTAAACAAAAAACGCACTGATAATCAGTGCGTCCTGTTTTTTGTCGAGATGACTGGAATTTTGACGTCACTGGAAGCTTTTGATTTATATTGCTTTAGTTTTTGTCAATTTTATCAATAAAAAATGGATTTCTATTTTATACAATAAAAACTATAGACCTTATATTATTCTACGTCTTTTCCCGGAGCTTGAACATATCTACAGGGAATAAAATCGTTGTCTTTAAAATCTTTCAATAAAGATTTTTTTACATGATAAGTTTCCTCTATTACTTTTTTAGTAACAAAATCTGAGCCAGAAGTCGGTTGCTTACCATTTCGTAATTTTAATCCTAAGGATGCCAAAATATTTCCTGTAATGAAGTCGTCAGGATTATATCTACGCCGAACTTGTCCATGCGTTACCAATTTATTACCCGGCATATTTTCTAATAATGTTTCATCAACAACATAATGTGAAATTAATTCGTCTTTAGTTATACACATACTTCCTGATAAATGATCTTTCCCAGCCTTTAGTGGTAAATTCATTGTCCTAAGCTCATCACCTGTAATTAATTTTTCATTTTCCATAGTTATTATTCTTAAAATTACCAACACCAATTTTGTTTTAACTACTCATTTTTGGACGTATTCATTATTTTCCTTAGTATTGCAACATGAAAACGATTCTCAATATATTGTCCATCGCTTCAGTCTTCATGATAGAATGGAGTATTGCTTATCTTTTTTGTAGATATACTGTTGGAAGTATTATCCTTTTCTTCAATAAAAATATGACAACAAAGCTTAGTATCATTCTCGCAATTCTTACTTTAGGACTTGTTATTGGATTGTGTCGTTTTTCTCCTTTGTATTAGCTTTATAGAATTCAAGTAATTTATCAACATCACGAATTGTGTCTACATCCATTTTCTTTAAAACTTTTTGAAATACTTGAATCTTTTGTTGCCTATCAGCACTACTATTTCGATACTCATCCCAAGTTTTAAGGATTCCTGGATTAGTCATTTTAAAATCAAGCCCCCATGCACCTACTTCAAAATTACCTCCTACAACCGCATTAACTAATATTCCAAATCCCAAAATTCCTTTAAAAGTTTTTGAAATAATTTCAACTCGTCCTCGAGATTGAAGTCCTATTTTTATTTCCTGCTCTTCATCAGGAATTCCACCAAAATACCTCTCAAAGTCATCAATAAAAAAACTTGTATAGTTACAAAATGTATCAAAATCATTCCTCAGAATAGGATTGTCTGTCAGAATATTAATCACAAAATGTACTTTTTCATCCTTGATATATAAATCTGATATTGTTGAGTCTATGTATGGTGCATATTTTGAAATATCTGTAATGATATGTCGGGAAGAAAATATTGGAAATAATTTGGGATTCAATCTATGTCTTGCTTCCTGATAAGTCCAATTTACATCCCAACGTTTTTGAAAAGGACATTTGTCTTCAGAGTTTTTACTCTTCATGTAAGGACTATCAGAAGTAATTATTCCGTATACTACTCTCCGAGAAGCATGATCAGGAACTATAACAACATCTCCTTTTTTCAGGCCATGGACAAATCGAATCATTTGAGAAGCTGCGTATCCAGATTTATCAGCTTTTCCACTGATAGACAATTTAGATTTTATATGAGTACTAACCGTCTTTTCATCAGCAAAAGTTAGATCTTTTATTGAAATTTCATTATAACCTATTCCAATAAAGTTATATTTAAAAAAATCGCTATAATAGGCACCACCTTGACTCCGAAAAAACCAATATCCCCTCTCATCACTAATTTGAGAAATTGACATTGATAACTCTGATAGATTATCTGTTGACATATTTATTTGTTTTGATTTAGCAATATTTGTATGGTCCGTTCTTTCTCTGCCAGTAATTGTTGCAAATGCTCGATCTCTTTCGCTTGAGTTTCGATCATTATATTACCATCTCCGTGCTGTATTTTATTACCATTACCAGTAATTGATAAGCTTGGGTCAGATATTTCAATGTTACGGTCAAAAAAATAATCAATAGAACATTGTAATACATCCGCAATTAGTTCGATATTTCGAGCAGTTGGGTTTGCACCTTCCTTAATAAGTCCATCAAAAGTAGGTTTTGACATACCAGCTTTTTTGTATACATCCTTTTGAGAAATTCCTTTATTTTCTATTAAAGATTTTATTTTCAATCCATTATACATATACAATTACTTAGAATGAATTTAAATTATGCCATACTATGTATTTTATACATTAAAATATATCATGCTTTCAAAATTTCACCATACATTTGTGGTATAAATATAATTAAAAGATATGGAAGGAAAAACAGTAAAAAGTATGAATCTTGCACTTGAGCGCCCGACAGAGCGTCTTTACGTGCTAATTCCAGAGGAAATGGAACGTTTGCTAAATGAAAAAGCAAAAGAAATGAACACTAAAATAGCCCATGTCGTCAGACTGGCCATTGCAGAATTTATAACCAAGTAATTACTAACAAAAATCCCACTGCTAATCTTGGCGGACTCACAGCGGGATAAAATCTTTCGATCATGGAAACAAATGTACAACACTTTGGCCAGAGTGCCAACATCCCGGCCGGGATATTTTCCGGAACGGAACTATTTGCCCACAACGGGGATATGTATGCTATTTACAACGGAACCAGTATTTTATTCCAGGATTTACCCAGTATGGAAAAACGCAATTTTATAGAAGTGTATATGCAGGATAAAGAAGCCCAGGAATTTATCCGGAAACAATTCGGGATCACCGGTTTTGAGTCCGGATTTAAACAATGGCTTTTCTGCAAGTTTGGTTCCCTGGACGGAGACCCGGACTCCATCAATGGACAGATCACCCCTGACATCTATAATTCAGCATGTCAGCGGACAGATTGTTCTGGTCGCGGAAAAATATGCGGCAGCAATATAGCTTTAAAAGGACACGATATCGAAACTCTTCGTGAATTAAAATCCGGCAAAACAGCCAAAGAGATTGCAGACTCTTTGTGTATCTCCGAACCTGCTGTCAAAAGCCGGATCGAAAAGTTAAAAGACAAGTTTAATGTAGCCAATGCCGTCGCCCTGATCGGAATAGTTACAGAACTAGGAATATAGTCTGTGTTGAGTGAATCCGGATGCCGCACCGGAAACAAAAAGCGGTGAGTTCTTTCACAATGTCCCGGCATAGCGTCATAGCCGGGACATCCTCCGGAGAAGATCGCAGGTGCGTAAAATGTAAAGATAACGGCTATCGCGCGAACAGCTATCATAAGGTTATCTGGGTTCGAATCCCCTTCTCCGGTCCATTCCCAACGTCAAAACTATGAAAAAGAAAAAAGAACAACAGTACCGCGTTTCTGACTTTGAAAACGCAATCAAGAAATCGGATCTCAATATCCAGGTTTCAATCATCAACTATCTCCCTGATTCTCTCTATGTAAAAGAGATCGTCGGATTTGTCGAGCAACATGACCGGGGCATCCGGGTAACCTGGAATAATAAAGGAGAAGCATTTGTCGCGAACGAGAAAGCTCCGGAATTTGACATTAACCTCTAAAACTTTAACCATGAATAAAAACAGAAGAAAAAGAATAGCAGATCTGCGTGAGCGGATTGATATCATAAAAAACGAGTTGGAGGAAGTAATGGAAGAAGAGCAGGACGCTCGGGATAACCTTCCCAATAATTTACAGGATTCTGAAAAAGCTGAAAAAATGGATGATACTATCGGTTCGATTGAATATGCGATTGGAAATTTAGAGGAAACTATCGAGAATCTGGATGAAGCAGTAAGTATTTAACTAATTGAATAAATATGAGCAGAAAAAATAGCTATCTAACAGTTACTGATCAGTTCTGTGGTGCCGGCGGATCATCTCAGGGTGTCCGGAAGTTGTCCCGGAAAATTGGTGGTGGGTTTGAGGTGAAACTGGCAATGAATCATTGGCGATTGGCAATTGAAACACATAATACAAATTTTCCGGAAACGGAGCATGATTGTGCCGACATACAAGCAGTTGACCCTCGACGTTATCAGAGTACGGATATACTAATCACTTCTCCTGAATGTACAAATCATTCCTTAGCCAAAGGCGTGAAAAGGAAATATCAGCAAACCAATACGCTTTTTGGTGATCTGACAATCGACCCCGCAGCCGAAAGATCTCGTGCAACAATGTGGGATGTTCCCCGATTTGCAGAGATTCACAATTACAATTTAATCATTGTAGAAAATGTTGTTGAAGCTCGACTGTGGATTATGTGGGATGCCTGGCTACATGCTATGCACAATTTGGGATATAATCACAAATGTGTATATTTAAATTCGATGCATGCTTTGCCGACTCCACAAAGCCGGGACAGAATGTATATTATTTTCTGGAAGAAAGGGAACAAAACACCTGATTTAGACTTTTGCCCAAAGGGTTATTGTTCTTGTTGCGGTAAAGAGGTTGAGTCTGTACAAAGTTGGAAGAATCCTAAAAAGAAATTTGGTAAGTACAGACAACAATATGTATATCGTTGTCCCAGATGCATGAATGAAGTGGAGCCCTACTATTATTCGGCATTTAATGTGATTGATTGGTCAAAGCCAGGAGAGCGAATCGGAGACAGGAAAAAACCTTTGGCGGCAAATACAATAAAACGGATAGAATGGGGCTTAGAGAAATGTGCAGATTCAAGTTTTGTTATTTATACTGACAATTCTAGTATGCTCAATCGCGCTTCCGGTATTACCGATCCGATGTATACACAAACTACTCGTCAGGTAGCCGCATTAATAACAAAAGGTTCTTATGGAGGAAGTGTTGAGCCGATAACTTCACCAGAATACACAATGACACCCCAGCATAATTTTGGAGTTGCAGGAATACCTATGCTGATTGACGAACACAACAAAAACGGCAAAAGTCGCCCTCTGTCAGAGCATGTATCGACCATCCTTTCAGGAGGTAATCATCACGGATTTGTAGGTATTCCGATGATAATAAAGAACTACGGAGGTGGTTTTGATCCAAAGAATGCACCAATTCCTGTTGAAAAAACATTAGGGACGCTTACAACAGTAGATTCTCATGCTCTATTGGGAATACCCTTTATAGTTGAAAACAGAGGTCAATCCAATACAAGAGATATCAACCAGGCAATGAGTACTCAAACTTCTATGATAACGCATGGAATTGCTTCTACAGAAGCCGTAAATGCTTTCCTGGCTTATTACTATGGAAATAATCAGGCATCAGGAATGTTTGATCCTGTTGGAACAATTCCAACAAAAGATAGAATAGCCCTCGTTTTATCTGCCCCGAAAAATATAGATATAAACGATTGTACTTATCGCATGCTCTTTCCGCATGAGGTTCAGGCAGCAATGGCATTCGACTCTGACTATATTGTTTGTGGAAACGGGAAAGAGAAAGTAAAGCAACTAGGGAATGCGGTTACGCCTCCAGTGATGGAATTGCTCCTGGAAAGAGGTGTTGAAACGTTTTATTAAACCTCAACTATTTAACAATTTGAATGCAAGGTATATGAAATCCCAAAAAAAGAAAGGCGATAAAATGGCTGAAATAGTTGGTGATGCTTACGATGAAAGATATGTGGACAAGGCAAATGTTATTGCGTCTGCACTTTGGTTGTTGGCAAAATCAACGAAATGGGAAGAAGATGTAAAACAGATTATTCTTGCTTGCTCTCCGCGATTTTTTAAAGAAGATATTTAACGATAACTTTAACGATTTGAAGTATGAAAAGACAAGTTTTAGAAATAGATAAAATGCAACACCTGAATGAATTAGGTGTCGACATAAATAAGGCAAGTATGTGTTGGATTAGGGAGCCAAATTCAGACAAATATCACGCGGTGCCTCACGATGAATTTTGTTATGAAATGTCCTGTCTGGCTCCGATAGCCACCTTCACCCTTCTGGATATTATAGAATTAATACCGCCACGCTTAAAGGAAAAATATGTTTTCCACATTCACAAAGTTGGTGATCATTATCATTTAGAATATAGTTATCCAGGGTGTGATGCAACACTTCATACCTCTTATTCCCACAATCTTTTGGACGCAGCTTATGATATGTATGTGTGGTATTTAACTAAGTATAAAACCTCTAATTTTTAACGATTTGAATGAAACGATATGAATAAAAAAGAACTTACGAATACAATAAAACAGTTAGCCTTTCATTACGGAGAAAGAGTTACCTGTGAATGGTTATCTCCAGATGGTTGTGATTGGATTGAATGGAAAAATGCAGAAATCAACACTCTTTTCCTGGTTGATTTAGAAAAAGGCTACATCCGCAATATACAGATTTCAGATCAGTATTCAGATATACTCGGAATGGTCGTAGCTAATTCTCAGAATATAGCAGAATTGGCAGAGAGGTTGACCCCCGGCAATGTTTCCCATGATGGGAGGACGATACTTGGGATTGCTCGGCGAAATGCCGAATATTTTAAGAATTTAACGATTTGAACGATGGACGATAAAACATTAAAGAAAGCGAACGAGATTGCTCAAATGATAAGAGAGAATAAAAGTGCTTTATGTTGTTTTGAATGGGAGGAAGAGTATGGTGGAGGTTCTCGTAATCCTCAATTAATTATAGAATTTGATGATTCCGACGGAAGAGAACAACAAAAAATTCCGATGGTATTAAGCGATATTCTTGTCGATATGATAAAACAGGCAATAGATGCCAATTTATCTGTGCTAAAATCGGAATTTGAAAGTTTATAATTTAATTCTTTAACCTACTGAATTATGGAAAACATTGATCGCAACTGGTATTCTCCGGAAAGCCAAAAACAGGACCGGGGAATCTGCTCAGAAGGTTCTCGATAAAATGAAGGCATTAGAAATAAAATTCTCCTCTCTTCGGGAGAAAGTTATTGAACGTACAGATTTCGGAATCCGGATCAGGTATATAAAAAAGGAGGAGACATGAATTTCAGTGAACATCGTTTAACCGATTGGGCCTGGCAGGAATTATACCGGGCACAATTAGGCGAGAACACCTATAACGAGTATTTCAACTCTGTTTGGATGGCTCTCGACCGATTACAAGAAAACGAGTATTACGATATAGCTAAACAGGTCAAGACGGAAAATCGTGACCTCTTTATAAAAATCTGTTGCCAGTACGTGATGACACATAAAGAATATGAATTTAGCAGTGATTACACTAAAATAATCAGAAGAGAATGTTTTATACTAACCGAAAACACTGGACAACGGCAGAAGAAAACTTCGTAACAGAAAACGCTGATAAAATGACCACAGCCGAAATCGCCAGGAAGATAAACAGGACAGAAGTAGCTGTACAGCAATATATGCACAGAAAACGGATCAACCCGTATGAAAAGGTTGTCCGTAACCTGGTGCGTGAGATTTTGACAAAGAAGTTTACAAATCCGGAATATTTCAACCCGAACCGGTCATTTTATGATTCGGTGGGTATCACACAAAAAAGATGGTGGGATCTGTACTACGGACGTAAACCCATTTCAGACAATGAATATAAAAAGCTATCATCACATTTCGGAATAGAACTGGATGATATAATCGTGAACGAACAATTAAATCTATTCGATAATGCAGATTCCTCCGGAGATAATTGATAAGATCCGCCAGGCTGCCGATATCGTCGATATTATCGGCAGTTATATAACTTTGAAAAAGAAAGGTGCAAATTACTGGGGACCTTGCCCTTTTCATTCCGAAAAAACAGCCTCTTTTAGTGTCAGTCCGGCAAAGCAAATTTTTAAATGCTTTGGTTGCGGCGAAGGTGGTAATGTATTTACTTTCCTGCAAAAATATGATGGTCTTAGTTTTCCGGAAGCTGTCCGGCAGCTCGGGAAAAAATATAATATTGAAATTCCTGAAAATGAACTGACCCAGGAAGAACTTGAAAAAATCCACCGCCGGGAATCTCTTCAGGTTGTTCTACGTGCAGCAACTCATTTTTTCCGACAACATCAGACTGACAAAAACGCTGAAAAATATCTTACTTCCAGAGGCTTTACCTCCGGAGATAAGATCCTGGAACAATATCACATTGGCTATGCTCCTGCCAGCAATAAGCTCCGGGATGAATTGCAACGGCAGGGGTACGACCTGCAATTACTTCAGGATAATTCCCTGATAAAAGACGGGAAAAACGGACCTGAAGATAAATTTCAGGACCGGATAATGTTCCCGATTTTTAATCTCACCGGAAATCCGATCGGATTTCAGAGCCGACGCATCAATGACGCTTTGACCAAGATACCGAAGTACTGCAACTCTGACAATAATGAACTGTTTTGCAAAGGTTCGATTATATTCGGCCTTTACCAAGCCAGAGGAGCTATCTCCCGAGAAGATAAAGTGTACTGGGTAGAAGGACAATTCGATGTACTGACATTTGTAAAGGCTGAAATTCCGAATACAGTTTGTGGCTCCGGTACAGCCATGACCGAAGAACAGATTCGGACACTGCTGCGTTTTACGCGCAATATTACGTTGATCTATGACGGTGACAATGCCGGACAGGAAGCTGCACAGAAAAATATTACTGCCTTAATCGAACAGGGCGCAATTGTCCGGTGTGTGAAATTACCTACTGGTGAAGATCCGGATAGTTTTGCCCGGAAAATGAATCCGGCCGACTTGAAAAAATACCTGAAAAAGCAGGAAAAAGATTTCGCCAGTTTTCTGGCCGAATTAAACGAGCCTCATTTCCACGATCCGGAATTGAAAGAAAAATGCCTGGAGGAAATATGTCGGCTAATAGCCTTTCTCCGGAAAGAATCCCTTCAGGCTTCATACATTAAAAATATCGCAAAAATATTCGATCTGGATGAAAGCATTATCTGGAGTAAAATCCGCGAAACGGTCAAATCTCTTCCGGCAGAAGCTTATATTAAAGATGGTTTCTACGGAATCGATGAATCCTTGGAAATGCTTCAGGACAACCCCGGTAACTGTATTCTAACCGGAAATTTCGAACTTTTCTCAAAACACTACGGGAATGATCCGGTCGTATATTTTTCAGGACAGGTCCCGACCGATCAGATACAGAATTTTCAACGTTTCATTGACAATGTTGAGTTTCAGGATAATTATGCCCTGAACTTTGACGATAAAAAAGAATCGAAATCTTTACTGTTATTAAAAGCCCTGTTTCGAGCAGGCGTTGCTGTCACTGTTCTCTCTCCGGAATCCGGTGCTGTCGGGTTTGCACAATATTATGTGAAAATGTACGGCAGCGTAATGGACAGTGCAAATGAGACACAACGGGCTGTTTATGTTGATCGGTGTGCTGAGCTGATATCATGCGCCGGAGAAACTGTCCGTACAGTTATGGCGAATTCATGGGCTTCCAGTCTTGGATTGAAAATCGCACAATATAAAGACATCCTGAAACCTTATCTGGAAAAACGCCGGAGTAAATCCGCTATAAACACCCAGCGGATTGATGTCGATGATTTCCTCATTGCTTACGATCCGGAAAAAATCCCGGAATACGTCGAGGAAAACGAGGAATACAAAAGAATTTACCGTCGTTACGGCTTTTTTCCACTCCTGAACAAAAAAAGCGAACCGGTATGTTATATGTTCCGCAACGAGAAAGGGGGACATATCCAGGTTTCTGATTTCTACATGACTCCCCTTTTACATATTTACGATCAGGATTCTGAGTTCAACAAACGGGTTATAAAAATTACCCGGCTATATTCTCAACAGCCTCTCTATATCGAGGTGAAAAGTAAAAGCCTTGCTAAACTTAGCAGCTTCGAAGAGATCCTTCTGAATGAGGAAGCCTTGAATTTTGAAAATGGTAACGATACATATTTCAAAAAGATCCGCCAGGCTATGAGCTACAATTATACCAAATGTACTGAGTTAAAAGTATTCGGGCAACAATCAGAAGGTTTCTTTGCCTTTGCCAATGCTATATTCCACAAAGTCGAAAAAGAATTCCGGATCGATTACGCCGACGATCTCGGAGTCATGACGCACGATGATGAAAACTATTATAGTCCTGCATACAGCAAAATATACTCCGGTCTCCGGAAAGATTCCGACAAATATGAACAACACCGGTATTTCATTTTTAAAGACATCCCGGTAGAAAAACAATGCTCCTTCCAGGAATGGGCCAGTCTGATGGACGAAGTATATAAGATCAATCACAATGGCAAATGGGCCGTCATTTATGCAATTATGTGTACCTTCCGGTCAGATATCCACGCCATTGACCGATTATTTACCTCCTTATTTTTCGTCGGGCCAACCATGTCCGGGAAAACCCAGATCGCTATCTCCATCCGCTCCCTTTTCGTAGATCCCAAAGCTCCGTCCTTTAATTTAAACTCTGGTACCGATGCCGCCTTTTTCACTCTGATGGAAGGTTTCCGGGATATTCCTCAGGTTCTTGAAGAATACAACAATAAGAGCATTACGGATGCGAAATTTCAGGGCCTGAAGGCAATCACTTACGACGGAGACGGGAAACAGAAACGGAAAGGGATAAACGACCGCGATCTGGATACCAGTAAAGTGAACAGTCCAGTCATTATTCTGGGTCAGGAAACCCCGGAACGGGACGACAACGCCCTGATGAATCGCGTAGTACTATGTGAAGTCCCCAAACGGACAGAAGAATATACTGCCCGGGAGACTGAAGTATTTCAACGATTGAAAGATTCCGAAAAGACCGGACTTTGCAATGTTCTGTTTGAGATTTTGAAGCTACGTCCGATTGTACAGGACCACTTTAAACATCTTGAGCGAACCACAAACAAGGAACTGACCGACGCCGTTCTTTCTGGAGGGGATGCTTCAGGCGACATGGTCCGGATTATAAAAACAGTCTCCCTGTTCCTGACAATGTGCCGTCTTTTAGAAACATATGCTCCGCATCTTCAATTACCCTTTACATATCAGGAATTTTTTAACCTGGCTAAAGACAAGGTTAAATGGCAAATAGAACTAATCAGTCACTCTGACAAACTAGCCGGATTCTTTAAGGCTATTGAGGTGATGATAAATACCGGGACTATAAAAGAAGGACGCGACTACGATATCTCCCAACCAGGAAAATTGACATTAAAAGCTTCAGGTGGAGAATCGGCTCAGGTCAATCTAAAAGCCGACGAAAAAATCCTGTTCATCCGCTTGGCCAATTTATTTACCTATTACGCAAAATCGTCCTACAATACAGAAAGTGCAACACAATCGACTATCGAACAGAACCTACGGTCAAATCCGGCCTATATCGGTGTTGTCAGCAGCCGGAAATTCCGATGGAAAGAGGTCGAAGAAGTGCCGAAATCTGAAGTAAGCGGCAATATGGAAATGATCCGGATCATGAGAGACAGGATACAAACAACTTCCTGTATTGCCCTAAACTACGATATATTCCGGAAGTATTTCGATATCGATCTGGAACGAAGTGCACCTCCTGAACAACCCGAAACAACTGAACTGAAAGAAAGACAGCTTTGTGAAGACAAAGTACTATTCTAAAGAGACAACCCGGCCGATTGGCCGGGTTTTTCAATTCCCGGTATTCTCGGCAAGAATACCGGAACCTTTTTTTCATATAAGGACTGGCCGGAATCGAAAACCATATGAGTCCGATCCAGTCATTTTTCCCCCCATACCCCCCCAATATTCAGAGGAAAATTATAAAAGAGAGTTTTTCTGAAAAATTTTCCAGAAAACAGCGACCTACCGACCTACCGACCTACCAAAGAAACTTTTTTCAAAAATAGAAACACACGTAAAGCTTTATATATTATATATTTATAAGAAAAAATTATATATATATTCATAGGTAGGTCAATGGTAGGTTGGTAGGTTTTGGTAGGTCGGGTAGGTTTTAGCCTTATTCAGTGTTTTCTCCCTGTAAAAATCCTAAAACCTACCAAAAACGTCAAAAAAGGGCTTGGTAGGTCGGGTAGGTCGTCATTTTTCTATGTTTTTTCACCTCTCCGTTTTTGCTTTTTGCTTTATTTTCAGTATATTAGCTTTTAAAATCCGGCCGTGGTAGGTCGGTAGGTCGGTAGGTCGCAAAAATTAGTGAAAACAATTTCAAAAAATAGTTTTTTGTCTTTTCCGGACAAAATCAGAGATATTAAATTCGGTTGAAAATGGAAATTTATACAGTTAAAGTTGCAGTGAAACCCTATACAAAGGCATATCTGGAAAACAATTACGGCAATCCGGCGGATATCCGGCAAGATCCCGAGCTGAATGACATGGTCACCATGATGCTCCGCGAAGGATCCACGCGCCTGGATAAAATCATTTCATCCAACTTTCCGGCTACCGTGGAGCTGAGAATCACAAAGGATACTTTCTTCCGGTATGGATTTACACTCACTAAAACAGAAACGCTGAAACTAAATTCCTTTCTTGAAAAAAGAATCAAGTTTCTTGCACGGATTCACATCGCATACCATCAAAGCCTGGGCTATTCGGTTGCGAAATGCATCCGGGATTTTCAGGAAACTTTCGGCTTTCCGGAAGACGTCTGGGGATATGATTCCATAAAAAAAGATTTCGACCGGAACGGCTCCCTGGTACAAAAACGGCTGATCGGAAATTTCAGGAACGAATTAAGCAGAATATTTATGGAAATGTTGTCGGATATCGGGACACCGTTGAAGGTTGTCGGAAAAAGACAGCTTTAATAATAACAATATGGATAACGTAGGAGGTTTAGTAAAAATATATGTCTGTCCGGTTTCAAACATAAGCGATTCGGGCCAGATCATAGATCAGGAACGTTTAGTTCCTGTGAATTTTATTCTGGATTCCGCTAAACGGAAATGTACCCGGAAAGATGATAAAAACGGGGAATATTACGACCTGAAGATAGAATGTACAGTTGCCCGGTCCGATAAAGACAACTTTTATATCGGATTACTGCTGAATAATTTCGCAGTGATCACAACCGACAGCAATAATATCACCCGGCTCGACGGCACCCGGAATGAACCCCTCCGGTATGAAATTGAGTCAGACACCGGTGAAGAATTTGAAGACCTGAATTGTGTAAAACTCGAATTTTCAAGGAAATTGCGCTTCCCTTCCCCGGTCATAAGTTTGTAACTGTCCTTTTTCCAACTGCCATATAGCCATAATATTGCCTGAAAAACAATATTATGGCGACTACAGAATTCGACATTGATTCCTATATCGGGGAATGGGGCTACTCAAATCGTTACGTTAAATCTTACCTGAATGCTGCCGGAAAAAATCCGGTCGTTTGTCATGTTTGCAGTGGTGGCGGCGACTTCCTGATGGCAATCAACATCAAAGATCAGTTTGCAGCTCACGGAAGTGTAACTGTAGATATTTCAGGGTACGCAGCCAGTGCTGCTACTTTAATAGGCCTGGGTGCAAAACATACCCGTATCAGCAATTCATCTTTCTATCTTATACATAAAGTCATGTCCTGGGTGGATGCCTGGGGAGGCATGAATGAAGATCAGATATCCGATCTGATTACTCACCTGGAAAAAGTTAAAGATGAAAATGAGAAAATGACTCTGGTAGCTGCAAAAGCATATGCAGACAGATCCGGAAAGCCGGTTCTGGAAATTCTGAACCTGATGAAAGAAGAAAAATGGCTGACAGCCGATGAAGCAAAAGAATGGGGCTTCGTTGACGAAGTGTATAACACTACAACCACAAAAATCAATCTGGCAAAAGTCTCTGAAAAATTCAACATGATGGGACTTCCCAAACTTCCGGATTTTTCCGCAACTGACGATGACTCACTCGTTGGTAAAGTTGTTTCCGGAATCCGCGAATTCTTCAGCAAAGAAAATACTCCGATTTTTCCACAATCCAAAATAGATCAAATACCAATGAAACAATTCACCCTACTCAACACGATTCTGGCTGTTACATCCCTGGAAAGCCAGGACGGGAAAGGCGCGTATCTGAATGAGGCACAACTTCAAGCCTTCGAAGATGCCATTTCCGGAAAGGACCACCGGATCACCGAACTCACTCAGCATGAAACAAACTACAACAATGCAGTCGATAAACTGAACGCCCTGCATCCGGATGTTGCTTCAGCAAAAGACCTGGCAGAAAAAGTAAATGTTTTATCCCGGAAACTGGCAGAAAAACCGGGTGTTCCGGCTTCCGGACAGTCTGAAAATCCTCAGAATCAAAACGACGGGGTTGACTGGGATAAAATGATGTCCCTCGAACACATGAAAGATTAACCTTTAAACATCAATAACACAATGAATGTATCTGAAATTATCACCGCTTTCGGTGCCTATTATCTGAACTCAGGTCAGAACATGAACAACATCCTCCGGATGCTGACCCAGGGTGCTGTTACTCCCTCCTTTATGACTCCGATAAAAACGGAAGAGACGATTTACCGGATGTCTTCCGTCACTGTCGGGAGTCTTGTACAATCTTTCCAGAAAGACTGGACTCCTTCCGATCCGGGAATATTCGTTCCGAACGAAATCCGGAAACGTCACATGAAAATAGATATCGATATTTTTCCGGACGATATCGAAGACACCTGGTTGGGTTTTCTGGCTTCAAACAATTTGTCCAAAAAGGACTGGCCGCTTATCCGTTACATGATCGAGAAAGTATATATTCCGAAAATTCATGAGGATCTGGAGATGAAAGCCTACTACACCGGCAAGTACAAAGCTCCTACTGCCAAAACAGCCAACAAACCGGAAGATGTTATGGACGGTCTGAAAAGCTGTATACAGAAAGGAGTAGATGCCGATAAATCACACGTTCTTACCGATATCGGTGCGTTATCAAAAACAACTGTCTTCGACCAGGTAGAAGCTGCTATCGATCAGATTTCGGACGTTTACCAAGGTACAGAGATGCTTGTTTGTATGGCTCCGGTTTTTGCACGTGCATATCTGCGCGACAAACGCTCACAGGGATTCTACGACATCACCTCTGCTAAGCAGATCGATCTCGGTATTGATTTTTCACCCAGTCGCGTATGTCCGCTCCCGTCCATGGGATCATGCACAGACTTGTTCATCACCCCAAAGGCAAATCTTTTGCACATTACTGACAAAACAATGAACAAAGAAACCTTCAAAATCGAGGAGAGCAAACGTACCGTATCCCTTCTGACCGACTGGCAGGAAGGTGTTGGAATCGCTCTGGACGAACTTGTTTGGACGAACATTACAAAGACTCCCGGCGAAGGAGCATAATTTGTCATTCTTTAACCATAGCCTCGGGCTAATAAACTATATAAAAATGGCTGTAGATTTTACTGATATTGATAAAAATCTCCCGGATGGTCAGAATATGGGCGGTATTCCGCAGTTGGTATATTTCGCTTTACAAAGTGACGTACTATCCTGGCCGACACCTCCAACCACCGACACTGAAAACATTACTATGGAGAAAATGGGAGCTTTAGTCGGAGATATAAAAATGAAAGTCGGAAAAAAAATGAATAGTTTCTACATAACCGACGATGAAGGGAAACTGGATTTCGAAGGTGTAGGAGAAAAAGACGGGAAAAGCTTCATCATGAAGCTGCGTATTTATAATCCGGGATTGCAAAGTAAATTACTTGGTTTCATCAATCTTGCAAAAAATGAGAACCTGGTATTTATTGCTCCGGACAACAATGGCAATAATTTCCTGTTAGGTGACGCACTGCGGGGAGCGATTCTGGATAGTATCGACGGGATGACCACCGGACAGAAGACTGAAGAGCGTCCGGGTGCCGGAATGATATTCTCGTATAAAACAGCAAATATTTGCCAGTACACTGGCACAATTCCATCTGCTGTTGTAACTGAACCAGGTGCGTAACCAGGTCCCGGTTTCTCCCGGGACCACATTTCTACAAAAATGGGACTTATTAAGAATCAACAAATCGAAATAACCAACTGGCTAAATAGCGACCGGAATTACGACGACGGAGTTTTTCTCTATCAAAAATATGGGAAAAATCCGGTTTTGAAACGCCTGTTTCCCGGTAGGGAAAAATTCCAGGCAGAAAAGCTCGCCTACGAATTAGGAAAACTGATCGGCCTTGGTTTCAACCAGACATTAGAAAGTCAGGAACCTGATAACAAGCAGGTCCCGGATTCCGGATCTGATGAAACTACCCCGAATCCGACCAATACCCAATTAACCGATAAGGCTGAGACATTTGCCGACAAAGCCGAAAGTTTCGCAGAAGATGCTGAAGATTTTGCCAATGCAGCCGAAGAGCATAAAAACAGTGCTGAAGAATTTTCGGAAGAAGCAAAGCAAGCAGCTAACGAAACAAAAGAATTTGCCGACAAAGCCAAGGCCGCAGCCGAAACGCTCGGAGCCATGACCGCAGGTGATCCGGTTCCTGCCGGTAACTACCCTCCGGTAATAAACAGGATTATTGCAGAGTTTTCAAGGCTTTACAACGAGCGCGGAATGTTGAAAAAACAGGAAAACGATACACCGGACGAAAACACGCCGGAAAATATCGAAACACGCCGGAAAATTATCGAAAAAATCGAATCCATTTCCGCGCGTATGGATATCCTCTACGCTGCTAAAAAAGCTTATCTGGAGAAGGATATTGTTCCGGATGAAAAAGAGCTTTATCCGGTCCCAAATCAGCAAGCAGCTTCAGATCCGACTGATTCCGGCCAGTTAATCATTAAACGGAACAACCTGCGCAGCTCTATTACCCGGGCAAAAAATCAGCTCGAATATCAGAGCCAGAAAAAAGCGGATAAACCAAACCCTATGCCGGATTGTCCGAAACGCAGGGAACTCGAAGTAAGGATAACAGAGAAAGAAAAAGAACTTGCGGAAATCGAAGCAAAGCTGAACGATGCTGATCGATCTGAAAAACCTGAATAAAACAGAGCAAAACACAAAAGAACCGGAAAATCAACCGGTTCTTTTTTTACCAGTTTCTGAATGCAGGAATCTGGCTGACCCAGAAACATCCTTGCGGAAACAGATCGGGATATTGGAGCATAATGTTTGTATAAACTTTTGGAGTTATGGCAGCTTTTCACTCCACGAACTAATGTTTTACATTCTTCAGCAAACAGGTCCGGCACATATCAACATGTGTACCTGGTCAATCAGTCAGGATGCTATCGAAAAGATCATCCGGAAATATCAAAAAGGTGAAATCCTTTCTATCCGTTTCCTCCTCGATCCGCGTGTAAAGGTCTGTAAAGCCAAACCGCTTCAGATGCTATCTGCCACTTTCTCGCATAAAATTCTTCGCGTACATGCAAAAGTTGTAACAATCGAAAATGAAGTCTGGAAGATATCGGTAGTCAGCAGCCAGAACGCAACAACAAACCCCAAACTGGAACGCGGTGTAATCTTTATTTCCGACGAAATATTCAATTTTGACAAAACCGTATTCGAACATGAATTTAACACAGCAAGAACTGGAAACAATCGAGAAACTGGCAGGACTGTTCTACACCCCCAAACAGATTGCAATAATTCTGGAAATAGATCCGGAAATGTTCGAAACACAAATTCGCTCCGAGATTGGAAACATATATAAAGCATATTACAAGGGCTATTACGAAGCTGATATCGAACTCCGGAAAAGCATCACACAATCTGCATTATCAGGTAGCTCACCGGCACAAACAATGCTCCGGGATATTCAAAAACAAAGCAGAATTTCAGAATAAATTTGTGCCTTTGTGAAAATATGTTTAAATTGCAATCATTATTTACTATATACTTTGTTATATGAAACAGTTATTCTTCATTTTATTGATTTTATGTATTAGCATTACTGGTTGCCAGAACAAAAAAACACAAACACAAGTAAAAACTGAGGAAACTACTCTTTCCAATGTTACATTACCATCTGATTTTAAATTTGTAGTCACTGAAACAAAAGAGAATCCTGGTTCTGAAAGTATTTCTATTTTTGTTGAAATAAATAAAAAACTTTCTAATGAACAACTTAAGTTTTTGTCAGATAAAATCAAATCAGATCAGAAATTTACACGTGTTTTCATTGGCTATACACTACCTCAAAATTCTTCAGGTATAGTCTGGGCTAATGTAGAATATAATCCAACATATAAATTGGAAATTAATGGAAATTCTTTAGAGGATGAAAAACAAATTAATAGTAAGAAAGCCAAAATAGACGGAGACATTATAGGAGAGTGGTACGAAGAAGAATATACATCAAGTACTATTGTTTTATACAAAAGAAATAATAAATCATATCTAGGAACTTTCAAGAAGCGTTTCGGTTCAGACGAAATCGATTTTAATGAAGTACAAATTACAGAATCCAAACATTCACAAGGGACCAAATTATCATACAAAAATGAACATGGAGAATACTACGTTCTTTCATCGGACAAACAACGATTCATGTTTTTTAATTCTGAAAATAAATGCTTCACAACAGCTCTACCGATTAGTTCTGATACATTTGATTCTGAAGGTTCTGTGCGGAACAAGCCTCTTGAAATAAAAGGTAATACCGCTGCTGCTTACACAAAAAAAGAAGCCTCAAAGGATATGTCTCGAAAAGTATATATCATCGTACAGGAATTCATAAAACAAAATTTAGAGTATCCAGATAAAACAAAATTTTCAGATAATTACAGTGTAGAAGATATTGGAAATAATCAATACTACATTGTGTTACCAATTGTCGCTGAAAATAGAGTAGGACAAAAAAATAACATCACATGTAAATTCAAATTAAAATTTAATGGTGGAGCTTGGGAGGATTATAAAAATTGGACAGTTATAGAGCAAGAAATGTAACACATCATTATAACGGAGCTTTAAGAGCTCCGTTTTTCTTTCTCTCCAATTTTGCCATCTCAAAAATTTTACCTATCATTGCAATGTTCAAATCAATACTCGAAGGTGGAGATAGACCGCCCTCAATCCGAGTTGCGGATTTTTTATGTCTATCACTCAACACATGATAAACGCATGCGGCGTGTACCCCCGTCTATATTGCTATAATGGCGTATAGAACCCTCCGAGTAGGATTTGAACAACGGGAAAGGCACGCCGTTTCTGTGCCTAAAAAGTTCAAAAATACTCGAATTATGGAAAAGAAAACCATCGCTCCCACTATCGCGGAGCAAAAACAAGAATTCTTGTTACCAAAATCTGCCAATGTATTTAAATCTGAACTTCTTAGAGCAGTCCGGGAAATTTTCAGTATTGCTAATAAAATCCGGATACAATCTGCGATACTAACGGATGATGATTTGAGACCTTACACAAAAGAATTCAATGGTAGTATTCAGGAATTTACTGATGAAATGAACGTTTGTGTATCCTGTTTGATGTCTGCCTATACCAGTCTTGAAAAACTGGACGTACGTAATACTTCTGTATTTCTTTTGGAAAAGGAGGAAAGCCATGTGTGAAAAAGAACTTTCCGACCAAGCTAGTCAGGCCCTTGATGATCTGATGTGTGAATTTATAAAACGTTATGCTCCGGCAAAGTCCTGGGAGCAGGCCGACGAACATTTTACATCTTCCGAAATCGCTGAAATGTTCAATTCCGTTTATCCGATACCTCTGGAAAGTATTTTCGATGCATTGAAATCAAACGGCTTTATATGCGTACCTTTGTCCGGACAGCCGGCTTTCGTCTGGCTGCTCACCCTTAAACAGAAATAAACTTCGCCCCGGTTCACGCCGGGGCTTTTCTTTCTCCGGATTTTCCAATATATAGCAACTGGGGGTGTTCACCTTCCGTTTGAAGTACTCAGCCCCCTATTGAACCGAGAATTTCATCTTCCTTGATCTTTTTTTTCGTTATTATCAGAATATTTTACATTGTTAAGTGTCTGATTTTAGTACAACTATCTGATTATCAAATAATTAAATTGATTTTTCATTTGGAAGTATGGAAATGTTTTATTTATATTTGCATTGTTGAAATAAAAACTTAATGTATAATATTTAAAATCTAAGATCATGGAAACAAAAACAATGGTAGTAGCAAATGTCAACGGTAAAGAAATTGGAATCCTGAATGAACCTGAAGGAAAATTTGTTCCGATTAAACCAATTTGTGACGCTTTGGGAATTAATTATACAACTCAGTTGGAAAAAATTAAAGAGGATGAAATTTTGGGTGCAGTTATCCCCCTCAGGGGGACAACTGGAGCTGATGGAAAAGTTTATCAAATGGCCTGTATTCCCTTTGAACTAGTTTTCGGTTGGCTCTTTACTATCAATCCAAAAAACGTTGCTCCTGAGGCAAAAGACAATGTGACACGTTACCGGATGGAATGTTACTATGCCCTCTACCGTTATTTCACCTCCCGGGCTGAATTTGTGGAACTAAAGCAAAACGAAATCGACAAACAATTAACTCTGGTAGATATGGCTAAAACAAATTTTCGTGAAGCCAAGAATATTCTGGGTGAAGCCGAAACCAAATTGAAAACCCTCCGGCAACTGACCATGGAAGATTACGATCTGGAACGGCGTCAGCTAAAAATACAATTTACCGAATAAATCACCCTGGTATTTACAATCCAGCTCAGCCCCGGTTCACGCCGGGGCTTTTTTTTGTCCTTTTCCATCTTCCGGATCCTGACTTCCTTTGCAAAAACATCGCAATGAAAGCACTCGAAGATCAGGACTACGAAACCATAAAATCCTACATCCTGGAAGGAAATGAATCTACCCTTCCGCTCCGGCAACGTGAAATGCTCGACCGTTGGGTCTCTGCCTCCAAACTTCTTGAAAAAAATCCGGTAACAAAAAATGCAGTTGCCATACTTCAGGCAAAGTATCCCGGCCTGAGCCGGACACAGGCTTATGAAGATTGCCGGAACGCCGTCCGTATGTTCAACAGCCGCCAAACTTTCGATTATGAACTCTGGCGTAACTGGCTATTAAACGACATTATCGAACTCTGTCAGAAGGCAAAGGACACCGGCAATCTGAAAGCCTGGGCAGCAGCTCAGGCAAATCTGATAAAAGCCCTGGGCGAAGCTCCCGAGAATAATATCGATCCGCGTCTGTTGGAAAAACATCAGATCGTTATCCCGATCCAGGTCAACAACAATACCTATAACCTCGACCTGAACAAATTCCTGAACATACCGATCGATCAGCGCACACGCATTGCAGACGCCCTGATCAATCCGGCTACCGACGATGACATCACCGAAATCATGAACTCATGATCGAACAAAAAATACAATTCAACCCGGCACAACAGATCGGCGTACTCCTTCAGGCCAAAAACAAAGCCGATATCTGGGGACGCGGCACCGGAAAATCGGCAGGAATAGCCTGGGACATCAACCTGATTAACCGGACCATGTCCCGGGCCTTAACCGCCGTAACCGGACAGACTTTCGGACAGCTACTCACACGCACACTTCCATCCACTTTCAAACTACTGGAAGCTCTCGGATACAAAATGCACGTCTCAGCCAAAGATCCCGGCAACTACGTCATCAACCGCCGACCGCCGGATCATTTCCTGCAACCCTACGAAAAAGTAATGAAGTTCGACAATTTTGTCAGTTTTTCGAACGGTAACGGCTTATTGCTTCTTTCTCAGGACCGCGCCGGATCAGCGCGTGGAGCATCCGTCGATTACGAAATTCTGGACGAAGCACTAACAATAAATAAACAGCGTTACGACGAAGAAACATCACCGACCAACCGGGGAAACGAAGGTATTTTCGGGCCACGCAGCCCGCAACCGATCCCCTGGCATCATGGTTTCCACTATTCCAGTTCCATGCCATACACCGCCGAACAAAAATGGCTGCTTGATATCGGCAACTACTACGAAAAAGAACGCGGAATCCGGCTTTTCGAAATCTGGAACCGGATAATAAAATTACAGTTGGAGCTGCTCGACTGCGAATCAGAATCTGAATTCAAAAGCATTTGGAACGAAACGGTTCGTCTGAAAAAGAGTATTGCACCTTTTGTCAGCAAAGAGGGTACACTGTTCACTCTGGCCAACGCCTTCGATAACATCCAAAACGTAGGCTTTTCCTATATCAAACGGGAATATAAAAAACAAACGCTGCTGACCTTCCTGATTGAGATCATGAACATGGTGATCGATAAAGTAGAAGATTGCTATTATCCCCTCTCCGACCGCCATATCTATTATAATGCCACTAATGACGCTTTTATCCGGGACGTAGCAGAAGATTCAAATTTCGACTGGAACCGGCTTTCCGAAAAAGATTGCCGCTATGATTCGGATTGTGACACACACAAGCCTCTGGAACTTTCATTTGACTGGGGTGCCCGGATCAGCCTCCTGACCGTCAGCCAACCCCGGAACTTTGATTTCGTCACCGGCCTTTTTTCTGAGGTAGAATTGCAGAATTTTATAAACGAATTTTTCGTCAAACCCGATCAGGCACCCACAACGATGATAAATGCCCTGATCGACTCATTTTGTCGTTACTACGAACATCACCAGGAACGTACCGTTATTTACATCCGCGACCGGTACGGGGATCACCGGCAGGCAAACAGTTCACAAAGCTACAACGAACAGGCCATCGAACGCCTGAAGTCAAACGGTTGGTACGTTATTCCTCAGGTCCATCAGGGAATGGAGCCACCCCAACACGATAAATTCCTGCTCATTCAAAATATTTTCAAGGAAGCAGATCCGCGTTTCCCCGGTATCCGGTTTAACGGTGTCCGGTGTAAATTTTCCATTATCAGTATGAATAATACCCGCGTAACGGAACACGATGGCCGCTTCGGTAAGGATAAAAAAAGCGAAAGTAGCCGGAGCGGAGTACTTCCGGAAGAAGCAACCCACTTCGGCGACGCTATCGACAAAATTATCTGGACCAAATTCAACAGCACATTACGCTTCAACAACAACACTTTTGTACCCGTCCGCATAAAAAATTGAAAAAAGTTGACAAAAGCTTTTGTAATAAACTAAAGTTTATTATCTTTGTAGTGAAGTTTAACCCCAAATACTAAGTTTATGAGGGAATCTTTAAAAGAGTTCTTGGAAATTATTGAAAGTTGCAATCAGCCCACCGCTTTCCACCGGGCAATGTTGGAAAACCTTTTCCTTCTTTACTCGAAAGGTTGGAAGCAAATGGGACTGACGGAGACAGAAAAAGAAACGCTGATTAATGCGATTCTGGATCAGTTCTCTAAACTGAAATAAACCAGGAACGTGTCCCCTTCGGGGGACACATTTTAAAGATTATAAAAAAGGAGGAAGTATGAAAAAGACAACATTTTTTAGTAATGAGGATTTAGACAATATCCTCCGCGGAATGGAAGGTTTAACAACCGACGAAAAAGAAGCTTATCTGGATGCCCGGCTGAAGGAACTCGAAAGCCTTCCGGACTCCCGAAAAAAAAAGCTGCAAGAAGCTGCACGTACCGGAATGAAACCGACCCTCGAACTGGCATCACACATCAGTGTCATGAACGAATTACAGCGGATCGGCAATATCGTTTCATTTGCATCTATCGCAAAAGACTATTTCGGAAAGTCTAAATTCTGGATACATCAGCGGATAAACGGATATCTGGTGAATGGTAAACCGGCATGTTTTACAAATGAGCAAATCGTCCGGATGGCTGAAGCACTGGAAGATATTGCAAAGCAAATGCAGGAAGCCGCTGCACACCTGAAAGTCATTGCTGCCCAGGAAAGAAGCACTGTAAAAAAATTAGAAACAGGAAAGGAGTAATTTATGATTAATCTGACAAAGCATTCAGTTAACGGCAAGATTTCTGTAAAATCCCTGGTTAAAACTTTTGATGAATACCAGGCTAAAGAAAAAGAACTGGCCAGTAAAATGTTTCACCTGCGCGGTGTATTTCCCCGACCGGAGGAATATATTGAGCTACGCAATGAAATGGCGCAAGTAAAAACAACATTGTCCGACCTCCGGAACTGTCTGAAAATATATTGCCGGTACGGAAACATTAACGGCGTAGAAGTAATAAACGACTGCGGATTTACTCCTCCGGACGATTGGAAAAAAGCCGAAAGAGTATTTGATACTGTTTAGAAAAGCGGAGCAAGCAGCTCCGTTTTTTTTGTCCTTTTTTCTCCTTTCCTTCCCTCCTATTTTCGCCGAAAAGATTTGAATAATGGCAACGATTCGGCGAAAAACTGTTCTTCAGGAAATGGACATTAAAACAAACCCGAGAACCGGGGAACAGGAAGTTTTTAGTATTACTTTCGATAAATTAAACGGCGAACGGGTATTTATCCCGCGTGGGGTAAGCTGCGGTCTGAACATGGACATGACAGCAAACCGTTACAGGGGAGTACTTCCCGTTGATAAAAACGGTAACTCCATCGGCCATCCCACTCCGGTAGGGATTGACCGGATCATTCGTTTTAACGGAAAGGAGGTTGTGTTATGAGTGTTAAGCTGCTTACCTCCGGAAATGGTACCCCATTAATGGCCTACGGTGAAAAATTCTTCGCTTCTACCACCGGCGCACCCGAAACGGTCAAATCCTCCGTACAAACCGAAAAAGTAGAAGATTCGGTAAAAGTAGGGAACTACGAATGTTGCGCCTGGACAACTTCCAACGATTTCCCACAAAAAGCAGCAACAATAATCGGGCAAACCGGAGTTCTCAGCACCGGACTTAAATTCCTGCACCGGGTTGTCATGGGGCAAGGCGTTTTTCCTTGTAAAGTCTCCGGTTATGATGCAAAAGGCAATGAGTTGTTAGAAGTCGTTAATGATTCTCAGGTTATTAATTTCCTTCAGTCCCGGACAGTCCGGCGTTATCTGGCCAACGCCTACCGGGATATCCTGAAATTCGGTATATCCTTTCCACAGCTGATCCCAAATATAGCAGGGAATCAGATCGTTGGGATAAATGCCATCAACGCCCTGCATTGCCGTTTGACAAAGCCGCGTAACGGCATAATTGAAAACTGCATTGTCTCCGGAGAATGGCCGGATATCTCTAATCCCCAAAATATCGAAGTTTATCCAGTCCTCGATAACTACGATCCCCTGGCCGACCTCGAGCGTATCCGCTACGCCGGAAAAATTGCCGGAAGAAGTTACATCTATCCGCTCCGCGACGAGTGGGACAGCAGCGACATTTATCCTATGCCTGCCTGGTGGGCTGCCAAATTAGCCGGATGGATAAGTATAGCCAATAAAATTCCGGCTTTCCTGGACAAAGCCTATGAAAATCAAATTAGTTGGACCTGGCATATAAAGATACCTTATGCGTACTGGGACAAACGGTATCCGGAAAAAGACTACAAAAATCCGGAAGAACGGCGTCAAAAGATTCAGGAAGAAATGGACGCAATCGAAGAAAGCCTGACAGATACAAAGAACGCAAACAAAGCCATTTTCACCCATTACACGATCGGAAACAATGGAAGGCCTGAAGAGCAGTGGATTATCGAACCTCTCGATAACAAATACAAAGCCGACGACAAACTGGTCACTTCAGCAGCTGCAAACAGCGAAATCCTGTTTTCGTTGATGGTCAATCCGAATGTGTTGGGTGCCGGAATGCCCGGTGGCACATATGCCGGAAATCAGGGCGGAAGCAATATCCGCGAAGCCTTTCTGGTAAACATCGCCATGGCCTGGCTCGATCGGCAAAACCTGCTCGATCCCATCGAAGCAATGCTGGAGTTCAACGGAGTAAAAGACATACAGCTACGCTTCCGGAATACAATATTAACAACCCTCGATTCAGGATCAGGGACCACTAAAAACCTGGCATAATGTTATTCTCAGAAAACTCAGATCAGCTAATTGATGAACTGAAGGACTACATTCAGATTGCATCATCCTACGACTGTAGCCGGATTCAAAATCTTTTACTGGCTACGGAAAACACATATATAATCCCTCTGCTTGGGACCAAGCTGTTCAACCGGATCGCAAAAGATCAGACAAGGTTCCCCGATGAAATCGGAATGTGCCGGAAAGCAGTTGCAAATATCACTGTGTATGAGAATTTCACACTCCTGAATACACTCCTGCTTTCCGGAGGATTTGCCCGGGTTGCCGGAGAAAATACCGATTCTCTCTATCGTTATCAGGAGGAAGACCTGAAACAAATCTTCCGGCGAAATGGTTTCGATCAGCTCGACCTTATCATCAATCATTTTCTTGACAAAATAGATTCATTCCCCGAATTTAAAGAGTCTGAGTATTACAAAGCCGGACGGGGAGAACTGATCCCGGACCGGTTTGTTTTCTCACAATATTACAAACCAATAGGTCACATTGTATTTCGTTACATGCAGGCTTTTATCAGACGGTCCGAAGACCTGGATATATCTGATATCGTTGATTTGAGTGAACTCCGGCAGGCGGTGTTATCAGACACCATTTCAGACCAACAACAACGCACCATCGAACTGGTTCGCCCTGTTATTGTCTGTCTGGCTGTTGCCTACGCCATGGAAGATATGGGAGTAAACATAGACAATGCCGGAATCTGGATGGAAAGAAGAGTCGCAGCCGACGGTATCCGGGAAAAGAACCCTCCCGATACAATCCAGGTCAACACCTTGGTTTCAAAATACAGAAATATGGCAAACCGCTATTTACGGGAGCTTCAGAAACATTTATCCGGAGCGGCAAATACAAATCCGCTGATCCGGGATAACAAAAACAAAAAAACAACCTGGCAATGAGAGAACACATCATATACTTATGGAATTACCTCTATAACAGCATAGGGGTTGGCCTGAACAGCTTTTTTGTCTGGATAAAGGTAAACGACTGGTTAAGTCTCCGCAACGTCAGTGAGCTTGCCGGAACATTGGTTCCGATCCTGGCTCTGATCTGGTGGTGTATTAAAATAATTCAAACCCTTAAACGCAGGAAACATGAGAAAAATTAACCTTATCGTAATTCATTGTTCGGACACTTATGCCCGGATGGATATCGGTGTGAACGAAATCAGACAGTGGCATCTTCAGCGTGGATTCAACGACATCGGATATCACTATGTGATCCGTCGTAACGGCACGATAGAGCAGGGCCGGCCAATAGAAAAGATTGGGGCACACGCCGCCGGATACAACACAAACAGTATCGGCATTTGCTATGCCGGAGGAAAAGGAGACAATAATCAGCCTGAAGACAACCGGACACCGGAACAAAAACAAGCAATGTACGATCTGGTTGCCAGTCTGAAACAACAATTTCCGCAGGCAGAAATCACCGGACACCGCGATTTACCCGGAGTACATAAGGATTGCCCTTGTTTCTCAGTCAAAAACGAATTTAAAACCAAGCAAGTATGATCGACAGGATTTTAAAAAATTGGAAAACGACAGTTCTTGGACTGGCCATTTTAATAACTTGTTTTATCCTGGTGTTTATGGAAAAATCTACCCTGACGGAAGTTTCTGTATTTATTTGCGGCGGTTTTTTCGTACTCTTCAGTAAAGATTCCATGCTTCGAAAAAAAGGTCCGGTAAGCGTAATTATTTTCGGGTCTTTACTCCTTTTTGCCAGTTGCCGGCCATACAGGTCCTTTACAACAAACACCGAACGTATAGTCAGGGACACCATCACAATCAGGGATTCCATTCCTTTCCGGATAGAAATTCCGGGAGATACTGTCCGGATCACATCGGATTCGATCGTCTACGATACGGTTTGCCTCGATCAGCTCCAGTCTGGCCGTTTTAGTCTTCCGCCCTGGGAAACGTCTACCAAATTTGCTTATGCGCAAGCCGGAATTACCAATAGTGTGCCTTGGCTAAATCTCCGGCAGAATCCGATCAATATCGACACACTCATTTATATCAATAAAATCAAGATACTTGAACGGACCATCAGGGAAATGGAGTCCAGAATCATAGTGCCGGAAAAAGATCCGTTCTATAAAAATGTCTGGCTCTGGATATCAGTCATGCTGGGAATAGTTTTATTCAGAAGATATGCACGAAATTAAGATTACATATAAAAGCTTTTTCCGGAACCGGGAGATCATCACCTCCTTCCCCACGACATGGAGCGAAATGAATTGCCGGCAATTTACCGCATTGCATAAACGTCAGGACGATACAACCCTCCTTGCAGTTATGCTCAATGTCCCGAAAAGAATAGTCCGGAAAATGAATTTACATCAGGTCTATGAACTGGCCAAACTTTTCGACTTCATTCAAAAAGACACCAAGACCAGTAGTTTCAATATAGAATCTGTTTGTTTCCCGGGCTTGGGCACTCTTTATGCTCCCCGGCCCAAACTGGCAGACATGACATTTTTACAATTCATTTATGTAGATAGTTTCTACATGCAATATGCTGAAACCGCAAATCCGGACATCTTACGTGATTTCATAGCACATTTATACACTCCGGGAACCGGATACGATAAAAAATCAGCAGATCAGGCTGTACCGAAACTGAAAAAAGCCGATCTGCAGATTTTTGAAGCAATCGCATTAAACTACGGCCTGGTACGGAAATGGATCGCAGACAGATATCCCCTTATTTTTCCGGCTCAGAAGCAATCATTCGGAAAAAAGTCCGGTTCTTGGGCTGAAATCTTCGACGATATCGTCGGTGACGATCTGAAAGATCAGGACAAATACGCTGAGATACCGATAAATTCAGTGTTCAGGTTCATCACAAGAAAGATTAAGGAATCCAGAAAACAAAGAGAACATGCAGCAAAATTACACTGACATAGCCGACTATTTTGAGCAACTTGCAGATAAGCACAAACAGATAAAAACATTCTGCCGGTACGAACTCGATGAACTACTTTCCAAAACAGCCAGTATAAAGGCTTTCCCCTGTCTGGTTGTCGAAGGCTTCGACTTTGACTTTGCAGGCTCTTCTCCGGACAACATCCTGAAGAACCGGCATGGTGCTTTTTCAATTGTCGATAAATGCGACATTTTCAATCCGGCAAAGCGGTGTGAGACACTTGAGCGGACCGAAATTATTGCAGGACAGATCCTGTCCAAAATGGTTGATGATAAACGGCAGCGACTTCCATTAATGACCAGTTTTGAAATCAATTCTGCCGAAGGGCTTAATTTTATAAACCCGATACTTGGTTATGCCTTTTGCCGGATCAGCTTCACATTTAAAACGAAGATCGGGGAGGATCTGACGGTATGGCAATAACAATAAAACAACAACCGGAGGAATTATCCGCTTCCGGCAACCGGATGTATTTCCTGGTACATACCGACCGGACCAATACGATCAACTATAAAATGACAGCTCAGATTCAACTCATTGAGTCCGCCAATAAAGTCGTAGAATTGCCATTGATGCGGTTATATCCAAATGCTGACGGGGATGTAGACATGGATATCAGCAAAATTATCGATAACCGCCTCAGGCCGGAATTCCCCGGTTTGGAGACTAACGAATACTGCAAACTGAAGGGCTTCACTTTGCAGTATAAAGTTGTCTTTACTGAAGAGGGTAACTACATACCGATCAATTCCACAACAACAGATATACTGACTGCTGTAAAAGGAAAATTTCCGGCTTCTCCGTCTGAATTTATCCGGAAAAATGATTTTCTGACAAACTTTCAAGCTTTCGAAACAGTAGCCGACGGAGTCCATTTTTTGGTAGCATTAATTCTGAATCCCGGAAGCTATACTATCAATTCCAGTTTTTCCTATACAGACGGAACTACCAGAACCACTTCTTTTGGACGTATAACTACAACATCGCAATATGAAATGTACGCCATTCCAACTGGATTACAGCAGCTTAAATTATCTGGGGTCAAAAAATATTCATTTTGGTTATCCGGAGGAACTATGTGCGAAAAAAGGATGACCTATGATGTTGTCCGGATAGTAAAAGCCCATAAGCCTATTTTATACCTTAACCGACTCGGTGGTATTGACTGCATCATTGTCTCAGAAATTTCTAACTCTATCAAGACAGATAAAGAGACATACCAACGTGACAATTCATATGCACAGGGTATTATCACAGATTACTCTGAAATTTTTGAAGTAACAACCGGATATATTACCAGGGATATGGCATTCCTGTCCAAAGAATTCATTCTTTCTGATTCAGTTTACACTTCAGAAAATAATGTATTGTTACCCATAAATATAGAAAAAGGCACATTCAACATTTATGCGGATGCCGACGATTTACATTTCTATACATTCAAATATTCATTTGCAAACCTGAATTTTCATCTTCTGTCATCCGGTACTCCTGAACCACTGCCCGAATCGGTCATGGCTTGCTGTCCGGACGGAGTCGATGATTATTTTACAATTACTTCCCCGACGCTGACAAATATGATGAATATATTCCCATGCGACCCTGGGCAGAAAATAGTTTATTCGATGGATATGATTCCCGGAAACGGATCCATGTTTTCCTTAGGACTAATGGCCGGAATTTATCTGGAATTTTTTTACAGCGGTTTGATATTTGGAATCATATGTCTATGTAAAAGCAAAAAATACATGTTTTATCAGGAATCATCTTCGGTTAATATTGATAAACGTGTAAAAGTTGAGCTTTCTGTTTCCAACAATAACAACACTCTGGAATTTGGGCTAAAAATCAATTCATTACCAGAAACACTGACGTTATCAGAGGCAGAAATTACCAATACAACTAATTTCATGTACTTATTCAAAAAAACAAATAATGTTCCTTATGGAGACAGTAAACTAATTAGTTTCAGTATAGATAAAATAATTAGCGAAACGAAAACCAACCTTATATTGTGGGATTTTAACGGAGAATCTTCAACCGAAAGATTAAAAAATAAAATCGAAAATGGCACAGCATATGACCTCATGGCAAATAACATTGCAAATATAGACGATATAATAAAACCACTTAAAATTTGATATCATGGCAATCGACTTTACAGACATTACCAAAAACCTTCCATCCGGGAATAATATGGGAGGGATCGGACAAATCGTGTACTATGCCCTTCATAGGGATGTAGCGAAATGGCCCATACGACCCAAAGCAGGAGCAGACATTACCATCGAACAAATGGGAGAACTCTCCGGCAATATCGAAATGAAAGCCGGAAAAGCATTCCACAAACTATACATTACCGACGATGAAGGAAAACTGGACTTTGAAGGTGTCGGAGAAAAGGACGGGAAAAGTTTTATTGTAAAACTAAGAGTTTACAACCCGGGATTACAATCTAAACTACTCGGTTTCATTAACCTTGTAAAAAATGACAATCTGGTATTTATCGTTCCCGACTGCAATAGTGGCCTTTTCCTATTAGGGGATGAATTACGTCCTGCTATTCTTGACAGTATGGACGGGATGACCACCGGACAAAAGACCGAAGAGCGTCCTGGTGCCGGAATGATCTTCACATACAAAACACCTGGGATATTCCGGTATAAAGGTAATATCCCAACTGTAATTGTTCCCACGACTATTCGTGCATGTTGTCCGGACGGAGTAGATGATTACCTGTCTTTTAATGCCGGCATTACAAAAAACTTGTTTATGCCGACAGATAATAAAAAGCTGATTTGCGTAATGGATTTGATTCCTGGGGATTCTACTTTCGAATTTAAAATGAAAGATACATTCTTATATAATTTCAGTTTGATTGGTGGTAATGCTGTACTTTGGCTATTTATAAACGGAACTGGATATGCAATTATATTTCAGTCTGGAAAGAATGGAAATGAACGCATAAAAGTCAGGATGGAATTAGGACTTGAAAATAATGCTCCGATTTTTACTGCATTTGTGAATGATATACTGGTAGAGTCAGCAATGGAATCAACAGAAGATATTATCGCACCTACCGAAGATGCGATGAATATTTTGACAGCTCGTGGCGGATATTTTAGTGGAAAATTATTTTCGTTTGAAATATTCCAAGAAAAAACGCCAATTACAAAATGGAATTTTCAGGGAGAAATTCCGGGTGAATGCCTAAAAAATAAAGTAAGTACTATGTTTGCACTTACTGCCAACAACGTCGATGATATGAGCCAGTTTATCAAAGACATCCCTATTCCTGCATAACCAGAACCGTCTAAAAGACGGTTCATTTTAATACACATTATGATTGAAATGTTCGTAAACGACCAGGCTTTAACTCTGCCTGATGATTTAAATATCCGGATTGAACTGAACTTCCCGACTTTCGAAAGTGATGTCATTCCGGCAAGTATCATTTATCATTTTGATTTACCATTTCTCGGAAATGAATCAATTTTAAATTACAGCAACCATATCGAAGTAATGGGGAAATTCTATGAATATCCCTGGCGAATGAACTTTGACGGAATAAACCTGTTTTCCGGAAAACTGATTGTAACATCTGTTGCTGAAGTCTTCCGATGTGCTGTAACTTTACGACAGCTCCCTGCCGATTTTGCCGATAAGAATATTGATAGCTTCACATTTCCTACCTTGCAATTAGTTCCTACAGGCTCTGGAATCAACAATACATCCCAAATCCCGGGAATCACACATAAATTATTTACACTCCCCAAAATATACGCACCGGAACTGTTTTCGTCCAATCCGGCATGGTGTAAAATTGTCAACCGTTTTCCATCTACCGAACAGAACCGGTACAGCGAAAGTGCAATTCCAATATTCTACGTATTTAAAATCCTCGAAATAATATTTACTTCAGAAGATTTTTTCGTAGCATATAGCGATTCAGCTTTAGCAAAAAATTCCCTGATTTTCGATTCATTATTATTCTTCAATAACTACACTCTCGATACATCTCCGGAAGAATACGTCGGAACATCATCTTTAAATATATATTACTACAAGAATAATATATATCCCAAAAATCATTTGCCTGCCATTAGTGTAAATAGTGTATTGGTCGGCCTGAAACAAATGTTTACCCTGACCACCTTTGTCGATAACCAGACCAACATGGTTCAGTTTCTGTTTTTCAAAGATATTGCGGATTCGAAAATCCTCGATCTCTCCGATATTGTTTTGGACGGCCATGAGGTTCTGATCAACGAACCGACCGCGTTTCATTTAAAATTCAGTGACGACGATTACAAGGTCGATGGCCCTGTAACCGCTTACGGGACACTCAGCCACGCCGGTACTCCAAGCCGCGAAGATTTACTGATAAGTGTGCAGGCTGTAAACAGCTATTATAAATCAGTTCCGGGCTCTGATTTCACCCCGGGGGGTGACGTGATCGACATCCTGGAATGGAAAAGAGTGGGTAACAGCTTCTTCCCTCTGAAAACTAATCCCGATCTCTCAAAAACAGAAGAGGTATCGATCGAAGCATCTCCTATGCCAATGGATTATTTCGCAAATACCCCCTATCCATTTTACGAAGAAGGAGGTGTTTCCCCACGTTTCGCGCCAGACGCTTCCAAAACAGATAAACTAATCTTCTTTTTTACCGATAAATTGAATCGGAACCTGGGAACATCATCGGAAATACAATCTAATGGAACTGTCTATTCCGACCGTCCGGGATTAAAAATAGGCACCTCATACGGTCTATATAACAAACTACTCAAACCCTGGTACGATTTCCTTGAAAACGCAAACGAATATACTTTTTCTTTCAAATGTTCCATTGAGGATATCCTTCGGATCATTCCGATTTTCGGATATCAGGAAGCAAGTACACGAGACCAGATCCGCCGGATCCGGGTCCGGAATCAAGTCTATATCCCCAAACAATTCACATTCGAACTGACTCATACAAAAATAACCTGTCAGGCAAAACTCATGAAAGATGACGGAAATCATTGAAAATATTGAATCATTCAACAAAGATATCGTCTCCTGGGGACACCGGACCCGACAGACCATCCTGGGAAAGATCCCAAAGGGCCGGCATGCTTCAGGTGCAAAAGAAGAACCACTGGCCCGTTCATTCCGAATGAATACTTCAAAAACATTCGGAGAAATCGACCGGATCGGTTTTTCTTTCAGCCTGCATGGCGTTTTCCTGCAAAAAGGAGTCGGACGGGGTTATATTTCCAAAAACGGTGTCGTTATGCGAGGCGAACGGATAAATCATTCCAGAAATCCCAAAACAAAATCAACCGACTTCAGAACCATTCCCGGCGTTATCTCCAGGCGCAAACTGGATTGGTTCAACGGTCCATTGCAATCCAGATTCGAAAACTTATCGGATCTTGTTGCTGAACACAAAGCTGATCAGGCTATTCTTAATTTCAAGCGGATGAAAATTCAATAAAACTCCGTAAACGCTTTGCCACCTCAAAAATTTTCCTTATCATTGCAATGCAAAAACAAACTCAGTAGGGTGGAGATAGACCGCCCTTAAATCCATAGGCGGATTTTTTATGTCTATCACTCAACACATGATAAACGCATGCGGCGTGTACCCCCGTCCTTAGCTGTAATGGCGAAAGGAAACCCTACTGAGAGTTTTTGCAACGGGACAGGCACGCCGTTTTCTGTGCTTAAAAATGCAAAAAACTCAGTATTATGGAAAAGAAAAACACCTCTCCCACTGTCGCGGAGCAAAAACAAATCTTAGAGACTTGTGTACACAAACTTGAAGAAGTCAATGCCTGTATTCTGGCAATGTATCCCACGTTATCAACCAATCTGCCTTTATCAGATTATACGAATGAAGAACTGATTGCCCATGAACTTTGCGAGGATATTTTTTCAGATTTTATCCGGTTTGGACATATTCTGATCGAAGTTGTCAGAAAGGAGGTAGTTTATGAAAACTAACGAACCAATCAAGATCCAGCGGGATGAAACCATTATCTACGGTTCTCAGCTAAGGGAAGAGTATTATTTCTTCACATGGAAGGGATATTGCTGCGAAGAAACATTCTCGTACGACGAAATTATAGCTATTCATGAACTTACAGGCCGGATGATTGCAGAACACAAAGAAAAGGTGGCTTATAATGGACAAAAATAAAATTCTTCAGTTTGTTGCCCAGTTACAGGAACTCCGTGACAACGTCGAAGATTTCATGTATTTTTCTACCATACCCGTAGAACATCTGGAGATTAATTTCAATGAAGGTATGGATAGAGCAGTAGAAGCTGTATTATTCCTATACGGGGAAATCGTGTTAGACGAAATTCAGCGTAAAAAAGTATCAAACTAATATCACAGCCCGGCAATCCGCCGGGCTATTTTTGTCCTTTTTCTCCCCTCTGATCCTCTTTACCATTGCCATAAAATATTACAATTATGGCATCTAAAAGCACAATTAACAAACGTGTAAACATTTACATCAACGGCCGGGAAGTCAGCAATGACATAAAATCCATCCGGACTGAAATGCAAAAGGCAGTCAATGATATTGCCCGTATGAAACGCGGCAGCGATGAATACAACGCGAAAGCCAAAGAAATCCGCACCCTTAAAGCCATTATCCAGGAACACAACCAGCAACTCCGGACAACGGAGCAACGGTGGTCTTCTCTAAATAACGTTGCCAATGGCTTAAAGAAATATTCCGGTATTATTCTTTCTTTTGTTGGTTCGCTCACCGGAGCAACATTAGGTTTTCAAAAGTGTGCCGAAGAAGCTGAAAAATTTGAGGAAAATTTGGACAACCTTTCTGCCCTGACCGGACTGGGAGGGAAAAATCTTTCCTGGTTAGGCGATCAGGCAAAAGAGATGTCTGTAAAAACAACAGAGTCCGGAATAAAAATCAAACAATCGGCAACTGATATTCTGGACGCCTTCACAAAAATAGGATCACAACGGCCGGAACTGCTCAAAAACAAAGAAGCTTTGGCTGCTGTAACGGAAGACGCTATTATTCTCAGCGAAGCTGCAAAGATAGAGCTGGAACCGGCAACAGCATCCCTAGCTAATGTCATGAATCAGTTCAATGAAAAATCTTCCTCCAGTCGCAGGATCATCAACGAACTAGCCGCGGGGTCTCAGACCGGTTCGGGAGATATCCAGTATCTTTCCAATGCAATAGAAAAATGCGGTACCTCTGCCTACCTCATGGGTATGAAAACCAATCAGACAATCGGTGTAGTCGAAGCTATTGCCCCGAAATTCAAAGATGCATCTCAGGCCGGTAACAGCTTTGACAAGGTATTGCTAACAATGAAAGATAAACAAATCGGTTATCAGTCCGGCCTGTTTAACATGAACGATGCATTGGATGAACTTCAAACCAGATTTGCTAAAGGGGAAAAAGCATCCGACCTTTTTGGAAAAGAACACGCGAAAATGGCTGAAGTTCTCGTTATGGCTAAAGATGATGTAATACGCTATACTGAGGCTGTTACCGGAACGGACAAGGCGTTGGAACAAGCAGCAAAAAATACGAACAACAGGGCAGCCAAACGCGCTCAGGCCATGAATCGTCTTAAACTGGTGATGATTGATCTCGGAGAAAAAGTAGCTCCGGCAATCACCATGGGAACCAATGCGTTCACTTCTTTCCTCACTTATCTTTCAAAAGCCCCGACGCTCTTCCGGGAAAACAAACAGCTTATTCTTGCTCTGGCTACTGCTTTTGTTGTCCTTCAGGGAAAAACTATTCTTGCTACGCTAGCTTCCATGAAAAACCGTGCAGCACATCTGCTCGAAGCTGCTGCAAAAATGAAGAATGCAACGGCAACAGCCTACTTAAATACCTATGCAGAACAATACAGGATGACTCAAGGAAACGTTTCCCGGGGAGTGTTGAAATTGCGGACTTCATTTTCCTTACTTTGGAAAACAATTGTTGCTAATCCAGTCGGAGCAATAGTTACAGGAATATATGCTTTGATCACTGCCGTGAATTTCATGGAAAAACATACCGATAGTGCCATGAGAGCCGAAAAACTCAAAAATAGTATCCTTTCCAAATCCGAAACAGCAACTAAACTAGCTACCGATGCAAATAGAGAATTTGCCAAATCAATCAGCAATGTTAATCGCCTCAGTACAGAAGAACGTCAACGTCTTCGGGAACAAATCAGCGATCGTATAAAATTGACAGAGGCCACATTAAACCAACTGAAAGCCGAACAAGCCGAATTAAAGCAGACTGCAACTAAAGTCGGATTCTGGCAAACACTAAAAAACAGCTTTCTCTCCGGTGGATTTGGTGAACCTTCCGTCAATAATTATGAGAATTTCCAAAAATTACAGCAAAATGATGCCTTAAAAAACGGTCAGGAAGCAGCTGATGAAATGAATGAAAGTATCCAGAAACTCGAAGAAAGTAACGCGTCACTTAAATCTCAATTAGATGATTTTAATGAAACATTTAATGCTGAAATAAACGCTGATAAGATTGGTACTAAAACTATTACAGAACTTCAGGAAAAAGTAAATCTGTATCGTACCGCTTTGGAAAATGCGACCTTACAAAGTGAAGAATATGAACGGATTCAAAATAAACTAATCGCAACTGAAAAACAACTGAATCAGGCAATCAAATCAAGGGACATAAACGATACTCCCCTACCATCAAAAGACAATAAAAATCCACTTCAAAACAAAAAACTAGAAGCCGAACAAAAGCTTGCCACTGCAATCTCTCAAATACGGAAAAAACTTTATCTGGAAAACCTTACAGAATCAGAAAAAGAAATTTTGCAAACTCAACAACAATACAATGAACTAATTGCTCTCTGCCAACAATTCGGGATTGATACAATAGAAGTGTATAATGCATACTCAGAAAAGATAGAAGCCATTATTGACAGAGAACTGGAAAATGAAGTTAGTGCATCCATTGCAGCACAAGACCGAATTAATCAGGCTTTAATGTCTTCCTCGGAACGGGAAAAAGCTAGTGTCAGGCAAAAATATGCGGAATTAATCGCACTTGCTGAACAATATGGAATTGATACTTTGGCTTTAAAAGAAAAAATGGATGAAGAATTAGCCTCCATAAAAGAAGACGAAGAACCACAAGATATATTCGGAATGTCACCCGAAGACTGGGAGGATCTGGAGGGGAAAATAGGAAAGGCGATTCAATTGGCCGGTCAATTAGCTGATATCTGGGGACAATTTAATCAGATTCAGGCCAATAAAGAAAAAAAAGAACTACAAGAATATGAAAGGAGTTGTAACCGAAAAAAAGAACTACTCAATAAACAGCTCAACGCCGGGAAAATAAGCCAGGAACAATATAACGCCCGTACCTCCCAACTGGATGCTGATTTAGAAAAAAAGAAAACTGAGATAGCTAAAAAACAGGCAAAACGTGACAAAGCGCAATCAATTTTTTCGGCTATAATTAGCACTGCTGCTGCAATAGCCCAAGCCCTTCCGAATATTCCATTATCTATTATTGCCGGTATTATGGGGGCTGCACAAATAGCAGTCATTGCCAGTCAGCCACTTCCCGAATATGCAAAAGGTGGTCTAACCGATGGCGCAAAAATGTACATTGCCGGAGAAGCCGGACAGGAATGGATTTCTCCCAACTGGATGCTGAAAGACAAAACAACCGGACCAATTATTCAACAATTGGAAATGGTCCGCTCCGGTATCTTATCTCCGGAACAACTGGCTCCGATCAGACCGGATTTTCAAACTATGTCTGCTATTCCAATGTATGCTTCAGGTGGATTTACATCTACCGGTTCGATGGAAACAAACTATTACACCACAACAACCACTACAAATCAAGATAATGACACATTGATGAATATCAATGAAAATATTAAAATCCTTATTGAATATCTTTCCGATCCACGTAATCGACAAGCAGTTATTTCCAACGATCTATTGCAAAAACACAACGAAGAAATAAACATGATAAATCGTTTAAAAAGGTTGTAATTCAGAAAGATTATAAACAATGAAATTAATACAGTTCTATTTTAGATAAAACACTGCTAATAAACTCATTGTTGTCATCAACTCAAAAAAAATAAAACGGTTTGACTATACTCACCCGGAGGCCCCGCCCTATCACTCAACGCAATTTCACACATACTTTTCAGGAAATATGACAGGTCAGGTCGCGTCCTACTAGACAGCAAAACCGCATAAAAGTCCTACTGTTTCTGCGGTTTTGATTCCGAGAGTTGTGAGCATTTGTATGCAATTGCATTTGCAATTGGTAGGTTGATAGGTCGCAATCACAAAGTATCAAGACAGGGAAACTTGTTTTGAATTTCCTTATTGACAACACCGAGTTTATGCTTCAGATAGATCTCTGTGGTTTGTACCGATGTATGTCCGTTCTGGTCGCGTAGAGCCAACATGTTTATATCGCTGTCTGCTGCCAGTGAATTACCGGTGTGTTTCCAACTGTACAGCTTGTAACTATCCGGCATATTTAATCGGGTCCGGAAACCATTAAAACGGTTCTTCAGATTATTCTTTCCAAGTGGTGTAAGTCCCGGTTTATATTCTTTACCAAACACATAGTAATCCCGGTTGTATTGCTGCAATTGGTAGATATTCCGCAGTTTCAGCATAAAATGTCGTGGAATGGTTGCATAACGTTCCCGATTCGTTTTTGCCCGGAATCGATCCACATTAATCAATCCTCTTGCAAAATCAATATCCCCGATCTTCAATAGTCGTAATTCCTTTCCTGGTCTCAGAAAACAATATGTTTCAAATTCAATGGCCATCCACAATTGTGGGTCATTCTTTGTAATAGCTTCCCGGAATATCTCGATATCCCATTCAGCAACCGGACGCGGTGCCATATCTTTATCCACACCTGAAGGAATATTGTAAACCGGATTCTCCGAGATTTTACCCTGATCTTTTATAAAATCAAAAGCAGAACTTATAATTTGACGATAGTCATTTATTGTACCGGTTGCCAGTTTTTTCTTATTTACAAGATAATTGAAAAACTCCAAGATTAACGCATTATCAAAAGCTGTAATATCAATCTGGCCTTTGTTGGCTTCAGACCATACAGTCAGCATCCGTAATTTACTAACATACGTTTGTATTGTTTTCTCCTCCAGTTTCTCTTTCTTCTTTTCCTCGATATACTGAGATGCAAACATTCGAAAAGTAGCATTAGCAGCCTTTTGGGTACCATATATGTCGGCCACATGTTTATACTGAAGTTGATCTTCATATATAGCTTCAGTATCATCCAGAAAAGGAGTCCACCCCTTCTTCAATTTAACAGTAAGTTCCTGAATAATTTTGTCAGCACGTTCACGCCGTACCGATTCATCCGGATGGGATAAACCGACATGATCCTTAAAACGTTCCATCTTATCCGTCCGGGGATCACGAACAGAATAATAGACAAACCATTTTTTTGACAAATTACCACCTGCATCGTTCAATTTCGGCAGGATCACTATTTTTTTCCTTTTCATGACATCTGGTTTTTAGAGCTTCCCAACATCAAAAACCATTTTTGTCAACTTTTTGTCAACTCCTCAAAAATTTGTCAACTTTAAACAAAAAACGCACTGATAATCAGTGCGTCCTGTTTTTTGTCGAGATGACTGGACTTGAACCAGCGGCCTCCACGTCCCGAACGTGGCGCGCTACCAACTGCGCTACATCTCGTTTGCGGATGCAAATGTAATAAAAGTATCAGGAAAAAATACTATATTTGTTGAAAAATTTTTCAACTTAATTCAAATACGATGGATTCGATAAGACAAAATAAGGTAGCACGCCTGATTCAAAGAGATTTAAGTGAGATGTTTCAGCAGGAGTGTAAAGAATATACAGAAGGAGCAATGTTGTCGGTAACAGCGGTACGGGTCAGTCCGGACCTTTCTTATGCCAAGATTTATGTCAGTATTTTCCCTTCGGAACGGGTGGAGGCTGTCATGAAAAGCCTGGAAGAAAAAAATAAAAGCATCCGGTTCATTTTAGGGAAAAAAGTCGGCAAACAAATGCGCATCGTGCCGGAACTTCGTTTCTTTGTCGATGACAGCCTGGACTATATCGACAAAATCGACGAATTATTAAAATAATTCATCTATCCGGATACCGCTCTTTGTTACCGGACATCAATTCAATCCAGGAATGAAACTGTCTTTGTTTATTGCCAAACGCTATCTGTTTTCCAAAAAGAAACAGAATGCCATTAATATCATTTCGGTCATCAGTGTCGTTGGAGTTGCTATCGGAACTTCGGCATTGGTAATCATCTTATCTGTTTTCAATGGCATCGATCTGTTATTACAAAAGAGTGCGGACAGCTTCACCCCCGATCTGGTCATCAGTCCTCTGACAGGTAAATTCTCCCACTTCGACGATTCTTTGTATCAGGTACTTCGCAATAATTCGTCCGTTGCCTACTACAATCAGATCGTCGAAGAGAAAGCGCTCGTAAAATACGATGACAAGCTTTCGCCGGTAACGATCAAAGGAGTTGCCGACGACTATGCCCGTAATACCCATTTCGAGGATAACATCATACAAGGTACTTTTCAACTCAAAACCGGAGATACCTACAAATCGGTTGTCGGTTACGGTCTGGCTGCAGAATTAGGTATAGGTCTCAATTTCCTAACGCCTATGGTATTTTATTATCCGGATAAAAATGCCGGAGTTTCTGCCTCGGCTTTAAATACAGCATACCTGTACCCATCGGCTTTCTTTTCTTCCCAGCAAGAAATAGAAGGTCAATATGTACTTACAGATCTTGAATTCGCCCAACGTCTTTTCGGCATAAACGATCAGATTTCGAAGATCGAAATTAAACTGAAAGACAGTAAGCTGATCCCGGAAGTAAAAAAAGAATTATCCGATTTCACCGATACAACATATCGTCTGGAAGACAAATACGAATTGAACAAGGCCTTTTATGCTATGATGAAATCCGAAAAGCTGGCTGTCTTTATGATTCTTCTGTTTATCTTATTGATCGCTTCGTTCAACATTATCGGTTCAATTTCGATGCTCATCCTGGATAAAAAAGAAGACCTCGGTACTTACAAAGCTCTGGGAATGACAAATCAAAGAATCATTTCCGTATTCAAAACCGAAGGAAATCTTATCACAATGGCCGGCGCAGTCATTGGACTCGTCTTTGGGACGCTCATCTGTCTGTTACAGGAAAAATATGGATTGATCACACTCGGCGACGGGAGCTATATCATCACGGCCTATCCGGTCAAAATTGTTTTCGAAGATATTTTACTCATCGTGCTTGCCGTCTTATCGATCGGCTATACAGCCTCCTATTTCCCGGTAAAATATCTGGTGAATAAACTTGCCAAATGAAGAAAGGAGAAAATATGAAAAAGTTCTTTTGTGTATTATGTGGAATCTGTCTTTTTTACATGGGATATGCTCAGGAAAAAGAAGTAAAAGCGGTTATCGAGACGAATCTCGGTAACATGATTGTAAAATTATACAACGACACCCCCAACCACCGGGACAATTTCGTCCGTCTGGCCAAAGCCGGACACTATGACGGCAGTCTGTTTTATCGTGTAATCAAAAATTTTGTGATCCAGGGAGGTTCGTCGGATAGTAAAAAAGCCATTAAGGGAGCTGCAATCGGGTACGGTAAACCGATCGTTATCGATGCGGAAATCAAACCGGAGCATTATCACAAAAAAGGAGCATTAGCAGCACCGCGCCAACCCGACCGGGTTAATTTTTTCAAAGAATCGGACATTTCCCAATTTTATATCGTCCAGGGTAGGAAGTATGATCCCAAAGAACTGGATATCATAGAAAAACAAGTAAATGTTCCGATCAAAAGGGCTATTCAGCGAAAATACTATACTCCGGAGAAAAAAGCTATCCTGGACACCCTCCGAAAACAGAAAAAAGTAAAAGAATTCCGGGAAATTGCCGAGAAAATCAAACAGGATATCGCTTTCGACTGGAATGCCAATCCCAACAAAATTTATATGCCGGAGGAAAAACGGAATGCCTATATAAACGAAGGAGGTATACACCATTTGGATAAAGAATATACTGTTTTCGGAGAGGTGATCGAAGGTTTTGAGGTAATCGATAAAATTGCCGCCCTTCCGACAGACGGAAACGACCGGCCTATCACCGATGTCAGAATAAAAGTCAGAATTTTGAGCGAATAACCCCAATGTATATGAGCAGTAAACTTCGCCATATTTTTATTCTGGCCAATATTTTATGGGTCGTGATTATTTTTATTCTCTGTGCGATGCCCAGTGATGACATCCCTGATCCACACTGGAATATCCCTCATCTGGATAAGGTAGTTCATTTCGGTATGTATTTCGTTTTATCCATTCTTTTAATCTTTCCACTCGAAGAATATAGTTGCTTAAAACTAAGCCGGATCTATCTGATCGCCATCCTGGTGGCACTGATCTACGGAGGAGGAATTGAAATATTGCAAGCCAATTTTTTCAACCGAAGCGGGGATGTGTGGGATTTGGTCGCAGATGTTTCAGGCGGCATCGCAGGCTGTCTGTGTTATCCTATTGTAAAAAGATTCATCCCCATGAAAAATTGAATTCTATTCTAAATTTCAATTTTCAATTTTTAATTCTCAATTAATTAAAGTAGTTTTGTGACTTTGATAATCAAAAGCCTTTACCATGTTAGACAAGATTAAGCAGATTATATCAGAGATCGGGAGCTTCACCGCTACCACACCTGCAGAGGTTGAGCAATTCAGGATTAAGCATTTGAGTAAGAAAGGTACCATTGCCGCTTTATTCGATGATTTCAAAAATGTACCGGCAGATCAAAAAAAAGAGATCGGAAAAGCTTTGAACGAATTGAAAACAGCAGCTTTAAATAAAGTAAATGAGTTAAAGGAAAAGCTTTGCAATTCCGATCAGGGTAAAACCGGTCTGGATCTCACTTTACCGGGAGACCTGATCAAGCTAGGAAGCCGTCATCCATTGTCCATCGTAAAAAATGAAATTCTGGCTATTTTTAATAAACTAGGTTTCACGATATCAGAAGGTCCGGAAATAGAAGACGATTGGCATAATTTTTCAGCCTTGAATTTTCCGGAAGAACACCCGGCCCGGGATATGCAAGATACCTTCTTTATCGAGAAAAATCCGGATATCGTACTGCATACCCATACTTCTTCGGTACAGGTTCGCGACATGGAAACTCATTCCTTACCCATCCGGTTAGTGACGCCGGGAAGAGTGTTCCGTAATGAAGCTATTTCGGCTCGTGCACATTGTATTTTCCATCAGATCGAAGCGCTTTATATCGATGAAAATGTTTCTTTTGCAGATTTAAAACAAACGCTGACTTATTTTGCCAAAGAACTTTTCGGCCCGGAAACCCGAATCCGGCTGAGACCGTCTTACTTCCCATTTACCGAACCTTCGGCAGAAATGGATGTTTCCTGTTCGTTGTGTCATGGAGAAGGATGTAATGTGTGTAAAGGTACCGGCTGGCTGGAAATTTTGGGTTGTGGAATGGTCGATCCCAACGTATTGGAATTAAATGGAATCGATAAGGAAAAATATACCGGTTTTGCTCTTGGAATGGGTATCGAGCGTATCACAATGTTAAAATACGGCATCAAAGATTTACGCTTGTTCTTTGAGAATGATATTCGTTTTCTGGAGCAGTTTACTGCAGCAATATAGAAAAGATAGAAGGTGTAAAATAAAAGGTAAAAGGTTGAAAAATATCACCTTATACCTTTTACCTTTTATTTCAATATATCCATCAGCTTATCCAATTTCGGCGCCATGATGATTTCGGTACGCCGGTTGTGTGCCCGTCCCTCTACACTTTCGTTATTGTCCACCGGCATAAACTCCCCCCGGCCGCAAGGTAAAATCTGTAAAGGATTCACCCCATAATCTTTGGTCAGAATACGTACGACAGAAGTAGCACGTACGACACTTAAATCCCAATTATCTTTAAATTGCACGGTTTTAATGGGTTTGTTATCGGTATGTCCCTCGATGAAAACATCGATATCATGCTGTTTTTTCAGCACTTCCGCTAATTTACCCAACGCTTCTTTACCCTGTTTGTTGACCTGTGCACTCCCCGACTCGAACAACAGCTTATCCGACATAGCCACATATATTTTCCCATTCTTTTCGGTCACGGTCAATTCATCCGAGCTAAATCCAAGTAAAGCATCCTTGACACTATTCAATAAACTTTGAAGACGTGCGTTTTGCGCATCGACTTCGGCCTGTAATTTATTGATGGTAGCTTCCCGTTCGGCCAGTTTCTCCATTTTTTCCTTCAGTAACATATTCAGTTTTTCCTGTTCGGACAGATTGGAATACAATGATTTTCGATAATCGCGGATGGCTTGACCTAAACGAGTCGTATCACTCATCAGGTCAGTGATCTGTTGCTTCAATTTTGCAATCTCATCTTTCTGTTGTCCCAAATTTCTGTTCAGTACCCGTTCACGGCTTAAAGCTGCCAACCGACCGTTTTCAGCAACCATATACTTCTTTTTAGATACACACGACGTCACTGCAATCAATAAGCATAAGGCAAAAATGATTCTTTTCATTTGTGTAAAGAAATTATTTATTTGTAATATAATTAAAATCTACCGCTCTAACTACCATTTCACCACAAACTTAAAAATTATTCTGCAATTATGAAAATCCCTTTTTATGGATAGAATTAATTGGGAAAGTAGTTCCGGGATAATGCAGAATATTCTAACTTTGTAGTTAGAAATACCGATAAGAACTATTCAAATATGATCCGGCTAATTTTACATCTTTTCTTATTTTTGTTCCTTTCTAGTTACAGTTGTGAGGCTTACCGCTTCTCTTCGTCCGATCAGAAAGTATTAAATTCTTTTTGGAAATATGCAGAAGAACATCGCTTGGGCAATCTTCCTGTAAATGAAAGAATCCCTTCTATCGCCCGTTTTTTTTTAGGGACTCCTTATCAAAGCAATACTTTGAACGTCACCCGGGAGGAACTGCCGGTTATCAATCTACACGAATTAGATTGTGTGACGTTCGTGGAAAATGTCCTTGCTTTGGCATTTTTGGAACAATATAATCAACAATCGACAGAGGCTTTCGTGCAAAATATTATCCGGCTCAGATACCGGAATGCAGAGATCGTCGACTATACTTCCCGTTTACACTATTCTTCAGATTGGTTATATGAAATGCAACAAGCTCATTTGCTGACCGATATTACACAATTTGCCGGCGGGATCCCTTATTCCAAGCAAATCTGCTTTATGTCGGAACACAGTCAGAAATATCCACAACTCCAAAAAGACTCAAGCTTACTTAAAAAGATCAAAACCATTGAAACAGCAATAAATCAAAGGACGTATTATTATATTCCAAAAGATAAGATTAATGAAGCTTGTAATAAAATAAAAAATGGAGATATCATCCTGATCACAACGCATATAAAAGGGTTGGACACCTCTCATTTGGGTTTTGCCTGGAAAAAAGAAGGTAAGACTTATCTATTGCACGCTTCCAGCAAGGGTAAGCAAGTGATGATTAGTTCCCTTCCCCTCCAGGAATATATGGAAGGGATCGATTCCCAAAGTGGAATTATGCTCGCCAGAGCCGCTAAAACATTAGCAGAATAGATATACAAATTTTATTCTCTCATTCTGGCATAAGAATTGATTGATAAATCAAAAACTAAAACAAATATATTATGAGAAAGATTTTCACTGTAACGATAGTATTCGCACTGGCAATTGCCTTCAGCAGTTGTGCCACACGTAAAGTATCCCGTGTCAATACGAACGAAGTCATCGATTTAAGCGGTCGCTGGAACGATACGGACTCACAACTGGTTTCAGCCGAGATGATAGACGATCTTCTTGGAGCTCGCTGGTTGCCGGTTTATGAGAGCCAGCACAACAACAAACGTCCCGTGGTTGTTGTCGGAACAGTTACCAACAAGAGCCATGAGCACATCAATTCGGAGACTTTCATCAAAGACATAGAGAAAGCAATCATTAAAAACGGAAGTGTCCGGCTTGTACAAGCCGGGGAAAAACGGCAGGAATTACGTACCGAACGGGACGAACAAAACCAAGGTTATACTTCGCCGGAGACAGCTAAAAAATGGGGACTGGAATTGGGTGCCGATTTCATGTTGCAAGGAACCATCAATAGCATCGTCGACAGCTACAAAAAAGAACAGGTTGTCTATTATCAGGTAGATCTGGAACTGACCAACCTGGAAACGAACGAAGTGGTTTGGATGGGAGATAAGAAAATCAAAAAACAAGTTAGCGACAGAGCCCTGTAAGAGAAAGGCCACCCAGATATTAATTTTAGATTTGCGGTTTTCGATCGATCACTTACGTACAGTTAGCTGTAACGTTATACATCGTAAGTCGCAAATCAAAAACTCTAAATAATGAAATTCCGGTTTTGTATCGTCCTATTCCTTTGTTGGATCGTTTCAAGTTGTGCCACCTGGTATCAACGCACAGCCGCATTTCAGGATGCTGTAAGTAAAGGCGAGTTCGAGCAAGCTGAAAAACTCCTGCAAAAGGATAAAAAACAAGCCCGGGATAAAAACAAAATACTGTATTACCTGAATCAAGGTTATGTCGAATTTATGTTAGGCCATTACGAAAAGAGTAATCAAGCTTTCGAAATCGCCGAACAGCTGACCGAAGACCAACAACGTAATCTGCTGACAGAAGCTGCCGTATTGATCTCGAATCCGGAAATCCGTCCTTATCGCCCGGAAGATTTCGAAGTGATCATGATTAACTTTTACAAGGCTCTGAACTACCTTCAGTTGAATAATATGGAAGATGCTTTGGTAGAAGTACGTAAAATCAATATTCGTCTACAGCAATTAAATGACAAATACCCGGATCATAAAAACCGTTATCAACGGGATGCATTTGCCCAATTACTGATGGGCTTGATATACGATGCTGCAGGAGATTACAATAATGCTTTCATCGCCTACCGGAATGCTTATAACACCTATCAAACCGACTATTTAAAAAATTTCGGGTTAGCTGCTCCCGAACAATTAAAAAAAGACTTGCTGCGTACAGCCTATCAATCGGGACTCACCCAAGAGTTAGCCGGGTATGAAAAAGAATTCCAACAGAAATATACCCCGGCTCCGCTCCCGGCCAACGGACAATTAGTATTTTTTTGGCTGAACGGTTTCGGGCCGGTCAAAGCAGAATGGGGAATTACTTTTACCAAAATCGATAAAGGAGACGGGGTTATCGTATTTCACAACGAAGAACTCGGTTTGACCTTTCCTTTCTTCTGGGGAAACGGATATAGTGAAAACGACCGCAATTCCCTGGCGAACATCGATGTAGTCCGGGTCGTATTCCCGAAATATGTCGAACGCCCGCGTCCTTTCACCCAAGGAGTTATCAGCTATGACGGGAAAAACTATACTTTACAAATGGCCGAAGACATCAATCAAATCGCCTTCAAAACGCTGCACGACCACATGTTGAGGGAATTATCCAATTCGCTGTTGCGGGTAGGCATTAAACAAGGCTTGAAATATGCAGCCTCCAAACAAAATGAATGGCTCGGTCTGGCCGTCAGCCTGACCAATGCAATTACAGAGAAGGCAGATACCCGCAACTGGCAAACCCTTCCCTACTCGATTTCTTATGCCCGTGTTCCTCTACAAGCCAGTGAAAACAATATCGAATTAAAGTTCTCAGGCAATCATCCCGGAACCCAGGATCTGCAAAAACTGACCATTCCTGCCAATGGTAAACGAACCCGCTTTTTCGTCTATACCACGCTATAAGGATAAATCAGAAATGCTATCCGGCCAATTTTTTGCGAATCGGCTAATCCCCGGTAAAAATTAGCGGACCTACGATTCTGATAGTAAAATCCAGTCAGAAAAACATAGGTCCGCCAATTTAAGTAGTATGAAGAAGATTAATGCACATCTTCTACAAAATGCTTGTAGAATAACGGAATAGTACGAATGCCGTTAAAGAACTGCTCTAACGGATAATTCTCATTAGGTGAATGGATAGCATCGGCTCCCAGTCCGAAGCCCATCAAAATAGATTTGATTCCCAGCACTTCTTCAAAAGTAGCGATAATTGGAATACTACCTCCCGAGCGCACCGGTACCGGTTGCTTTCCATAAACTTCTTCATATGCTTTTTCTGCAGCTTTATATGCAGGTAAATCTATCGGACAAACATAAGACGGTCCGCCATGCAGATAGCTTACTTTCACTTTCACATATTCCGGAGCAATGGATTCGAAATATTCCTGGAACAATTTAGCAATTTTATCGTGTTTTTGATTGGGAACCAAACGGCAACTGATTTTTGCATGGGCCACAGAAGGCAGTACTGTTTTTGCCCCTTCTCCGGTATAACCTCCCCAAATACCACATACATCGAATGTGGGACGAATACCGGTTCGCTCGTTGGTAGAGAATCCTTCTTCGCCATGTACGGCTTTTATACCTAAAGATTTTTGGTAAGCTTCCAGATTAAACGGAGCTTTGGCCATTTTGGCCCGCTCATCTGCACTGACTTCCAATACGTCGTCATAAAATCCGGGAATAGTGATATGTCCTTTGTCATCGATCATATCTCCGATCATCTTACACAATACATTGATCGGATTTGCCACAGCACCTCCGAAAATACCGGAATGTAAATCAGCATTCGGGCCGACCATTTCCACCTCCCAATAGGCCAAACCTCTCAAACCGGTAGTAATAGAAGGAACGTCGGGAGCTATCATACTGGTATCGGAAACCAGAATAACATCGGCTTTCAGCATCTCCTTGTGATCCCGGCAGAATTTCGGCAAGCTCGGAGAACCGATTTCTTCTTCACCTTCCAGCATAAATTTCACATTACACTTGAGATTACCGGTTTTCACCATATATTCGAAAGCTTTAGCATGCATAAACGATTGGCCTTTATCATCGTCTGCACCACGAGCCCAGATCTTTCCGTCTTTGATCACGGGTTCAAAAGGCTGCGTATGCCACAATTCCACCGGATCGACAGGCATAACGTCCATATGTCCGTATACCAATACAGTCGGCAGAGACGGATCGATGATTTTTTCGCCATAAGTAACCGGATTTCCTTCGGTCTCATAAACTTCGGCTTTATCGGCACCGGCCGCCAGTAAAAGGGATTTCCATTTTTCTGCACAACGATACATATCGGGCTTGTGTTCTACCTCAGATGAGATAGAAGGAATACGTATCAACTCGAACAGCTCATTCAGAAACCGCTCCTTATTCTCCTCGATGTATTGGTTTAATTTTTCCATAGTTAGGTTGAAAATTGAAATTAAATAATTAGAAATTCTTCACAAACGGTATAAAGATAAGAAGAAAAGCTAAAAAGTAAAAGGTAAAAGGCAAAAAAGGCATTTCCCTTTACAGACTAAATTATTTTCAATTTTCAATTTCTAATATTCAATTAATTACTTACTTTTGTTGCGAAATAGCTCACAAGTGAGTTGGGTAATAATATCTGAAATTCGATTTTACAGCGTCTTAAAACATAAATATTGAAACGGCTAAATTATGTCAGATCTTTCCGAAGTTAAGATTTTTTCCGGGGAAAACAGCAAGTATATTGCTGAGAAAATTGCTAAATCGTTGAATTTAGATCTCGGACAAAAGACTTTATTACATTTCAGTGACGGAGAATTTGCGACTTCTTACGATGAAACAGTTCGTGGTGATCATGTTTTTATCGTACAATCCACTTTCCCGCCTAGTGATAACCTCATGGAGTTATTAATGATGATCGATGCGGCTAAACGTGCTTCTGCCTATAAAGTAGTAGCTGTCATTCCGTATTTCGGTTTTGCACGTCAGGACAGAAAAGACCGTCCGCGGGTAGCTATCGGTGCTAAGTTAGTAGCCAATTTGTTATGTGCTGCTGGGGTCGACCGGATCATGACGATGGACTTACACGCAGATCAGATTCAGGGATTCTTCGATATTCCGGTAGACCATTTGTATGGTTCCACGGTACTTGCTCCCTATATCCGTTCTCTGAAACTCGAGAATCTGGCTATTGCTTCACCGGATATCGGCGGATCTAAACGTGCTAATTCATGGGCAAAATTCTTCGATTCAGGGTTAGTGATCTGTCACAAAACCAGAGAAAGACCGAATGAAGTGGCCGACATGAAAGTGATCGGAGATGTAGAAGGTAAGAATGTAGTGATCGTAGACGATATGATCGATACTGCCGGAACTATCTGTAAGGCTTCCAGTATCCTGAAAGAGAAAGGTGCTTTATCGGTAAGAGCCGTAGCTACTCACGCCGTACTTTCGGGAAAAGCCTATGAGAATATCGAAAAATCAGCTTTAGACGAAGTTATATTTACGGATTCTATTCCTTTACACCAGGAATGCAGTAAAATCAAAGTGATTTCTGTTGCCGACATGTTTGCAGAAACAATCCGGAATGTCGTTGAACACCGTTCTATCAGTGATCACTTTATTATGTAGTCTTTACCTGATCGGATATAAAAAGCGAAGCATGGTCTTCGCTTTTTTTTGTAACCTGGCTCATGGAATACCGTAACATAACGAAACGTTTTTTACTTAACCACACCCATAAATGATGCCCGCTTTAACTTCCCAGGAAACCAAACAGTTATTAGCATTTCAAACTAATGAAATCACCGAACACCATATCTACCATCAACTATCACTTTTACAAAAAAATGAAAATAACCGCCGGATATTAACCGAGCTAGCAGCAGAAGAATCAGGACATTACCAGCTCCTGAAAACATATACCCAAAAGGAAGTAGGGCCTAAAAAAGGCAAAGTTCGTTTCTATGTTTGGATTGCCCGTTTATTCGGGCTTACTTTCAGTATCAAACTGATGGAAAATAGTGAAAAATATGCTCAGGAAGCCTACCGTCAAACTCATTTGGAAGATTTACAAAAAATTGCCCGGGATGAAGAAATTCATGAATCGAGATTAATCGAGCTTATCGATGAAGAAGGGCTGAATTATATGAGTTCTGTCGTTTTAGGACTGAACGATGCGCTGGTAGAATTTACCGGAGCCCTGGCCGGCTATACTTTTGCCCTTCAACATGCCAAACTGGTAGCCCTGACAGGCGCTATTACCGGCATTGCAGCAGCTCTTTCCATGGCTGCCTCGGAATATCTCTCTACCCGAACTGAAAACAATGTTCACAAAAATGCACTAAAAGCCGCCGTATACACCGGAATCGCTTATGTTATCACTGTCGTTGTCCTGATTTTGCCTTTCGTCCTCCTGTCCAATGTATATTGGGGTCTGGGCGTCTGTCTGTTCGGAGCATTAGTGATTATAGCTATTTTCAATTATTATTATTCCATTGTCAAAACAGAAAGCTTCCGGCATCGCTTTACTGAAATGGCAATAATCAGTATAGGCATAGCAGCGATCAGTTTCCTAATCGGCTATGCACTTCGGGTTTTTACAGGTATAGAGTTGTAAGCCCGGTTTATCTGACAGGATATACCCAGGTCCGTTCTTTTCCGGGTTCTCTCACAATCCGGTTCAGAGCCACTTGTGCCTCTTTACGAGTTTCATAGCCATCATAAGTGACCATGCTCATATTATAAAAAGGAACAATCCGGGAGTCGTAACCTTCCTGGATTAATTTAGCCTGTAAACGTTCAGCATTCTCCGGAATTTTAAAACATCCGGCCACCAGATAATAATTCACCTGTTTCACAACAGGTTTCGGTTCTTCTTTAGGAGGAGCCACCGGCTCCGGTTTTGCCACTTCAACAACTTCTACTTTCTGTGTCGTCAATTCTTCTTTTACCTTTTTATCCTTACAGGAAAAAAGACACAACAAAGAAAGGGCTAGTAAAATAACAGTAATTTTCATCGTGCTGTAATTAATTTCTATCACTATTACGCTTTATCGGCGTTAAAGATAACATTATAAAATAATTTTAACAAATCTATGAGGTTATATTGCTTCTACTATTCGTTTACGGAAAATCCATAAACCCAGAAAGCACAAAAAACCATTCACCAATAAAATTTCAAAACCGAAACAATAGCCCCAAAACCATTGTTCTGAAAAATGATCGAGGACATAAGAAATCAGGGGTGACAGCAAACATATCCAAGGCAGAAATTTTCCTTTTACCTGATATTCGGTCATCAGCCCAAAAGTAAACAACCCTAAAATCGGCCCATACGTATAACCGACAGCTTTCAATACCGCATTGACGACACTGGTATTATTCAATTCCCGAAAAAGAATTACTACGATACACATCAATAGCGAAAAAGTCAGATGTACTCCTATTCTCCGGCGTTTTTGCAAAGGATCCTTTGGATCGATCTTCAAAAAATCGATACTGAAGGAAGTGGTTAAAGAGGTCAGGGAAGAATCTACAGAAGAGTAAGCAGCTGCCGTTATGCCCAGCAAGAAAAATAAACCGGTGGTTACTCCGAAATAGTTCATCGATAAAAAAGCAAAAACATCGTCCGATTTTCCGGGAAGTTCTACGATTTGCATCTCCGCATATATATATAATAAAGCTCCCAACGCGAGAAATAAAACATTCGTAAGTAAAAACAGAAAAGAAAAAGAATACATATTGATCCGGCAGTCTCTCAGTGAACGACAGGTCAAGCTCTTTTGCATCATATTTTGGTCCAATCCATTAATAGCAACCGTAATCGCTATTCCGGCCAGAAACTGTTTCAGGCTATTGTGGGAAGAACGCCAGTCCCAATCAAAGATACGGGCATAAGAACTCTCCCGAATAGAACCGGCCATCGTACTAAAATTCAGATCCAGCTCCTGACAAATGACGGCAATAGTCAAAACCACCGAAATCAGCATAAAAACCGTTTGTAAGGTATCCGTCCAAACAATCGTTTTTATACCACCCCGAAAAGTGTATATCCACACTAATCCTAAGGTAATAAATACCGTCAAAGCAAATGGAATTCCCAGACTGTCGAATAAAGCCAATTGCAATACTCCAACCACTAAGAACAAACGAAACGAAGCGCCGACCAACTGAGATAAAATAAAGAAAAACGATCCGGTCAAACGGGCTTTTTCACCGAAACGGATACCCAGCCAGGAATAAATGGACACCAAATTCAACTTGTAAAATAAAGGTAATAAAACCAAGGCAATCACCACATATCCGATGCAATTTCCCATTACGACGGGCAAATAAGTCCAATTGCTATTCCCGACTTCGCCCGGTATGGAGATAAACGTTACTCCTGAAAGGGAGGTCCCGATCATCCCAAAAGCCACCAAATACCAGGGGGAAGTCCGATTAGCCGTAAAAAAAGTCTCATTATCCGATTTCCGGGAAGTAAAATAACTGATCAAAATCAGTATCCCGAAATAAGCAAGCAAAATAAATAGCACTAAACCCGACGACATATCCTTGTTTTAAGCCCATTACCGTACGAAAGTAATTATTTTTTTATACATTTGCTAAAGAACCCTAATTCCCTTTCCGATGCGGCTACTTTTTTTCTGTCTATTCGCTTGTTTCCTATTCAATTGCGGGCACCCAACCGTCCCCCGAAATATAGATGTTACCCGTATTTCTAAAAGCGACTTGCAGAAAGTCCGGTCTTTCGATCCAACCCAACTCATCGACAGTTGTACCTACATCCCTTTAGAAACCTCGGATCGGATTTTAATCGGCAGAGTAAAACAGCTGAAAATCACCGATAAATATATTTTCCTGGTAAATTCGGAAAACGATTCCCTCTATGTTTTCAACCGTCAGGGGAAATTTCTGAATACCATCGGTACCCGGGGCAGAGGCCCACGGGAATATCGTTCTATTCAATCTTATTGTTTTCCGCCTCAGGCAGACACAGTGATTGTTTTCGATTCGGATAAGCTCTTATTTTATACGCCCACAAACCGATTCATCCGGAGTGTCGATCTGGTACCCCAACTACATCGGGATACCGATATCATCCGTAGTATAAACTCGATCGATTTTGCCGAACCGGGGAAATTACTTTTCAAATACGACCTGATGTATCGATGTAACGTATTTTATTCCACTTATAATTACAATACCGATGAACTCAAAGATATCGGATATGTCCCGCTCTCACTCGATTTAGGCAATACTCTTAACCGGGTAAACCTCGATTTTTTTGAAACGGCACCCTATAAACAAGAATTGAGTTGTGCCATACTCTATAACGATACGATCTTCCAATACCGGCAAGATTCTTTATCTCCCCGTTTCATTATCGATGCATTAAAAGACAAAGTTATTCCGGACCGGATTCTCCGGCAACTGAACGGTTCGGATCCCATGAAAGCAGGCAGTCTTTTGGTCAGCTCCGGTATCTTTATCAAAAATATATACGAATCGGATTCTTATTTTTTCATTTTATACAATGGCTCCGAACCTCAGGAACTGATCTGGAATAAAACGACACACCAAGGTATACTCGTCGAACTAAACGATAACTTTCGCGGTCACACTTATGCTCCGATGGCTGTTTCCGCCTTAGCAGTATTGAACGACGACGAAAAATACTATGATCCCAACAACGGAAATCGATATTTACCGGTCTCCCGACAAAAGCAAACCTTACAATTCCGACTGAAAGAAGAAGATAACCCTGTCATCGTCATTTATCACCTGAAACCACAATTCTAACCTCATGCAAATCATTATCCTTCCGGCTTATTATCGTTGACCGTCTGTCATCCGGCTACTGTCCGGGATAAAGATCTCCTGTATACCACGACCGGCAAGACTTACAGGAAATCAAACATTTCAAGCCGGAACAGCTTACCGGCAGCATTATCTGCATGACTTTAGAAACTTCTGTCATTTTATGTTCCGCCACAACTTTATCCTTTACTTTTTAGCTTTTACCTTTTAGCTTTTACCTTTTACTTTATATCTTTGTGCCTCAAAATGAAATCATAAACAATCTATATTATCATGGAATACAACTTTAAGGAGGTAGAGAAAAAGTGGCAGAGCTACTGGAAAGAAAATCAGACTTACAAAGTCGACGTCGATCCGTCCAAACCGAAATTTTATGTACTGGATATGTTCCCTTATCCTTCCGGAGCCGGTTTGCACGTCGGCCACCCACTCGGCTACATCGCATCCGACATTTATTCCAGATATAAACGTCTGAAAGGATTCAATGTGTTGCATCCGATGGGATTCGATGCATATGGTTTGCCAGCCGAACAATATGCCATCCAAACAGGACAACATCCGGCCATTACAACAGAGAAAAATATTGCCCGCTATCGGGAACAACTCGATAAAATCGGTTTTTCTTTCGACTGGGACCGGGAAGTGAGAACTTGCGATCCGAAATATTATAAATGGACACAATGGGCATTTATCCAAATGTTCAACCATTGGTTCAATAAAGATACTCAAAAAGCCGAACCGATCGCCAAACTGGTAGAAACCTTTGAAAAAGAAGGGAACGCAAATATCAATGCAGCCAACTCGGATACCCCGATCTTCACGGCCGAAGCCTGGAAAGCCATGGATATCCGGGAACAACAGCGTGTATTGTTGAATTACCGGATCGCTTATCTGGCCGATACGATGGTGAACTGGTGTCCTCAGCTGGGAACTGTGTTAGCCAATGATGAAGTCAAAGAAGGACTCTCGGTGAGAGGTGGTTTCCCGGTCGTACAAAAGAATATGCGACAGTGGTCTTTACGGGTTTCTGCCTACGCACAGCGTTTGCTGGACGGATTGAACCACCTGGAATGGTCCGATTCGCTGAAAGATATCCAACGCAATTGGATCGGACGTTCGCAGGGAGCCGATGTGATTTTCGATGTAAAAGACTCGGATATACAATTGAAGATCTTTACAACCCGTCCCGATACGATCTATGGGGTGAGCTTTATGGTACTGGCACCGGAAAGCGATTATGTCAGGCAACTGACCACCCCCGATCAGGAAAAAGCAGTAGCTGAATACCTTGACTATGTAGCTAAACGTACCGAACGCGAACGCCAAAGCGAGATCAAAACCGTGACCGGCGTATTCACCGGTTCTTATGCGATGAATCCGTTTACCAACGAAGCGATTCCGGTATGGATCAGTGAGTATGTATTGGCAGGCTACGGAACGGGAGCTATCATGGCCGTACCGGCCCACGACAGCCGTGACTACGCTTTTGCACGTAAGTTCAATCTGCCGGTCATCCCGGTTATCGATAACGGCCAGCCTATCGATCTCAGCAAGAGTTCGTATGATGCCAAAGAAGGGAAGATGATCAACAGTGGACTGATCGACGGCATGGAAGTAAAAGAAGCTATCGCTTTCATCGCCGAAGAAGTGGAGAAACGGGGGATCGGGAAGAGCAAGATCAATTACCGCCTACGGGATGCCATTTTCAGTCGTCAACGGTATTGGGGCGAACCGTTTCCTGTATACTACAAAGACAGTATGCCCTATATGATAGATGAGGCAGAATTACCTTTGGAATTACCTGAAATCGATAAATATCTGCCCACGGAAAACGGAGAACCTCCTCTCGGCCGGGCTAAAAACTGGACCACGAAAGAAGGATATCCGATCGAGTTGAATACCATGCCGGGATTTGCGGGATCATCGGCTTATTACCTCCGCTATATGGACCCGCACAACGATAAAGCATTGGTCAGCCATGAAGCAGATGCGTACTGGCGTAATGTCGATCTGTATCTGGGAGGAGCAGAACACGCAACAGGGCACTTGATTTATTCCCGTTTCTGGAATATGTTTTTATATGACTTAGGAGTAGTTTGTGAACCGGAACCTTTCAAGAAACTGATCAATCAGGGAATGATACAAGGGCGTTCGAATTTCGTATACCGCATCGTAGGGACCAATACCTATGTATCTGCCGGTTTGAAAAGTCAATACGAAACAACCGAGATCCATGTAGATGTCAACATCGTCAAGAACGACATTTTGGACACAGAAGCCTTCAGAAAATGGATGCCTGATTATGCCGATGCCGAATTTATTCTCGAAGACGGTAAATACATCTGTGGCTGGGCCGTTGAAAAAATGTCGAAATCTATGTTCAACGTAGTCAATCCGGACGATATCATCGAACAATTCGGAGCCGATACTTTACGACTTTACGAAATGTTTCTGGGACCGCTTGAAGCACACAAACCCTGGGATACACAAGGCATCGACGGCGTATATAAATTCTTACGTAAATTCTGGCGTTTGTTCCTGAACGGAGAAGAATTCTCTGTCAGTGACGAAGTACCGACCAAAGAAGAATTAAAAGTACTTCATAAAACCTTGAAAAAAATCGAATTCGATATCGAAAATTTTTCTTTCAATACTTCTATTCCGGCTTTTATGATTTGTACCAACGAATTGGCTGCACTGAAATGCAATAAACGGGCTATTCTCGAACCCCTGGTCGTTGCTATAGCACCCTATGCTCCTCATATTGCTGAAGAATTGTGGCATTTGTTGGGACATGCCGAAAGCGTAACCGGAGCAACTTTCCCTCAATGGGAAGAAAAATACCTGGTGGAAGATAGCTTTGAATATCCGGTTTCTTTCAACGGTAAAGTACGTTTCAAACTGAATATGCCGTTGACTGCAACCCAGGCAGAAATCGAAGCTGCAGTCAAAGCCTCCCCTGAGGCAGGCAAATGGCTTGAAGGAAAAGAAATCCGGAAAATGATTATTGTTCCGAAAAAAATCGTTAATGTCGTGATCGCATAACCGGTGTAATTCTATATTATATAAAGGGAACGGTGTCAATACTGTTCCCTTTTTCTTTCTATTCCGAAATCGGAATAGAAAGAAAAAATAAACTTATGGCCGGGCGGCGGCGACTGTACGATCCTACCGGGCCTCTTCAGATCCCGGATTTTGCCGCTTAGCAGTCGGGACGATCAATAATATACTTCCTGTACCGATAGCTCCCAATATCAACAAAAGAACACGTATTTTGAAATCTTCAAGGATAAGAAAAGCAGAAATACTGATCATGATCCACATACAGGCAATCGAAATGAATTTACCGGTTAAACTCATCCCTTGCCGGGATTCGTAACGGCGGATATATTTTCCAAGGGGGGAACGATGTAAACGATCATGCAATCGCTTCGAACTTTTATAAAATAACCAGGAACTCAATAAAATAAAAGGGGTAGTGGGTAATCCAGGCACGAATATTCCGATTATTCCCAAGATTACAGAAAGGACACCTATGGTAATGAACAAAAATTTTTTCATCGAATTTTCCTGTTAAGAAGTAAATATTGCTTTTACACTTTCGGTATACTGCTGTAAGCGGGTAGACTTTTTAATCCGTTTCAATAACTTCCGGTCAGTTTCAGGCAAAAAATATTCCCACAAGGTCTTCATCTTCACCAGCAATTGAGTTTCTCCTTGAAGTACCTGGGAATAGGCTGAAAAAAGCTCTTCATGGAAGGCAAAATATATTGACATACGTTGTTCGGGCAAAAAAGTTTCATTTCCTTTAAATTCCTTAGCCAGCAAAGGCGAAGACAACAATCCACGACCGATAAAAACGCCCTTCAGCAGGGGAAACCGAATCAGAATTTGTCGGATATCCGACAAAGATTCAATACCACCATTGTAGTAAAGCGGATGCTGGCAAAGCTCATAGAAACCCTGAAATGCTTCTAAATCCGGATGGCCTTTATATTGTTGTTTGCCGGTTCGGGCATGAAGAGCGATGCGGCTAAGGCGAAGGGCATTCAACAATTCAACCAACACCATGCATTCGCTCGCATTTTCCCAACCCAACCGCATTTTCAACGAAAACTGAATTTCCGGATACTCTGCAATGGGAGCCAGTACCTCCGCTACCTGTGCGGGATAAAGTAACATTCCAGCCCCTTTGTGCTTACCGGCAATCATCGGGAAAGGACAACCCAGATTAATATCGATCTGCCTGTATCCCTTCCCTCCCACTGCATCGGTCAACAAACGAAATTCATCGGCACTACCGGGAAGAATCTGAGGAATCAAGTCAGCAACCGTATTCGTTTCAGGTTCTATATCCCGGAGATCACGCTTGCGAAGAGCCCCTTTTTCTACCCGGATAAAAGGGGTATAGTACACCTCCACCCCACCGAAATAGTGAGCGAAAGCATTTCTATAAATCCGGTCTGTATAACCCTGTAGAGGAGAAAAATGAATAGAATATCTATCGGAATCCATAAAATCAATTTCGTTTGCAACAAAGGTAATATCCAAACACCGAAAAAATAACAGTAAACCACTAAAAGTCCTGTTTTATTTATAGAAATGATTTAAACCTCTTATTTTCGTGAAATTTTCTTTAGCAGCAGGATAGCGAAAGCCAGATAATTCCAAGATGTCCGGCTGGAAACAGTAGTGTCAAACCGGTTTAGAACCGTTCTGAAGCTATCCATCCAGGCGTCGGTCCGCTCTATGTAATACCTTTCGGCATACAGTTCGTCGTCCACCAGAATATCATCGGCGTTGTCCCTTCGTTTATTGGCACGGATGTTCGTGATGACTTCCTTCTTTCTCAATACGTTGCGCAGGACATGTCCAATTCAGTACGGTAGTTGTCAAGTAACTGAATCCATACGGATTTCCATTTGCCGCCCTTGCTCCATTCCCTGTAATGATGGTACACAGCCCCGTATGTCAGTACCTTGACGCTAAACAAGGCCTCTACCGGAAAAAGCGACCATTGGCAGCCTGTCTTGAATTTGTACAAAATGGCGTTTGCCACCTCAATAAGGCAACTTTGAGTGACATAACCATGTTTTGCTGTGGAAAGCCAGGGCAATATTTGGTCACCTATAATATAAAGAACATTTCTATTTGTACGCTGTATTTTAATATCTTAATGCATTTTTAAGAAACTAACATAAGTTCAAATCACTTCAATAAATGAACAATAGATAATCAATAAGTAAATGTTTGAAAAGTTTTTCCTTACACTTTTCAAATTACTGGCATTCATCCATCTTTTGCTGAATCAGGCGGTGACGTTTGGAAAACGGAAAGAAGAGATTGTCTGTATGAATTTTAAAATTTTAATGTTAAAAAATAATTTGAATATGGGATATTACATGTATTATACATATATTTGTAGGCATATAAAATATGATATATACATGTATATTACAAAATAATTAAAAATTGTATGCAAAATCAAATTGATACTTTAAGGCAATTAAACTACGAATTGATTAAAAACCTGGGGTTGTTCAGGCAGCGGGCAGGGCTTTCCTTCGGACAACGTCACACACTATACCATATCAATGCCCATCAAGGACTGTCTATTCAGGAACTGGCAGAGCTTTTACAGGTGGATCACTCCACGATGAGCCGGAATGTCAAAAAGCTGATGCAGGCGGATTTGGTGGAAACATTTCAGGACGATGCCGACAAAAGGCGTAAGATGATTACCTTGTCTGCAGTAGGCCGGCAGGTGTTGGCCGAAGCGACGGAATCCATCAATCTCACCATTTCCAATGCTCTGCAATCACTTGATGAAGATGAAATAGAGAATGTCATTACAAATCTCAGAAAATACAGCAAAGCCCTGGAAGGGGTTCGTTGACAATGTTTTAAATTCGAAAACAGACAAAATATGGAAAAAGGAACATTGGTGCTGACACGGAGTGATATTCAGAATGCCCTTTCTTTGGCAGAATACTTACCTGTCATTGAAGAGGCACATGCGTTGCATGCACAAGGGAAGGTGTATGCGCCGGATTTACTACATGCGGATGTCAGGAACGGGGAATTTCATTTGAAGACAGGCGGGATATGTTATGGGGATGAAGAATATTATGGAGTAAAAATAAACGGAGGCTTTCCGGGAAATATGGAAAATTACGGTTTACCTAGCATTCTGGGGATTATCTATATATGCGATGCCCGGAACGGAAGTCCTATAGCCATCATGGATTCTGTAACTATCAGCAAATGGCGGACCGGGGCGGCGACAGCCGTGGCAGCCAAATACCTTGCTCCTGAAGGGAGGGTTCAATTAGGCGTATTCGGTTATGGCACACAAGCGGAAATCCAGGCGAAGGCCTTGTCATTGGTGAGACCCATTGAGATAATCCGGGTAAGCGGAAGAAATGTGAGAAAAGCGGAATCGTTTTCAGTCAGGCTGCAAAAAGAACTCGGCATACCGGTAATCTGCTGTTCCGGGGAAGAGGCAGCCCGGTGCAGCAACCTTATCGTAACAGCCACTCCGGCACACAAGTATTATATCCGCAAAGAATGGATACAGCCGGGATGTTTCATTGCCGCAATCGGGGCGGACAGTCCCGGCAAGCAGGAACTGGATCCGCGCTTGGTCGCTTCTTCCGTCGTTGTCACCGACATTAGGGTGCAGGCATGCCGGGTGGGGGAATCACAACACGCCATATCCCAGGGGCTGATGGGTAAGGAGTCCATCTATGCAGAATTGGGGGAAATCGTCACAGGCCGGAAAATATGCCCCGCCTCTCCCGAATCAATCATTATCTATGATTCTACAGGCACAGCACTCCAGGATATCAGCGTCGGAGTGGCGATCGTTAAAAAATTGAAGTCAAAGCACTGTAACAGAATCTGTTTTTAGAAAAAAAACGCTTGTTTTTTCTGGACAATAATTCCAATTTTCCGTGTCCTGAACAACACTTTTTCCGATACTTTTCTGTTTCTGTTATCTATTAATTTTTAATTGTTTATATGATTTGTGATTTTTAGGTTTCAACAATTGATTCCGTTCGTTTTCAAGGTCTGCCGTATCCAGAAAAAACGAGCGTTTTAAATTGTCGTTAAACCTTAAACTCATGAAAAAGAAACAACTTTACGGACGGGGAGTCCCTATGCTCTGCATAGCCTGCCAACTCACAGTGGCTCCTCTGTTTTTTTTCAAGTCATGTGCAGGCAGTCCCGGTCGCTCCAACCTTCCTGACGACCGCACAAACACAAGAGATGAGAACAATCAAAGGGATTGTCAGAGATGTCAACAACCAGCCATTACCCGGAGCGACCATCCGGATTAAGGGAACCTCTACAGGCGTAGTGTCGGATGTGGACGGAAATTATACCATTGCCGTACCCGATGACCCGAACACTACCCTGCTCGTGTCGTTTGTCGGCATGAAAACCCAGGAGCAGAAAATTGGTAAGTCGACGGCACTGAATTTCATCCTGGAAGAGGATGCCACCGTCTTGGATCAGGTGGTGGTGAACGGAGTATTTGAACGTAAGGCTAACACTTTCACCGGTTCGGTGAGGACTATCGGGAAAGATGACCTGAAGCGCGTGGGGAACTCTAATGTGTTGCAGTCGTTGAAGAATCTGGATCCTTCCATCATGTTCTTCGACAACATGTCTTTAGGTTCGGATCCGAACGCTATGCCTGAAATGGTGTTACGCGGCAAGTCCTCCATTAATATGGAAGATGTGGATCTGAAGGCGACCTACCAGAACGACCCGAATGCGCCTTTGTTCGTGCTGGACGGTTTCGAGACCTCCCTCCAGAAAATCATGGACCTTGATATGGATAGGGTGGAAAGTTTGACCATCCTGAAAGATGCCTCGGCAAAGGCCATTTATGGTTCGAAAGCAGCCAATGGTGTGATTGTCATTGAATTGAAGAAGAATCCGTCCGGAGACTTGCGCGTCACTTACAATGGAAGCATGGAAATCGAGGCTCCGGACCTCAGTTCGTACGATTTGTGCAATGCTGCGGAAAAACTGGAGGTGGAACAGGCTTTCGGGATGTTCAACGATCCGGGAGCCGATTTCGAATCACAGCGCATGATGATTAAAATGTATAACCAACGCCAGTCGGCCGTCAAATCGGGAATCAACACGGATTGGATATCCAAGCCGTTGCGGTTGGGTGTGGGCAACAAGCATAGCCTTTCTGTGGAATTGGGCGACAAGGCATTACAGGCCATCGTCGATTTGTCTTACCAGAACATCAAGGGGGTTATGAAAGGTTCGGATCGTACAAACATCTCCGGAGCAATCTCTTTGTTGTACAGGCATCAGAATTTTCTGTTCAGAAACCAGTTGACTATCACTTCCAACGAAGCACACGACTCCAAGTACGGGACTTTCGATGAATACACCAAACTCAACCCTTATTACACACCCTACGATCAATACGGTCATTTGACCGACAATATCGTCCCTTCTTTGGATCCGGGAAACAGTGTCACGGTGAATGCATGGTATGAGGATATTGAATTTGAGGCGAATCCCCTGTACAATGCACAGTTGAACACACTCTTACAGGACAAATACGTCGACATCACCAATAATTTCGAACTACAATGGTTTGTCATGACCGGCCTGAAGGCTACAGCCCGTTTCGGACTTACAGAACAACGCAGCAGGAGCGACGAGTTTTATCCGTCGGATCATCTGAAATTCGCCTCCTACAGTACCGACCGTCTGACGGAAAAGGGGAGCTACGACCTGGAAAACGGCGAACAACATTCCTTGAGCGGTAAGTTCGACGTACAATATAACAAGAATTTCCTGAGTGTGCATGACATTTTTGTCAATGCAGGTTTTGATCTGTCGCGCAAACAGTCTTCCACCAATCTGCAACAGGCAGAAGGTTTTCCGAGCGACAAGATGACCGACATTATCTTTGCCCGGCAATATCTGAAAGATGCCAAGCCCAAAGGGACGGAGGAGACTGTAAAGGATTTCGGTTATTATCTGTCGGCAAACTATTCCTATGACAATCGTCTGAACTTCGACGCCACTTTCCGTCAGAGCGCATCCAGCATGTACGGAGCCAACAGTCGTTGGGGGAAATTCTGGAGTGTGGGAGGAAGCTGGAACATACACAACGAGAGCTGGATGGAAGGTTCCAACATCACCCAACTGCGTCTGAGGGCGACGACAGGCTCGACCGGTTCCCAAAGCTCGGCAGCTTATAACGCATTGGCCTCATACGAATATTTCCTTGACAAGACATACGGAGGCCAGTTGGGAGCGCAATTGCTGAACATGCGCAACGAGGATTTACAGTGGCAGGAGAAAGTAGAGCAGAACTATGGCTTTGACTTCAATTATAAAAACCGTTATTCGTTTACTTTCGAATACTACCATTCCATTACAAACAATGCGGTGAACCCTCTGAGCCTGGCTCCGTCTACCGGTTTCACCACCGTTCAGGAAAACGTCGGAAAAGTATTGAACCGGGGGTTCGACCTACGTGCCGGAGCGACCGTATGGCAACAGCCGGCAGACCGTTCCTATCTGTCGTTCTCCCTTATGATATCGCGCAACAAAAACATCCTGAAGGAAATATCCGAAGCCATGCGTTCCTATAACGAACAGCAGGAGGAACTGGCTACTGAAGGTAATGTACCTGTCCAGAAATATTACGACGGTGTTTCCATGGATGCCATCTGGGCGATGCCTTCCTTAGGGATAGACCCGGCCAATGGCCGCGAAATCTATATCGCGAAAGACGAGAACGGCAATCCTTACCGGACCTATACTTACGATGCGGCCCAGCAGGTCATCTGCGGTGATGAACTACCCAAATTCCAGGGGAATGCCGGTGTCAATTTCGAGTACAAAGGATTCGGCATCAATGCTGTACTGACTTATCAGTACGGGGCCAAAATGTATAACCAGACATTGGTTGACAAAGTGGAAAACGCCGACATGAAATATAACGTGGACCGACGCATCTATACCGACCGTTGGCGCAAACCGGGAGATATCGCCTTGTACAAAGCAATCAGCGAAGAAGTGTATGTGTCCGAAAAGCAGCAGTTCGCTTCAGAGAAGACATATCCTACCTCCCGTTTTGTGCAGAAACGGAACGAATTGAAGATATCCTCCCTGCAACTGTCATACGACTTCTTCCGTCATGACTTTGTGAAGAAAATCGGTCTTGAAAGGATTCTGCTGCGGTTCAATGCAAACGACCTTTTCACCTTTTCAAGCATCGACATTGAGCGGGGAACCTCCTATCCTTTCGCCAGAACGTTCAATTTCTCCTTAAATGTGACCTTATAACACCGAGAACCATGAAAAAGAATATCATATATAGTTTGTCATTGTTCCTGCTCCTTTCCCTGTCGGCCTGCAACCAATGGCTGGAAGTGGAGCCTAAAACGGAAATCAAGAGTGACAAGATGTTTGAGAATGAAACCGGCTTCAGAGATGCCCTGATCGGATGCTACATGATGATGGCGGATTCCACCCTTTACGGGCGGGAATCCACTGTCTGCTTTTTTGATGTGCTGGCACAGCAGTATGACATGGCCACGAACAATCCTTACAACAATCTCAAGCAGTACCGTTATGAAAGCTATACCGGGACCATCGACGGTATCTGGCAAAAAACCTACCGCATCATCGCCAACCTGAACGCGCTGCTCGAAGTGAGCGACGAAAAAAAGGCCATCCTGCATCCCACCACTTACGGCATCATCAAAGGAGAAGCCATCGGTCTGCGGGCTTTCCTGCACTTTGAACTGCTGCGCATATTCGGCTGGGGAAATCTGGAGAACCAGCCTTCCAACCTGGACAAGCTTTCCATCCCTTACGTGACGGAGTATAGCAAGGTGCTCACCAAACAATCTACCGTAAAAGAAGTACTGGGATACATTCACCGGGATCTTGCGGAAGCGGATTCACTGCTGAACTACTGGGATTCTTACGGAACTGCAATCAAAGGAGATGACTATGAGATGGATGAGAACGATCTCTTTTTCAAGGAACGGAAGAGCCGTTTCAATTACTATGCGGTCAAAGCAACGGAAGCGCGTGTGTGTATGTGGGAGGGGAAATACAAGGAGGCTCTGGCGGCCATTGAGGAACTGTTCATGAAGAAGCAGGTTATCCCTTGGGTGGATCCTGAATCAAGTGTGCATGTGGAAGAAAAAATGAGGGATTTGTCGTTTACCGCCGAGCACATCTTTTATCTGGAAGTGAACCAGCTATATAAGACACTCCGTCCTTATGTAGAGCAGTACAAGATAAACGCGGACTTTTCCAGCACTGACAATGAAAAGGTGTTCTATACTACCAAGACCAAGGGGGAAAGCCTTTATGAAATCGCCGATGGGACAGGCGTGTCGGATATCCGGTATATGCGGTGGTTTAACAAGACGGAAGCAAAAGCCTGGACTTTTCTGAAATTCTACGAACCGGCAGATTCAGAATCCAGGGCAAAAAACAAGATGCCCTTGATGCGCAAACCGGAGATGTACTATTATGCGGCGGAGTGCTACAACAACCTGAACAATCCCCAAAAGGCAGTCGACGCACTGAACGCCGTGCGGGTGGCCAGAGGCATCCTATATGAGAAAAACCTGCCCGCCTCCTTGAGCAAGGAGGAAATCAGCCGGGAAATACAGAAAGAATGGCAAAAGGAGTTTGCAGGAGAAGGGCAATTGTTCTTCTATTACAAACGATTGGGGTTGAACATTCCCAATGCCTCCTTAGGTGCCGGCGATGCCTTGTTTGTTCTACCCCTGCCCGAAACGGAGGTTGAAATAGGAGGACGTGAAGATTATGGCAATAGTATCAATAAATAACACAAGAACGGTTATGAGAAACTTTATTTTTCAGTTAATCATCATAGCTTCCGCCCTGTTTGCAGGGGTCTCCTGCTCCAAGGAGAAGGTGACGCTGTATACGGAAGCTCCGGGAATCTACTTCAACGGATTCTCCACCACTTATAATTTTACGGAACATCCTGAAAATGTGGAAATCGGATGTGACACTGTCAATATCCCTTTCCTCATTACCGGGAGTGCGATGGATAAAGAGCGTGTGATTAAGGTGAGGCTGTCACCGGAGGATACGATTACAGCCGAGGAGAGTATGTATGAACTCCTGTCGGGGAGTGTCCCCGCAGGAAGTTATCAGGGGCAGTTGCAGGTGAAAATAAACTACAGTCCGTTGCTGGACGATTCCGTCTATGTGACCAGACTGCGGGTGGTGGCCACGGAAGATTTTCCTGTCACGGATTTGAACGGGAGGGTTTTCAGCCTGTATATCACCAATAAAATCGGACGACCGGCCAATTGGAGTCAATTAAATAACTATTTTGGGGAGTATTCCGACTCATGGTACCGTTTCATTTTAGATGCAACCGGGCTTCCCTCCCTCCCCTATTGGTCTCCCAGAGGCAGTGCGGATCCGAACAATCCCGATCCGGAACGCTGGACCATGACCGGTACAGAGGTAAAAGCCTACGCCGCTTTGGTGAAAGAAAAACTGACCGAATACAACAACGAGCATCCCGGCAACCCGTTGAAGCATGAAGACGGAGAATATAAGGGACAGCCGGTCACCATGCCTTAAATCATCACCTAAAAACTCAAAGTCATGAAGATAAAAACATTACTTGTAGCCCTATTGGGAAGCCTGTTTCTGGCTTCCTGTTTCGAGGACGACTCTTCCTTGAACTATAAACTGATGAACCCGATTGTCATCGATCTGGGTGATGAACCGACCACCTATAAAGTTTTCGCATTCGACACCTTGGAGATAAAGCCGATTACTTACAAAGAAGGCGTGCCGGACGCAGATCTCTCGTTCAAATGGACCCTGGAAGGCAATACCATTATTCCTAAAGTCATCGATTCCACCATGACCCTGAAATACATGGTCGATGTCAGTGCGCAAAACAATGCCTACAAACTGGTGTATGAAGTGAGGGACAATACCACGGACATCATCCAGGAACAAGTGTTCGATGTGACGGTGATGAGTCCGTTCGGGAGCGGTCTGATCGTGTGTGACACAAAAGACGAGATGACTTCCGATGTGTCGCTGATCATGGCATACAATTTCACCGATAGCTATCGCAAAGAACAGGATACGGTGATGCGGAATCTGTTTTCGAGTGTCAATGGTCGGAAAATCAATGGAGTTGCGACAGCCGTCCGTTCTACCACTTATCAGGTCAACCGTTCGCTGACCATCGGGACCGACCACACTTTGGACCGGGTGGACCCTTTCAATTATTCCTATATCGACGGCAACGGCGACATGTTTGTCATCGATCCCGGCCAGTACAATGTGACTACCATTGGCTATGATCCGCAAATAGGGGCAGAACTTCTTGCCATTACCGGCAAAATCTATCCGAGGAGCATGCAACAAGACAACAAGGTGTATTCCTATTATCTTCAGACCAGCGATATGTCCGACTATTACATGGGCATTTTCTACCGTCCGGCCTGGGAAAATGGAATCGGGTTTGACGAGAAAAACGGACGCTTGTTGGAATTTGACAGCGACGACCAGTTGAAAGTGTTCAACAGTGCCAAGCTTCCCGCCGACGCCCCTTTCGATCAAAACAAACTGCAGGGCTTTACCTGCCTGGCCATGTTTTCCGGTGACGACAGCCAGATGCACATCATCCTGAAAGAAAAAGACCCGAAAACAGGGAAGGCCAAGACCAACGGGAAAATCTATTCGTATATAACTTTACGGACTTATGACCCTGAGACTGATAATGGGAAACCATTGAAAATTATCGACCTGAACAGTTTTCCCGAGATTCAGGACGCACGCTTTTTTGAGGGGACGGAAACCCAGAATGTCATTTATTATGCCACTTCCACCAAAATCTATTCCATCAACCTGGCTATCGCCAATCCTCTTGTGACCCTTGAATATACGGCGCCCGAAGGAGAGGAAATCACTTCCATGATGGCATGGAAAGAATATCAGGGAAAAGTGGACTACACCAATCCCAATCCGAACGCGGATGCCGACGATAAGGTGATAGAGGTAAGCAACAACAACCGTATGATTGTATTGTCGACCTACAATCCCTCAAGCCGGGAAGGGTTCGTCAGGACTGTCGCCATCGCCACCCTGGGTACGGGCACTTTGGAGAAGAACCGGGAACTGCACGGCGAGTTCGGAGGATTCGGCCGCATTACAGCCACCAATATACAGAAAGCGTTCTAAAAACACAGAATCATGAGACATACACTATATTTATCAATTCTCGTATTGTCGTTAGTGACGGCATGTACTAAAGAAGCCGATATGAACATAGCAAAAGAGTCGGAACATACTGTCAAGAAGAATCTGTTCCGGGTAACCAGGATAGAAGGACACAATGACCATTGGGGTGATTACATTTGGATTATAAATTACAACAAGGAGCAGATAGAGAGTGCTTTCCACATTGATACAGAGGGGGACACCATTGGCAACTTCGGGATATCCAACAACTCGGATATCAATTATGAAATCGAAGTCAATGATTGGATTCCCAAGATTGACAGCGATTCCATCAGTCGTTTGGACCAATTTCTGAAAAATAAGTACGGGGCAGGGAATTACAGTCTGAAAGACAGCATCCCGCTCGTTGGGAGGGTTTTGTATAGCCAGAAGGTCGATCTGTATGAGGACGGACGGATCAAACGGCAAAGCGTCGTGCATTACACCCCGAGGGAAGATGTGGGTACAGGCGAGGACTTTGACAACTCCTATCTGAAAACTTACAGGACAATCAATACTTATGAATACAATGAAAACAGCAATATCTGCATCAACCGGATTTATCATGATGTTTACGACCCGGAAGACATCCATCAGGAAACTTACGAACGCACCTTGCATAAATACGAAACATTGTATGAAGGCGACAGAATCACTTCCATCCTTTATATGACAGCCCCTGCCGGAGAGAACTGGATTGAACAGGACCGTTATTCCTTCACCTATTCCGGTAATCTGTTGCAATCCGTCAAAAGCAACGGCAGAACCCTTGAATTCACATACAACGGAACGGTTCCTGCCACCGTCACTGACGGGGAAACACAATATACCTACAAATTCGACGGAAATGGAAATGTGACGGAAATAAACGACGGACAAGGAAATTTCATGAAAATAACCTATGAGTCCGGGCACGGAAATTTCAGTGTCTTCACCCCTGTTATTGACCAAATGTTAGGGAAACCTTTCATCAAGTAAAAAACAGAAAAAGGGATTGCCGGAACATGTTTTGGCAATCCCTATAAATACACTATTTGTTTAACCTAGCAAAATTAATGATTATGAAAACAAATTTGCGAAAAATGATTCTATGGACAATTGCTTTGCTCGCAATCAGTATTATGACGACAAGTTCTGTAAACCCCGGTTATGATGAATTTGGTAATGACATTAATGAATGTTTGGAAGATCCTTGTCCAGAAGGCTATACATGTATGAATTTGCCAGGAAGTTTTTTGTGAGAAGCTCCAGATGGTGAAATTATCGAAGGAGATGGAGATTCTAGTAGTAAAGGTTATAAAGTGCATGATGGTGATTGTAGTTTCAGCGCATCTATAGATGCAGATGGTTATGTGACTATTTTTGGGATTAGAAAATTTGTAGGTCTCAATGCAAAGGGAGTATATAAAAAAACATTTTATGGAGTCAGAAGAGATTGTGAATTGAATGGCACTTTTTTATGTAAACCTCACACTTGTGCAAAATTTTGGTTAGATATGAAATAATAATTTGTGAAGTCGGGAGATTCCCGACTTCAATTATGGTCAAAATGCTATGATTATGTCTAATATAAAATATTGCATTAGGATAGGAATTTTGTTTTTAGCCGGTATTATCGTTTTCGGTTGTAATGAAGACAGACAGAATGAAAAGGATTCCGATATATTTCAAATCAATATTCCTCTGACATCCGGGGATAAACCCTTATTTGCCGATTCGCTGTTTTGTGGGAAAGAAATAGTGCCCCTGGAAACAACTCCGGAATGCCTGATTTCCCAAATTGACAAACTGGAAATTGCGGATGATAAACTGTATCTGTTGGATGACGAACAGGATTTTATATTCATTTTCAGTAGACAAGGAAAATTTATTCATGGAAGTTCTCCTATTTACATGACTGATGAGTATATGGTAAATTTTATAGAAGCATCATTTCTTGTTTCCTATCGGGAACAAGAAGGAAAAATACCTGAGCTGACTCAAGAATGGGAATTAAATATCAAGGAAGAAGATAACCCTTGTCTTTATTTTTATAAATTGAAGAATTGAGTATGAAAAATACCGAAAAAATAACAGTAAACCGCTAAAAGTCCTGTTTTATTTATAGCTTTGTCTGGTAATCATACCTTTAAAATTCATTTTATGAAATATTTTTTCATGCTATTTGTTTGCCTGACGTTAAGTCATTTCGGTTATACCCAAAATGACGATCGGGGTTATATCGTAAAAGTGGGTGATAAAGCACCCGACATTACTATCACTTATACGGACGGAACCCGGAAAAAGCTATCCGATTTCCGCGGTAAAATCGTCATGTTACAATTTACAGCCAGTTGGTGCGGAGTATGCCGTAAAGAAATGCCTTTCATCGAAAAAGACATTTGGCTGAAACACAAAAATAATCCTCATTTTGCCCTGATCGGTATCGATCTGAAAGAAAACCGGGAACAGACAATACAGTTTGGCAAGGATTTAAAAATCACTTATCCATTGACCTTAGACCCCGAAGGTAAAGCCTTTTACTCCTTTGCTGCCCAGGGAGCCGGAGTCACCCGAAATATCATTATCGATAAACAAGGCAAGATAGTCTTCATGACCCGTCTCTACGATCCGGAAGAATTCGGGAAAATGTGCGAGGTCATCGACCGATTGCTGGATTAACCTTATCTCCAACTGTCATAATTGACCGCCGCTTCAAGGCGATTTTCAAGTGTATCGGATAATTGTGGGAAAAAATCGATGTTTGTGAGCCGTTCTACGGAATCCACAGTCACTGCATAATCCCGCAATTGCCTTTTTTCTTGGGTATTGGGAAGAACAAAAGCAATCATTTGCCGGGCCCCGGGAGCATAAACTACTTTGTAGAAAAAACCGGGAACGGTAACTCCAGTCCGACCGATTTTTCCTTTATTGTCTTTAAAAACAGGACCGGTGACAATATAAATCCGTTCTTTCTCTCCCCAATCCCGAACTTGCTTTTCCAGGCTTTTCCATATTCCCCGGTTAAAAACCGGCAATTGAGGAGAAATATTCGACATCAAAAAGGTTTCCTCCATCGCCTCAGCAGAATGAGCCATATCGGCAGCGGGGCATAAATGTCCGCGATCGTATCCACTTTTGATGTAATCGGAAGGCTTCGCAGATCCGGAAGATACTTTTTTATCTTCCCTAAACCGGTCTGTACGCTCGGCCACCCTTTCTTTTCCTTCCGATCCCAAGATATAATACACCCAGTTGGCTTGTTTATGCCGGCTATTGAAACTAAGCGTATAATAAGTATGACGAACAATTTCTCCCTCACCCGAAGGAAGCAATTCCGTATATTCAAACAACCTCTTTGCTTCATGCAAAGAGGCTGCTCCAATTTCTTTATCCGAAGTCCGGGAGACATAAAACCCCCAGACAATTCCCAAACCTAACAAGCCACCAATAAGCCTTGTCCAACGCCGGGAAGACCTTTTTTTTCCAGCCATTTACTAATCAGCTTGTACCCCTGTACCTTGTGCTTCAATCGCTTTCTTTATAGTTACATCATTCTGATAAAAGATCGGATAGAAACCATCGTCGTCCAATACATGCCGTCCGATAAAGGCTTTGATTAAAGAATCAAGAACATCATAAGAATCCCGGATCCCTTTTTCATCCCGTTTCAGTCCTCTGGCCGCTGCATAATCCGCCATTTCATTCACCAGATCGAAGCGATCCAAATACTTCAGTAGTTGTTTATAATCCTTAATATTTTTAGTTTCCTGACGATGCCGGTCCATAAAATCAAAAGTGAAATCATACAAATACTGATTTTTCCGGTTTACCTCCACCAAATAACGGGAGAAACCGACCGTATCTCCGGGTACGAACAAATCGGGCATGATTCCGCCGCCACCGTATACCGTACGTCCGCCAACCGTCTGGAATTTAAGTTTTTCATCAAAATGTATACTATCTTTCTGAGAAAATTCCCCATGCAACAGGCGTTGATAAATATCTGTATAATATTTTTCTTTTCCTTCGTCATAAGGTTTTTGAATAGAACGGCCGGAAGGCACATAATAACGGGCCACCGTCAATCGTAAAGCCGAATTATCCGGCAGCAGCCTTTGTTCCTGCACCAACCCTTTACCGAAAGAACGGCGTCCGACGATATTTCCCCGGTCATTGTCCTGTATCGCTCCGGCAAAAATCTCGCTGGCCGAAGCACTCGCCTCGTCGATCAGGACCGTCAGGGGCAATTGTTGATATTTCCCCTTGCCATTGGAATTATAATCCATCCGGGGAGAAGCTTTTCCCTGCGTATATAAAATCAATTTTCCTTCAGGCAAAAATTCATTGATCATACGGATTGCAATCGGAAGAATCCCTCCTTCATTCTCGCGCAGATCGACAATCAACCGCTTCATTCCCAATCCTTCAAGCTTAGCCAGAGAAGCCATAAATTCATCATAAGTATTCATCCCGAAGGTTTTCACCTTGATAAACCCGGTCGTATCGTCGAACATATAAGCCACATCCACACTTTTGATAGGAATACTTCCCCGGGTGATATTTTTGATCAACGGCTGTTTTTCTCCACGGCGGACAATCGTAAGCTGTACGTCGGTACCGATTTCTCCCCGCATCAGAGACATGATTTTATCCGTATTCATATTCCGGCCAGCGACGATAGAATCGTTGACTTTCACAATCCGGTCACCATCCTGCAACCCGGCAGCTTCTGAAGGTCCACCGGGAACTACTTTGACGACAGTCACCGTATCCAGATATTTATAAAACTGGACCCCGACTCCACCGAAATTTCCCACCATCTCTTCGTTCACCCGCTGCATATCTTTAGCCGGAATATAAACCGTATGCGGATCGAGATCATTCAATATCTGAGGGATAGCATCTTCCTCGATTTTATGTATATCCACCGAATCCACATAGGAATAATTGATCATATTCAGAATATAATCCAATTTACTACCTATCATCCGCTGCCCCATATTTACAGGCACTTCTTTATGATCCAACAGCGAATTGATCCCCATCCCTAAAACAATAGCCAAGGCAATAACCACCGGCAAGACAATTGCTTTCAATTTATTGTTGTACATATATTACTTCTTACGTTTTCCGATAAAATCAATCATCTCATAAAACCGGACTTTCCTTTCTTCAGGAACTTCTATTTTATCCAAAGCAATCCGGCTTTTTTCAAGATAATCGTCCACTTTAGCCCTCAGGGCCTCTTTTACTCCCGAACGATTGTATATTTCTGTCACTTCCTTGATCTTTTCCTGAGGATTGAATTTTTCTTTCACGACCCACTCTTTCAATAAAGCCTTATCTTCTTCAGAAGCCAACTCAAAAGCTTTGATCAGCAGATAAGTCTTTTTGTTACAGAGGATATCCCCACCGATTTTCTTCCCGAACTCTTCCACGTCTCCGTAGACATCGAGATAATCGTCTTGCAGCTGAAATACCAACCCCAGGTATCCACCGAAATCATAGAGCTCTTTGTATTCATGTTCAGGAGCGCCGGCAATCAAAGCACCGTGACGCATACTTCCGGCAATCAATACAGAAGTCTTCAGGTAGATCATCTGGATATATTCTTCTTCCGTTACATCGTCCCGGGTTTCGAATTCCATGTCATATTGCTGTCCTTTGCAAACATCCATCGCCACCTGGTTAAAACCATCGATTACCCGGCGTAAATAAGGATCCTCACAAGTCTCGATATACTTATAAGCCGTGATAGCCGCAGCATCACCACTCAAAATAGCCACATTACTATTCCATTTTTTATGGACAGTCTGACGTCCCCGACGTAATTCGGCATCGTCCATAACATCGTCATGCAACAAGGTGTAATTATGGAAAATCTCAATCCCGATAGCAGATTTTAAAGCCTTCCCGATATCGTCCCGGTACAGGTTATACGCCATCAGAGTCAGTACAGGCCGAAGTCGCTTTCCCCCATCTTCCATAATATATTTGATCGGTTCGAACAAAGAATAAGGTTCTTCTACATATTCTTGCTTATCTAATTCAGCCTTAATAACTTCCCGAAGTTGTTCAATTGTATACATCATCTCCTTTCAATTTAGAAAGCTGCTAAATTAACAAAAGAAGCCGGAAATTCATCGGAAAGCCCGGAATTTTTATAACAACAGGGTAATACCTCCATTAAAAAATAATTTTTACAAAAAAGTGCCCGGTAAACCGGACACCTTTTTATTCATGCGATTACAGACGGATTATTTACAATTTTCGAGTATTTGGCCGGCAACCTCAGCCGTTACATCCTGATCTTCTCCAAAAGCGACCTGACGTTGTGTAAAACGCTTCTGAATCTCGAGAATTGTCTCTTCCCCGATTCCGGCATCCCCTAAGCGAGTAGGTAATCCGAGACTTTTGAAAAATTCTTCTGTTTTTTGAATCGCCTTATCAGCTCTTTCTTCATCGGTTCCTTGATCGATATGCCAGATCCGTTCGCCATATTGCACGAGTTTAGCCATTTTTTTCTGTTTCAATGTACGCCATAATCCCGGTAGGACGATAGCCAATGTTGCTCCATGAGTCAAACCATGTAAAGCCGTCAGTTCATGACCGATCATATGGGTGGCCCAATCCTGCCGTACTCCCATAGCAACAAAGCCATTGAGTCCCATTGTAGCACAAAGCATAAACTCGGACATCAGCTCATAATTATCCTGTTTACGAAGAACCTCGGGAGCGATCTCTATTAAAGTATGGACAATTCCTTCTGCCCATCTGTCCATGAGGCGGGATTGTCCCGGAGTGGTCATATATTGCTCCATGACGTGCACAAAAGTATCGGCGATTCCACAAGCGACCTGATAAGGAGGCAAAGTATAAGTAACCGTCGGATCAAGAATAGAAAAAACCGGATAATTAGAATAGAAAGGATATTTTTCGGCTGTTTCTTTCCGGGAGATCACAGCTCCGCTATTCATTTCCGAACCCGTAGCCGGCAAGGTCAGGACTGTTCCTAAAGGTAAAGTGTGCTTCTCACAACCTTTCAACACCAAATCCCAGGCATCGCCTTCATACAAAATACCGGCAGAAATCAGCTTCGTACCGTCGATCACCGAACCACCGCCGACAGCCAATAAATAATCCACCTTTTTCTCTTTTCCCAATTCGATAGCCTTACGCAGCGTCTCGATCTTCGGGTTAGCCTCGATCCCCCAAAATTCCGTCACCTCAAATCCTTTTAAAGCTTCTTTTACCTGATCATAAACTCCGTTTTTACGAACACTTCCTCCTCCGAAAGTCACCAGTATACGCTTTCCGGCAGGTATTTCTTTCGCTAACTGTCCGATCATCCCTTTACCAAAAATTAGTTTGGTCGGATTTTGAAAAATAAAATTCTCCATACTTTCTATATTATCGATTATCTGTTTTATTAAATCACTCTGACAAATATACCGAATATCCCACAATTAAAAAATATTTTATATCTTCGTAGAAACAAACAAACTATGGAAATCACACATCTTCCTGAAGACAATCTGTTTAAGACAGTCGTGGACGGCTACACGGCCTATGTCACTTATATCATCCGGGACGGCAAACTGGATATCCGTCATACCATCGTCCCCCCCGAAATCGGAGGCCGGGGGATCGCAGCTCAACTAGTAAAAGCAACTTATGATTATGCCCTGCAACATCACCTCCAGCCTATCGCCACTTGCTCCTATGCTGTCGTTTGGCTGCAAAGACATCCGGAATATCACGGCCATCCCGGAAAAGATTACGGAGGATGCAGCAGTTGTGCTCTGTAATCGCAAATGAATTTTCATAGAATTCAAAACTCCAACAAAACAAAAAGAACCGGGTTCTTCCGATTCTTTCTGTTTTGTAGCCGAGCCGGGAATCGAACCCGAATCTAAAGTTTAGGAAACTTCCGTTCTATCCATTGAACTACTCAGCCAATTTTCAAGCGCAAAAGTAAGAAATTAATTTCTAATTTCCACGTTTTCCAATTTCCAAATAGTTATTATACCTTTGCTCCACAAATAAAACAGGTATGAAAGTAGTTATACAACGGGTTATTCAAGCCAGTGTCACTATTCAGCAACAGCTACATGCTTCTATCGGACGGGGAATGATGATTCTCGTGGGGATTCAAGCGGACGATCATGAAGAAGATATTGAATGGCTAAGCAGTAAAATCTGTAACTTACGGATTTTTGACGATGAAAACGGAATAATGAATCGTTCTATTCTGGAGACAGCAGGGGAAATTTTAGCAGTCAGTCAGTTCACTCTAATGGCTCGTACCAAAAAAGGTAACCGCCCCTCGTACATCGACGCAGCTAAACCGGAAATCTCCGTTCCTTTGTATGAGAAATTCGTTCAATCACTTCAGAAAGAGTTACAAAAGGAAATCAAAACCGGCGTATTCGGAGCCGACATGCAAGTCGGGCTAATTAACGATGGCCCGGTAACGATTATAATCGATTCCAAAAACAGACTATAAACCGAGTACTTTATGGAGTTAAAAGAGTTACAGGAAAAAGTGGACGAATGGATAAAATCTTATGGGGTTCGTTATTTTAATGAATTGACCAATATGACTATCCTAACGGAGGAAGTCGGAGAATTAGCCCGTGTCATGGCCCGAAAATATGGAGAACAATCTTTCAAAGAAGGGGAAAAAGATAACCTGGCGGATGAAATGGCAGATATATTATGGGTATTGACCTGTTTAGCAAATCAAACCGGAGTAGATCTCACCGAAGCGATGGAAATTAATTTTGCAAAAAAAACGGCAAGAGATCTAAAAAGGCATAAAAACAATCCGAAAATACAATAAGCTTTCACATATTCTTGTTAAATTTGTCCGTTAATGATTTATGGCGGAATCTCAGTATTGTGGTAAGAATTGACTTTTCGGCATTCGTAATAAATATATACCTATTGAAGATTTCATTTAAATTTCACTATGTGGACTAAGATTGCAGGGATTATTCTTCGAAATCGGATTGCTTTTATAGCCGGAGTATTACTCGGAACCATTTTCATGGGATTTCAAGCCAGAAAAATTCAAATGTCCTATGAAAGTGCAGATTTGCTCCCCAAAACAGACAGTGCCTATCTCGACTATACCCGTTTCAGAGAAACTTTCGGGCAAGAGGGGAATGTTATGGTTTTTGCCATTCAGGATTCCGGTTTCTATCAACTGAACAAGACCAACGACTGGATTCAGATGGGCAATGATATCAAAGCCCTTCAGGGAGTCAATGCCTTGATGTCTATCACACATACATTTAATTTACAGAAAAATACCGATCTCAAAAAATTCGAAGTTCTTCCTATTTTTCCTTCTCACATCGAAACACAGGCAGAGCTCGACAGTCTGGCTTATGTGGCCGAACATCTCCCTTTTTATGACGGTATGCTTATCAACCGCGACAAGCATACCTACAATATGATGATCACCGTATCCGCCGAGGTAATGAATTCTCCGGCACGGGTAAAACTAGTACAGGATGTACTGGAAATCACCAAACGTTTTACTGAAAAATATCACCTGAAAATGCATTATTCCGGGATGCCTTATATCCGGGTAATCAATGCCGAAAATATCAAAGGCGAAATGTATATGTTCATTGCCCTATCGCTTTTGATCACAGCTATTATTCTCTATCTGTTTTTCAGGTCTTTCCGGATTGTAGGCTTCTGTGTCGGGATCATCGGGATCAACGTAATCTGGGCCATCGGTTTTATGGCTATGATGGGCATTAAGATTACCTTATTGACTGCCATGTTACCACCTTTGCTCATTGTAATCGGTATTCCCAACTGTGTCTACATGGTCAATAAATATCATGCCGAATATGTGAGGCACGGCAACAAAATCAAAGCTTTGCAGCGAATGATCCAAAAAGTCGGAAATGCATCCTTACTTTCCAACCTGACGACAGCTGCGGGATTTGCTACTTTCATCATCACTTCGAGCCAAATTCTTGTAGACTTCGGTCTCATCGCTTTTATCAGTATCTCTACCGTATTTTTTATCTGTCTGATTCTGATACCCAGTGTTTTCAGTTATTTACCCGTCCCCGATACCAAACAAACCAAACATCTTTATAATCCTTTTATCAACAAAGTGATCGATAAACTGATCTACTTGGTGATCAATCGCCGGCATACCGTTTATTATATAACAATTGTGCTCGTTATTGCGGGAATATTCGGAATCACTTTGATGAAAACCACCGGTTATATGGTGGACGATTTGAAAGAAACCGATCCCATCCGCCAAGATCTGTCTTTCTTCGAGTCGAACTTCGACGGATTGATGCCCTTAGAGGTAACCCTGGATTTCGGAAAACCGAACCAGGTATTCAAATTAAGCAATCTAGAGAAATTGGACCGGTTAAATACCGAACTATCACAAGATCCGGATCTTTCACGGGCGTTATCGGTAGTCGAAGCGGCCAAATTTGCCAACCAGGCTTATTATAACGGAAAAGCTTCTTATTACAAACTCCCCAGTAACATGACCAAAAATTTCATTATGAAATACGTCATGGAATCGACAGGAGGTATGAATGCCATGGCCAATTCCTTTGTCGATTCAACCATGCAAAAAGTAAGAATGAATTTCCGGGTGAAAGATATCGGAACCAAAAAAATGGAAGCTAAAGAAGATTCTCTGTATAAAAAGATAGAAACGATATTCCCGAGAGATAAACATGATATATCGGTTACCGGTTCGAGTGTTATTTTTTTCAAGGGTAACCAATACCTGATCAAAAACCTGTTTTCTTCATTGGCTTTAGCCATCGTCCTGATTGCAGGATTCATGGCCTGGATGTTTAAAAGTAAAAGAATGGTACTGATTGCTTTAGTACCCAATGTCATTCCTCAGATCATCACGGCTGCCGTAATGGGATATTTCGGTATTCCTATAAAGGCATCCACCATTCTCGTATTCAGTGTCGCTTTCGGAATTTCTGTCGACAATACCATTCACTATCTGGCTAAATACCGTCAGGAACTACAGGCTACCAATTGGAGTATCCGTTCTTCAGTAGTCCTGGCGTTAAAAGAGACCGGTCAAAGTATGATTTATACATCTATCATCTTATTATTCGGATTCGGTATCTTCTGCCTGTCTAGTTTCGGCGGGACTTTCGCTTTAGGATTGTTAACCTCTATCACGCTGTTCGCCGCCATGCTGGCTAATTTAATCCTGCTTCCTTCTTTACTATTGACCATGGAGCACAGCATCAGTAAACGTACTTTCCGGGCAGAGCCACTTCTTCAGATTTACAATGAAGAAGAAGACATCGATGAAGATAAGCTGGAAATAGAACATGAAGATAAAGAAAAACAGGACTGAGTATTTACTTAGTCCTGTTTTCCTGTTTACACAGTATCTTACTTTATCATCTGCAAAGCTTTGATTTCCTTCACAATATCGTCCATTAATTGAGAAGCCCCGATCCGGAAATAATAAGGAGTCAGCCATTCACATCCCAGAACATGATTTACGATAGTCAGATATCGGATGGCATTCTGAGCTTTCGACACTCCTCCGGCTACTTTCAACCCGATCCTTTTTCCGGTTTGGGCATAATATTGCCGGATTGCTTCACACATCACATAAACCGACTCCGGTGTTGCATTCACAGGGACTTTTCCGGTAGAGGTTTTGATAAAATCAGCTCCTGCATACGCAGCGATTAACGAAGCATTGAAAATACTTTCCAAGTCTTTCAGTTCGCCGGTTTCCAAAATGACCTTTAACCGGACATTTTCACAAACTTTCCGGATAGCCTTCAATTCGCGATATACTTTTTCATAATTTTTTTCCAGAATATCCCCGACCGAGATGACAACATCGACTTCTTGTGCCCCCGCACCGATCGCCATTTTACATTCAGCCAATTTTATTTCGGTAAATGTCTGGGAATTAGGAAAATTTCCCGCCACTACTGCCGTCTGAATCTCCGTTCCTTTCAATCCCTCCCGAACAATTCCGGCATAATTAGAAAATACACACACAGCAGCGACATCCCGCAAATTAAACTTCTTCAGTTTTTTCAGCAAATCAGCAGTAAAATTCTTTACTGATTCTTCGGTATCTGAAACTTTCAAGGTTGTGTAATCCATACAAGAAACACAAAATTCCAGATTTTCAATACAATAAGCCTGCTTAATCTCTTTTTCTACAACACCATCCAGTTCGAACTGAATTTTTTCGTCCAGGCTGACACAATTGTACGTTGCTAAAATTTCTGATATACCATCCATTATCTTGTTGTTTATTTATCTTATTAAAAGAGGACAATCATACCTCCAAAAGCTTCCGATCGCTTTTGGATAGTTTCGATAACACTAACCGATATGAATTTCCTATCCAGATTCTGAGCATATTATCGCTTACCGAACCATCTATTAGTACGGTATTCCAATATCTTTTGTTCATATGATACCCAGGAAGCACAGCAGGAAATCGTTCCCGCAATTCAATAGCCTCTTCCGGATCACATTTCAGGTTCATTTTTAACTCGCCTTCATCCATCGGAGCAAAACAAAACATCTTCCCACCTACTTTGAAAACCAGTACATCACCCCATAAAATTTCAGTTGTCACAAACTTCAAACTCTGGCAATATTCAGTCAGTTCCTCTATATTCATGGACACAAAATTACATAATGTTTACGAGCTTTTAAACTTTTCTCCCCGAAAATATTTATCTTTGAATGCCGTTTATAAGTACAAGTCAGCAGTCAGAATTAAGTCATTATTTTGTGCAGATAATGAAAGGTTTACACTATTGATACAAAACAAAATAAAATATCCAGCAATCAAAAAACAACATAAATATGGCCAAAAAAGAAGGTAACGAAACCCCGTTAATGCAACAATATTATGCTACTAAAGCTAAATATCCGGATGCCATTCTATTGTACCGGATGGGAGACTTTTATGAAACATTCGGGGCAGATGCTATCACCACTTCCAGAATCCTGGGCATTACCTTAACCAAACGATCCAGCGGTTCTCCGGGTACAGTAGAATTAGCCGGTTTTCCTTATCACGCGATCGACACTTATTTACCGAAACTTGTCCGTGCAGGACAGCGGGTAGCTATCTGTGAACAGCTGGAAGATCCTAAGAAAACAAAATTCCTGGTAAAAAGAGGGGTGATCGAATTGGTCACTCCCGGAGCTTGTTACAGCGAATATTCCACCGACACGAAAAGTAACATCTTCCTGGCCTCGGTCTATTTCAACAAAACCGAAGCCGGATTATCTTTATTGGATTTGTCCACAGGTGAATTTCTGACTACCGAAGGTTCGCATGCTACGATCGATAAATTACTGAATAGTTTTCAACCGAAAGAAGTCATCTATCCCCGGGGGCAGGAAGCCCGTTTTCATGAACTTTTCGGTAATAAATTCTATATCTATCCCATCGAAGAATGGTTTTTCGACCGGGACGCAGCCAGCGAACGCCTGGAGAAACATTTCGAAGTCAATTCTCTGAAAGGTTTCGGTATCGAACATATGAACTGCGGTATTTCCTCCGCCGGTGCCATATTGAATTACCTGGAGATGACCAAACACGATATGATTTCTCATATCACCTCTATTTCCCGGATCGACGAATCGCACTGTGTCCTGCTCGATAAGTTCACTCTTCGTAATCTGGAATTACTACATTCTGCTTACGAAGAAGGACGGTCCCTGGTGGATATTATCGACCGGACAATCACGCCTATGGGAGGACGGACGCTAAGAAGATGGATTTGTATGCCTTTGAAATCTCCCGAAGAAATCAATCAGCGACTGGATATCGTCGATCATTTTATCCGGCAGGAAGACCGACGGTTACAGGCAGAAAACTTTCTGGAAAGCATCGGCGATCTGGAACGGCTCGCTTCAAAGATCGGCGTAGGCCGGATCACTCCCCGGGAAATGAATCAGTTGAAAATTGCCCTATCCTGCATCGCGCCGTTGAAAGATCTTTGCCAGCAGAGTGAATCGGCCGTTATGAAAAAAATGACAGAACCCCTGAATCCTTGCACGGAATTATTCGAAAAGATCAAATTTCAACTTCAGGAAAACGCTCCTCATCAGGTCAACAAAGGAGGAGTAATCGCTACGGGAGTAAATGCCGAACTGGACGAACTTCGTAATATCTCAAGCAACGGCAAAGAACTGTTGCTCCAAATGCAACAACGGGAGATAGAAGCAACCGGAATCCCCTCTTTGAAAATCGGATTCAATAATGTCTTCGGATACTATATCGAAGTAACCAAAGCCCATAAAGACAAAGCACCGGCCAACTGGATCCGCAAACAAACCCTGGTCAACGGGGAACGTTACATTACCCCCGAGCTCAAAGAATATGAAGATAAGATCCTGGGAGCAGAAGACCGGATTTTAGCCATAGAAACAGAACTGTATAACAATTTGCTGCAAGAAGCTGCCGGTTACATCCGCCCTCTGCAAGAGGATGCCAAGATTATCTCAGCATTGGATGTACTTATTTCTTTTGCCGAGATATCGATAGCCAATAATTACCACCGGCCGGAGATCAACGATTCGGATGTACTGGACATAAAAGCAGGACGTCACCCGGTTATCGAAAAACAATTGCCCCCGGGTGAGGAATACATCAGTAACGACGTACTGCTGGACAATAAAAAACAACAGATTATCATCATTACCGGCCCGAATATGGCCGGTAAATCGGCTCTCCTCCGGCAAACTGCCCTGATCGTGATTATGGCCCAAGCCGGCTGTTTCGTACCGGCAGCCAGCGCCAAAATCGGTTATGTCGACAAAATTTTTACCCGGGTTGGAGCTTCCGATAACATTTCCCAAGGTGAATCCACTTTTATGGTCGAAATGAATGAAGCTGCTAATATTCTCAACAATATATCCGACCGGAGCCTGGTGTTATTCGACGAATTAGGACGAGGTACTTCGACTTACGACGGGATTTCGATTGCCTGGGCGATCGTCGAATATCTGCACGAACATCCGAAATATCATGCCAAAACGCTCTTTGCCACCCATTATCACGAACTGAACGAAATGGAGCATTCTTTTAAAAAAATAAAAAACTATAATGTATCGGTAAAAGAAGTCGCACACAAAGTTATTTTTTTGCGCAAGCTGGTTAAAGGAGGTTCGAACCACTCGTTCGGTATCCAGGTTGGAAAAATGGCCGGTCTCCCTCAATCTGTTATCAAACGGGCCGATGAAATCCTGAAACAACTGGAAAACGACCGGGATAAAAATGGCACGATCCAAAAGAATGTCGAAAGTATCGCTTCAGCACGTGAAGGCCTCCAATTAAGCTTTTTCCAGTTGGACGATCCGGTTCTTTCGCAAATACGTGACGAAATCGCAGGCCTGGATATCAACGGTCTGACTCCGCTCGAAGCCCTGAACAAACTGAGTGAAATCAAGAAAATCATTTTAGGATAAGCAAATATTCCGGTAACAGAGCAGTCTTGAAAATTCAGCCGGCGAACTTTCAAGACTGTCTTAAAAGCTCCAAAATCCCCTTCCAGAATCGGATATTTAATTCCGTCTCCAATAGGGATATGAATAAATAAAGGGGGGCCAAATTTTGAAGTTCCCCCCTCTTTTCTTTATAAATCCATCGATCCGGCTATTCTTCAAATTGCTCCGCAACTTTCTCCATTAATAATTCTCCCCGCAATTTAGTCGCAATGATCTTTCCTTCCTTATCTATCAATAACATGGCCGGCACTCCACTCACGTTATACAATTTTGCCACCGGACAGCTCCATCCCTGCAAAGAAGAAACATGTACCCAATTCAAATCATTTTTCTTGATAGCATCTACCCAATTGTCTTTTTTATCATCCAGCGACACGCTCAGAATTTCAAACCCTTTGTCATGAAATTTATCGTATACTTTTTTCACATTAGGAACTTCACGCAAGCAAGGTCCACACCAAGATGCCCAAAAATCAAGCAGAACATATTTTCCCCGGTAATCAATCAAAGAAACACTCTTTCCATCCGGAATTTGTAACGTGAAATCCGGGGCGATATTACCGACCGATGCCTTTTTAATATTGTCGATCGATGCCTTCAATTTACGCCCCAAGTAAGCATTTTTGATGCGTGGAGTCAAACTTTCATACATTTTCTCAATAACCTCCAAATCTCTGTTTTTAATAACAAAATTATTAATAATCAAAGCCGTCGCATGACAATCAGGATAGTTCGTCACCAAGCTATCAATGGTTTTCTCGGTTTTCGCTTTCATGCCGATGTATATCTGCGCCAAAGAGTCCACCATTTCCGATTTTTCTTTTCCCTCTTTACCCATAAAAGAGAGCCCCAGCATAATCATCATTTCATTCCCTTGTGCCAACAACACCGTTTTAAAAATATCCTGTTCTATACTTCCCGATATTTCCGTTTTAACACTTTCCGTTTCCTTCCCTCTTACCGTTTTTTTTACGGTTTCGCATTTTACCTGAATAGGTACGGAATCCAAAATAATGATATTCGAAACTCCATTGATTTGCAGGATACACTCATCCACGTCACCCAACGGCTTTTGCATTTTAAAAACACCGTTTACAACAACAGCGGAATCCAATATTTCATACTGTTTGTTTCCCAAATCTTTTTTTAAATAAATCACATTTCCGTCTCCATCTTTCCACTCTCCCTGAATGGTATAAGTTGTTTCCTGCTTAGCACAAGCCACGCACAATATTCCCATCAACAAGCCACTGACAATTTTTTTCATATGTTCAAATTTATTTTAATATTTTCCAAATCAGACATCATTTATTTTGAATCCTTTAAAAATTTCTCGAATTCTTTGGCTTTTTCGGCTTTCAACTCCTCATCTATTTTCTTAAATTCTTTTGCTCTTTTATTATCCCCAAGTTTTGCATACAGGACTGAAAGGGTGTCATAATAATTAGCTTTGAATTTACTATCGCTCTTGTCTTCCTCTTCCTGTAACTTTTCTATCAAATCCAGGCATTTCTTCAATATGGTTTTATCCGGACAATAGGCGGCAAGATATTGAACTGTCTTTGCCAAATAATTGTCAGAATATCCCAATGCCTTGATCGCACGATAAATTATCTGGTTGGCATAGACCTCATCCCATTTTTGAGCCAATTCCAATTCATACATATTTATTTTGGCACGACACGTCTCGGCACGTTTCAGGTCCCCGCGGTTTACCAACCGTAACAGGGTATCCATTTTTCCGGTCTCTTCAACCAAACGCAAGGGGATTCCGTTTTCATCAAATTTAATCTCGACCAATTGATCCACGGCTTTATCTAACGCCCAACTTAGTTGCCGTTCCACCTGATAGCGATCGAATTTCACTTTAGCCGCCAAACGATCGATATTAAAAATCACGTAATCAAACTGGGGAGAATAAGGATCCTTGATAAAAGTGCCGACAAAATCCCAAATTTCTTTTTCCTGCAATTTTTCCAAAGACATCGTTTTCATATAATCAAGTATTACCTGTTCTATGTCATTTTTTAAAAAGGCCCCTTGTAAAGCTGTGACATATTCTTTCAGGAAGGCAAAGTCCCGCTCTCCGGCTGTATACCTGTCCCGGTAAGCGAACAGGCTTTTCCCTTCTTTCCCGGCTTTCATTCCGGCAATCAAGACATCCGCTTCCTGAAATCCTGCCATTTGATGCACAACTTTCCCTTTCTTATCTATCAATAATAGCGTGGGAAAACCTATAATGTTAGCTTTATATCGTTTATTCAACTCTTTCCCCTCGCCCTTTTCCATGTCATATTTCACGTTGATGAAATTCGCGTTAAAAAAATCGCCTACATCTTTGCGTGTAAAGATATCTTTGGCCAAAGCTTTACAAGGACCGCACCAACTGGTGTAACAATCCATAAAAATATACTTGTCCTGCTCTTGGGCGGCCTTTAATACATTTTCCCATTTTTCCCCTTCAATAAAACGAATCCCGTTTTTATCCGCCTGTCCGAATAAAAACAAGGCTATACACAAAAATTGTATCACAAATCCTATCTTTTTCATAATAATCCAATTACAATATGTTAAGTTTATAAAATTCATAAATGTTTGTAAGGTTTATAAAGTATAAAGGTGTCCTTCGGACAATATTCTAAAGGCTTTGTCTTTATCGGTTGTTCTGACAGCCGTTAACAAAGTATCCCGCAGGGGTCCAATAAACTTTATGAACCTTACAAACTTTTTACTAATACAGGCACCTTATTTCAATTCATCCAATTTTGCCTGACAAGCCTTCACGTCCTCTTCTTCCACCCCGGAGGCAGCACTTCCTTCTTTCAATCCCAACGCCAACACTTCTATCGCCAGCTCTTTTTTATCCAAGGCCAGCAATTTATCGGCCACGTACACTGCGGTCTTTGCAGAAGGACTTAACCGATGTAAAAATACATACCAACCGGCAACCCGATCTCTGTAGGCAGCATCTTTCTCGCCTTCAAATATCTCCTCGTAACGTTCTACGTTCTCTACCATACTGGTCGAGATATAGTAATCGTCGATACTTGAAAAAGCAAACATCATCGCCCTTAATCTTTTCGCCGATTCATACTCTTCTTCATTGCCGCTTTCTTTTGCCGCTTTGAGCTTGGCATCCATAGCCTCGCGCATGGCAGCTTTCTCCTTATAGGTTTCGTCATAATTTTTCTGAAGCGCTGCCATATAATCGATAAAAGTACGGTTAAACTTATCCAATTTCTTTTTAGCCGAATAATAGTTTAAACGCGACAGCTCAGAAGGAACATAGATATTTCCTCCTCCCAACGAGGCCGCAGTAGCGCTCTCCTTGGCACCGGTCGCTTTAAATAAACGATCTTTCAGAGCCAGAACTTCCTCGAAAAATTCCTCCTGATCGGCCCGAGCCGTCTTTTGCAGGCAAGCGCCCAAAAACGTGCAAACAGCTTTATTCACGGCAACAGCCTCTTTCTTATTTTTCGTCGGGTTGGCTGCCTCTTTACAAGCCGCATCCACCAAACGATTGGCTAATTTCTGGTCAAAAACAGCGATTTTAGCAATACGCGGAATATGTACAGAATCCAATAATCGAGCATCATCCACCTGAGCAAAATAATCAAGTAACACATCGCTACAATCCAGGCCGGATCTATCTTTCACGATGAAATACCGGTTCAAAAATTCCTTTTCCCGATTTCCCTTTTCATATTCTTTCGTGTATTTTTTCAATTCCGGTAGCGCGGCAAATGCTTCCACTGCCTTTTCTCCCTCTTTTATAAACATATCTTCGGATTTACCTCCCAAAAACCGGTAAACCAGCTCCCCGTCTCCATTAACAAAAAGGAAGGTAGGATAAGCGGATACGCCGAATGATTTCGCCACCATTTTTCCGTCTTCACTCTTCTCCGCATCCAATTGTAAATTCAGAAAATAGGTGTTATAGTATTCTCCTACTTTAGGCAACGGGAAAATATTATCCGCCATGTGTTTACACGGTCCGCACCAAGAAGTATATATGTCTATAAATACCAGCTTATTTTGTTCTTTCGCCATTTTCAGTACCTCGGCGTAACGCTCTTTCCGGAATTCTATTCCTTGCGAAAATGCGGTCGAACTAACGATCAAAACCAATAATAATAATCTTTTCATTTCGTTACTCATTTATATCCAATACGATTGTATATTTCTTATTTTTCTCAAAATCACAGTTATAAAGCAACAGGAAATCCTCGGCCACGGCAATATCCCACTTCTGTCCTCCTGCCAGACGCGGATTGGCGACACGTTTCGGAAAATAATAAGCAAACGGTATATCCGTCACATGTTCCTGTTTCAGTTTTCCCCCTTTCATCAATGCTCCGTCGAAATATTCATTCGTTATAATCGTCACGACACATTGCTTCCCTTTCATCTTAAAATCCACCTTGTACCCCAAAGGGGCAGGATTTTTCAATTTCACATCCCAAGCCGGGTCGCCATACAGGACAACCACATCCCGATCATGTACGAAGCCCTTTTGGTCTTTTGTCGGAAGATTCCCCGTGGCCTGCCTGAACAACTTTTTAAATTCCGAATCCTCAGCGAAAGCTCCTGCTGAAAAGGGGTAATCGACAGTCAGCATTTCCGGATACCAGCCGAATTCGGTATGCAACATGTCCTGCTGGTTCAGGTAAATCGCCTGCGCCAATGTCAAACGTCCTGCATTAGCGGCCCAATATTTCAAACCACCCCAGCCGTTACGGCCATACCAGGTAGTCACCACGTAGCCCACCATCGCAGTGGCATTCATCCCGCTCAACCACCCCACGGCCATGCTGTTCGGGTCGTTATCCACATTCCCGATAAGACAATTCCCCGCAGCGAAATATACCCGCGGATGCGATGTCCCGTTCAAGTATTCCCGTGTCATGAAATCGGCGTATAACCGTCCGGCATCCGCTTTCAGGTTACCCACCGAAAAGGGCATTTCCAGATTATGCTCCGTCGCATGAGAAGAAGTCACTAACAAATCGGGGTCTAACTCCTTGTATTTCTCTACCCACTTATCCAAAATCCTCCATTTATTCAACTGATAATGTTGCGTCTCTTTCGTCGTTTCATTCTTCTCACCCCACCATCCGGGTCCATTGCTACCGTCATTCATGAAAGCGAAGCGGGTGAAGTATTTCCCGTCACTCATCTCGCAAGTTGTGTTTAATGCGGTACGAATCAAAAAAGGTTCACGACTCCTGTCCACTAACCTCATGGCATCCTCGGCCGAAAACCCGGTGATGATTCCCCACAAATAATCGGCATAGATATCCTCATCCACCCGACGGCTCATACGATGTCCTTCCATCACGTACTCCCGGTTCAAAAATTCCGGTTTTTCCACGAATGCCACAAAACGAGGACGCAATTGCCGTAAAGGCTTCTGTAACTCGCCGATATTTTCTTTGTAAAATATTACATCTGCCTTGTGTTTCTTTACCAAGGCATCCACAACCTTCATCCAAGCCGCATCCGCTCTCACCGCTTCCGAAGTAGCAACGACATATCCATCTTTTCCTTTCGCCCAACCGGTTACCGAAAAGATGATAAAAACAATTAAAAACAGATACCTCCTCATGATTCCGACCATTATTTATTTTTCAAATGCATTCATCAAATCACCAAAACGCGCTCTCTTTTGCGCCTCGACCCGCTCTCCCTCAAGTTTATACCTGTTGCCTCGTTCCTCATCCCCATACAAAAGGTAGTACCGGCCCAACACGTTATAATAATTATCTGCGCTCTCTTTTTTCTTTTCAATAAGCCGATTCAAAAGGTCTATACCTGATTTCAAAACCTCCCGATTTACCCCCGTATCTGCCAGCACACTCAGGATTTGGACCGTGTAATTTTCATCCAACTTTTTGAAATTCATTCCGCAAGCCAGATTCAATTTTTCCACCATCCCCGCGTAATTTCCCGCCACGTAATCTTCATACACGCCGATTTTCAATTGCATGATTTCCTGTCCCAGCAAATCGCCTTTTTGCAATAAATACTTTAAATGTGCTATTTTCAACGAATCATACCCAGGCATCACATATTTATCACCCGTGTAGGCTGGCAAACAACGTTTATCGACCTCTTTACGCAAATTACCGCTCAAGACCGACAACACTTCGTAACGCTTGTCAATCTCGTCCGCGTTGCTGATGCTCCCCTGCATTCCTCTCAACAGGCTGAGCAGTCTTGCCTTTTCTCCCACCTCATCATTTTTCGCTTCCCGATCCCAGTGCATTTTCCGCTGCATGAAAATTCCGTATTCGAAAGCATTGGAATAGACATCTTCAAAAACGAACTTGTTTATCAATAAATACGTGTCTTTGTCTTCCAATTGCACAACCGGACAACGCGCCATGTATTCCCGCACGACGCTATCAGCTTGCGCTCTCTTCTGAGTTTCTCCTAATGCCCTTACATATTCGGTTACAGCTTTTACATCTCTCTTGTCCTTTTCATAGGCATCCCTCAATTCATCCGTGTTTTGCGCAAAAACACCAACCCCGTACAAGAGAGAAAACAATATGAACATTCCTTTTCTCATTTCCTGTAATACATTTCCCAAAATAACGATAACATAGCCATTCGCGTAGGAGAAAGCGGATGTGCTTTCTCCCATAAAATTCATTACTCCGTATATTTCAAACTCGTAAAATAACCGTCTTCCACGGGATCGTCCGGACAATTCGTCTGTTGCATCATATCCAAATTCATCGACAACACACGCATCAGGTAAGGCACTAAAGCTACTGTCCGCTGCAACATCTTCGGGAACACCCGGAAAGTATAATCCAACTCTGCCTTCCCCGTAGTGGTCAAAAAACTGATATAATCTGCCAAATCCGTTTGACGGTCAGGGATTTTAATCGTTTCCTTCTGAAAAGAAGTCGGAACGGAACGGACATAACCGCAAAACCTAAATGTATACACATTATCAGAATACTTTTCATCAGGATCAGGTATAATATCCATTCCTCCCAAAAGAGCCAGCATAGATGTCACATCCTGACCGTTTGATTTCTTCATCCGCAAATCGAAAAACGCATCCGGTTGCTCCTCTGCTCCCAAATACAAGCGGGAAAGCAATAAACCCGACAATGCTTCCTGCAAAGCATGCCAGTCCTCCTCTGTGTATCCTTGCATCCGCTCTCCAAAACCCGGAATAATAATGCAATCTCCATTCACCAAATAATCCTCTACCAACCGCCTCTTATTGTACGACGAGGCATCACACAGAGAATCGCACAGAAACGTCCGCACAAACCAACTCTCTTTCAACAGCTCCTTATCCATCCCCAAAAAAATCCCGTTCTGCACGATATCGATCAGTTTCGGAATCAGTTCCTTATACTCCGATTTCATGGGCGTATACCATCTCGTAGAAGTACCGCTCCAATTGCTCACCTGGAAAGCATTCTTCTGATAGTCGTACAGATAGTACATTCCCCACTCTTCCCAGGTATTATAAATCAACTCGTCCACCGATCCCGGTTCCCCTTTCGTCAAACCGTACAGCGGTCCAGCCAGTTCCGGATTCACCGTTACCTCCTCGGAACAAGATATTCCCAGGAACATCACTGTCGCCAAATATATTGCTATCTTTTTCATTATATTGTTATTTTTTGTTACTAATCCGCAGAAATCACCTCACGCCGGTTATCGGTACAAGCCTCATTATAATGCAATTCGCTGCTGGGAATAGGCAACACCCAATTACTGCTTTCCCGTTTCAACGTGTACGTTTCGTATGTATTCCAACCGGAATACCATCTATGTTTCAACTCCGGCATTCCCTGCCGACGTAAATCCCAGAAACGCATCGCCTCCTCGAAACACAATTCCCGCCGCCGTTCAGCCCAGATAAAGTTTACCAATTCCTCGGCACTCTTGAAATCCGCTGTGGTCTTGTCTGTAAAGGTCGTCTTGTCCATACGGCAACGCAACAGGCGGTTCAAACATTCTATCGCGTCCGAAGACACCGTATTGCTCTTCCGCGCGTAAGCCTCTGCCAGATTCAATACCACCTCCACGCTCCGCCAGTTCTCACGCAACAGTTTCTCCGACGGTTTCGAAGCCCCGCTCATCTTCATCTGGCGATACTTCACCGGATAATAGTACTTATACTGATAAGGTTCATCGTCAAGCCAAGGTTTCTCTGCCTTTTTCGCCGGAATATCTTTTTTGAAATAAGCTGTCTTGCGCAAATCCTCATCGGTATAAGAAGCGAATAAAGACCCTTCCGTGCTGTAGGAAACCCTGAATCCCAAAGCACCCCCATATGGCGAAGGAGCAAGATACCCATAAGGATAGGTACTGGGATGGGTCCCGAAAGTAAACACGATTTCCTTATTCTTCACACCATCCATTATTGCAAATCCCTTACTGTCCGAATCTTCTCCGAATGAAGTCCGATCCTGAGCATTCAAATCCAGAATGTTCGGATTCTGTTCCCAAAACAGATTCCCGACCCGGATGACTTCGTCCCAATTCTCCTGAAACAAAGCGATACGGGATGCCAGCAACAGCACAGCTGTAGGGGAAAGACGATGAATATTCCCGTCAAATTCGGCTTCCGCCCCGTACTTCTCAGCCTGAGCGATATCCTCGTTGATGAGTTCGTAGACCTCGCGGATGGTAGAACGCCCCCGTGCCGAAATATCAATTTGCGGTTCCTTCCGAATCACCACACCCGGCTTGTCCAAATTGGCCTCAGACCAAGGCAGCGCATAAAGATTGACCAAACACCAGTAATAATAAGCCCGTAATGCGTATGCCTGGGAAGCTAAGAAATTATACTTTCCGGAATCCGCCTCCGCATACCGTATCTCCGGCAACGCATCGATAACCACATTGCAAGCTAAGATATTCTTATAACGGCTGTCCCAAAAATTCTCCGTATAATCCTCTATTTTTTCCTTCCATTTATAGGAATCCTCCCCTTGTGCCCCATACAAAAGATTAAAAGAATTCTTATCGCGGTCGGCATAGTTTTTATCTGCCGGATCCATGTCCAAATGTCCCATCTCCACATCATCTGTCATCAGGGACAGCCACGCCACCTCTTCGTTAAAATTCATCGGATATCCCTCTTTGTACAACATCGGCGCGTACTCTTCCACTTTCTCCGGAATCAGCAAATCCCCGGAATCTTCTTTCAAATAATCGCTGCACCCGGCTGTCAATCCCAATACGGCCAGCAAACAGGCATATAATTTAATTATCTTTTTCATAACCAATCCTCCTCATTAAAATGTAACGTTAATACCCAAACTGTAGGAAGGCAATATCGGAATATTGGCACTCGGCGTCTCCGGATCGAGCCCTTTCCAAGCTTTTTTCGCCCACACATGCAAATTGGAAGCCTGGAAACGGAGCTGCATGGAAGAGATGCCCACCTTGCCCAGTATCTTTTCAGGAATCAGGTAACTCAACCCAACCATCCGCAGCCGCAAGAAACTGGACTTTTCTACCCGCAGGTCTGACAAATCGTAGAGATAAGTACCATATTCATATCCATTCCTAAAGTTCTCGCTCCTGTTCGTCTTCAATCCGGATGCCACATTGTAATTAAACAACGTCGGCACATCCGTATGCTGTTCGTCGCCCGGCTTCCTCCAACGGTTGTTCCAATTGTCCGACACATTCTCCAACGGTGACAAGATACGGTTTTTATCAGCATATATCTGGGGCAAACGCGATACGCCGCCCAAGTTATACGAGAAGCCCAGCGATAATGACAAACGCCTTTTGAAAGTCAATTGTGTATCGAACCCACCCGACAAATCAGGAAATATCGACCCACTCTTCACCAACTCCATCAAAGTAGGTTCTCCATGGTACCACAATTCCCCTTCTTTTCCGTAAAACAGAGGATAACCGTTCTCCGCCGACAACCCGCCGTAACGGAAAGAATACATCGTGCCCAACTTCTCTCCGGCAACCGCCAGATTCCCCGCCAGCATCTTATCAAGCACCTCCTGCTCACTGTAGATGTCATCGTTCGCCAGCGTCACCTCACTCGTATTCCGCCCGAAGTTTACGTTGAAATTCCAGTTCCACGTCTTGTTCCGGATAATCTGCACGCTCAAATTCCCCTCGAACCCCTGGTTGTTCATCTTCCCGCTATTCATGTAAAGCACACTCCGTCCGTTTGAAGATGCCACAGCTTTATCCATGATCAAATCCTTCGTATACTTCTTGTACACATCGAAACTACCGGAAAGCCGGCCATTCCAAAAAGAAAAATCCACCGCTGCATTCCATGAAGCCGTCTTCTCCCAACGCAAATCAGGATTCGGCAACCGATAAATCGTAGACTGCTCCAGGTTGCTTACATCGTGGCGGTTCCCCACTGAAAGAATCAGATTCGGCGTCGCATCATCGTGGATATTCCCCTGGATACCGTAACTGCCCCGGAAAGCCACGAAATGTCCCTTGTCGGCGAAATGCTCCAAGAAATGCTCTTGAGTCAGCATCCACTTCGCGGCCACAGACCATGTCGGCAACCATCGGTACTTCGGATTGCTTCCGAACTTGTTCGCTCCGTCCGAACGGATATTAAAATTTGCCACATAACGGTTGTCGTACGTATAAGTCGCAGAACCGTAAAATGAGGCTACCCGTGAAATATTGTTCGTATTCGTCGGAGTATTCCGCGCATACCCCGACAAAAATCTGTCCGTATATACCGGCATAAAACGCTCCCCGAATGTCGGCGTCCAGCCGTACCCCGTTACATTCACCCCCGTGTACTTCGTGCCTCGCAACTCGGATCCCACAATGACATTCACGTCGTGTACCCCGAAGAGTTTGATATAACTCAATCCATTCCGCACGGTATAGCCTGTTTTCTGCGTATGCCCCTGTGTTAAAATACCGCCATATGGCAACTGTGATTTCCAATAATCATCCGTATTTTCGTCATACTGCCTGTAATTATATCCCCGAATACCGGCGATAAAATACGACTCCTCTGTTTTCCAGTCCCGCGAATTGGACGTCGAATTATGGTAAGAAAACGTCCCCTGATAGGACAATCCGTCCCACAGCTTCACATTCATATCCAACAACGCATTGAAATCGTTCGACTTGTTCTCCTTGCCTGTCTCGTCCAACTCCTTCAACACATTATACTTGTATTGGCTTTTATTTATATAATGGTATGATCCGTCCTCTTCATAAGGCTTCACCGTCCGCGATGTATTATACGCATAGGAGAACGGAGACACTGTTGAATACCCCTCATTTTTCGTCGTACTGAAATCGATTTTCGTCATGAATCTCACCCAGTCGTTCAACCGGACATCTACTTTTGCCAACGACGTAAACCGCTCGCTCAGCGACCCTTTCGCGCCACCCTGGTTGTTATTATGCCCCACCGACACATAATACTTCGCCTTTTCGTCCCCCCCCTGCACGCTCACATTGTGCGAATGCGTCACCGCATTCCGGAACAGCACGTCGAACCAGTCCGTATTCCGCTCCGCCATCTCCATCGCCCGCACACCAAACTCCTCTTTCGACATCCGCCGGTTGATCAATTCATTCAATAATCCCTCATACGAATCGTCAGGCGTCAAATTGGAAACTGCCGAAGAACTATAAGCCAACCCCTCCTCGAAAATATCCTTCGACAACTGCATCCGCTCCGCCGAATTCATCCGGTCGAAATTCCGGTACGATGGCCGCTGGTTCACCAGCACCTCCCCATGGTACGACACCTTCGGGCGTCCCACCGTTCCCTTCTTCGTCGTCAGTACAATTACCCCGTTCGCCGCCTTCACCCCGTAAATCGCCGTAGCAGAAGCGTCCTTCAACACTGTAATCGACTCAATATCCTGCGGGCTGATGCCTGAAATCGCATTCCCCACCAAATACTCTGCATCCTCGCTATTCAATTCCGACGCCGTAATCGGAACATTTTGTTCAAGAATCACCCCATCAACAACCCATACCGGAGCTTTATTTCCGTTAATCGTTGAAGTTCCCCGGATACGTATTTTAGGCGTAGCACTCGGTTCACCCGAAGTATTCATCACCATCAAACCGGGAATCTGTCCTTGCAACATCTGGTCGATCGAGGGTGCTCCCGCCATATAGATATCTTCAGTTTTCACTGTAGACACGGCACTGGCGGATTCCCGGCGGCTAAGCACCTGATAACCGGTTACCACCACTTCATCCATGTTTACATTAGTTTCATGCATTTTGACATCTATCCTTTCTTCTCCTTTCCAGGTCCGACTTTCCTGAGTCATTCCAACAAAAGAATAAATCAATTTGATTCCCGGTCTATTTTCGATCACCAACATATATTCGCCCTCGATATTAGTTGCACATCCCCGGGCAGCTCCTTCCATGATAACCGAAACGCCGGGCAAAGGATTACCCTCGGCATCGGTAACCCTTCCCTTCAGGATTTTCACCTTTTCCTCATTTCGCTGGGGAATGTCCTTTGCCGGTTTAATCACGACCATATTCTCCAGACATTCGAAATCATACGGCAAACCTTGCAATATCTGCCTTACTGTGTTCTCCAATGAAAGATTATCCACTTTCATATTCAGGCGTACGTCAGTAGCAAGCTCTTCTTCATTGAAAATAAAATAGACTCCTGTTTGCTTCTTCAATATTTTAAAAGCTTCCCGCAAAGTAGCATTTTCCAGTTTTAAACTTACGGTTTGTGATACAACATCACCGAAAACATTCATAGACAAGAAAATGGTTAGAATCACCGTTAATCTCATGGGATACAAAACTTTCCTTCCAACAGATAAGCGTTGGAGAAATTCAGAAATTCGCTTTTTTTTCATAAATTTGTTCGTTTTAATTAACACATCTCCGGAGTGTCGACAATTCCGGAATAAATCACCTCAAACGGGAAATGTTGGAGCATTTCCCGTTTTTTTAGATTCAGTCTAAGCCTGTTGCTTTAACCACAATTTCTTTACCATTAACAATAAAACACACATCCGTTGTCTGTTCTATAATTGACAGCACATCATTCAATACATCATATTTCCTGACCACACCCGTAAAACGCCGGTTTGCAAATTCCGGAGCAGCAAAAATAATACGGACATCATACCAACGGGATAATTGCACAGCAATATCAGACAAAGGCATATTTTCATATTCAAAAATTCCTTTAGTCCAAGAAGTATACATACCTACCTCTACTTCTCGTCTGTCCATGGTTCCTGCTTTTATATCAGTAACCGCCTGAAACCCTGGTTGCAACTCTGTTTGCAAACCGGCATATTTCACATTCACTCCCCCCTGTACTAAAGTCGTTAGCACTTGCTGACTTTCACCATAAGCAGAAACATTGAATTTAGTCCCCAAAACCTGAATACTCACTTGATTAGCATGTACGATAAACGGCCGTTCCCGATCAGGTTCCACTTCAAAATAAGCCTCCCCTTTTATAAAAATTTCACGGCGGTTACTTGTAAAATTTACCGGGAAACGAAGTTCTGAATCCGAATTCATCCAAACTTTGGTACCGTCAGATAAAGTAAAATGATATTCTCCGGCAACAGGAACCTTCACTGTATGAAAAACCGGCTGTTCATCCCTCAGTTTAATATGATTATATTGTAACCCAAGCAAAGAATCGTTTTCAATTAAAGCTTCCGTAGTAATTACTTCTTTCAAATCACCTCTCGTCAAATCAATCTGGGAGCCGTTAGCTAATATCAGAGTGGCTTTTGTCGATCCCGGTAAAATCTGTATTAATTGTACCTCCTGTTCCGTCAGTTTGTTTCTCTGCCAAAAAGCCATCCCCAAACCAATAAAAATAATGACAACCGCAGCCCCGAGAGACAAACGGCGGTAAAAACTCTTGATTCTTCCCCGTCTGATCTTACCTGCCAACTCCTGCCATGCTCTCTCTTCATCTAACCAATCTGCTCCTTCCACCATCCGATTTATCTTAACCGTTTTCAGGTATTGCTCAAACAATTCCCGATTTTCCGAAGCTTTATCTATCCATTCACGCAATTTTCCAGCCTCTTCCGCATTTATTCTACCGGTACAATAATCCGCTATCCATTCCAATATAAACTGATCCATTTCAGACATCTTTTTATATATATTCCTATATATTAAAAAATGGGTGAAAAGAAATCCGATTTTTTATAAAAAGAAAAAATTTTAAATATCAAGAAAAAAGTAACAGGAATGCAACAATTTTCCCCAAATTCCGACGCAGTTGCCGAAGAGCATTGGAATAATGGGTTTTTACCGTATTTACAGAAATATGATAACGTTCTGCCACTTGTTTATAAGTCAGATTTTCCAAAACAACAGCTTTGAATACTTCCCGGGATTTCTCTGGCAATTGTATAATTTCAAATTCAATTTTCTCTTTCAGAATATTCAATTCCTCATCCTCATAAAATGCAATTTCCTCCAAAAAAAGATTAACATGTTCTTCTATATCATCGAACTTGAAGCGGTTATATTTATCCAACAATTTTAAAGAGGCTTTTGCAACAGCTCCGAACAGATAGGCACGTAGTGAACCTTCAAACTGCCCCCCTTTTTTATTCTCCCAAAAAGTCACAAATACATTTTGTACGATATCTTCAGCATCTTCTAAAGTAGGCACATATTTTAACGCATACACACATAATGAACGATAATACTTATCAAACATCATTTTGATACATATTTCATTTCCAGCCCTTAAAGCTTCAATAATATTCTCTTCAGAAAATAATACCATCCACTGCAAATTAGAAAAGGCAGATCGGTACCTTCGCAAAAATAATTATTTTCAAATTATCTGCTTTTTGATATTGCCTTGCCTTTTTATACCTTATCTCTACCATTTACACTTCTCTCATTCCTCTTCTATTTTTAGAATCACAACATCCCTCAAGGGGCGGCAATTATCGTCCGTCTCTTGTTCGGCAATAGAATCGACAATTTCCATTCCCTCGATCACTTCACCGAAAACAGTATATTCCCCGTCTAAATGGGGACTTCCCCCGATGGTCGTATAGGCTGCCCGCTGTTCCCCGGTAAGTTTCAACTTCACCTGATCGAATAAAAGACGGGTCGTATCGGATAGCTTTTCGTTCAACTGCATCAACTTCTCATAATCATTTGCTAGTTGATACTTCAGGATTTCTCCTTCACAAGCTTGTTGTAAACGATTAAAAAGGGCGGTATAGCGCTTGTTATTGATTTTCTCTATTTCTTCATCGATGATATCGGGAGTAAAAATTCTTCCCTGCACGATATAAAAATGCGATCCGCTGGAGCTCCGTTCCGGATTGATATTATCGGCTTCACGGGCCGCTGCCAGTACCCCTCTTTTATGGAAATATTTCGGGACAATCTCTGCTTTCAATGTGTATCCGATATCGTTAGCTCCCAAGACCATCCCCGGACGTGCCGATTTCGAATCCGGATCACCGGTCTGAATCATAAAATCCTTTATTACCCGATGAAAAAGCATACCGTTATAATAGCCTTCGCGGATTAATTTCAGGATATTATCACGATGTAATACCGTCTCATCATACAATTTCAACCGGATATTTCCCAAAGAAGTCTCCATGCGGATAACCGTGTCCTTTTTCCGCTCACAAGCTCCGAGCAGCAGGCTTAACACCAGGATAAAAACAATTCTTTTCATAAACTACAACCATTAGGACCGAATGATACCTTTCTTGTCAGCAAAATTAATTTATCTCGGCATAAACTAACCTATTTTTTACTAAATTTGTGACGAAATATCGTTTTCCGGTTCAAACCTGTATATTTGCGACAAAATTCTTTGACAATGAAATTTACACTGCTATTTCTATTACTTAGCTTTTTGATTTACGGTTGTAAAAATAAAGAACTGCCGGCCAAGTACCTGAGTACGATTACTGTTGTCCGCGAAACAGGAGGCAACCACAACATACGGCAAACCGGCGAGGAAGCTACTTCACCTTCCCATGCTACGCCAATACTTCCCCAGCAAGCTAATACCCATAGTGGTACCAGATATCATATTATCGTGGGGAGTTTCAGCTCTGCAGAAAAAAAACGGGCGGAACAGCTTGTCGAAAAATTAAAAGCCCAGGATTATCCGGCCACATTGATCAGTTCTTCCCAAAGATATCGTGTCAGCATAGAAAGTTTCCCAACAGAAAACGAAGCGAATGCAGCCCGGGATGAATACCGGAAAATCACCGACCGGCAAGATATTTGGGTTCACAAAGTCAACTGACCTATAAAAGGATTCCAAATACAAAAAACAAACCGAACAAAAAACCCAGATAAACCTGCAAAGGAGTGTGTTTTTTCAGATACAAACGGGAAGTTGCCAATATACCGGACAAAAGCAAAAATAAAATAAAAGCATTACGCACGTCCCCCTGATAGTTCATCCCCCAGACCAGCAGAAAACCACATAATCCACCGATAGCCGTCATATGCATACTGATCTTCCACCGGAAAGTAATCACTGAAAAAGTGGACAACAAAATAATCAACACCAGGTATAGCTGCCTTACGATATTTGTATAACCGATACGTCCCAACAGCCAAAAACCTAAAAAGGCAAAGGCCACAGCCACCAATATCGGATATACCCTTTCTTGTTTATCGTTCAACTCATAACTGCGGATCAACCTGAAATGCTTAAACAAAGGCAAACTGATAACGGGCATGATCAAAAGAGCGAATACGGTCACCAGATAACAATACAATTTTACCCCCCAGGGAATATACGCAAACAAAGTGTTATTATTGAAGATAAAAAAAAGAATATACAAAGGCATCAGCATCGGATGCAAAATATAAGATATTGTTTGAGCTATATATTTCATCGATAGAGGTTTAGTTTATATTTCACGTCTTAATCGGGCCACCGGAATATCGAGCATTTGCCTGTATTTGGTAACCGTTCTCCGGGCTATCTGATAACCGGCCTTCTCCATCAAAATCACTAATTCGTCATCTGTCAGCGGTTTTTTCTTGTCTTCATCATCGACCAATTTTTTCAACATATTCTTCAATTCACCTGTACTTACCTCCTCTCCACTTGTCGTTTGCATACTGCCAGTAAAAAAATCCTTTAAAGCATATATTCCAAACCACGTCTGAACGTATTTTGAATTGGAAACCCGTGATATCGTTGAAACATCCAATCCGGTAATATCAGCTATATCTTTTAGAATCATCGGTTTCAACATCGTTTCATCACCGGTCAGGAAAAATTGTTTCTGAAACTGTACGATAGCGGTCATGGTCAGCATCAGGGTGTTGTCTCGTTGTTGTACAGCATCTATAAACGATCTGGCAGAATTCAATTTATACTTTACAAACGACACGACATCTTTCTTATTCTTAGGCGACTGGTCTTTCTGATACTGTTCAAGAATATTCAGATAAGCTTTATTGATTTTCAATTCGGGAATATCCCCTGAATTTAAACTCAGCTGCAATTCTCCATCTACCAAATCGAGCATAAAATCCGGAATAATCTTTTCGGCCTGTTGTCCGTAAGAAAAATCGGCGACTGTCCCCCCGGGCTTGGGATTCAATTTCAAAATTTCGTCTATGGCCTGTTTCAGTTCTGTATCGCTCAATCGTAGTTTCCGGGATATTTTTTCGTAATGTTTACGTGAAAACTCTTCGAAACATTCTTCCAAAATTGCTTTGGCATCCTGCAACAGTTTGTGCTCCGGATTTTCGTTCAATTTATGTTGAATCTGCAATAACAGACATTCTTTCAAATCACGGGCCCCTACTCCTGCCGGTTCGAACTCCTGAATAATCTTCAGCAAGCGTAAAACCTCTTCCTCAGAGACCTCGATCCCTGCACCGAAAGCCAGATCATCGACAATATTCTCGATATCCCGCCTTAAATAACCGTCCTCATCGATGTTTCCGATGATATATTCAGTGATGCGCCGCTCCAGATCGCTCAACGGACGTGTCCCTAATTGTGCGATCAGACTTTCCCGGAACGAGGACGCCTGAGAGAATACAAAATCACGTGTCTCCTCGTCTTTAGAAGCGTTGGAAGAATTCAAACGGTAATCAGGTGTATCGTCATCATCTGTCATGTAATCCTCTAAAGAAAAATCATCGTCACCTCTCAAATCATTTTCCTCTTCGCTTTCACCTTCCTGATAATCATCATCAAACTCCTCTCCCGAATCGGTGGCAGTTTCCTCGTTTACATCCGTTTCTCCTTTTTCTTCCACCTCCTCCAACAAAGGATTTTGCTCCAATTCTTCTTTTATCCGCTGCTCCAATTGATACGTAGGAAGCTCCAACAGTTTAATCAACTGTATTTGAAGAGGATTAATCTTCAATCCTAATTTCTGCTGTAAACTTTGTTTGAGCACGTTTTCTATTCTCTCATTGAAAATATACCAATGTAAAAATTACATTGGTATACCGAATTAATTTTTAAAACTCTGCATTCTTAGGTGTACGCGGGAAAGGAATCACATCCCGAATATTTCCCATACCGGTTACGAATAACAATAAGCGTTCGAATCCTAAGCCGAACCCACTATGAACAGCCGATCCGAAACGACGTGTATCCAAATAATAGGACATGCTCTCTTCGGAAATCCCCACTTCGTTCATCCGGGCTACCAATTTATCATAGTTCTCTTCACGCTGTGACCCTCCGATAATCTCACCGATCTGCGGGAACAACACATCCATGGCTGCAACCGTTTTTCCGTCCGGATTTTGCTTCATATAGAAAGCTTTGATTTCTTTGGGATAGCCTGTCAGAATCACCGGTTTTTTAAAGTGTTTTTCTACCAGATAACGTTCGTGTTCACTTTGCAAATCGACACCCCAGCCATCCACCGGATACTGGAATTTTCCATTCTTATTGGGCTTACTATTTTTCAGAATCTCGATCGCCTCTGTATAAGTCACTCTTTCGAAAGAATGAGTCAGCACAAAATTCAGCTTCTCGATCAATTCCATAGAACGTTCTTCCGCTTTCTTATTCTTTTCTTCCTCCTGCTGACGGGCACTCAGGAATTTCAGATCATCCATACAATTGTCCAAAGCATAACGGATCAGGTATTTCAGAAAATCTTCCGCCAAGTCCATATTATCGTCCAGATCGTAAAAAGCCGCCTCCGGTTCGATCATCCAGAATTCCGACAAATGCCGGGTCGTATTTGAATTTTCAGCCCGGAAGGTGGGTCCGAAAGTATAGATTTTTCCCAAGGCCATAGCTCCAAGCTCTCCTTCCAATTGTCCACTCACCGTCAGATTGGTTGCTTTACCAAAAAAATCCTGTCTGAAATCGACTTCACCCTCTTCTGTCAAAGGCGGATTTTTAGGATCCAGTGTCGTTACCCGAAACATCTCGCCGGCACCTTCACAATCGGAAGCCGTAATCAGCGGAGTATGCAAATAAAAGAACCCGTGCTGATCGAAATATTGATGGATAGCAAACGCCATAGCATGACGAATCCGGAAAATAGCCCCGAACATATTGGTGCGAAAACGCAGATGTGCATGGTCTCTCAAAAATTCCAGACTATGCTTTTTAGGTTGTATCGGATATTTTTCAGGATCGGCTTCCCCTAATACGTCCAATTCATGAGCCTGAATTTCATGCGATTGTCCGCTTCCCTCACTCTTCACCAACAATCCTTTCACATGAATCGCAGCTCCTGTGGTGACTTTTTTCATCAACTCCTCTGAAATATTATTCATGTCAACCACAATCTGGATATTATTTATGGTAGAGCCATCATTCAAAGCGATAAAATTCACTTGCTTATTACCTCGCTTGGTTCTCACCCAACCACTGATTTCCACTTCTTTGTCGCAATCTCCAGATTGCAATAACTCTTTGATTGACAATTTTTTTGTGCTCATCTCGTTTAATTTACACATGAATCGTTTAACATTCTCTTCCGCCTCTTCAAGACACGGATTTGCAAAGATAACAAATTCAGACAAAAATAAAGTTCTCCTGCTTAAAACTTTATTCAATACCTTAAAGAAAATCTCCTAATCAAACAACGAATAAATCACTGAACACATCGTCCGAAACCAACCATCCTTTTTCTGTCAGCCTGATCCGGCCGTTTTGACAAACCACCGACCCGTTTTCGAGAAAAGGGGCTAGTTTCGGACGAACGGTCTTCGAAAAGTCAGGAAACTGTAATTGCATCTTTTCTTCCTGAATCCCCCACATCGTCCTCAGGTTGGTCATGATATATTCGTTAAATTTATCTTTATCCGTCAAAATCTCTTTTTCAAAGCTTAACCTATCATTAGCTAAATTATCGATATAAGATTTTAGATGAGCTACATTCCATTGACGGGAATTCAGATCGAAAGAATGTGCAGCCGGACCAAAGCCCACATATTTCTGTTGTTGCCAATAGGAGGTGTTATGTAGGGAATATTTAGAGTTTTTAGCGAAATTAGAAATTTCATAATGCTCGAAACCAATTGATTTCAAGTAATCGGAAACCCACAAATATTGATCAGCCAGTTCATCGTCGGTTTGAGGCTGAAATCGACCTTTCTGCATCAATTTTTCAAAGACTGTATTTGAATCGATGCTTAATAAATAAACCGATAAATGTGTTATAGGTAAATGATTTACGATTTCCAGATCTTGTTGCAAATGCAGTCTCGTATACCCCGGTAATCCAAGTATCAAATCTATCCCTATATTTTCAAATCCCGAATCAGCAGCCCACTCCACGGACCGGAGGGCATCCTGAGCCGTATGTGTCCGGTTTATCCGTTTCAGAACCTCATCGTTAAACGATTGGATACCGATACTCAACCGATTAAACCCCAAGGCTCTCCACCCCTTCAGTTTATCCCGGGTAATATCTTCAGGGTTTGCTTCGATAGTGCGTTCAGCTACGCAGTTCAATGCGAAATTCATTTCGAGTGTCGTAACGATATCGGTCAATTCATCCATACTCAACCATGAGGGAGTACCTCCCCCAAAATAAAGTGTCTTTACTTCCGATGTATCCAAATAATCTTTACGCAATTGTATTTCGTGTCCTAATGCAGCTATGTAGGCTTTTTTCAGCTGAGTAGAAGCAACCGAATAGAAACCACAATAATAACACTTACTCCGGCAAAAAGGGATATGTACATAAATGCCCATAGCGATCTTTTGAAATTTCGATACAAAGCTAAGAACAAAATCCGGAACCAACAGAGTGCAGTCTTCATCTTTTTACTACATTTGTAAGGATTGTTGATAGCTTCTTATGCATAAATTCTTATTTATCATCGGTTTGTTCTTCCCAGGAATTGTTTTCTCCCAGACTCTTATCGTCGGGCGGGTAATCATCCATGACGGGACTCCGGTAAGCGGCGTCAATGTCTGGTGCCCCGAACAAAACAAGGGTACTTCTTCCGATTCCACAGGCTATTTCGAGTTAGCCTGTGAAGTTCCCTGTACGCTGGAATTTTCACATGTGAATTACAAAAAAGAAAGCTATACTTTGAAAGACACCCGGAGTCCATTTATCGTCATTCTAAGAAATAAATTCAACAACCTAAGGGAAGTTGTCGTTACCGGCCGATCAACTCCCGGACGCCTCTATTCCTCGAAAGAAGGTATAGAAATGATTCCGGCCATTCTGGGCGAACAAGACATTTTAAAATACCTGGCCACAACTCCGGGCATTATTACCACCAATGCACTCGATCCGGGGATTTATGTCCGGGGAAGCAACAGTTGCGAAAATGGTTTCCTCACCCATGATATGGAAATCGCCAGCCCGGATCATCTTACCGGAATCCTCTCTACTTTCGATCCTTTTATCCTGAATAATTCGACAGTCTATAAAAGCGGTTTCCCGGCAGTTTACAACAGTTACTTATCCTCTTACATCAATATGAGGCCGGATCCCGGAAACAAACAAAAATACGAGGGAGAAATCACTTTAGGCCTTGTCTCTTCTGCCCTGAAAATAAAAGGTCCGTTAGTAAGAGATCATACCTCTTTTGCCGCTTCATTCCGTACGTCCTATTTACAAACCATCGCCCGCTTATATAACAAATCGGCAAAAGACCAGAAACAACAAAATTTTATGCCCGAATATGCTTTCAACGATGCCACCGTCAGTATAGATTCCAAACTTTCCAACCGTTGGCGGGTCACTGCCTTCGGGTTATTTACGATCGACGGTCTAAGTATGAAGTTAAATGAAAATGTAAATTATGACTTTAACTGGCACACTTTTTCGGGCAATGCAGGCGCCTGGTATACCCCTGCAAACGGTGATATCCTGCATTTCCGATTAGGGGTAAAATCTGCTTTCAGTGAAGGAGATGCCGAAGGTACGATTCCTGTGGGAGGTGGTAACCGGAATTATTCCATCATTGCACGGATCATGTATACCCATTCTTTTCTGGACAAGTTTCAATGGAATATCGGAGGAAAATTCGAACAAGCCCGTTTTGAAACAGCCAATAGGCCCGATGCAGAAGAAAACATACTCATCCGCAGTTCTGATAAAAAATTCAATATCTATGAAATATATTCAGATATATCCTATCAAATAAATAATTACTTTACCTGTTATGCCGGTTTAAATTTTCAATATTACAACGGAAATTTAAAAAACTTCTGTGTTTCTCCCCGGGCAAAAATCAGCTTTTCAAAAAACAGATTCACTTTCTGGGCCGACTATGCCCAAACGGCACAATATTTAAGCCTTTATCCCTACTTTACTGTAAAAACTCCGGTAGATATCTGGTATCCTCTCGAAAAAAACATGAAACCCGCGCTCTGCCACCAATATTCGATCGGAGCAGAACAGGAAATCCAGGGAGGTTTGACTTTATATGCGGGTATTTTTTATAAAAAAATGAAACATGTCAAAGATTTTTCCTCAGGGCTGTCCACTAAATACACTGCCCTGACCGACAATATGATTACCGGCAGCGGATATGCCCGGGGGTTTGAATTCAATCTGGCCCTGGAGCGTAGAAAGATCAGTGCCCGGTTTAACTATACCCTCTCGGAATCCAAACGTAAATTTGCTGAAATCAACAACGGAAAATCCTTTTTCCCTCCTTATGATGTCAAACACAATGTTGTGGTCAATACCTCCTACGATATCAGTACACGCCTTACTTTTAACAGTTTATGGACATTTTCTTCAGGGGTTTATACCACATTCCCTGTCGGAGTAGCTGTTGCCCATAACATTAGCAGCAGCCAAAACCAACCGGTCCTCGTGCCGGTCTATACAGACCGCTACAATTACAAGCTTCCCAACAATCATCGTCTGGACTTAAACCTGGATTATACGATCCCTTATAAATATGCAAGCTTAAAATTAAGTATAGGAGCCTATAATGTTTACAATCAATCGAATCCATCTTTTGTCTATTTTAAAGCTGAACAAACGGCAAACAATCATACAAAATTTATTCCAAAATCTAAAGTCATGTTGCCGTTTATACCGTATATTTCGTTTAAAATAAAATTATAAATGAAACACCGATACTATCCGATATTACTGCTGTATTTTTTCCAGGCAGCGTGTATGCCTGAAGAAGATCTCCCTATCCGTCATACCGGGGAAACTCCAGAGTATTTTATCGAGTGTTATTGTCAACCCGGCCGGCCGTTCGCTTTATCGGCAACGAGTGTGCTTCCGGTATCCGAAGATCTGCAAATCGACTTTTCAAAAGAAATGAAAGTGACCATTCATGCAGACAAAGCCATTTCACTGATACATGCTTTATACACTCTCCCCGGTTCCGAGTTTATATACAATTATGGAAGCCCGGAAAAATTTGAAGTCCGCTATATCGATTCTTTATTCCTCGATATTACTACGATCGATCACAAATCGATCACAGCTTCGACCTCCATCCCTCCGGCAGTATCTATCTATAATTGCCAGGTAGCAGGAAATGAAGCGATCATTCGTTTTTATATTTCGGAAAAAGCCGATGAAAACTATTACATTTATACAGCAGAAGCTGTCCATGCAGATTCGATTCTCAACAAAGAAGTATGTTATCTGGATTATAGTGAATTCCAACAGGAAGGCCTTACTGAAAAGTCCGTTATCCTTCCGGATATCGGACAGGCAGAGGAAATTATTTTCACGCTGAAACGAATTACGAAAGCTAATTACGATTACCAGGTATCCCTAAATGCAGCAAATACAGCCAATCAGAGCAGTATCACGACCCCTGTCCCTTTAAAAGGTAATCTGCAGGGAGCTCTGGGTATTTTTACTTGTTATACGGAAGACAAACAAACGGTTCCACTATAAGCTATCAGTCCCTATGCTATATATATTTTTGACAGTTATATACATATTTACACGTTATAAACGTAGAATTATTTTGTTACTTGTTCGTCTTCGGTATTCGTGTTCGGGGACCCGGTCGCTTCTGTCGGTCGTCTACCTTTTTCTTTCACTGACCGGCGGAACTCCTCGCAGGCTCGTCAGACACCACCGGTCGGGCATTCAGAAAAAGCAAGACGACACCCGACAGAGCTCCAATGGTCCCCGAACACGAACACCTCCGACTTACGTTATCACTGCATAGGAAACGAACTGTGACCTGAAAAGTATAAACTTCTATCAAACAGCTGTTTTTCTGAACCCTTACCTTCGGAATTAATTCAGTAATCGGTATTTTATAGGAATAATCCGGTCAGGTAACCCAGGTATCCATACTCCGGTCAGGGTGGCCTGCCCTTTCATTCAATGAAACTTTCCTTCTTTGCCCTGTCGTGCTGACGGAAGATGCAGGGTTTTATGCCGGAAGACCATTGGAGCAGGAACGAGGGTCCGGTTAGGATTTCCGAACGCCCGACCGGTGGTGTCTGACGAACGTAGTGAGGAGTTCCGCCGGTCAGTGAAGGAAAGCCTTAACGGACCGTTCCAGGCGAACCGGTCTGATGGCACAAAACCCGGAATCGGAATAGAAAGAAAAAATAAACCTACATTTAGTGTAAACATGTATATAAAATCAGGCTATTTCAAATCGAACTTCCCTATATCGTTTTTAACGATGATGCAGGAAATCCGGTTAATTTGCCTCTAACGAACCTGCTCAATGTGACTTATGTCAAAGCCGAACGTTATCTGATCCTTCATTACGAATAATTCACAAAATCTATTTTATAGACAAAACTCTTTGATTATAAATAATCTTTGATTAAATTTGCCCCTCATTTTGGAGTGGTGCACACTTTTAAACTGCAAGGTTGAACCTTAGCCATTTACCTTGCAGGCACATTTTCAGTGAATGGGATTTTGGCCTGCCCGACTATGCGTTTTTCCCATTCTCCGTTAATTGCAAGGGTTTGCCGCGCCAAAAAACAAACAGATGTATCATTAAAAATTAAAAAAAGTGGATCAAGTAAGTTACAAAACAACTTATGTCAACAAAGTCACCGCACAAAAAGAGTGGGTTATTGTTGACGCAGAGAATCAGGTTTTGGGACGTCTTGCTTCTAAAGTTGCGAAACTGTTAAGAGGCAAATACAAACCGTCCTTTACTCCGTTTGAAGATTGTGGCGACAACGTCATCATCATCAACGCAGAAAAAGTAGTGTTAACCGGTAATAAGTTAACCGACAAATTGTACACTCGTCACACCGGATATCCCGGAGGCCAGCGTCACACCTCTCCGGCAGCAGTATTGAAAGTACATCCGGAAAGAGTAATCGAACACGCCGTTCGTGGTATGCTTCCTAAAAACCGTCTGGGAAGAGCAGTTTTGAAAAACCTTCACCTGTATGCAGGCACCGAACACAAACACGAAGCTCAACAGCCGAAGGTAATTGATTTAAACTCTTTAAATTAACAGATCATGGAAGTAATTAACGCAATCGGTAGAAGAAAAGCAGCAGTAGCTCGCGTTTACGTCAGTGAAGGAAAAGGCAATATCACCATCAACAAACGTCCGTTGGAAGAATATTTTACCTTACCTACACTCCAGTACATTGTTAAACAACCTCTCGAACTGTTGGGAGTTACCGGTCAATATGACATCAAGGTAAATCTGGACGGTGGTGGTTTCAAAGGCCAGGCAGAAGCCCTGCGTCTGGGTATCGCCAGAGCTCTGGTTGAAATCAATGCAGAAGACAAACCTAAATTAAGGGCAGCAGGTTTCATGACACGTGATCCTCGCGAAGTTGAACGTAAGAAACCGGGGCGGCCCAAAGCACGTAAGAGATTCCAGTTCTCTAAACGTTAATCTCAGTTTAGTATCTAAATTGACAGGACTCCTTCAGTGGGACTACCTGGCAATTGCTTAAATGAAGAATGTAAACTTTTTAAAAACACAAAAATGTCAAATACGAATTTCGACGAATTATTAAATGCAGGTTGTCACTTCGGACACCTCACCCGTAAATGGAATCCTAAAATGGCTCCTTATATTTTTATGGAGCGTAATGATATCCACATCATTGACCTGAACAAAACAGCTATCATGCTGGACAAAGCTTCTGCAGCACTGAAACAGATCGCTAAGTCAGGCCGTAAAATTCTGTTTGTTGCAACAAAGAAACAGGCTAAGGACATTGTTGCTGAGAAAATTTCTAATATTAATATGCCTTATGTGACTGAAAGATGGCCGGGTGGTATGTTGACCAACTTCCCGACAATCCGTAAGGCAGTGAAGAAAATGACCACCATCGATAAGATGGAGAAAGACGGTACTTTCGACCACCTTTCAAAACGGGAAAAACTTCAGATCGCTCGTCAGCGGGCAAAACTCGACAAGAACTTAGGAAGTATTGCCGATCTGACCCGTCTGCCAGCAGCTCTTTTCGTTGTGGATGTAATGAAGGAATATATTGCAGTGAAAGAAGCTAAAAGTCTCGGTATTCCAGTATTTGCAATGGTAGACACCAACTCTGATCCGAGTTGTATTGATTTCGTCATTCCGTGTAATGACGATGCTTCTACTTCTATCAGTTTAGTTATCGACCGGGTAGCCGATGCTATCAAAGAAGGTTTGTCAGAACGTAAAGCTGAAAAAGACAAAGAAGGCACCGAAAAAAAACCGGCAGCTAAGAAAGTAGAAAAAGTAGCTGAAGGCGAAGCTGAAGAAGTTGCAGAAGAAGCAACAGAAGAACAATAATCAAAAAATTACAAACATGGAAATAAAAGCAGCTGATGTAATGAAGTTGCGTCATGCAACTAATGCCGGAATGATGGACTGTAAGAAAGCACTTCAGGAAGCTGAAGGAGATTTCGATAAAGCAGTAGACATCATCCGTAAAAGAGGCCTGATTGTTGCTAGCAAACGTGCAGACCGCGAAGCTAAAGAAGGCTGTGTTTTGGCTCACGCAGAAGGGAAGAAAGGGGTTTTGGTAAGCCTTAATTGTGAAACCGACTTCGTAGCTAAAAATGAAAACTTCATCAATTTCACCAAACAAATTCTGGATGCAGCTTTTGAGAATATGCCTGCTGATAAAGATGCTCTTTTGGCATTACAAATCGGTGGCCGTTCTATCGCAGATCAGATTTCAGAACAAACCGGTGTGATCGGTGAAAAACTGGAATTAGCTTATTATGGCAAAATCGAAGCCGAAGCTACTATCGCTTATATTCACCCGGGTAATAAATTGGCTACTGTGATCGGTTTCAACAAAGATGCCGATACCCAAGTGAAAAAAGACATAGCGATGCAGGCTGCTGCAATGGCACCGATCGCTGTCGACAAAAACGACGTTCCTCAGGAAGTGATCGCTCACGAACTGGAAATCGGACGTGATAAAGCACGTGAAGAAGGAAAACCTGAAAACATGCTCGATAAAATCGCTGAAGGCCGTCTGAACAAATTTTATCAGGAGTCTACCCTGTTGAATCAGGCTTTTGTAAAAGATGCTAAACAAACGATCAAAGCTTATTTAGCAAGTCAGGACAAAGATCTGACCGTAACCGGATTCATTCGTTTTACACTGAACGATTGATCCGAACCCAATACAATAAGAGAGCCTTAGAAATAAGGCTCTTTTTTATTACCTCCGCCAAGCATAAATTTTTTTATTCCTTTATAGCCGAAAATGAAAATGAAACCTGCAACTTCAGGTAACCGAATTCATTTTTATACGTACGAAATATCTATAAAGGAAAAATGATGAAAATAACCAGATATTTACTTTTCTTTGCGTGCTTTATACCTCTCTTGTATTTCAGGGATTTTACTCCCAATAATGAATTGAAATATCTGAGTATTGCAGATGAAGCTCTCCGCGAAGGCCATTGGTTCACCTTTTGGAATCATGGCGCCCTATATGCCGACAAACCTCCTCTTTACCTCTGGATTGTCATGCTAGGTAAGTGGCTACTCGGTACACATTCGATGTTTTTCCTGGGATTGTTTTCCCTGATCCCGGCCTTGTGGATCCTGTTCATCATGGATAAATGGGTAAACACAGCCTTACCCTCCGACCTCAGGTTAAGCAGCCAATTCATGCTTCTGACGAGCGGTTTATTTACAGGCTCGGCCATTGTGCTACGCATGGATATGCTGATGTCTTTATTTATCATTCTAAGCCTGTATACTTTTTACCGCATCTATACCGGCCGATGTTCTCCTGCTGACCCGATCAAACTACCGATTTATATCTTTCTGGCCATTTTTACTAAAGGTCCGGTAGGTTTGATCATTCCTCTATTGACCATTCCGGCTTTTTTATTGGTAAAAAAACAATTCAAAACCATCGGTAAATATTTAGGTTGGAAACAATGGAGCATATTAATCGGGCTTTGCAGCTTGTGGTTTATTGCTGTATATCTCGAAGGGGGAAAAACCTATCTGAACAACCTGCTTTTCCACCAGACCATCAACAGGGCCGTCGATTCCTTCCATCACAAAGAACCTTTCTGGTATTATCTGAAAACGATCTGGTATTCACTCGCTCCCTGGACCCTATTTTACGTTGTCGTTCTCCTCATCGGGATACGCAAACACCTTTACAATAACGATATAAAACAATTATTCCTGACCATCCTTCTTACCGGTTTCGTGGTACTTACTTTTTCAAGTGCCAAACTGGATATTTATCTTTTACCCCTATTCCCCTTTATGGCTTATTTGGCTTTCCTATTACTCCCCGAAATAGCACTCCCCAAAATCTATTTTACTATCGTTCTACCTGCAGCCGTACTCGTATTCGTTTTTCCGGCTTTATTCTTCCTCCCAGCCTTTCTCTCCCTGCCTTGGTTAGAAAGCTCTTATTTCTATTTCGCCGCCTTCCTGCTGTCTTCGTCGGCTATTCTGTGCTTATATTATCTTTACAAAAATAGATTCACTAATGCGACGAATAGTCTTTCTGTCGGTTTGCTCTTGTCTATTCTCATTGGATCGGTGAACATTTCCGAATTAAATAAATACATCGGTTTGAAAAATATTACTCAAAAAGCGACAAGAATAGCCCAAGAAGATGGTATAAAAAATTACTATTTCTACAAACTTCGAAGTGGAAAGAATTTAGATTCTTACCTAAATAAACAAATTAATGAAGTAGATCTACCCACTATAGATAGTCTATCAGGAAAACAAAATTTTATTCTATTCGTAAATAGAAACACACTCAAAAAAGAAAGTAAATTATATAATTTTTCAAATAATAATGAATCATATACAATTGGAGATTACAGTATTATAATTTTCCAACAAAACTAAAAATTCAATGATATACGCACTCGGTTTTTTAGCACAAATTTGCTTCTCTGCCCGCTTACTTATTCAGTGGATTATATCTGAAAAAGAAAAGCAGGTAGTATCCCCTACTCTGTTCTGGTTATTAAGCTTATTAGGTTCATACTTACTTTTCTTTTACGGTTGGTTGCGAAATGACTTTGCCATAATTTTAGGACAACTTATATCCTACTACATCTACATTTGGAATTTGAACATGAAAAACAGCTGGCAAAAGATTCCGGTACTCATCCGCTACATTCTCCTCATAACCCCGATCGTAGCCATCGGATATATGTTAGCAGAGGTAAAAGGGTTCATCAATCAATTTTTCTACAATGAAAACATTCCTTTCGGCCTGCTTCTCTGGGGGTCTTTAGGGCAGATTATTTTCACTCTTCGCTTCGTCTACCAGTGGGTTTATTCGCGTAGGCACCATGACTCCATTTTACCGATGGGATTTTGGTTGATCAGTCTCAGCGGATCGTTGATTATCGTATCCTATGCCTTGGTGAGGCACGACCCAGTTTTAATTTTAGGCCAGTCGACGGGATTAGTCGTCTATTGCAGGGATATCTGGATTCTTTATAAAAATAAAAAACAAAATCCTGACCGGATCGAAGCTTAGAGCAAATTTCAGTTCTGTTTTAAATAGTATTCGCAGGATAAACATTTTTTAGATAATTTCAACTCATCGGAAAAAATCAGCTTTCCTAGCCGGTTCTTACCAACTCTATTCTTAAAAAATCTTTATTAAAGATGAGTATCTGCTATTTCATAATTTATATATCGTTTTTTCATCCAACGATACGCAAAGCAATCTTTAAAGGGTGATATGAGGCGATTGTATAAATTGTATTTCGATTTTTCAGCTATTCGCGGGTAATGACGCACCGGTACTTGTTTCACTTTTCCTTGTTGTAGCAGGATCAGAGCCGGTAAAAAACGATGCATTCCAGTAAAAAAAGGTATTCGTTGCGCATATTCAGTATGCAAAATTTTTAAGGGGCATCCGGTGTCTTTCACCCCATCTTTTGTCATCAGTCTTCGAAACCCATTAGCTACTTTCGAGGACATATTTTTCACCAGACTATCCTTCCGTCCCACCCGAATCCCCATGACCAGCTCATAATCATCGGTATATTCCAACAAAAGATTGAAATCTTCAGGTGTAGTTTGTAAATCAGCATCTATATATCCGACCAACCTGGAGCAGGTATAATCGATTCCTGCTTTCATAGCTGCGCTCAATCCACAGTTTTTAGCCAAACCGATATAAAAAAAATCTTTATTCCGCCGGCAAATTTCTCTGATCAAATCACCGCTCCCATCTTGCGACCCGTCGTTCACAAACAAAATACAAGATTTCACTTTCGATTTTTTCAGAAAAGCCGACAAAGCAGTTTCAAGCCGCAACATATTTCCCCTTTCATTATATACCGGAACAATCACGGTCAGGTCATAATCAGAAGTTTTATTAGTCATCATATTTAAAAATATAAAGTTGTATTAATTCATCCTATATTCAAACTATAGTAATATTAAAAATGTATCTTTACGCCGTATTTTAAACCCTATTTTTTCTAAAATGCGAACATTTTCTCACCCCGGTTACAAACGGTTCTTATTGTCTGTAGGATGTTTGTTATCCATACATTTCACCGCTTTATTCTTTCTCACACTATTCAGACTCGTTTTTTTCTTCAGCGCCAATTACGATTTTCCGGATCAGGAGCATGTCGGTTTTATGTCGATATGGCCTGCCTTTATCCGGGGAGTCTGGTTCGATAATGTAATCGCTTGTTACATACTCCTCATCCCTTTAGTAGCTGTTTCCATTTCGGCTTTGTTCAACTACTACGGTAAAATACTCTGGAATGTTACATGTATTTTTTTCAGTTTATTCTATGGAATCGTATTGCTGGTTACGGCAGCCAATATTCCCTATTTTCAATATTTCTTTAAAATCATCAATTCGTCGGTCTTCAATTGGTTCGGCTATATGAATACGACAGCCGGCATGGTATTCGGAGAAACCTCCTACTACCCTCCTTTGATCGGCTTTCTATTGACTTTAGTGTTATTTATCTGGCTCATGCGACGATTGATCCGTCATTTTCAACGTTTACTAAATACAAAAAATCCGTCTGTCTTTTGGCTCGACCGTATTTATATCTTCCTGACAGCCGGCATCTGTATCGGCCTCTGCCTGTTCGGTATCCGGGGACGTACCGGATATAATCCGATAAAAGTCAGTGCAGCTTATTATTGTACCGATCCGTTTTTGAATCAATTGGGCATCAGTCCGGTATTCAATCTGTTAAGCAGTACGTTAGACGATTCACGGAAAGAAAACCGATACCTTCATCTTATGCCGGAAAACGAAGCGTTGGAAAATACCCGACACTATTTAAACCGGCCGGGAATCGAAGGGATCTCTCCCATTGCACGCCAAATCAACGCCTCCGACAGTTTAAGACGTCCGAATATTGTGCTGATTTTTATGGAATCGATGTCTGCCCATCTGATGAAACGTTTTGGACAGCAGAAGGAGCTGACTCCTTTTCTGGACAGTTTATACCGACAATCCTTAGCATTCTCTAATTTTTATTCCTCAGGAATCCATACGAATCATGGCATGTATGCGACCCTTTATTCTTTTCCTTCCATCTTAAAACGAAACGCGATGAAAGGTTCTGTCATTCCCACTTATTCCGGTCTTCCGACTATATTAAAAGAACAGGGTTACCGCACCATGTTCTTTATGACCCACGAATCCCAATACGACAATATGAATGCTTTTTTTCGTACCAATGGCTTCGACGAGATCTTTTCTCAGGAAAACTACCCGTCCGAAAAAGTAGTCAATGGTTTCGGCGTACAAGATGATTTTCTTTACGACTATGCACTGAATCATTTGAAAAAACAGTCCGCTCAGACTAGTCCGTTTTTTGCTGTCTTACTTTCTATCAGCAACCATCCTCCTTACGTGATTCCGTCCTATTTCCAGCCTAAAAGTAAAAACATAGAAGAACAAATCGTAGAATACGCCGACTGGTCGATTCGTCAATTCATACATAAAGCCTCGCAACAACCTTGGTTCGACAATACGATCTTCGTCTTATTGGGCGATCACGGAAAATTAGTCGGCAATCCGGATAGTGAAATGCCTCAATCGTACAATCACATTCCTTTGATGTTTTATGCTCCCGCACTTCTCACCGCAGAAGAAAAAGAAAATTTCGGAGGACAGATCGACGTAGCTCCTACTTTATTGGGTATGTTACGTATCAATTATATTCAAAACAATCTGGGAATAGATTTATTAAAAGAAGAACGTCCTTGTATGTTTTTTAGCGCAGACAATATGTTAGGAGTCAAAGACACAAAACATTTCTATATTTACGATACGGAAAGTAAACAAGAGTTCAATTATAATATTCATAACGGAACTCTAAGCCCGGCAACAGCGAATACGACATTCGACTCACTGAAAACCTATGCCTTCTCCATGTTGCAAACGACAGAATATCTGATCCGTAAACAACTGACAACCGACAAACCACATTCTAATCCATAATAAACCATGAATACAACCCACCTTATTATCGTAGTTCCGTGTTATAATGAGGAAAGCGTACTTCCGGAAACTATCCGGCAATTATCCGGCGTCCTGAACAGAATGCTGGAAAACGGAAAAATCTCCATTGGAAAAATATTATTTGTCGACGACGGCAGTAAAGACAAAACCTGGGAAATCATTACCGAGGCAGGTAAAACAAACGGACTCGTCGGTGGTTTAAAATTGGCTCATAATTCCGGTCATCAATATGCCTTGTTAGCAGGCCTGGAATGGGCCAGTACACACTGCGATGCCGCCATTTCAATCGATGCCGATTTACAGGACGATGTCGATGCTATCGAAGAGATGACCGATTGTTTCCTACAGGGAGCGGATATTGTCTATGGAGTAAGGCGGGAACGGACGACCGATACCTGGTTTAAGAAAAATACAGCTTTATTATTCTATCAGCTAATCCGTAAAATGGGAAGCGATGTCGTCTATAATCATGCCGACTTCCGACTGATGAGTAAACGCGCATTACAGGCACTCGTATCCTATCCGGAACGCAATCTATTTCTTCGTGGAATAGTCCGGCTAATCGGTTTCCCCGAAGCTTACGTATATTATGACCGGAAAAGCCGGTTTGCAGGAGAATCCAAATATCCGTTCAAAAAGATGCTTTCTTTTGCCCTGGACGGTATTACCTCTTTTTCTGTAAAACCGCTTCAGCTAATCCTGACGGGAGGATTTATTTTCGGAATAATCGTCCCCATTATCATGATTATTTACGCCTTGGTACAACATGCTCATGCCCATACCATACCGGGTTGGACCTCCTTACTGGTCTCTATCTGGTTTATCGGTGGAATGATTATGATGGCTATCGGAATAACCGGAATATATATCGGAAAGATTTACAAAGAAGTGAAACAACGTCCCCGTTATTTTATCGAAGAAGATGTCAATCTGAAATAAATAACCGGGCTATTTGCAGATGGTCGGATATTTTCCGACCATCTGCAAAACACGGTTTCTGTTAAAAACGTTCTTCCGTTTCTGCATTTCCTATCGCCTTCTCTTTGGTAAAATGAAGAATATGGATTATATCTCTGACATCACAACTCCGGCGATTCGAAGTATAAACCGTATCTAAAACATATTCCTCTCCATATTTCTGACGAAATTCTTCCAATAGCCCCTGCTTCACTAAAACGTAGCCTTCTTCAGGCAATTCTTTTTCAAAAAGCGCCATCCGGTCACCATTGAAAAAATTGACACTATAGAAGAAATAAGTATAAGAATAAATTTTTCCTTCGGGCACCCATTTCCGTGCTTCCTGCGCCAAACCGATATCCGATTTGGTATTCAATACGGCAGGCTGATAAACTCCGTCCAAAACGACAAATATCGTAAACAATAATCCGCACAAAGCATACAATACCTGAGTATTCCAGGGTTTACTTTTCAATTTTCTAAGCAAAACAACGACAGCAACAATCGGTAAAAAGATCAGAACAATATTGAATAAATTCATTGGAATTTCTTCCAACGCATGCAAAAAAGCGATATTCTCTACAGCCCTTTTACCCGCAAAAATCGTGTCGGGAACAGCTCCTGCTTTCACGACAAAAAATACGACAGTCAGTAAAATAATAAGGCAAGAGATAACGATAGCAAAAATCTTTATGGCAGTTTTCCCCATACGAACCAACCAAAGAAAATAAACCGCCAGAAAATAACCGATAAAAGGGTATATCGGTAACAGATAAACACTTCTCTTACTTGCAGGGATACAATAAAATACAAATATCAGTGCTATAGTCAAAAAAGAATACAAGTGAACCGGATCACTGGTCCGGACTTTCTCTACCGTTTGTTGCCACTTCTCTTTCCAGGTCCCGGTCCATTTGCGGTAACGCAAACAGAAAAGAGAGAAGAGCAACAACAAAGTCCAGGGGAGATAGCCGGCCATAAGCATATAAATATTATAATAAAAAGGATTTTCATGGGAAGCATAAGACATCTTACCTAAAAACCGCCCGAAATTTTCTTCCATCATCAAATCTAAAAATTCCTGCTTTCCTTCGTTGTAAGCCAAAACATACCAAATGGCAGGTAAAACACAAGCCAATAGGGCTATCCCGATAAAACGCAAAACCAATTTCCAGAAATGTCCTTTTCTTATCCAAAGAAATACGCCGGCTACCAAACAAGGTAAAATAATCCCCACCGGTCCTTTAGTCAAGGTAGCACATCCCATAAACAGAATAGCCAGCCAGGGGATCCCTCTCAAATCTTTTTCATACCACGAATAAAAACGGATAATAGCCAACACAATAAAAGCGGTCAATACCATATCTACCCGGCAGGTGAAACCGGCACGGTGTACCTCGAAACAGGTCAACATGACAAAGGCGGTCAATAACCCGACAGTTGCCCCTTTACGTCTGGCATAAAACCAATAAATAGCGGCAGCCATAATGATCAGGGCCAAAGCAGACGGAACCCGGGAGGAGTATTCGGACACTTCACCGCACAAAGTGGAAACAGCAGCCACACTCCAATGCAAAAAAGGAGGTTTAAAAGCAATCTCACCATCATAATTCCGGGGCAAAATCCAATTCCCGTGTTCCAACATAGAATAAGCCACAATAGCTTCCCGAGGCTCACCTTTCGTATTATAATCCGTTAAACCTAAAAGAGGGAAAATGGTTAATACACATATTGATAATAATATCAACAAATTACGATTCTGTTCGTTCATCTTCATCAATGATAAAAAATTAACAATAAAAACTACGATCTATTTTTTATACAGGCTTTGCTCTATAATCGGATAAAAATAACTAGTTTTGTTGTAATTTTTCACAATATAGAAAATCTTTTTGATAGAATAAACGATAAAAATGAAATCTGTCATTCAACTTTAAACCTAACATGATGAAATTTAACAGGATACTTCTTAAACTCAGCGGAGAGTCGTTAATGGGCGCTCAAAAATACGGGATAGACGTGACCCGTGTCGAAAGCTACGCCCGACAAATAAAAGAAATCGCCGAAATGGGCATCCAGATAGGAATAGTAATCGGCGGAGGAAATATTTTCCGGGGACTGAGCGGTACCAATAAAGGATTCGACCGGGTTAAAGGAGATAGTATGGGTATGTTGGCCACCGTAATCAATAGTCTGGCACTCAGTTCGGCACTCGACAACGAGAATTGCCGGAACAAAGTACTGACAGCTATACGCATGGAGCCCATCGGAGAATTCTACTCCAAAGCCAAAGCGATAGAATACCTTGAAAACGGCTATGTCACCATTTTCAGTGCCGGAACGGGTAATCCCTATTTCACAACCGATACAGGCAGTAGTTTGCGTGCCATAGAAATAGAAGCCGATGCCATGTTGAAAGGGACACGGGTAGACGGTATTTATACCGCCGATCCGGAAAAAGATCCGACAGCCACCAAATTCGAGAAAATCACGTATGACGAAATTTATAATAAAGGGTTAAAAGTCATGGATCTCACCGCAACGACCATGTGCAAAGAAAACCACCTTCCTATCGTTGTTTTCAATATGGATGTTGAAGGAAACCTTAAAAAATTAATGGAAGGCCAACAGATCGGTACGATCGTCTATTAATCTGCTAATATAATATGAACTAATAGGTTGATGTTTGTTATTAGCCCATTATTTATTAGCAAATGATGCATACATGAGTATCCTTGATTCTATAAATACACCTGAAGATTTAAAAAAAGTATCTGAAGATTCATTGATTCAGTTATGTCAGGAAATCCGGCAGAAAATCATCGATGATTGTGCCGAAAATCCGGGACATCTCGGATCAAGTCTGGGAGTCGTAGAATTGACTGTTGCGCTTCATTATATCCTCGACACCCCTTACGACAATCTTGTTTGGGACGTCGGACATCAATCTTATGCCCATAAAATACTCACCGGCCGCAAAGAACAATTCAAAACCAAACGTATCTACGGAGGAATCAGCGGTTTCCCGAAGATATCGGAAAGTGAATACGATTCGTTCGGTACAGGTCATTCTTCTACTTCGATTTCGGCAGCTTTAGGCATGGCTATTGCAGCAAAAATCAACGGAGAAACCGGGCGGCAAAGCGTGGCCGTAATCGGCGACGGTTCGATGACAGGCGGAATGGCTTTCGAAGCCCTCAACAATGCCGGGGTATACGATTCCAACCTATTAGTCATCCTGAACGACAATAATATGGCGATCGATCCCAACGTAGGAGGCTTGAACGAATATCTGTTGGACATCAGTACTTCTAAGACCTATAATAAAATCAAGGGGGATGTATGGAACGTTTTAGGTAAACTAAACCGGATCAGTCCAGGCATGAGGAATTTTATCCAGAATATCGACAATAGCATAAAATCGATGCTTCTGAAAAAAAGTAATCTTTTCGAAGCTATGGGATTACGTTATTTCGGTCCTGTCGACGGCCACGATATCCATCATCTGATCAAAATATTACGGGACCTGAAAAATATACCGGGTCCTAAAGTTTTGCATTGCATTACGGTCAAAGGAAAAGGATTTAAAGAAGCCGAAATCAATCAAACAATCTGGCATGCCCCCGGCAAGTTCAATAAAGTGACCGGAGAGCGAATTAAAGAGAATAATCCTAACATTCCGGCCAAATTTCAGGATGTTTTTGGAAACACAGTCACAGAGCTGGCGAAGAGCAATTCCAAGATCATCGGAATCACCCCTGCTATGCCTACCGGCTGTTCATTAAATATCATGATGCATGAAATGCCGGATCGTTGTTTCGATGTCGGGATTGCCGAGCAACACGCCGTCACTTTTTCTGCCGGCCTGGCGGCAAAAGGATTTGTTCCTTTCTGCAATATCTATTCTTCATTTATGCAGAGAGCCTACGATCAGGTGATTCATGATGTCGCCCTACAAAATCTGAATGTTGTATTTTGCCTCGACCGGGCCGGTTTTGTCGGAGCCGACGGAGCCACCCATCATGGAGCTTTTGATTTAGCCTATTTCAGATGCATTCCGAATATGATCATCGCAGCTCCCCTGGACGAAGCGGAACTGAGAAATATGATGTACACCGCCCAATTACCTGACCAGGGACCTTTTTCCATCCGCTATCCACGCGGAAACGGTTTTCTTGCCGATTGGCATACTCCTTTTCAGGAACTGGAAATCGGTAAAGGCAGATGTTTGATCGAGGGAGAAAAAATAGCGATTTTATCTATCGGAAGTATCGGAAATGTAGCGAAGAAAGCTGTATCTCACTTCGAAGAATCGCTCGTCGCCCTTTATGATATGCGTTTTTTAAAACCTATAGACGAAGAATTATTACATACCGTTTTTCAAAAATTTTCTAAAATAATCACCTTGGAAGACGGAACGATTCAAGGTGGATTAGGAAGTGCTGTCGCCGAATTTATGGCCGACCACCAATATCATGCTACTATAAAAAGATTAGGAATTCCGGATAAGTTTATCGAGCACGGAACTCAACAACAATTATATGAAGAATGCGGATTCGATGAAAAAAGCATAACCCGGTGCATTCAGGAAATGCTCATAGAAAAGGATACCAGAGAATGAAAAACGAATTAAACAAACATTCAAATATAGTTTTGCCGGACTTAGGGTCTTGTTACAAAAAACTAAAACAGACCTTTACCAATCTTTCGGACGAAGAATTAAAAGGCCTGCTTCGTCCGGATTCGGTCAAATATTACAAGAAAGGTGAACTGATTTACGCGGAAGGCACAAGAATCAAAGGTTGTTATTTCATATACAGCGGAATCATCAAAATATATCAAACAGGGCATGAAGGGAAAGAACAAATTATCAAATTCGATCAGGAAGGAGACCTCTTCGGCTTCCGTTCAGTCATCCGGCACGAACCTGCTTGCACCTCTATAGAAACACATTCAGAGGCAATTCTATGTTATATACCCGATTCGGTTTTGTTAAACTTAATCCGGAATAATTCAGGTTTTGCCTACGATATGATGCAAATAGCCTGTAAAGAATTGGGCGACTCGAATCGTTACATCCGGGATATTGCACAAAAATCTGTAAAAGAACGCCTGGCCGAGATCTTACTCCTCATTGCAGATGATTTCGGTATCGAACAAGACGGAAGTTTAAAACTGAATATCACCCGTGAAGACCTTAGCAATTTTGTCGGGACAGCGACAGAAACCGTTATTCGTTTACTTTCCGACTACAAAAACGACGGATTGATCGAAGTCAAAGGACGTAAAATAAAATTATTGAATATTGAAAAACTGAAAACGATTGCAGGAATGTAAAAAATATTGTATCTTGAGGGGCATTTAAAAAGAGGAACCTTCAAAGAAATACAATATGTTACAAATCTCAGAAAAAGGAAAAAAAATCCCGGCTTCTCCGATCCGTAAGCTGGTCCCTTATGCAGACCGTGCCAAAGAAAGAGGAATAAAGGTCTATCACCTGAATATCGGACAGCCGGATATCGCTACTCCTGAAGTAGCTTTGAAAGCAGTCCGGCAAATGAAACTTCCTGTAATCGAATATACGGCTTCCGCCGGAAATCATACACTTCGTACCAAATTAGCCGGATATTATCAGAAATTAGGGATCTCCCTGACCGAAGAAGACATACTGATTACTACCGGTGGCTCGGAAGCCATTCTGTTTGCTTTCATGAGCACCTTGAACGAGGGAGATGAAATTATTATACCGGAGCCGTTTTACGCCAATTATACGGCTTTCGCCTTAATGGTCGGAGCCAAAATTAAAACGGTAACAGCAAAAATCGAAGACAATTTCGCCCTTCCACCGATGAGTGAATTTGAAAAACAAATTACACCCAAAACCAAAGGAATTGTAATTGTCAACCCCAATAATCCGACAGGTTATCTATATTCCCCCAAAGAGCTGGAAGAGCTGGCGAAGATTGTAAAAAAACACGAATTATACCTATATTCTGACGAAGTCTACAGACGATATTGTTATGATGGCTTAAAACATTTTTCAGTAATGAATCTGAAAGGAATCGAACAAAACACCATTCTTTTCGATTCCATGTCGAAGCGTTACAGCGAATGCGGTATCCGTGTCGGAGCGATCATCACTAAAAATAAAGCGATATTGGATGCAGCCCTCAAATTCGGCATGGCCCGCCTTTGCCCTCCCGCTTTGGGACAAATTGCAGCCGAAGCCTCTCTGGACACCACCGACGAATATTTTGAAAGCGTCTATCATGAATATATCAAAAGAAGAAACTTCATGGTAGAAGCCTTGAATAAAATGCCGGGAGTGGTTTGTCCTATACCCAAAGGGGCCTTTTATTCCATAGTCAAGTTGCCTGTCGACGACGCTGAAAAATTCGCTCAATGGTTATTGGAAGAATTCGACTATAACGGTCAAACCGTTATGCTCGCCCCTGCCAGCGGCTTCTATTATACTCCCGGATTAGGCAAAAATGAAGTAAGAATAGCTTATGTACTAAAAATCAGTGATCTTCAAAAAGCGATGGAAATTTTATCCGTAGCTTTAAAGACTTACCCGGGAAGGACATTATAAATTAAGAAACAGATTAATAGGCATTTTCCGGGAAGTTTTAGCAGATAGCTTTCAGCTTTTAGCTTTTAGTTTTATCTTTGCAGCAGAAAAGAATTATTTTTTAAAATAAAATTATGACATCGGATTCCGAATTTAACACCATCAGACCCTATTGCGATAGCGAAATAGAGGCAGCAATAGAACGTCTATGTAAATCAGAAGAATTTTTGACTCTGTTTACACACCTAACTAAAATGGACCGTGCAACCATACAAGGAGCTTTACAAGGAATTCGAAGCCGTGCGGAATTTCAAGCCAAATTTTTCGGTCCGGCCATCCAATCTCTGATCAATACGACTACAGACGGAATTACAGTATCAGGAATGGAATTGGTCGACAAAAATACTTCTTATATTTTTATGTCCAATCATCGGGATATCATTCTCGATTCGGCCATCCTGAATGTACTTTTGCGTCAACATGGTAATAAATACACCCGGGCTGCTATAGGAAGTAATCTCCTGATCAACGACTGGGTAACCGATTTGGTCAAATTAGATTCTTGTTTTGTCATAGAGAGAGATATAACAGTGAGAGAAATGCTTACGAGTTCGGCTCTCCGCTCAAAATATATCCGGGAAGTCATCGAAGAAAACGAAGATTCGGTATGGATCGCCGAACGGGAAGGAAGAACTAAAAACGGCGATGATAAAGCCCAACCCAGTCTATTGAAAATGCTGAAGATGAGCGGTCCCACCCAATTCGGGATCAATTTCAGAGAACTACATATCATGCCCCTCGCCATCTCCTACGAATGGGAGCCTTGCGATGCCCTGAAAACCTCGGAATTATATACCAAAACCGTCGGAGAATATATCAAAACTCCCGAAGCCGATATGAACAGTATGCTCACCGGGCTAAGTGACTACAAAGGACGCGTACATTTCCATATCGATCAGCTCACAGATCAGGAATTCGATGAACTGGATCAACTTCCCTCCAATGGAGACAGAATAGAAGCACTCGCCGGAATTATCGATTCTAAAATTCATCAGAATTTCAAGCTTTGGCCGAATAATTACATCGCCTATGATTTATTACATTCGGTAAATAAATTCAAAGCATTCTATACCGAAGAAGAAAAGAAACGTTTTATCGAAGTGATGACTCAAAAAATGGATAAACTGGAAGGGAATATTTCCCTACTGAACAATATTTATCTGGAAATATATGCTAATCCGGTAAAAAATCAATTGAAATTATAATCCTTCGTACAGCAAGGACGAATACAATGTTTAACGGATAGAAAAAACGATTCGCCTGCCGCATTTTAATTTTACATATAAGTTATACCCACTATGAAAATTATTCGCCTACTGATAATACTCACTGCTTTCTTACTGATGATATCGAGTGCACTATCTCTATTTAGCAATACCGATAGGACACCGGTCTATATCAACGTCGCTTCTATGGCTTGTTTAATGATAGTCGTTACACTGTTAAACTTCAAGAATAAAAATAAAAACGAACAATAATGTACAAAGTAAAACGTACAATTTACGTCGATAACCAATCGATTGACGTTTGGTTCGGATTAGTAAGCAAAACCAAAAACGGTAAAAACGGAAAATATACGGTCTATCTGTTGACCGACGATCCCAACAATCCTTATAATCACGCGGAGCCTATCTTGAGCAATATCACCTCAAAAGAAACAGCCGTCCGAAAAGCAATCGAATATACCAAAGAGCTGTTTCATAATATATTGATCAGCCAAAAAAACAACAATAAATCGCAAGAAGACAATGGAAAGAAAAGTCAGAGTTAGATTTGCTCCAAGTCCGACGGGAGCGCTTCACTTAGGAGGAGTAAGAACAGCCCTCTTCAATTATCTGTTTGCCCGCCATTATGGTGGAGATTTTCTTTTAAGAATCGAAGATACTGACCAAACCCGGTATGTACCCGGTGCAGAAGAATACATTATAGAGTCTTTGAAATGGTGTGGCTTAAAAGTGGATGAAGGAGTTGGGGTAGGTGGAGAATACGGTCCATATCGTCAAAGTGAAAGAAAAGAAATCTACAAAAAATATGCCCTCCAACTCGTTGAATCGGGAAATGCATACTACTCTTTCGATACAGCCGAAGAATTGGATGCGATGAGAAAAGAGTGTGAAGGACGTGGGGAAACATTTATTTACAATGCCACGAGCAGAGGTAAATTAAAGAATTCCCTGAATATGGATGCCGGTAAAGTAAAACAATTGCTGGAAGCGGGTGTGCATTATGTCATCCGTTTTAAAATGCCCGAGCATGAAGATCTTCTCCTTCACGACATTATTCGCGGAGAAGTCCATTTCAACAGCTCCCTGCTTGACGATAAAGTGCTCTATAAGTCGGACGGAATGCCTACTTATCACCTGGCCAACATTGTAGACGACCACTTAATGAAAATCACCCATGTTATCCGTGGAGAAGAATGGTTGCCTTCTCTTCCCTTACATGTGTTGCTTTACAAAGCCTTCGGTTGGGAAGACACCATGCCTGAATTCGCTCACCTCCCGCTGATCTTAAAACCGGTAGGGAACGGCAAATTAAGCAAACGGGACGGTAACAAAATGGGATTCCCGGTATTCCCGATGGAATTTACAGATCCGGCAACCGGAGAAAAATGGCATGGCTACAAAGAAGACGGTTATTTCCCTGAAGCATTCATCAATATGCTGGCCCTTTTGGGATGGAATCCGGGTACGGACCAGGAAATATTCTCCCTTCAGGAGTTATGCGAACTATTCACTTTAGACAGAGTTAAAAAGTCAGGAGCTAAATTCGATCCCGAAAAAACAAAATGGTTTAATCATAAATATTTGGTGGCTAAACCGGATGCTGAATTAGCAGATCTAGTCGACGAAATGCTTAAAGCAGAACAAATCGTTTTCGACAGGAAAAAAACCGAGAAAATCTGTAGTCTGATGAAAGAACGCTATAATTTTGTAGCCGATTTGTATGCAGACTGCCGCTTTTTTTTCGTTACTCCTACCGAATTTAATGAAAAAGATACCAAAAAATATTGGAAAGAAGATACACCTGCTTTAATGCGTGAATTACTGGAAATACTGAAGAGTATCGATGATTATTCTTTTGCCAATACGGAGAAAATCATTTCTGACTGGATCACCGAAAAAGGCTTAGGCTTCGGTAAGGTAATGAATCCTTTCCGGGTAGCCATTATCGGTGCTGCTAAAGGACCGCATATGTTCGATGTTATCGAAATTATCGGTAAAGAAGAAACGATACGCCGTATGGAAAAAGCATTGTCCACTTTATAAAACCAAATCATGGAATCGGAAAAACAATATGCCATGTTTATTCATCTTTCCCAATTGGCCGGAAGTATCGTCGTCGGTTTGGGATGGATATTGCCTTTAGTATTGTGGCTGACTAAAAAAGATAGCTCCGAATACATCGATGCCAATGGAAAAATCGTGATGAATTGGATTATTTCCTGCTTGATTTACGGTATTGTCAGTGGTATACTTTGCCTTATAGGGATCGGTGTCGTCCTGCTCATCGCCCTGGCGATATGTAACCTGACATTTATTATCATAGGTTCCGTCAAAGCAAGCCAGGGAAACTTATGGCCTTATCCTTTATCTATTCCATTTATTAAATAAAGAAAAGCAGTTATATACATATTTGCACTTATAATCGTACATTAGGGTAAACATGTATATAAACACTTAAAGAAAATAACCGGAAACTGATATTCCGGTTATTTTTTTCTCGCTTTGTAACAATCTACAGGTGCTGTTCGTCATAGTTGAAAATTGTCTTAGCTATGAAAAAATTTATCGTAATCCTTTTATCCAACTTTATTTTCACAATCAGTTTTGCACAAACCGATGCCGCTTACCGGATCTTCGGTGAAATTATGACAGTAGAGAATAAAGTCTATAAAGGTTTCATCACTTGGAATGGGAACAAAAATTATTGGATAGATTTTTTTGAGGCCTCGAAAATTGAAAATCCTTATCGTTCCTATTTCAAAAGGAGCGACGGATTGGTTTTCAGAGCAAACGACAGGGAATTCATAACACCTCCGACACATAATTTTTGTTGCCGTTTCGGAAATATAAAAAGTATCCGGCCCACTGATGTAAATGAAATCGTTCTGCAATTAAAAAACGGAGACCGACTCACTTTGGTCAAAGGGTACTCATCGGACATAAATACCCATATACGAATTACTACTCCAACCGAAACGACCTCGATAAAATGGGATCATATCAGTGAAATTCATTTTATGGGAGCAGACAAGGAGGCCATTGCCCCCGAAACGAACCAAGTCGCCGGTACGGTAAAAAGTACCCAGGGTATATACAAGGGAATCATTTATTGGAATTCCCAGCAAAGACAAAGTCAGGAAAAAATGAACCAGATAAATATTTTTTTAAACAAAATAAAGAAGTTATATGCATTCAAAGGTAAAAACGGGAACCATACTTTCGGATTGATCCCCTTAGTCTCTCCAAACGATGACCCTGCAGATGCACAGATCAATGCACTTTACCCAGTAGAAAACATAACGATCAACATGCCCAATATCGGTAGCGTATGTGTATCCCGGGCACAATTCGAAGAATTGACGATCATCCCCATCTCCGAATTGAATTTATTGAGTTATGACGATTTTCCAAGTCCCCAAGCCATAAAAGGAGAAGTAGTCACCCGCTCGGGACAAACTTTCGCCGGTAACCTGGCTTACGATCTGGACGAGAGCTATGAATTTGAAGTGCTCGACGGTAAAAACAATACGATCAGCTACCGTATCCCGTTTCGTTACATCCGCTCCATCGCACCAAAAAATTACAAATATTCCTTTATCACGCTACGGAATAACAGTCAGCTCAGCCTGGGAGAAACTTGTGATGTCAATCAGGATAACAATGGAATTATTATTTTCAGGAACGGTCAAAATCCAGTATACATCCTATGGTCGGAAATAAAAGAAATCAATCTGAAATGATCAGGTTGTAATCATCTGAATAGCGCTTTTCTATTTCATCGAAAACCTCCCAAAGAACGTCGATCGTCGGAGCCTGTAACATTCGGATCCGAAGATCCCTGAAATGAGGTAAACCTTTAAACATAGAGGCCATATGACGCCTCATATGCAGTAATCCACGAACCTCGTCGATCCACTCTACCGATAAGAGAATTTGTTCTTTGATCACCTCGATCTGTTCTTTTACAGATAAATCGGGTAATAACTCACCCGTTTCAAAATAATGCCTGATTTGTTTAAATATCCAGGGATGCCCGATCGTAGCTCTTCCGATCATTACGCCATCGACTCCATACCTCTCGAAAGCCTCTTTCGCTTTCTCCGGAGAAGTAATATCTCCATTGCCTAAAATAGGAATTTTTATCCGGGGATTATTTTTTACCCGGGCAATCGGTTCCCAATCGGCTTCTCCGGAATACATCTGAGAACGGGTACGCCCATGAATAGCCAAAGCCTGAATCCCCACATCCTGCAAACGTTCAGCAATGTCTTCGATAATGATATGCTCACAATCCCAGCCTAAACGGGTTTTTGCCGTCACAGGAATCTTAACGGCTTGTACAATCTGCCGTGTCATTTCAACCATCAAAGGAATGTCCTTCAACATGCCGGCCCCGGCCCCTTTCTGAGCAACCCGTTTCACCGGACATCCAAAATTAATATCTATAAAATCAGGCCGAACCTCCTCCACAATTTTGGCAGCTTCGACCATAGAATCGATAAAACGTCCGTAGATCTGAATCGTAACCGGACGTTCTGTTTCATCGATCGTCAATTTTTTCAACGATTTATTCACCGAACGAACCAACGCATCGGCAGATACAAACTCAGAATACAACCAATCCGCACCATATTTCTTACAAAATTTCCGGAAAGGAGGATTGGTCACATCTTCCATCGGAGCCAATATCAATGGCCTGTCTCCTACTTCTATCCCAGCTACTTTCATTTATTATTCAGATATTTTAAACATTATATTAACGGTCTTCCCGGCAAATACGCTAATTTTACGACAAAAATAAATAAAATGCAGTTGTAAGATGATGTTACTGATAAAAATCAGCCTATTATTTAGCCTGTTATTGCCTGACTCCGGAAAATGGCAAAGAATTCAGACCCCGGAATGTATTTCGTTCCTGTTTCCCAATACTCCTGAAAAGATTGTAAATACAAACAACGGGATACGTTCCACCATTTACCAAACCAAAGATCTGACCTGCGTATTTGGAATTGTTTGTTCAGATATGTCATCTAAAAAGATCAGAATAACAAGTGAATACGCTCAAATACTTTATGAAGAACTTAAAAAAGGGAGTTTATCCATCGAAACGGCGATCCTCAAAGAAGAAAAAACGATTCCTTACGAAAATATGATTATCAAAGAAATTCAATACTCTATCTATAAAGATAAGTATGAGATGACCTATATTAAAAGATTTATTTTCAGAGATAATTATATTTATCAAATATCGATAGGAGGACGTACCCGCCATATGTCTGTCATTCAAAACGAAATGGAAACATTCTTCAATTCTATATCCTTCCACGATCCTACAGAAAAGATAAACGAAGTTCAGAATTAGTTTTATTTGTAACTTTTAGCTATATTCGATCGTCATATCTGCAACATGACGAGAAAAGAATATAATAAATGCGTTGATGATTTCGCAGATGCTTTGTTCCGATTTATCGTAAAATCCAGTCACAACAAAGCATTAGCTGACGATATCGTACAAGACAGTTTCCTGATTTTATGGGAAAATGTCTCCGAAATTGCATGCGTTAAAGCGAAGTCATTCCTTTTTACCACCGCCTATCACAAGCTGATCGACACGTTTCGTCATGAAAAAAAGAATGCAGACTTTGAAAATATAAATCCGACAAGTTATTTGACCGAGGAAAAATTTACCGATTTAAATGAAATCCTCGAATTTGCACTCAATAAATTACCGCCGATACAGAAGACGGTTGTATTATTAAGGGATTATGAAAATTACTCTTACAAAGAAATTGCAGAAATTACTTCTTTATCCGAGACTCAAGTGAAAGTGTATATTTTCAGAGCCCGGAATTTTATGAAAGACTTTATTCGTAAACCGGAACTGATACTTTAATACAAATACTATTATTAACAATATATCATGAATATAAATAGAAATAATTATGAGAAATATTTCATCGACTACTTAGAAGGTACTCTTTCTAAGGATGATATTCATGATTTACGGGTATTTCTTTTGTTTAATCAAGATCTGGCGGAATTATTGGACGACATAGCAAAAATAAAATTAACCGCTCCCTCGGTCCGATATACCCGTAAAGAAAACCTCAAAAAAGATGAACTCCATGCATGTAAAGATTATTATGCGATCGCTATTGCTGAGAATTCGCTCAGCACACAAGATATTTCAGACATTAAACACTCTTCCCGTAAACAAGAAATAACAAAACAGGCAGAAGTATACCGTCAACTGAAACTAACACCGGACACGAAAATACGTTATACCCGAAAATCCAAGCTTTACCATTCGGCTTACCGGCAATTAGGGTACAAATATAGTTCGATTGCTGCTATTCTCCTTTTGATACTGACCATCGCTATAACAGTCCTGAAGTCCGATGATATTCACCCCCAGGCAACCGAAATAACCATGGTCCTTCCGCCTGCGATCGAGATTCCTGCTATAGATCGGGTTCTATTTATAAAAGAGCAATCTTTGCCCCCGCTTCCTTGTCCAAAGCCGGTTATTCCGGTACAACCGACAAGAATCCCGGTAATGACCATCCAGGAATTACCCATTTGTGGAATAACTCCTACTTCGGTTCAGGAAGCGGCAAAAATCCGGATGAGTTCTCCTGCTTTTAATTCTTCGGAACTTATTTTAACAGAAAATGCGATAGCCTGGAAGCCTTCGGAAAGTAAATTTTTAAGTAACAACCTCTTTTCTTCTATGATCAATACAGGAAAAATGATTGCAGAAAAATTGAAAAACAATATCGGTAAGGAGTAACAAATATCCCCCTTAATCCGTCACATTCGAAATAACACATAAATAATTAAAAATAACAATCATGAAAATTCTACTCGCTATCATTTTGATTTTTCCAATTTTCAATATCGTAGCACAAAATCCGGTTCAACCGAAGGATTCTACTGTAGGAAAAGACGAATTGATCATCATTTCACCGGAAAAAAAAGTCCATTCCGATACCTCTGAATTAATGATTATTAGAGACAGTAGTCAAAAACACAAGGAAGCAAATATTTCCGAATTATTTATCATAGGCCGTAATGCCTATAAACGGGGACATATCTGTAAAAACGACCAATACCCGCCATTCGAAGGACATTGGAGTGGATTCTATTATGGTTTCGTCAATTTCGGTAATACCGACTATTCGATGTACGAAGACACAGCATATGAAGAATACGGAGAATTTATGGAATTGGATTGGAGTCATTCTTTTGCAATGCAATTCAATGTCTTTAAACACAGTATCAATCTGGTACATCGAAATAACTTCGGTATTGTATGGGGGGCCGGGTTTGAATATCAGCGGCTACGGTTCGAAAATAATTATAGTTCCGTAACCTGGGCCGATCATCAACTTATTCCGATCGACTTACACGAAAATGATAAAATTGCCAGTGTTAAACGTAGTAGTTTTAAAACTTTCTACCTGACCATCCCTTTAATGCTTGAACTTCAACTGCCTGCGGCTAAAAGAAACCGATTCTATATTTCCGGAGGTATTATGGGAGGGGTAAGATTACATTCGAAAACAAAAGTCGTTTATAAAGATAGCAGCGGGGATAAACACAAAAAGAAAGAAAAAAATAATTTCAATATGGTCCCCTTCAAAGCCGATCTCGTCGGAAGAGTGGGCTATAAACGCCTGAGCCTTTGGGGAAGCTACACGCTGACCAATATGTTCAAATCCGATAAAGGCCCGGAACTGCATGCTTATACGGTAGGCATCGGTGTTACCTTTTAGCAAACGATAAAAAGTTTCCGGGAATACAGCAGTCAAATTATTGGCCGGCTGCTGTCACCTGGAAACTTGAAAACACAAACTATTCGTTCATCACCTTTGTTTGCCGGTCGATGGAAGCTTGGTGAATCGCTTTGAAAACTTTTTCTAAAAACTCATTATCCAGTCCCGTCTCAGCTCCTTTGACAAACACCTTTTCCAGGATTTTATCCCAACGTCCGGGTTGCAGAATAGTAATATTATTTTGCTTTTTATATTTTCCGATTTCGTCGGATACCTTCATCCGCCGGGTCAATAGCTCCAATATATCGTTATCGATATCATCGATCTGCGCCCGCAATTCATCTATGTTTTCCTTGTATTCTATGTTTTCCGAATCTATATCCCGGATAATCAGTTTTCCTAAAATTTCCCGAAGAGAAGTCGGTGTGACTTGCTGTGCAGCATCACTCAAAGCTATTTCAGGACAAATATGGGATTCGATGATCAGTCCGTCGAACCCCAAATCCATCGCTTGCTGGGAAACTTCCTGAATATATTCCCGTTTACCTGAAATATGGCTTGGGTCACAAATCATCAACATATCGGGAAAACGCCGTTTTATCTCGATAGGTAATTGCCACTGAGGAACATTGCGGTACTTGGATTTTACATAAGCAGAAAAACCCCGATGAATCACACCGATTTTTTTCAGTCCTGCCATATTTAAGCGTTCCAAAGCACCGATCCAGAGTTCGACATCCGGATTGACAGGATTTTTCACTAAAACCGGAATATCGGTACCTTTTAAAGCGTCGGCTATTTCCTGCATAGCAAAAGGATTGGCAGAAGTACGTGCCCCGATCCACAACATATCCACGCCGGCTTTCAGAGCTTCGTACACATGTTTGACATTAGCTACTTCCGTAGAAATTTTCATTCCTAACTCACGCTGCACCCGCTTCATCCAGACTAATCCTTCGGAACCGACTCCCTCGAAACAATTCGGACGGGTACGGGGTTTCCAGATCCCTGCCCTCAAAACTTCCACTCCGGCGGCCTTCAAACCTTTGGCTGTTTCAAAAACCTGTTGTTCACTCTCCGCACTGCAAGGTCCTGCAATAATAATAGGCTTAGTGGTATCTGTAAATAATCTCCAGTCCTCTACTTTTACCAAATCTAATTTTGTCGCTGTCATATATTTCTTTTTTATAAATTCAAATCAGTATTCTTACCGGATGATCCTTTTTATTTTATTAGCCTTATGGATCAAGTCCTTCACTCCTTTTTCATCATAATCTGCAATATGTTTTTTAAATTCCTGCAATTTTTCGATATAGGTATCTAAAACAGTCAATATATTCTCTTTATTCTGAGAGAATATCGGAGCCCACATGTCTGCATTACTTTTAGCCAATCGTACCGTCGATGAAAAACCACCGGAAGCCAGGTCAAAGATATTCTTTTCATTCTTTTCTTTTTCCAAAACAGTCAACGCAAGTGCAAAAGAAGTGATATGGGAAATATGGGAAATATAAGCCGTATGCATGTCATGATGTGCGGCCCGCATATATATCACCCTCATATTGAGGCAATCATACATTTGCTTGACCAGTTCGACGGCTTGCATATCCGAATCTTCAGCATTGCAAATAATGCCTGCCCGTCCGTCGAATAATCCGGGCAAAGCAGCCCAGGGACCCGAATATTCTGTCCCTGCCATGGGATGAGCAGCGACAAAATTCTTCCGGTTCGGATGATAACGAACCATATCGTTGATTTTTTCTTTCGTCGAACAGACATCGGTCACTACCTGACGGTCCACCTTATCCAGTATATCCGGGATCATCCGGATAGCTATACTTACCGGCACAGCTACGACAATCATATCGCTCATAGCAATACATTCTTCATAACTGACGATTTCGTCGACCAATCCCAATTCCTTCGCAGCCGAAGCATGCAAAGCATCCGCTTCAACCCCGACAACACGATCGGCAAAACCCCGGTTTTTCAAATCTACTGCCATAGAACCACCGATCAATCCAACTCCTATTATTCCAACTTGCATATCAACATTTCTTTTTATCCGACATTTACAACTGCTTCAACACCACGAACCATGTTTAAAATGACTCACATGTAAAACCCGGCGAATCCGTCCGGCAGCTTCACGTAATACCTCTTGTTTCGCACACAATGAAATCCGGATATAACGTTCGCCGTTACTTCCAAAAATAAAACCGGGAGTAATAAATACATGCGCTTTTTGCAAAATCATATCCGACAATTTTTCCCCACTCTCTTCCCGGTCATCGATCTTTCCCCACAAAAACATACCTCCGCTATGTTTATCGTATCTCACACCCAACAGATCGAAAATTTCTCCGGCCAATTTCTGTCTTTCCCGGTATTCTGCATTCAATTGTGCATACCAATCGTCTTTTTGGGATAAAGCTTTCACAGCTGCCAATTGGAGCGGTTTGAACATACCCGAATCCATATTGCTTTTCACTTTCAACACCTGGGAAATGACATCTGCATCTCCGGCAATCATCCCGATTCTCCAACCCGACATATGATGTGCTTTACTCAGTGAGTTCAGTTCCACACAGCAGGTTTTCGCCCCATCGATACTCAAAATACTCAGTTGTTCATCATTTAATATAAAACTATAGGGATTATCATTACAGATCAAAATCCGGTGTTTCAAGCCAAACTCTACCAACCTTTCGTATAATGCCATCGTAGCTTTTGCTCCGGTAGGCATATTCGGATAATTTGTCCACATCATTTTTACCCTGGAAAGATCCCTGTTTTCCAACTGTTCAAAATCGGGCATCCATCCGGTTTCTTCCTTCAAATCATAAAGCACGATCCCGGCTTCTGCCAGTAAAGAAGCCGAGGAATAAGTGGGATATCCGGGATTAGGTACAAGCACTTGATCCCCTTTATTCAAAAAAGCCAGAGACAATAACAAAATTCCTTCTTTAGAACCGGCCAAAGGTTGAATCTCCGTATCCGGATTCAAATCTACCCGATAATATTTCTTATACCAGGTAGCAAATCCTTCACGCAGTTCTTTTATTCCTTTATAACTTTGATAAGCGTGATTACCTGGATGCTGAGCCTCTTTGATCAAAGTCAGGATAGCTTCCTCGGGTGGCATCCGGTCAGGGGCACCGATTCCCAGATTAATCACTTCGGCTCCTTGTCGGTTCATCAAATCAATCTCTTGTAATTTTTTTGAAAAATAGTATTCACTGACACTATTCGTTCTGTTTGCCGGTTTAATTATCATCGTTTACGATTTTTGATTTACAACTTATATACTTTCTAATCAACAATAACTTTTATATTCCCCCATCACTGTCAGTTCATCGACCAATGGTCTTACAGCATTCATCGCTTCCAGATAATGTCCGTAATCATCGAATTTCAGATCCACATAAAAAAAATACTGCCATTCCTTCCCCGGTATAGGCAAGGATTGTATTTTCGTCAGGTTAAGGTCATAAAAGGCAAATATGGAAAGTACCTGCGATAACCGACCTGTCTTATGAGGCAACGTAAAGCAAATCGAGGATTTATCGATATCTTTCTCTGATACGGTAATATGGTCGTCCAGGATCAGAAAACGGGTGAAATTTTGCTTATGAGTCTCTATACTAGCCTGAAGAATCTCCAGACCGAATAATTCTGCCGCCAATTCGGAGGCAATTGCACCGATCCGTCTTTTCCCGTTCCGCATTATATCGGCAGCACTTTTGGCTGTATCTTCCGATTCTACCAAACGGATATGTGGATATGATTTAAAAAATTCACGGGTCTGGGCTATAGCCATATAATGTGAATGCACTTCAGTAATCTCTTCTATAGTCTGCCCGGGCAAAGCCATCAGGTTTTGCTGAATCCGAAGGAATACCTCCCCTTTCACTTTGCGGGAATGTTTATGCAACAAAGAATAATTCGGTAATAATCCTCCTGCCACGGTATTCTCGATAGCCATGATAGCTCCCGAAGCTTTTCCCTGATCCAAAGCAACAAACAAATCTTCAAAACTAAGACATTCACACACACCGATCTCATTTCCATAAAATAACCGGGCAGCTTGCTCGTGAAAACAGCCGTGTACTCCTTGAATTGCAATTTTCGTCATTTTCCGTCATTTTTAATTCGCATATCGGTCAATAAAAAACCCCGGATATTATGCCGGGGTTTAATTATTCCATTATTATTATCAGGATAAAATACACAGTCTCCGGCTACTCTTCATAAAATAAAAGTAGAAGTAAAAATAAAACCGGCTGCCAAATCGAAAATACGTCGCCATCTTTGTCCAAATAAAAAAGCCCTGATTACTCAGGGCTTACTTTAATCATATTTTTTAATCATTACACGGAAGCCCTTTACTCTCTGATAAAAAAGTAAAAATAAAAATAATATGCATTCCCAAATGATTTCATCTCTCTGTTTTTGTTTTGTGATGACAAATATACAAACAAATCTATTTCTTGCAAATATATCCCATTTATTTTTCAGAAAACCGATACTTTTTTCACGGTTCTTTCATTGAACTCAAGCAAACTGAATTTTCGAGTCAGAATACACTCCTCCCGCCCCCGAAGGGGCACGTCCTGAGTCTCCCGTATTTACGGTTTATAATTTTTGATTTATGGTTTAGCTGTTATATCCAACCATATTCTTTCTACCTCCACCACATCCTCCCCTTTCCGTCTCAACTCCTCCAACATCTCCCGCGCCATCCCCGCACACTCCTCCTCCTCTACGTAATAATAACAGTAGGCCAGCAACTTCACACTCTCCGCCGAAACAGCCAAGCGGTCCAGATTCCCGCCAACCACATCCAGCACCTCCTGCAACAGCCCCTCATCACGCGTCACCTCGTAAGCATCCAGCAGTGCCACAAGCAATGCCGGATCCGAAATATCCAGTCTCTGCCCCGCTTCCACACACACGCTCTCCAGGGCATTCGCCACATCCCGGGCCTCTTCCCTCCTTTCCGCATCCACACGGCATTCCCCGTACTCCCGGCAAAGCCGTAAAATTTCATCTGATAAATGTTCCATCTTATTCCTACATTTTATCCGTCATCTACCTTTTAACCTACATCCCTTATTAATCCAACATATGGAAACCGAAAAGCATTTCATTCGCTCTTAAACGTCACATCATCCCTCCGCGGATGTACAAACTCAAACTCCAACGTCCGTGCCAGTCCCTCTCCCAACGTATAGGGAGCCTTAAATCCCGTCGCCAAAGCCTTCGAAGCATCGAACTCCGTCGTCGCACAAAATTTCTTTACCCGAACAGAACTAACCGTCAGTTTCTTCCGCGTCACGAAAGCCAACAGGTCAAAACAATATCCCCCAAGCATACCCAGCCAATAAGGAAAATGTGTCAGCGGGATATGCTTATCCAGCACCTTACTCACATGCCCTACCAGCTCATTCATCGTGAAATCAAGCTTGTCGATATAATTGTATGTATCGATCAAAAACCGGATAAACGCCACGATATTACCTACGTATACCATCGACTTCCGGTTATTCCCCTTCCCCACCATCAGAAACTTTCCACTGGAAATCTGACGGAGCAGATTGTACACATTCCCCCGGTTCCTCTCCTCGGAAATCACTGTCGGAGGCAAGATACTGATACTCCAGTCCGGATGAAGCCTGTGCCATTTTTCCAGTCCATCTCCGCAAGCCATTTGTTCTTCCCGTAATGATTGAAGGGATCTTTCGGATGCTCTTCGTTGGGATTCTTTTTATTCAACCCATACACAGCAACGGAAGAGGTAAAAACGATCCGCTTTATACCATTCGCCTCCATCACAGCCAGCGCATTCTGCATCCCACCGACATTCACTTCATAATAAAGCGAAAGCGGCGATGCATCATCCCGATGCTCCGCCGCCAGCAAGACCACAACGTCTGTTCCCTTCAGCAATTCCGTCAGCTTCTCCCGATCCCTCACATCCCCCGTCACCGTCACATCCGAGAAAAAATGGCTGGGCTGTTTATCGATATTCTTTAACTCATAACCATCGCTTTCACGCAACAAATCGATCAGGCGTGTCCCGACGAAGCCGGAACCGCTGCAATTTTTCCTGCCAAGGGATTCTCTACAAGCACATTCACACTCTTTTCTATCCTGAAACGTATGTTCTGAGCAACACGTTTCCCAAAATGACTATCAACGAAACGGACCGTTTCGATCAAACTATCTATAGCCCGAGGAGTCCAGTTTATTTCCATTGCATTGCCTGATCCAATTTTGCCATAGCCATTTCAGTAGAACACATCTTTCCCTCTTTAAGCATTTTCAGAGCCTCTTCTACAGAAGAATACAGTAAGTCCTTCAAAACTTCATTTTCCTCTGCCTTTACATTTTCATAACGGAAGACTACATATTTATAAACGTCCCGTAATCCCTCCTCGGCCAGTTTTATAATTTCCCGGAAAATATCCATCCGTATCCCATCCAAGTTCACTGCTTCCATAACAATCGGTTTTTATCTGACAAATATAAACTTTTATCAGTAATTATCTTTATTGTCCGCCCTAATTTGTTGAAACCAAAAGGTTCAGCCTCCGACATTGGAAGCTACCACAGGCTTTCCGAAAGACAAAGCTTCGATTATACTCATCGGCAGGCCCTCATAATTCGAAGGAAGCACAAACACATCCACATATTCCAGCAGCTGCCAAGCCAACGTATTCCCTACCGAACAATAGATTCCATCACCATTTCATTTAAATACTACCTCCGGTGATCTTTTTATAAACCTTAATAACCTCCCGGATATCAAAAATTTCCTCGGCCAGTTTATGACTGAACTTGCCCATCGCATCCCGGGCCGTATCGCTCAAGCTCAGAAATTTCTTCACTGCCTCAATTAACGATTCAGTATCCCGGGGCCGTATAAGATAACCGTTTTTCCCGTCCATTACAGTCTCACGGCATCCCGGGATATCCGTCGTTATAATCGGCTTGCCCATGGCCAGTCCTTCCATTAATACCCGGGACAAGCCTTCATGATATGACGGTAAAACAATACAATCGGCACGTCCGATATACCGGTCAACATCCGGCTGATAGCCCAAATACCGTATATACCCCTTTTCATGATCATCATTCACTCGTTCTTCCGCCACATGATTCGGATAAGCCACATCTACACTGCCCAGCAACTGAAATTCACAATCCGGATATTCCTTACGGATCGCTTCAGCAGTATTTACATATTCCTCATACCCTTTGTCATAAAGCAGGCGGGCTATCATCAGAAAGCTGGTTTTACCGGAACGGGGCATCGGTCCTCCCGGATGGAAATAACTCAAATCAACCCCTTCCCCTCCTTTCAAAAGCACGAGTTTTCGGGAAGAAACAATCCGCTTTTCCTGCAAAAAACGATAATTATAATCGTTCAGCACCAACACAAAATCCGAAAATCGCAAGGCAAACCTATACAAACATCTTGCTATCCGGTTGCCTATTCCGGATTTATTGAAAACATATCCCAGACCGGCTATCATCGCAGAAGAATGCATACCGCACATGGCCGCTGCCAGCGTCCCGTAAATATTCGGCTTGATCGTATAGTGAAAAATATAATCCGGACGCTCCTTTTTATAAATAGTCCACAAAGTATGACAATATTTCAAATCCTGAAACGGATTTTTTCCGGAACGGCTCATATTCACCGCAACCACTTTTATCCAGGAAAACTCTGGATCATAATCACAATTTTCCGGGGCCACCAAAACCACTTCAAAACCCTGTTCGGCATAATACCGAATCACATTCCCCCGAAAATTCAAAAGTTCACGCAGGCTATTATCACAGAAAAGAATCTTAGTACCCATATATTCCTTGTTAACAAACATAAAAAATGGTAAATTATCAGGCGATAATGATTTGGGTTAAATAAAAAAATTGAATTGTTTTCTCCTATAAATAAATATTGATATGCGACAAACAATTAGTTATTCGGTAAAACAACATATACAATCGTCTTTCTATATTTTTATTATACTCTGAACGTTGGAAAGATACGCGACAACCGATGACAGGGTGATTACATGAAATATACGCATAATTATCAATAAATAGATTTACCTTAACTGTTTTCGTAAAACAGTGATTAAAAAGCGCCGGATAAACTTAGAAAAGGAAAAAAAGCAAGCTCCCCAATAAAAAGCAACAGGCAGTTTACCTTTATTTTTCAAACAAGTAAAATTAGCAATCTCTCCTTTCTCCATCGCCCATAAATTGGAGGACAAACCTGCAAAACCATACAAAGGTTTATCATTCATAATAGTAACATACTGCTGTAACACGACACATTTTACACCGGAGGCTGCCACTTCAAGCCATACCCTGTAATCTTCAGCGTATTTCTGATGATTATTAAAACCTATACTATTCAGACTACTTTTTTTACACACTACAGTTGAAGTGACAAAATAATTCTTAAAAATCAGTTGATTTAAACTAATCTGTTTTACCTGAAATTTCTCTTTGTTCCTTACAGCTTTTCCCACAGAAATTAATCCGGCAACAAGTCCTATGGAACGATCTGATTCAAAAACTTTCAACTGATTTTCAATTTTATCTTTTACCCAGCGGTCATCAGCATCCAGAAAAGCAATGTATTCACCTTTCGCCAGAGAAATCCCACAATTCCTGGCAACCGAAGGTCCTGCATTTTTCTGGGTATAAATCCGGAGGGGCCTCAACGAAAAACGCTGATACTCTTCCAATAATTTTAATGTCTGATCGGCAGAGCCATCGTTAATGACAATAATCTCAATATCAGGATATGTCTGGTCATTTACCGAATCAAGACAATCGGCAATGGTTTTTTCTGCGTTATAGGCCGGAATAACAACACTAACCAACGAAGTTTTTATCATAAAGAAGGAAAATCATAACAATATTCACTCAACTGCTGTTCTATTTTGGATATAATCGTCCTGTCCACCTTTTTTTTCAACCACAATTGCGTATTATTAATAGAAACAGAAGGATTAAAATACTTTCGGGGAAAGAGATGTTCCTCCGCGGTTAAGCCAAGAAAATTCATGACATTTTTTGAAAAATCAGGATAATGATAAACCGCATCTTCAAACTTCAGCCGCAGGACCTGCTCCGAATCTTTCTCCCGTTTCAGTTGCTCACGCATCCCCCGGTATAATCTGATATACCGGTCCACATCAGCAGGCACCCAGCCTTCCCCCCATCTCAGCACATTTTCCATATAATAATCCCTCGGATCACGGTCAACAACTATGATTTTCAACGAATCACAATAATTCTCATAACGCCGTATATTCGTCGGTGGCATCAGCTGATCAAAAAAAACATACTTATATTCTTTTTCCGGATCCACCACTGCACATAACTCATTCATGTATTCCCGGACACAACGATAAAAATATTCCCGTCCGGGAGAAGAAAAATACATCGGCTTACGCGGCACATATCTTGCAATATAATGCCGGTTCCCCTGTAGTAACCTCAACAAACGGGGATACACTTTATATTTGAGAATCGCAATCCATTTCGGTTCCAGTATCTGATATTCTTCCCAATATCCGTCCCATTTCACATCGGTTATTTTATCCAAAAAACGATACGAAATCTCCCGGAACTTCCCGTCAAAAAATTTCTCATACCTTTTACTCAGAAAATCCCCGCTCTGATATTCAATATACCGGACAAAGTTCTGGATAGCAATATCAGAATTCAACCGGTGATAGTTATGCACCAAAGCATCTTCGAGAGTAGAAACCCCTCCGTAATCCTGCAAAAAGCGGAATTCATAATCCCCGAAATTCCGGATACAACCAAATTCCCGCAAAAAATCCGTCACCACTCCCGAGCCCGAACTCCCGAAACCTGCACAGGAAATTATTTTGTAGTCTGCTTCCATCTGTTCTGAGTTAATAAATAATAAAGGTGAATCACATGAAAATACAGCCTGGGGAACCGGGTATACAATATAATTTCTGTTCTTTTCTTAAACCCGGCAGCCAAATTCCAACACGGAAGTTCTAATTCAGAAAGTCTGTTTAGCAATACCCTGCCATATTTATCTGAACGGCTGAATAGTATTTTGACAATCCCCAAATACAAATTAAGGTAGTCAAATTCCAAAGCATCTTTTAAAGCAGGGGAAGCAGAAACACTAAATGCATATTCCTGCAAATTTTTAAAGGCCTTAATAGCATCCTTATATTTTTCAAAAGACACCGTTGACAAGGCAGAAGAATTACGGGTAACAATAATCAATCCTTGTTTATTCATACTTCCGCACCTTGTAGAAGAGAGTAAACATTTTCCTATAAACTCGGCATCTTCTCCATACCGGCACGAAATATTATATTCTATATTATTCTTTCTTAATATTTCAGCCCTATAAATGGCATTCCCCGTACAAATCCAAATCTGTTTCTTTAATTTCTTTATCAGAATTTCTTCCCCGGTATAAACACCTTCCAGATCATTTCTGTTCTCTTTAAATCCGTGATCCTCTCCCCAATAGCGTTCTTCATATCCGACAAAGGATACATCCAATCGGTTACGGTAAATATTCTCCATCCATAGCGGCAAGATATCATCAAAAAGCATGTCATCTCCGTCAATAAATAAAATGTATTCTCCGGTAGCCTGCTTCAAACCCAAATTACGCGCAAAACTTACGCCACTATTACCAATACTAAAATAACGGATAATATCATCGTACTCCTCCTTATACCTCCTTATTACATTCAGGGTGTTATCCGTGGAACCATCATCAATCAAAATAATTTCCAGAGAGGAAAAATTTTGCCTTGACAAAATAGAATCCAAAGTGACCGGTAAATATTCCGCTACGTTATAACAAGGAATGATGATAGATAATTGATTCTCCATGCTTACTTTTTGTTAATAATAATATCCCGGTAAAAATCCAGAAAAAAGTATTCAGGACATTAGCTGCATACATCATATGTACCTCAAAAAAAGCGAGGAACACGACAGCCCAGATAAAGGATTTCATCCCTATTAATAAACGATACATGGATTTATCCGCTTTTCTCAATTTTACCCGGAGTACAACTGTCAACAGACCAATATAAAATAACAGGACAACTATTCCCAGCATAACAGCAGTCTGTAAATAGAAATTATGGAGACCGCCTCCAATCAGTCCTATATACTCTAAATTCGGGTTTCGGGCCAGCATAACAGAATTAAAATTACTATACCCGGTTCCCCATAAATAATAATCCTGCAAAGCCGCAACCCCTTCCAGCCATAACAAATCCCGCCCATTCAAAGCATTATCCTGAGCTTTATTAAAAATCAAAGACACCCAACCAATCAACGTATCACCATACAGAATCAACAGCACTACGACCAATAATATCAAGGCAAACGCCCAAAATTTATATTTTGGTTTTAACTGTAAAGCAACATAGAAAAAAAAGAATATGCCCAATGCTCCAAAAGATGCCCTGGATTTACACAGTAAAAGAGCAAGAAGATTAATGAAAAAACAAAACCATAAAATCCGGTTTGAGTACCCCGTTGCCCGTAAAAGCCAAATAAAAGCAACCGCCATTAAAGACACATACCCCACTGTATTGGGATTCAGATATAAACCGACAAAAGCCCCGTCAGAAAAGCGGATATACTCCAGCTCTCCATAAGTAAATCCGATGCCGGCAAAATAGAGGAATAAACCTGCTAAAGAAAAGAAACTAATCCAATAAACGAATACTTTAAAATAAGATTGTAAGGTATTTAACAAAACATCCCTGTTCAGGTACTTATAACCTGAACCTAAAATAAAAAATTGCAAACAGGTTAAAAAAAAGAATTTTATATCTGTAAAAACAATCTGATGGATACACAAAACTGAAAATAGCAAAAAAGCAAACAATAAAACACTGACATTAGAACCAGGATAAGAATATTGCTTCCATACCTTGAGAAAAAGAATAAACAACCCAACCAATAATAAGACCGTATTAAAAAAGAAACTGAACCCTGGCAATTGTCCGACAACCGAAGTAAAGAGAGTCGTAATTACGATAAAGCAATAAGTATAATTACGTTCTAAAGAATATATACTCATCCTTTTTGATTAAAATTTCACCTGAACAATATGTTTCCCCCGTTTATCTTTTGGCGGCAATTCCATATAATCCCCGAAAACGGAACGAAGATAGGCATCGACCCGGGCGGGCGCTTTAAAACAATGATTTTCAAATTTTATTTCTGACAAAGGGAAAAGCATATCTTCACTACATTTCAAGGGAGAATAAACACCATAAGAATATCCGATAATTGATGGTTTCTTTAACCACCCCAGTAAACGGAACAGGCCATTTCCTCCCTTAAATAGCCAAAACAGGACCGTAACGGCCATTTCCTTAACGATATGTGTCCGTCTTCCGGGGACAAATTTTCTTACCAGATAATTCATATAAGAAGATACCTTTGAAAAAAATGGGAAAACCGGTTCCATGGAAAAAATATCGATATAAATTCCTTTATAAGCATACAATTCATCATATTCCCCCGTTTCTTTTATTTCAGAATCCGTTTCCCGTATTTTAGCAAATGCCAGATAATAATTACGGTCCGTTTCGTGCGTCTGCAGCCTGTATTGTGCAGGTAATTCCTCTTTCAGGCACTTCAGTAACCGGACATAATCCTTCTTCATCAACGCAATATCAAGATCGTCATCCCACGGAATAAAACCTTCGTGCCGGACTGCCCCTAACAACGTTCCTCCCTCAATCCAATAGGGAATATCATGCCGTCTGCATATTTCATCCACAACCACCAACATATCCAGCATCCTCAACTGCAAGCGTCTTAACTCCGAACCTTCCGGATTATACTCTTCCCTCAAACTTTCCTGATTTTCCATAACATCATTTGATCAAAGCCCGTAATTCCCTGTATACAGACAATTTCAGCACATAAATACTCCCTAAATAAAAAACAATTCCCACAGCAATCCCCGCAACCAGTTGTAACCATAACAGATCACAAAGGGAAGATGCCCCCACCACAACCCCGCCCATGGCAAAAGCCAGCAACCAATACGGAGCAATATCTCTGACCTGTTTTCCCAGACTCAAACCAATCAAAGACTTTGTATAATACGTATTCAGATACGTCGCAATAAGCGAATACAACACACGCCCCCAACACATTCCCACCAATCCGAACGGAACAGAAGAAAATAATATCACCGTAGCTATAACTTTCTTCACCACTTCCAGCCGCAAAGCCAGATCAGAACGCCCTTTTACATAAAGCAGATTCAGATTTATAACGCTCAGATGGTCAAACATCCAGTCAAAACATAAAATCTGAAGCAAAACGACAGCCCCCACCCACTTTTCGGTCAGCAACAATACAATCACAGGCTTTGCCAGGGCAGCCAATCCCATCATCAAAGGGAAAATAATAAAAGAAGCCAAACGGATATATTTCCGGTAAACATCCGCTAAACGGTCCGTATCATCCTGTATGCTACTCAATATAGGAAAAGTCACCCTCGAAATGACGGCATTCAGATTGGAAGACGGAAATATGGCAAACTGCTCCGCCCGTGTATAAAACCCCAGTTCTCTGGCCGAAAACTTTCTGCCGATAACCAAAACATACAAATTATAATAAATCGTATGAATCAATCCGGAAACCAATAATTTGGACCCAAAAGCAAACAAACGCCTAAAAGAACTGACAGAAAATACCAACAAAGGCCGCCAACGTAAAAAATAATACAGCAGCAAAGTCAGGAATAGTGCATTCATTAATGTCTGCACCACCAGGGACCATACCCCCCAGCCCGTATAAGCCATCCAAATGCCCATCACTCCCGAAACCACCGCTGCCGTGAAAGAAGCTTTTGCCTGTGTCTTAAAATCAATGGCAATGGTCAGTTTCGTCTTATGGACAGCCGACAAAGCCGAAATGATCAGATTCAGTGCAATCACCCGTGTCACCGCCACCAAAGCCGGCATATGATAAAAATCGGCTATCCAAGGAGCAGCCACAAACAAAATCAGATAAAATACAACCGCAATAACAATATTGAAATAAAATACGGTAGAGAAATCCACTTCATTCCGGTCTTTCCGTTGAATCAGTGCATTGGTAAAACCGCTATCCACAAAAGCCTGTGAAATTTGTAAAAAAATGGCAAGCATCGCTATTAGGCCATAATCCGACGGTAATAACAAACGCGCCATTACGATATTGATCAGGAACTGAACACCCTGTAAAGAAAATCGTTCTAAAGCACTCCATATCACCCCGTGAACCGTCTTTGTCTTTATACTATCTGCCATTCATTTTCAATATTCATGTTTTACAGGATTTATTTCTTTTTCTTCCGCCGTGCGCTATCAGAATCATCCCATACTCCTCAGGATTTCCATTTTACATATTAGGAACAATAATCCGGTCAATCAAAAAACGGTCTGTCGAATCCAATGAATCGAAATCAACAACGGCAGGCAAGTCCTGAGAAAACACATCCTGAACCTTTCTGACCAACTCCCGGGTATAATACAATTTCCCGTCCGACACATTTTCTATTCCATCCAGATAAATCGATCTCCGGTTGGCCTCCCGCATTTCCTCCATCGTAAATATACTCGTATCAAAATACGAAGTCACCGTACCATTACTTCCGTCGATTATATAAGGATATCCTCCGATCTCACCACATACACCCGGAGAATGTACTTTTACTTTTTCCCCATTACGAATAGCCCGTAAAACGGAACAGATAATATCAAAATTACTCGAAGCATTCATCATATTCCGTTTCTGATCCGAAGGCATCGGGATCCGGCAAGCCTTGAATACTTCCTCCTGTTCAAATTCCAAAGACTTCCCCTGATATTTTATATCCAACAAAATCTTCTGGCCTTCGGAATGCCCTTCCTTACTAATTACCACATCATGAAAATGACTTGCTGCCAATGTAACATCTATCGCGTTCAAATCATCAATTCCCCATTTTTCAGCCACATAAAACCTGATGCGGGGAATCAGGTGATTCAGATTACCGCTTCCGAAATCAAAAAAGGCCTTACCGACGGATTTTAACCAGGGAATTACAGCATCTGAATACGAAGTATTTATAGTAATCGCCCGGCTCCCTGCCATTTCGTATGCTTCCATTATATTTTTCGCATAACGGACAGATAAGGGGGCCCAGATTCCGTAAGCCCTCAAATTATGCCAGGATATACTCCCGTATTTCAGTCCAGAATAAACCCGGCTGCTATTCACGATAAAATCGGGTGAATATTTTTTAATAACAGCACAAACCGATCCAACATCTTCCAAATCACAATTTCCCTCTATATCGATCTTACTTTTCAGACATCCCCGGATCGCCGCAGCCGTCCTGACAATATTTACATCCGTCAGCAATTTTTCCCGGCTTCTTCCGGTCACCACAAGATGTAAACCCGGATCTCCCAAACTTACCAGATAGTCAAACAGATATAAGCCGACGCTCCCCAACCCCATAATCATAATAGTCACAGGTTTCTCCTGTTTTATCTTAGCCTGCAATAAAGCCAGTTTTTCATTCAATGTATTCATTTTTTCAGTTTTGAGTATACAAGCTCATAATCGGCAACTGTATTACAATTATACCATAATTCAACCGGAAGAATTTCGTAATCGCGGGAAGACAGTCCTCCGAAATATCCCTGAATAATCTCAAGATTTGTCCCCTGCCTCTGCTTTTCCGTAAGCTGCCGGGCTACTTGTGTCAATAATCCCGGAGAAACAAACTTCCACATTTGGGCAGAATTATATACAGCCTGAAAGGGCTCCGGAATAAAAAGTGATTTGTGATTCACATCATACAAATAATGAACCTGGCCAGCCTCATCCAGATACAATACCACAGCCTTGTCCGACAAAATAAATTCCCGGTTTACAGTAATCACATCCCGGCACGATTCCAGCACTGCTGAAAAACTTCGCCTGTCAAAAAACAAATCTCCCTCAACAAAAACCACTTCTTCCGTTCCTTCCGGAAGTGCCTCAATTCCCTTGATCAGACTATATCCCGAACCATATTCACGGTAATAAGGATTATATACTAAGTCTATTTTTGATTTGAAACACGAAAGATTTTGTTCTGCAAACTCCTCCAGTTGTTCATACAAATATCCCCCGACAATAATATACCGATCTATATTCTCCGCCTTATCCAATATCTGATATAAAAGGGAATACTCAGGCGATTCCCGGTAATAAAGACATTTCAGGGTATCTTTTTCCGTATCACGGTTAAAACGGGTAGCCGTTCCGGCTACGGTAACGATTAATGTTTTCATAGATCAATGTTTAACACATCTGTCCAGTCCTTGCTGCAAGTCAACAACAGGCGTCCAGGAAGTGCGGCTGCGGATTTTCTCTGTATTCAATATTCTCCTCTCCGGATCGGAAGCCCGGTAACCCGAAAATTCTATCCGGGGCTCAGAAATCCCTAACCTTCCGGCAATCATATGGACCAGTTCAACAATGGTAACTTCTTCATCCGTAGCCACATTATAAACCGATCCGTCCAGCGCTTCCTCCGAATCCATTAAAGACAGCACGGCCCGGCAGCTGTCTATATTATGCAAAAAGGAGCGACGGTTTTTTCTGGAATTTTCCAACAAAACAACCTTTCCGTCCTGTTTCAGGCTATGGATAATATGAGGGATAATGTGCTTTGGATAAAGTTCACTATCACTATATACATTGGCAAAACGGATAGAACAACCTTTTATCCGTCCCTTCATGACAGCATCTTTCATAAAAAACTCCGTCAGTAATTTTCCCACAGCATAACTGGTCCGCTGGCTATGTTCCGCTGTAGCCAGCAACAAATAATCATCTTCGCATACGCCTCCTGCTTCATTCCACGATTGCATCGAATATACTTCCGAAGTGGAGCAATTCACATAAGTATCCGCACCGTTTTCGATAGCCTGTTCCAAAAACTTCTTCATCCCCATGACATTGGTCTCAAAAGTATGTTCCACCTCATAGAAATGTTCCGTATGCACCACAGCAGCACAATTGATATATATCATTCGTCCGTCTCCGGGCAACCACTCTTTTGCCCTGTGCCGGATATCTTCCATTTGCCCTTCATCATTCAGGTCATATTCAAAAAAAAGAAAAGCGGGATTTTCCCTCAAATCCTTTACCGAATCCGGCGAACTGGCAAAAAAATTATCAAATCCAATCACCCGATGGCCTGAATGCAGTAATTGGCGGGCCAGTTCATTCCCGGTCATTCCGGTAACCCCGCTGATAACATATAAATTCTGTTGCATAATTAAATTCCTTTAGATAAACGATCCCGATAAAAAACATCTGTTTCTTCCGTATATAAACTTTGTTCTTCTGCTATATCGTATTCTACACTATTATGATGATATCTCTCTTCCACCAGGTTCACATATAAATATTGTGCCCGTGGGTTATGGTTTCGGGGCTGGCCAACGGAACCCGGATTAAAGAAAACCGTCTTTTTCCGGTTTCTTAATTCCGGAAAGTCTATTTCATAAAATACTTCCAGATGATGAGGTATATGGGTATGTCCGGAAAATACGTAATCGTAAGCAGCATAATTTACCCCGGACAGATTTGTATTATCCATCTTTCCCCAATAAGGATCCGTCCAGTCTCCATGCAGGCATAAAATCCTTTTATTACCAAGTGTTATGACTTTCCGGCCGCCACTTTCCATTCCGGTTTGCAGATAGGCGATACTGTCAGCCGATAATTTTTTTTGTGTATAAGCCAACATTGCCCTTCCCCGGTCACTGGAAAAGCGGCACAAATGTTCTTCAGGACACATAACGGCGACTTCGTGGTTACCCCATAGATTACAGACCACCGGATATTGCCGTTCCAATTTCTTTATTTCACTGATCACTTCATTGGAACGCATCCCGTAATCGATCAAATCACCAAGCAAGATAAGAGCATCCGGACTATAATTTGTCTGAAAATCTTTCACCACAGCCCGTAAAGCAGACAAATTGCCATGAATATCCGATAAGACAATCAGTTCATTCATTTTTAAGATTTTCCATAAAATGATTTTTATTCTCTGCCGGGGTCGTGGTAGGGCGTCCTAAATCTTCGCGGGAAGCAATCTTCACCCGGATTTCGAGCAATGCCGGGCCATCCGCCACAGACAAGTGCTGTAAAGCCTGCCGGATTCCCTCCCGGGTGGAAACCGAATAAACCACAGGATAACCGCAAGCCCGGGCTATGGACGGAATGTCCAGCCGGAACCCGACAGTCGGCTGACCGCCTACCGATTCATGGGCTCCGTTATTAAAAACAATGTGGCGGTAATTGTGCAGTTTCAAGCTGCCCACGTTAGTAATGGCCCCCATATGCATGATAAAAGCCCCGTCACCATCCAGGCACCAAATTCTGCGCTCCGGTTTTTCCAGTGCAATCCCTAAGGCTATCGAAGAACTGTGTCCCATGGAGCCCACCGTCAGAAAATCCCGCTCGTGTCCCTGATGCCGGGCCTCCCGATATTCAAACAACTCCCGCGAAAGTTTCCCGGTAGTTGAAACCACCACATCTGTTTCTCCCAATTGATCCGCCACAAACTCCAACGCTTCTTCCCGCGAAAGCGGATAGTCGTTCTCCGGTTTATTCTGCAACCGATATTTTCCGAACAGACCTTTCCGGATAACAATCGCATAGGGACGGCTTCCGGTTTGGGCTTTTTGTAGCATTTCGCCGGTTTGTTGCAAGGCTTCCTCCTCCTGATCCGATAACACAACATAAGGAATCTGCATGGCTTCCAACAAATCCAGCGTCACTTCGCCCTGCTTTACATGCTGAGGCTCGTCCTTACCCCCCGGTTCGCCCCGCCAGCCGATCATCAAAAGGACGGGCAAAGCGTATACCTTTTCGTCCATCAACGACAGCAAAGGATTCACCGTATTTCCCAGACCCGAGTTCTGCATATATACCAACGGCAACCGACCCGAGGCCATATAATGCCCGGCGGCTATACCGACGGCTGCACCTTCGTTGGCAGCAATAATATGGCGTCCGCACGGAGTGTGATCCGTCACATAGGCACAGAAATCCTTCAGCAAAGAATCCGGCACTCCCGTAAAGAAATCAACCCCGTGGGCCTGCAACGTATCGTATAGTTTTTCAACTCTGACCATATCCCTGTTATTTCGTTCCCGGTATCAATTCCAATATCTCCTTAATCGGCATACAATAATCCCGCACCTCCTGTGCACGTCCGTTTTCCAAAATCGCACGCGCCACACGGGTCATGGCCGGATAGGCTGCACGCAGCATGTGGTTGGCATAAATCACGACATTCACGCCCCATGAGTGCAATTCCGCTTCCGTCACATGATCATAAGTCGTCGGCACGACAACGATAGGCACATGAGTATACTTTTGCCGGAAAGCCTCACAGAACTCCCGGATATCTTCTCCAGATTTGTTTTTGCTGTGGATCATAATACCGTCAGCCCCTGCTCCCACATAGGCATAAGCACGCTCCAGCGCATCGCTCACCGGTTTCCCGGCAATCAGACTCTCGATACGAGCAATCACCATAAAATCATCCGTTACCCGGGCATTCTTGCCGGCACGGATCTTATCACAGAATCCCTCTATCGTATCCTGCGTCTGAACCGCATCCGTCCCGAACAGGGAATTCTTTTTCAACCCCACCTTGTCCTCGATGATCACTGCCGAAATGCCATGCCGTTCCAACGTACGAACAGTAAACACAAAATGTTCGATCTTGCCTCCGGTATCCCCGTCAAAAATGATCGGCTTCGTCGTACATTCCAGGATATTGTTCAAATCCTGCAAACGCGTAGTCAGGTCTACCGCCTCTATGTCCGGCTTGCCCTTGCTCGTTGAATCCGTCAGGCTGCTCGACCACATACCGTCGAAAACTTCCCGCTTGTCCCCTTTCTGCACTTCCAGGTTTTCAATGATCAGTCCGCAAAGCCCGTCATGTGCTTCCAAAATACGCACGATAGGTTTGGCCTCAATTAAACGACGCAACGACTTCAAGCGGACTTCCGGAGTCGTGCCGATCGTTTTTATCTCCTTATCCAGCCCAGACGAATTGATTCCCTGCGTATATGGTATTTCGATCACCTTCCCCCCCTGCTCGTTCATCACCTCGAACACCTGTTCGCGAATCTCACGCAAAGGACCGCTCTTCCAGTCGTCCCCGTGGATGATATAATCCGGCTTCAACCGTTTCAGGTTGTCCACATAACTCCATTCCTCCTGGGGCACTACCCGTGATACTCCCTTAATATTTTCAACTACCTCCCTGCGCTGATCATAAGTCAGATAGGGAAGCCGTTTATGTTCGGCTATAGCCTTGTCGGTCAATAAACCGATAATCACTTCCCCGTATTTGGTCGCTTCATTAATGATACGGATCAGGCCCGGATGCATGATATCCGCAGTCATTCCGATATAAACCGTCTTATTCATAAAGTATATATTTTCATCCTAAAATTGATTCAACAATATTCAACTATATTTTTCTCTGCATACTCCAGATCGGCCTCATCGTCGATCTCATACCACTTCAGACCCTCTATCTTCAGGACATAAAGCGGATGCCGCGTCTGGGACATACGGAGAAGTTCATACTCATACCCCAGTTTGGGCTGACGATCCACGATGCCGGCATAATCCTCACACATCTGCCGGTAAAAGCGGTTCGACAGCTTATGAATCCCCACCAGTTCCCCCTTGGCATCAAGCTCTTCCTTATTTACAGAGCAGCCGGTCAGGATATGACGAGCATCATATTCCACATAATACTGATCCTGAAACTTCGTCAGCGAAGATATCAGCATCACGTCCGGTTCAGGACAGTCCAAAAGGCCCTGTATCGCTTTCCGCTCAAAAATCAGGTCCGACTCCAGCAACAGGAAATCGTCCTCCCCAATCATCCCACGGGTGTTATACAGCGTGTACATGCTGTTCGTTTCCGCATAACGGGGACTGTAACAACATTCGATCTGCGGATACGTCGACTGCAAGGCTTCATACGCTTCTTTGCGGTAGCCCGTCCCAAGGATAATACGTCTGATGCCGCAATCTAGCAATGTCCGCACACTACGGACTATCATCGCTTCTCCGCCCACCTCCACAAATCCTTTGGGCACAAGCTCCATGTAACGGCCGAAACGGGTTCCCATCCCGGCCGCCATAATCATGGCTGTCTTTATCATATTATTTTGTCGGTATTATTGTCAAAGCATTCATTTGCCTGCGGAAATAACGGTAGACGGCAACAATCGAAACACAGGAATTCTTTGCCAGGAATACGGCAGCCGTCCCCAGATAACCGAATGAATCCGTCAGGTAAATCACAAAAACGGCAGTGCTTACAACCCTTAGCGATGCAATCAACCGTTCTATTAGATAAGTAAAAGGAATATAACCTATATAAAGACCCAGTATAAATATTAGGTTACGATTGACTGTAAGGATGTATATAGTTACCTTATTTTTAATTAAATTCCTAATGCAAAAAATTCCCGGTCTGCCTCCCGCAGGCCGGGATCGGTTTTAATCAGCCTACTCTTCTACGGGCGACGGGGTCGGAATGTCTGGGGCGTCAGCGGAAGAATCAGGGGAATCAGGGTCGGAGGTCTCATCGGATTTCTTGCGGGAAGAACGACGGGCAACCACGTTGTGCGATTCGGTAACCAGCTGGTTGATGCGGTCGATGGTGTGCTTGTAGGCAGCGTCACCGTTCACAATGGCAAGAGCGTTGATCATTCCGCACAGTTTTTCGAAAGCCGCCTGTACAGCCTCCCGGGCTGCCTTGGCGCCTCCTGCAGCGGCTTCGGAAGCAGCATCCGAGCGGGTAAGCATCATCTGCTCGAATTGGTCGTTAGCCGTACGAAGAGCACTCACCCAATGCGCGGCAAACAGCGTCTGAATATGAGCGGCATTGGCTTCGAGCTCCAGGTCCTGCAGCAGATTCTTGATAGCGCCGGTTTCCTGACGGTAAGGCATCGCCGGAATATTACGGCCATACTTGTCGATCAAAGCCAGCAACGCCTCGGCAGCTTTCACCTGAGCAGCGTCGAAAGAAGTCTGATAAAGTTTCAACTGAGTAGTAAAACTACGGAATACATAATCGCGCTGACTATCAAGACGAGCGAGTTCGGCCGTATAACGGCTGCGGCGTTCAGGGACAAGGGCTGTGTCGTAATCCGAAAGCCGGGCTGCAAATGTATCGCACAGACCTTTCAGGGGTTCTTCTACCGACTCTTCCTCTTGAAGGAATGCCAGTATGTCCGAAAAGACCTGAAATGCTTCCAGGTTTCGCAACATTTTCAGATTGGTTGATTCAATCATAATAACCTCCTTTTTTATTGATGTTTATATATCCATCTCTTCGTTGCCGGAATGAACCGGCAAATCGTCCTTCCAAAGAAAAAAGCTGCCAACAGCAGCAGGCAAGCCACCCCCACACAGGAAAAACAGCCGACAGCCATCGGCGATGAATTCCCGAGCGGAATTTCATTCCCTACGACCATAGGCTGGTAATTCCCGCGTGGGATTTTGTTGCCGACAGCCACAGGCTGAAAAGTCCACAAGGAAACCGGTTGCCGACAGTCGTAGGCTAAAAATTCCGAGAAGGGATCCGTTGCCGACGGCTGTAGGCTGAAAATCCCTACCGGGAATGGTTATCGTTTTTTACGTCGTTTTAATTCAATGTATTCGGTGTAGGTAATCCGGCTATACGGATTATGTGTTGTCACCTCCTGACGGATAGCCTTCGTGCCCCAGCGGATAAACCAGAAACGACGCGGCACACGGTGAACGGCCTGAACGAGAGTATCCCGGCTAAGAACATCACCCCGGCAGAGATCCCCGCAGACAGTGCCGTCGAACGTCAGCCACGGATTTTCGTAATGCAAGCGCCGAAGCGTATCCGCCACTGTAAGGGTATCACGCAGAACAACAGTATCGCGCAAGCGGACGGTCATCGGATAATGCGTTTTGACGGCCGTACGCGAAGCCGACTGCAGGCGACGGACTTTCAGTTGCAGGGTATTCACCGTCTTTTCCAATTCCCCCGCATACTCGCGGAACTCACGGTTACTCAGGGTTAGACGTTCCACACCAGCCGCACTCAGGCTGTCACGCATACGGTAGAACTGAATATCAGTCAGCAAACTGTGCTGATTTGCCTCCAGACGTCGACGTTCGCGGTGTTCCGAACGGTATTGCATCCATAAGCATATAAAGGCAGCGGCTATACCGGCGATCACCGCCATCCGGATCAGAAAACGTCTCATCGGTTATCACTCTTCGGTTATCGTAATATAATTCTTCTCTCCCCGTTGCTGAGCCTCCTTCAACATCCGGGTCAGGCGTAGCTCATAAAGGGTGGAATTGACCAACCGGCCAGCTTCGCGGTTTTCGCCCACAAGGATACAACCCGAAGTGTCGGCTGCCGTATTGCCACGGTGGATCAGGATGCCCGTAAAACCGGGTACATCCAAAAGCCTCGGAAGATCACGACAGAAACGCGGTGAGCGGTTCACCGTCACTTCGTAACGTCCCGCCGAAATAGCAGTCCTGCCGGGAATTTTAGGTTCACTCCTCAGATCACGTACACGATCTTCCAGCGTATCAAAAAAATACAGACCGTCCACCGACAGACGGCCGATCGTATATTCCGTTTTCAGATAAAGACGTTGCAACAGCAGTTCCATAGTAAATACAATTAACAGAATCAATCAGTTTTCAGATAACGTTCCAGGCCTTTTTCCTCGAATAAAGCGATAGCAGCAGTGTCAAACCGTCCATAGGAACGGCTTAAACGGTAATCTTCAACCGTAAAGGACAAACGTTTCAGGGCTCCGGTAAATACTTCATCGCTCATCTCACGCCGATACCAGCACATCAACAGATATTCGAACTCATCCACCGAGGCCTCTATACGTTTCAGATATTGTATAGCCGTTTCACCGGCAGAGGTAAACTGTCCGTACGTCTTCTCGTCTTTTATTTTTCCGCGATTAAAAAGAATGTTGAAGCGATTACATCACCACCCACGATGGCAGTTAGGGTACCTATCAGGGTGGTCGGGCTGAAACGTTCGTATTTCCGGATAAAGTAAAAAATCAGCCAACCGACGACAGCGCCGATCAAAAACGGAGCCAAATGTTCAAGCATAAAAACTATATTTAAGATTCGTAAAAATCTGCCTTATCACCAGCTTCCCCCCATCACAACTCCTCCCATCTGTCATCTATTTTGTCGCTACCGGGAGAATCGAACTCCCGCTCCCGAACCATCGTAGCGGCGTTGCCTTCGGGGGTTTCCCCACCGGACTGGATACCGGTTCACGCCCGGTCTGTTACCCTACGCGTGTAGCAACCCACGGCGACGCCACCGGGAGACTCTTTACCGTCCAAACAGGAAAAGGAACTCGGTCTGCCGGGGAAAAAACAAACTGAAAAGTATTCTGCCGATCGGCAGAATACAGACAAGATCAGGAAATAAAGAACATATTGAAAATCTGGATCGAAATTGCAATCCGTCGCAATATGTTCACAAAAAAAAGGGACGATTTAATTTGTAATGAAAAAACAGCCGGAATGTTAATGAAGAAATTTTGAAAAGACTAATCAGATGAGAATTAGGAAACAGACAGAAAAGGTAAAACATGACTATTTTAATCGTCCGTTTTTTAACCATTTAAACTACTTGATTATCTCTTTGTAAGAATACACTGCAAAAATACATATAAATTTTGTTAGGAACAAACTATACTTGAAACTTATTCTTTAATATTTACCAGTTTTCTTCAGGAAAAATCCATGGGAAACCGATCTTTTCCAGTACAAATACAATTCTTAATGTTTAGAATATAACATATAAAAGCCTCCCTCCGATATACTTACTGATGAGCTTTTTTTTCTAACTTTGTCCGTATAAATTTTAATCCTATATTCATGTCAGATCCTAAGACCTTATTCCTACTAGACGCCTATGCACTGATATACCGGTCGTATTATGCTTTTATCAATAATCCCCGGATTACCACCACAGGAATAAACACCTCCGCCACCTTTGGTTTTTGTAATTTTCTGATCGAATTATTAGAATTAGAAAAACCGACTCATATCGCAGTGATTTTCGATCCCGAAGGTCCCACTTTCCGGCACGAAATGTACACACCTTATAAAGCACAACGTCCCCCGATGCCGGAAGATCTGAGAAAATCCATTCCTTATATAAAAAAAATTATCGCAGGTCTGGGTATTTCTTGTCTGGATGCGCCGGGTTACGAAGCCGACGATTTTATCGGTACCCTGGCCAAAAGAGCGGAGAAAGAAGGTTATACCGTTTATATGATCACGCCGGATAAAGATTATGCCCAGCTGGTCAGTGAAAAAGTTTTTATGTATAAACCCGGACGTTCAGGAAATAAATCGGAAGTCTGGGGTATTCCCGAAGTATTGGATCACTTCGGGATCGAACGGGTGGATCAGGTCATCGATATTTTAGGACTGATGGGAGATACGGCGGACAATGTTCCGGGATGTTCCGGAATCGGCCCTAAAAGCGCTGCTACCCTGGTCTATAAATATGGAGATATCGACGGAATATATGCCCATATCGATGAACTCAAAGGCAAACAACGGCAGAATCTGCTCGATTGCCAGCCAACCGTCCATTTGTCACGTACCCTGGTCACTATTTGTACCGAAGTTCCTACCGATATCACTCCCGAAGATCTTGAGAAGAAACATATCGATGTAAAAACTCTGGATCCTATTTTTAAAGAACTGGAACTCTTTTCATTGGTAAAACGGGTATTGAATACAGATATAGAAGAAGATACCTCAGAGAAATTGTCGGACATCAAAGTCAGTTATACCGACCATTCCCAAGATCCGGCTTCTTTACTGCAAAAACTGGAAGAAGCAGATCTTTATGCTTTATATGTTGTTTTTAAAAACGGGACTCTGTATAATTCCTGGCCGACTCATCTGTGCTTCTCGACAAAACTTCACGAAGTAAGTTATATCAATCTGCCTAATGACAAAAACAAGGCATTGGAAATCATACTCCAATTCCAGGCCATTTTTGAAAACAAAAATAAAATTTTAATATCGGCCGATGTAAAAAACGATATCATTTGGTTGAAAAGAGCAGGTATCAAACTCAAAAATGATATTTTCGACATTAAAATAGCCCATTATGTACTCCATCCGGACATATCACACGACTTAGGCCGGGTTGCTTTGGAATACCTCAATTATAAGCTCTCGGGAAGTAAAAAAGAAGATCAGCAACTCACGCTCCAGTTCGATGAAGAAGCAGGGACGGAAGATAACGATTTTGCAGAGAAAACCGATGTTATCTTCCAGCTTCGTGAAAAACTCTGTGACGATCTGCAACAGACCGGCTTACTGGCACTCTATAACGACATCGAAATGCCACTGGTTTTTGTACTCGCCGACATGGAATATGAAGGAGTAAGCATCGATTGTAACGAACTTCAGACCATTTCAAACGAACTAAAAGAACGGATCGATATCATTGAAAAAGAAATCTATGAATTAGCTCATCAGGAATTCAATATCAGTTCCCCTAAGCAATTGGGTGAAGTACTCTTCGATAAACTGAAAATCGACAGTAATCACAAAAAGACAAAATCCGGTCAATACAGTACTTCAGAACAAGTGCTTGTAAAATTAGAAGACGAATATCCCATTATCAATAAAATACTGGATTACCGGGGATTAAAAAAACTTTTGACGACATATGCAGAAGCACTTCCCAGTTTTATCGACCCGGGGACAGGAAAAATACACACTCATTTCAATCAGGCAGAAGCGGCAACCGGTCGTTTAAGCAGCCTGAACCCGAATCTGCAAAATATCCCTATCCGCACAGAAGAAGGCCGGAAAATCCGTAAGGCTTTCGTTACCGGTAATGACGACTATTTGTTTTTCTCAGCCGACTATTCCCAGGTCGAATTACGGTTGATGGCTCATTTAAGTCAGGATAAAGAATTGATTCATGCTTTCAATCACGGTATAGATGTACATACCGCTACAGCTTCAAAAATTTATCATGTCACCTTAGAGGAAGTAACTCCTGAAATGCGCCGCCGGGCTAAAACGGCTAATTTCGGTATCATATACGGTATATCTGCCTGGGGCTTGGCCGAAAGACTCCACATCAGCCGCAAAGAAGGCAAAGAATTGATCGACGGTTATTTCGATCTTTATCCAGGCGTGAAAAAATACATGGAAGAATCCGTCGAAAAAGCCAGAAAAAAAGAATTTGTCGAAACAATTATGGGCCGCAGACGTTATCTCCGGGACATAAACTCCCGGAATGCCGTAGTCAGAGGGATGGCGGAACGAAATGCCATCAATGCTCCGATACAGGGATCGGCTGCCGATATTATAAAAATGGCTATGATCTGTATCCAAAAACGCATTCAGGAAGAAGGATTGATGTCCAGAATGATCATTCAAGTTCATGACGAACTCAATTTCAAATGCCATAAATCCGAACAATATCTCCTGAAAAGCCTGGTGACGAATTGTATGGAGCATGTAATAAAACTCTCTGTGCCTCTAACGGTTAGTACAGGATTCGGAAACAATTGGTATGAAGCACATTGACCTGTAAAAAAACTTGTTTCAATTTAATAAATGTAAATTAATCCCGATTTTTTTATATTATTGCAATAAATTTCAATCAAACCAATATGCGAGTATTTATTAAAAATAGAATCCTGTTCTATTTTATATTTTTCATATATACTCCGGCTAGCTTCGCTCAGGATTATTCCTTTTCTCAATTTTGGGAGAATCGGATTTATTATAATCCTTCCTTCGTTGGTTTGAATGAAGGTGAATTCAACGGACAATTGACCTATCGGAAACTCTGGCCCAAATTTCCGGGTAATTTTTCAACGATTTTTTTTTCCGCCGATTTAAAAACATACAATAATTATGGATTCGGATTATCCGTTATTTCAAGTGATGAAGGGGGTGGTTTTATAAAATCGAACAGTATCGGACTATCCTACTCCTGGAGAGGGTATTTCAACAAAGAAAAAAATATCTACTTTCAATTAGGAGTGAAAGGTTCTTATTATGACGAAAGGCTGAATCCGAACAAATACATTTATTCCGGGAATCTTCATGAAATATACGGTAACATTCTACCGTTACCGGCTTTGGACATTGTCAATGAAAAACAAAATTATTGGGATTTCAGTACAGGTTTTATGATCTATGTTCCCTGGGAACGTCATTACCGTGAATTTATGCATAATTTCATCGGATTTTCCGTCAATCATTTCACCCGCCCTAAAGACAATTTTATCGAAGAAAATGCCCGGATTCCGATCAAACTGAGTTTACAATGGAATAGTTTTATCAGAACCTCCCTTTATAGCCTCGACAAAAAAAGTAGTTTATATGTTTGTCCGGGATTATTATATGAAAACCGAGGAGATCGATTATTATCTTCCTCCTCATTCGATAACTTTATCGTCGGTTCGGATATCACCACCGATCCCTTATTCGGTGGAGTATGGTATAGTTCTCAGCTCCTGAACAGCGATAAAGAAAATTATAAAGCGATCATTTTCAAACTTGGACTCAAGTTGAATTCTGCCAATAAAAAATTTGAATATCGTCTGGCTTATTCCTACGATATGTCTCTTGGAAATTTAGTAAAATCAACAGAAGGATCCCATGAAATCAGTTTCAACATCACCTACAGATTCAATGCCAAATACCGATATAACATATTTTCATTCTGAACAAGATAGCCTGTCTATTCTACCATTACATCAAACTGAAACAGACACATTTGAAATCTATATGCCTGCTGGTCGATTTTTACCTTCGACACAGTTGGAACACAATAAAGATCTGTTCGGAAACGTACTATTCACAGTCGGTTTCCTGATTATTTTTGCATTTGTAAGATTAAGAGGTAAAGATCTGTTTTACAATCTATTGAATACATTATTGAAAAGGAAGAAAGCTGAAATTATTTTGAATGAAGGAATATCTTCCAATCTGATCTGTTATATTCTATCCTTATGTTTGTCCTTCTCCATCATTTCTATCGGTATCGTCTATATCATCGAAGGAAATTTTATCAATTTATTTACATTATATCTTTTCATCGGCTTATTTCTTTATCATTTTCTTCTTCTCTTGATTGTCCGGTTATTCGGATGGACTTTTAACGCTAAAAATATGGCCGACGAAGTCATCGTAAATTTATGGACTTACAATATTTTGTCAGGACTTTTGATTTCACCTTTTGTAATTGCAATCTTTTTCGTGAAATCTTTTGCTGTTATTCCTCTATTAAAGATAGTTATATTCGGTGCAATTTTACTTATGATTGTTAAAATTATAAGATGGATTGAAATATTAATCACGCATAGGGTTTCAATTTTGTATATGATTTTGTACCTTTGTGCCCTCGAAATCATGCCACTTCTTGTGCTTTACAAGATGGTAGAATAACATCAGGGTATTAATTTAAAACTTTACTGCTTTGAAGATAAAAAAGATACTCGTATCGCAACCGCAACCAACTACAGAAAAATCTCCCTATTCTGAACTAGCGGAAAAATACGGTTTAAAACTGGAATTTCGTCCTTTTATTAAGGTTGAAGGAGTTACAGCTAAAGAATTCAGACAGGAACGGATCAATATTCTTGATCACACTGCTATTATTTTTACCAGCCGTACAGCTATAGATCACTTTTTCAGAATCTGCGGAGAGTTAAGAATAACGGTACCGGACACGATGAAATATTTTTGTATTTCGGAAGCAACGGCTTTTTATTTACAAAAATACATCGTCTACCGTAAAAGAAAAATTTTCTATGGGGATAAGAAAGTGGATGATATGACTAAAATTTTACTGAAACATAAAACAGAAAATTTTCTTGTACCTCTTTCCGATATTCACAAAGAAAATATTCCCGGATTACTGGATCAGTTGAATCTGAAATACACGAAAGCTATTCTTTATAAAACGGTTTCCAGCGATCTGAGCGATATCAAAAATTTGAAAGAATACGATATCATAGCTTTTTATACCCCATCCGGTATAAAATCTTTATTCCAGAATTTCCCGGACTTCGTTCAGGATACCACAGTTATAGCAGCTTTCGGACCTGCAACTGCAGTTGCAGTCGAAGAAGCAGGATTACGGCTGGATATAAAAGCTCCGACACCCCAATGTCCTTCCATGACAATGGCTATCGAAGAGTTTATAAAGCGTTATAACAAAGAAAACAAAACAAAATAATTCAAAAATGAAGCTAATCACAAAAAGTTTGACTTTTTGTGATTAGCTTCCCTATAAGTTACCAACCTGCATTTATGTACTCACTCAGCAAAGCCGAACGTCTATGTAGTAAAATTCTTTTCGAAGAACTATTGACTTCTGAGATCAGCTTTGTAAAATACCCGTTCCGGGTCGTACTCAAAGATTCGTCTATACCCGGAGAATATCCTGCCAGGATAGCGATCAGCGTGAGTAAAAAGAAATTTAAAAGGGCTGTTAAACGTAACCGGGTAAAACGGCTGACCCGTGAAGCTTACCGTTTAAACAAACCCGAATTCTATCAGCATATAATCCCCGGACATACAGTAGATATTCTATTTATCTACCTCGATCAGAATCTTCCGGTTTTTTCTAAAACCGAAAAGGCCATAAAAAGTGTACTGAAGAAGATTCCATCTTTACTATCCTCTGTTTCCTGATCCCGGTAAAACGATCGTATGACACTTATTAAATGCATAATCAGTCACTTATTACTTTTACCGATTCGGTTTTATCAATACTGTATCTCCCCTCTAAAGCCACCCACCTGCCGTTTTGTACCCACTTGCTCCCAGTATGCGATCGAAGCTATCCGAAAACACGGACCTTTTAAGGGATTATGGCTGGCTATAAAAAGACTACTCCGCTGTCATCCCTGGGGAGGCAGCGGCTATGATCCTGTGCCTTAAAAAATAACAATCCATCTTAAGGATTTGCTAATTTTCAATTTACCATTTTCAATTATCAATTATATATCGTATTTTCGTTAATTAAAAATCAGGTGTTGTATCACAAACAAAAATTTAAAATATAAATGAAAACAAAAAGAATTCTACTTGTTGGCATAGCATTCATCTCGATCACTCTCGGATTGACCGCACTGAGAAACGATGATAAAAGCTTTGAAATCAGTAAGCAGCTGAATATTTATGCCACTCTGTTCAGAGACGTAAATATGTTTTATGTCGATGAAGTCAATCCCGGTGACCTGGTCACTACAGGAATAAAAGCCATGTTAAAATCTTTGGATCCATATACTGTTTATTATCCGGAATCCGAAATGGAAGATGTAAAACTGATGACTACCGGAGAATATGCCGGTATCGGTTCCGTCATCAGTAAAAAAGGAGATCAGGTCATTATCCGGGAGCCTTATAAAGATTCTCCTGCAGATAAAGCCGGATTACTTCCCGGAGATATCATCCTGGCTATCGACGGAATTTCGGTGAAAGGTAAAAATACGGAAGAGGTAAGTACTTTATTAAAAGGACAACCGGGAAAAGAAATCACCATAAAAGTTCAGCGTGAATTTGAGACTAAACCACTAGAAAAGAAAGCTATACGAGAAAAAATCCAACTACCGAGCGTCCCTTATTCCGGTATGGTTAACGATACGACCGGATATATCTATCTAACCAGTTTTACCGATAAATCTGCTGCAGATGTCCGTTCGGCAATTATCTCACTAAAGAACAAAGGAGCCTCTTCTTTAATTCTGGATCTAAGAGGAAATTCAGGAGGTCTTCTGGATCAAGCCGTTGAAATAGTGAATTTCTTCGTTCCGAAAAATTCCAAAATAGTCGACACCAAAGGGAAAGTAAAACAATGGGATAAAGAATATACAGCCAAAAATAATCCCATCGTACCCGATATGCCTTTAGTAGTATTGATCGACCGGGGTTCAGCATCGGCCTCTGAAATCGTATCGGGTGCTCTTCAGGATCTCGATAGAGCTGTTCTAATAGGTGAACGTTCCTACGGAAAGGGATTGGTTCAAACAGTCCGCGATCTGGCCTACAATACGAAATTAAAAGTTACCACCGCAAAATATTATATTCCTAGCGGAAGATGTATTCAGGCCTTGGATTATTCCCACCGGAACCCTGACGGAAGTGTCGGAAAAGTGCCCGATTCTTTGATTTCAGAATTTAAAACCCAATCCGGAAGAAAAGTGTATGACGGTGGCGGAATCAGTCCGGATATTAAAATTACTCCGGAAGATTATGCAAGAATCACTCAAGAACTTGTTTTACAAGATCTAACATTTGATTTTATCAATAGTTATGCCCTTCGGCACCCCAATATTGCCCCTATCAATGAATTTAAAATTACAGATGAAATATACAACGAATTCAAAACCTATCTGAAAGAAAAGAAATTCAGTTATGAAACCGAATCACAACAGATATTGAATAAATTGATCGAAGCAGCCAAAGCCGAAAAGTATTATGACACCGCCAAAGAACAAATTGCCGCTTTGGAAAATGATTTCACCCATTCTATCGACCGCGATATGGACCTCTTTAAAGATGAGATCACTTCGTTTTTAACAGAACAATTCATTCAACGTTACTATTATCTGCAAGGGGTAATAGAATATAAAGTCCAGCATGATCAAGAAGTAGCTAAAGCGGTTGAAGTATTAAACGATAAAGAAGTATATCGAAATACCCTGAAACCTGTCAAATAACTAAATAAAAGGCTGTTTATAGAAAATTTTTCTATTTTTTGTGACTGCCTTAAAGACCGATTGGCGAATCTAAAGTTTACAACTTATATTTACGATCGGAACTACAGATTCGCCAATCAGTATTAAAACAATACATATTAAGCTTTAAAGCAGCTGATTTACCTCGGCACTCTTTCGGATAAACTCTTATTATTCGGTTTCTTGATGAAAATACTCATGAATAAGTTGTGCTTTCTTCTTCCCGATCACCTTAGCCAGTTCTTCAATAGACTTTTGTTTGATATTACTAACTGACTTAAACTCATGCAATAATATAGTTTCAGTTGCTTCTCCGATACCCTTAATATCACCTAATATACTGTTAATCTGTGATTTTTCTCTCAATTTACGATGAAATGTAATACCAAATCGATGGGCTTCGTCCCGGATATGCATCAACGTTTTTAAAGCCATCGAATTTTTAGCCAACAGATAAGGATCCTTATCTTCAGGAAAATAAATTTCTTCCATTTGTTTTGCCAATCCTAAAATCGGTACTTTCCCATATAGATCTAATTTTTTCAAACTATTTACAGCCGAATGTAACTGTCCTTTTCCTCCATCGATCACGATCAGATCCGGTAATTCCAGACCTTCATCCAATACTCTTTTATATCTCCGGAAAATAATTTCTTCCATAGAAGCAAAATCGTCCGCCCCGACGACTGTTTTCACGTGGAACTTTCGATATTCTTTTTTAGCCGGTTTACCATCGATAAAAACTACACAGGAAGCCACCGGATTAGTCCCTTGAATATTCGAATTATCGAAACACTCCATACGATGTGGTAATGTAGGCAGTTTTAGTTCTAACTTAATGTTTTTCAATATATTAAAACTCGAATCTTCTTTCTTTAGATTCCTCTGCCGTTCTCTATCCAATCTAAAATAGGATACATTTCTTTCGGACAAATCCAATAATTGTTTCTTGTCACCTCGTTGAGGTATCACATATTGCACTCCTTCCAATTGAACATCCGGATAAAAAGGAACAATAATTTCTTTCGAATTACTATTCACCAATTGGCGGATCTCATAGATAGCGAAAGCAAGCAAAGCTTCCTTATCTTCTTCGATCTTCTTTTCTAATTCAACTGTATGTACTTGTATAACAGCACCATGAACAATTCTCAAAAAATTAACATAAGCATATTTCTCATCTTCCAAATAAGAAAAAACATCTGTATCGTGAATCGTAGTACGGACAATAGTCGATTTAGATTGATAATTTTTAATGGCTTCAAGTGCTTCTTTCATTCGATTGGCCTCCTCAAAATGCAGTGATTCCGCATACGAATTCATCTTCCTGGTCATAACCTGAATGACAGAAGACAAATTACCTTTCAAAATATTCCTCACCTGGCTGATAAATTCATCGTATTCTTCTTCCTGTATTTTACCAATACAAGGCCCGAGACAATTACCGATATGATATTCCAAACAAACTTTAAAACGGTTGTTATAGACAGCCTTCGTATTTAATGCAAGCTTACAAGTCCGTAATTTGAATAAAGATTTAATTAAAGAAATCAGTACATGGGCAAATTTTCCCGAAGTATAAGGACCGAAATATTCCGATCCGTCGTGTACAAAACGGCGGGTAAGAAACACCCGGGGATAAGGTTCTTTCTTAATACAAATCCAGGGATAAGATTTATCGTCTTTCAATAAAATATTATAACGCGGCTTATATTTTTTGATCAGATTATTTTCTAAAAGTAATGCATCTTGCTCACTATTTACAACAATATACCGTAAATCCGTGATTTTATTGACCAAAATCCGGGTTTTATTTGACTGATTACTTTGATTTAAATAAGATAATACCCTATTTTTTAAATTTTTAGCCTTTCCAATATATATAATTACTCCAGAAGAATCGAAATATTGATATACTCCAGGTGAAGAAGGTAATTCACTAATCTTTTTTTTCAAATGGTCATCATATAAAGCCATAACAAATTCAATCTGCTAAAAACTTAAATTTACTATATTCGAACAATCCTCTTTCACCTATTTTCAATTCAGGTATCACAATCAGAGCCATAAAAGAAAGAGTCATAAAAGGTGAATCGAGTATACACCCATTATGATGCAAAATTTGAATTAATTTATTCCAAATCATAGCTACCTTTTCACCATTTTCATCAGTCATAATACCGGCAATAGGTAAAGATAAAATGTCAACTTCTCCCTCAGATGCCACTGAAAGTCCTCCTTTTGCTGAAATAATAGAATTAAGAGCAATCAATAAATCCTGATCATTACATCCTACTGCAATGATATTATGGGAATCATGCGATATACTACTTGCAAAAGCACCTTTTTTCAGACCTATTCCATGTATAAAAGCAATCTGAGGAGGTTTATTCTCATAACGATTCAGATAAATAATCTTGAGTATATCTCTATCCAAATCAGATTCAAAATTATCGAATGAATCATGATTTGAAAAAATTACTTTATCTGTAATTAATTCCCCATCATACACCTTGATAGAAACGATATCGGATGTTATGGGTTTTCTCAAATCGGAAAGCTGGAGTAATTTCCGATTGAATTGATTCAAATTCGAAAAATCAGAAACTTCAGCTTTAATATCCGGCATAGACCAAGAACTAGAATATTTAAGTTCACCCTGTATGTAAACTTCCGATACTGAAAACGATTTTAAGTCTTCAAATATACAAAAATCAGCAGGATCTCCTATCCGAAGTGTACCTACCGGTAAGTGATAATGTTGTATAGGATGAAGAGAAGCTATTCTCAAAACCTGAAATAAATCGAAACCATCAGCAATAGCTCTTCGAACTATCTTATCGATGTGCCCGCAATGAATCAAATCTCCGGGATGAGAATCATCTGTACAAAACATCAAAGAATAAGGATGACTATTTATCAAGGATTTTAAAGCCTCGTAATTTTTAGCTGCACTTCCTTCCCGAATTAGAATTTTCATTCCTAAAGAAATTTTTTCCAAAGCTTCGGATAAAGATACAGATTCATGATCAGTAGAAATGCCTGCACTTACATATTGTTTCAAAACTTCCCCTATTATCCCCGGAGCATGCCCATCGATCGGTATATTATATTTTTCAGCTAATTTCAATTTACGCCATACTTCAGCATCTTTTTGTAATACTCCGGATATATTCATCATTTCCGATAGAGAAACAAACGAATAGTTTTGTAATAATTCCTCGATATGATCAGAATTTATTTCAGCTCCTGAATAATCAAAAGAAGTAGCGGGAACACAAGAAGGCACTGAAAAGAAAATTTTGATGGGTGCTTTCCAACTATTTTCTATCATAAACCGAATACCTTCTATTCCTAAAACATTGGCTATTTCATGAGGATCATTAATAACGGCTACTGTCCCTTTCGAAATAGCCAGTTTTGAAAATTCTTCAGGCACCAGCATCGAACTTTCAATATGTACATGAGCATCTATAAAACCAGGCGCTATGAAATTTTGATAAGAATTGGAATTTTCTAAAATATCGGTAATTATTCCATGGTCTATACAAATTGTTCCGGGAAAAATCCGGTTATTATAGATATCAATAATATTACCTTCAATTTTTTTCATCGGTTCAAAAATTCTTTTATAAAAATATTTTATAAAACACATATTTCACCCTTCGCACCTTTTTTATGTTCCACGTGAAACATTCGCCTCTTTACCGTCCCATCAATATCAAAAGAACATTAATATCAGCTGGCGACACACCACTTATACGAGAAGCCTGACCTATTGTTCTAGGTTGAATCTTTGACAATTTTTGACGAGCTTCAATAGACAAATTCGTGAGTTCTTCGTAATTAAATTTTCCAGCAATGACTAGATTCTCTAAACGGGATAATTTATCGGCTAACATTCGTTCCCGCTCGATATATCCCGAATATTTTATAGAAATTTCAGCAGCTTCAATGATTTCATCACGCAAAACAAATTCCCCGATAAAATTATTCAACGAAGGTAAAACATCGATCAAAGCCAATAATCCCACTTGAGGACGACTAAGAATATCCACCAACTTCATTCCTTGTCGGATAGGTGCTGTATTCAATGAAAGTAGAAAAGAATTGATTTCATCAGGTTTAACACTAAAATTCTTAATAAAATCAATTAACAAATCTCTCTTCTCTATTTTATCCAAATATATCTTATGTCTATTATTAGTAACTAAACCAATCTGAAATCCCTTAGGTGTCAAACGCATATCCGCATCATCTTGTCTCAATAAAATACGATATTCTGCCCGGGAAGTAAACATACGATAAGGTTCATCCACTCCTTTCGTCACTAAATCGTCTATGAGTACCCCAATATATGCTTCATCCCGATTCAATACAAATTCAACTGAAGAATGTAAAGATAAATGGGCATTGATCCCGGCCATCAATCCTTGTGCTGCTGCTTCCTCATAACCTGTCGTTCCATTGATCTGACCGGCAAAATAAAGTCCTTGAATCAATTTAGTCTCTAAAGTATGATAAAGCTGTGTAGGAGGAAAATAATCATATTCTATCGCATAACCCGGCCGGAAAATTCTTACATTCTCGAAACCTTCAATCAAACGCAAACCGGTCAATTGTACATCCCAGGGCAATGAAGAAGAAAAACCGTTTAAATAAAACTCTGTAGTAGTTTCTCCCTCCGGTTCCAAAAATAAATGATGACTGGTCCTATCGGCAAAAGTATTCAATTTAGTCTCTATGCTGGGACAATAACGAGGACCAACGCTCTGTATAGTGCCGTTGAATAAAGGACTATCGGTAAACCCCTGCCTCAAAGCATGATGTACAGCTTCGTTAGTATAAGCCATATAACAAGGCCTTTGGATCAGAGTATTCCTATAATCATAATGCAAATAAGAAAAACAATGAAAATCATTATCCCCGCCTTGTTCGGTCAATTTAGAAAAATCGATACTTTTTCCGTCTATACGGACAGGAGTACCGGTCTTCATCCGCCCCGTTTCGAATCCCAAGCTACACAATTGAGCTGTTAAACCGTGAGAAGCCGGCTCGGAAATACGGCCTCCTTCGAAACTTACCCGACCTATATGCATTAGGCCGTTTAAAAAAGTTCCGTTGGTTAAAATCACCCGTTTCGCATTAAAAACGACCCCCAAGGCTGTCTTAACCCCGTAAACCTGCCCATCTTTCACTACCAACTCTACTACATCATCCTGCCACATATCCAAACCATCCGTATGCTCGAGCTGATACCTCCAATTAGCAGAAAATTTCATCCGGTCGCATTGTGAACGAGGACTCCACATAGCAGGACCTTTCGAACGATTCAGCATTCTGAATTGAATCGAGCTCTGATCAGTCACTATACCGGTCAAACCTCCCAAAGCATCTATTTCTCTCACTATCTGACCTTTAGCAATACCTCCTATCGCTGGATTACAAGACATCTGAGCTATCTTATTCATATCCAGGGTGATCAATAAGGTATGAGATCCTAAATGAGCTGCTGCACAGGCAGCTTCACAACCCGCATGTCCGGCGCCGACAACAATTACATCATAATCCGGTAAAAGATTTGCCATTTTAAAGCGTTTTAAGAAGATCTAAGCAAATATTTTCATTTTTACGCATTTCCTTACTATCGACATCCGTTTTATCTTTAAATCCGATTAAATGAAGAACTGAATGACAAATCACCCTACAGAACTCATTTTCAAAAAAAGTAGAAAACATTTCGGAATTCGATTTCACTGTATCCAAACTAATGAATACATCGCCCGAAAGTACATCTCCTTCGCAATAGTCGAAAGTAATAACATCAGTATAATAATCGTGTTTCAAATATTGACGATTTACAGCAAGTATATAATCATCGTCACAAAAAATAAAATTGATAGCACCTACCGATTTATTATAATGTCCGGCAATCACCTCGATCCATTTACATATCAGCTTATCAGAAAAAAAAGAAGGATAGTCTGCTTTTCCTTCTCTATAAAACAAAATTTCTTTCATTGAAATAGCTTAAAAACGTTATTATAACCCAGGAAATCTTTCCCACAAAATAAAAACGCTGACACACACATTCACTACAAATTAAAAACCAAAGTCACCGTAGAACCTCCGTTTTCAAATATTAACTCATCGGACAAAGTTTTCATCAGATATAGCCCACGACCGGTTATTTTATTGATATTATCCGGTAAAGTCGGATCCGGTATAACTTCATAATCGAACCCCTCTCCTTCATCACTGACTGTCACCTTAAATTGTTTATCTGTTTTCTCAGCTACTAAACTCACCATTTTATCCGGTTGGCGTTTATTTCCGGATAAAATAGCATTATTAACCGCTTCGATAACCGATAAGCTGATCTTACCATACAATACAGACGGTAAAGCAAAATAATCAGTAAAAGTTTCTACAAAATTCTCAACTTTGACAATATTACTGATTTCTGACGAAATTGAAATTGATAATTTATTCATTCCCAAGCTTTATATAGTAATGGTTGTACATTGATTTAAAATAAGTATTTAACTTCAAATCAGACTTTTGAATATCCGTTTTAATGAAAGCCGATTTCTTTTGAAATTCAAACATCTGCTCAGGCCGATGAAACCGAGTCTGAGTGGCCGATTCAGATTTACGTTTATCTTCAAAATCCTCTTTCTCTTTTGATGCTTTTTCTGACATTAATAATTTATTATAAATTAAGTTATTCCGATTAATTAATTGACCGGAAACCGAATAATTAGCCATATCTCTAATATTTTGATCGATCAATTGGTTGATCTCATTCAATAATTGTTTTTCTCTGCTTGACATCGAACCAGCTTCTGAAATAAATTCATTCAAACTCTTTCTGAAGAGTTCGTTCTCTCTGATCATATTACTGATTCTTTGATGTAAAGGTTTACCTTTTTCACCATTTTTCATTTGAGAAACTAAATCTTCCAATTGCTTCTTCAGATTACGTTGAAATTGCTTCATTTTAGGATATCCACTATCACCTGATGAATTTCTTTGTCTTTTTTTATCGGAATTTTTTTCTCCTCGTCGTTTACCGGATCGATTTACTTCTTCCTTAGCTTTTTGTAATGCATCGGTCAAAGATAAAGCAATATCATTCAAATAATTAATAATATAATGCTGCTCCCTTAATAAATCGCTGCGTCTATTGTCCTGAATGTAACCCGGTAATAATCCGAATTTTACTTCAAGATCATAAAACTTTCGGTCCAAAAGAGAAGCTAGCATCAAATTCGACTTAGCCAAGACAGATAAACTATCTTTTATTATCTTATATTCCTGTCTTTTTAAATCCTGAATACGGCCTAACTCATTATATTTCAAACTTTGAGCTTGTACATCAGAAAATTGCTGTAACAATTCTTCCTGTGATAGCGAAATTATTAAAATATTTTGAATTATCAATTCAATATCATTCTGAGGCAAGGATTTATTAACAAAATTTCGTTCTTGTTGTTGTTTCATTCTTTTTGAAAGTTCGAAAAGATCATCTTCAATCTCTTCTGACAACTTTTTATCTTTCTTATTCCCGGATATATTTTGCCTTTGTTGCTGCATTTTCCAAGACAATCGATCGAAATCGGTCTTAAAATCTTTCAAATCGAAAGGTTCTGACAAGGTTGAATTCTCTGTAATCAACTCTTCATAATTATTTTCTATCGCTCTCAAATCATTCAATATGCTTTTGTTCCGGGAATAAGCAGAATCCCGATCGAACGATTTGTTTTCCAGTAAACGCTCTAAACGGGCCTGATCCGATTTCAATCGATCGATTTGTTTAGAAATCAAATCATGCCTCTCTTCGATTTGAAACCGTTTCAACAATTCAATATTCCGATCCAATTCTTCACTGACCTGATCGAAAGTAAATTCCATTCTTTCGTCCAAATTTTTAAATTTATCTTTCGAAAATTCTTCGGAAAGCTTTGAAAATTCATCCAACAACTGTTTTATTTCACTATCCATCAAACGGTCCAGTAAATCCTGAATCTTCTTTTGCTTATCGATCAATAAACTGTCCTGAACAGTAAAACTTCGATTCAAATCCGATTTCTTCTGATTATTTTCTTTTACAGCTTCCAATAATCGATCCAACTGCTCTTTTTTCCGGACAACCTCCTTCGACAACTGTTGCTTTTCCCAATCATCAGTCGTATTATCCAATAATTTTTCCCGTAAATCCTGGATACCGGTAACAATTTCACCTGCTATTTTCTCAGCTTTCTTCAGATCATTGTTGACCGATTGACTAACTTCCCGGTTATAATCAAAAATAGTATTCAAATCAGGAATCCGGTAAATCAGCCGGGAAGAACGGGTACTCTTCGGACCGGAGAGATTATCGTTATCAAAAACCTCAAAATAATAATTTATTTCCGTTTTATCGGTACCGGCAAATTCAGCAAAATCAAAACTAAAATAAAATTCCTGTGTATTCAAATTCTTCATAAAAGATACCGGTACAACGACAGTCCTGTCTGTTCCCAGGGAATAATTGAAGCATAGATCTGAAAATCCATAATCATCGGTAATCACCCCATAAAAATAATGAAGAGAATTTTTCAAAGAATCCTGAATCTCCGTAATTTGAATTCCAGGGTATAAATCAGAAATGCATATAATATTGAAATTCAACAATTGACGATGAGAAAAATAAGCATTACTACCGGACAATATATATTCTCCCGAAGCTTTTATCTGTCTGGAAAAATCGGTCTTAGATACCGACTTCAAAGGAATAGAAATACTTTGTTCTTTATCTTCAAAAAATAAAGAATCCAAATTAGAATAGGTCAATTCAAATTGTAAAACCGAACCGTACAACACTTGCAAATCGACTGTATTGGTTAAAATTTCGGGCTCCTTTCCTGTATAAGCAGGAGGAATAGCTACCACTCGATAACCGTCGATAGAAGGAGTCGGCAACACCCTCAAAAGATAAGAATCGCTAGTTTGATCCTGCGTTTTAAAATAAAATTTCAAATCATTATTAACCAGTTCGAAATCATACGTAAAAATTGAATCAACGGAAGTCATTAAAAATTCTCCTCCGCCATAACAAATAAAAACAGGTTTTACAGTTGCATCGGGAATGGAAAGACTCAATTGCACCTGAAAGGTCTTACCATATTCTACTTCCAAACTTCGATTTAAAATGTGAAAACCTACCTCATTCGAAGGGCCCGAAACCTGTCTGTAATCTTTTAAATCCGAATAATAATCATACCATTCAAAACCGGTAAAGAAAAAAAGAACAAAAAGAAAAACAACAATAACCGATAATTTAAGATACAATATTCTGGGAAAAGACAAAAAAGAACGGGATGCGGTCAGCTGTCGATATTTTTGATTAAAAGCCGCTTGTTTTAACACTGTTTGTCCGATAACCAATTTATCCCGAAAAGCCAGATTATACACAGATATAAAAATATCGTCGACCTGACGGGGTATAACAGACGAGATTTGTTTTATAAGAATATCCCTGGATAATCGAAAAGACAAGAAAAACCGAATGAACGGTAAAAGGATAAAAAAGAAAAACTCTACTCCTAAGAGTAAAAATAAAATCAGATAAAGAACATATTTAAAATCGGGTAAAAGTCTGAAAAAAGAAAGAAGTCCGGCATAGAAGAATAAAAAAAGTAAAAAAGTAAAAAGCACAACCGCTACACCCTTCAACAGATCAAATCCTAATAACTCTAATCTGAAACAGGACAATTTCCTTCTAAAATGATTCTTCAGATTCTCATACACAGATTCCATCACAATTATTTAGCTAACCAAAGCTCCGGATTCAATTTCTCTGTATCCTTAAAAACTTCAAAATTCAAAACACTCCCTTTTTCTTCGTCATGAGCAACTTTTCCGATCACCTGCTTCGTTTTAACAACATCTCCTTGATTTACTTTTACCTCCTGCAAATTAATATAGACAGTAAAATAACTTCCATGACGTATAATAACTACATAACTGTCGATATCATTCATATACATAGCCACACTAACCACTCCTTGAAAAACGGAACGCACTTCAGCATTTTTTGAAGTTGTAATTCCAATCCCCCGACTGGCTACTTCAACCAATTTATGTATCGAATGATTAAATACACCGAATTTCTCAGAAATGAATCCTTCAGTCACCGGCCAGGGTAACTTTCCCTTATTTTTAGCAAAATCGTTCGATACCAATTGTTCTTCAGGAGTCAGTTTATAAGTCGAAGTAGTGCTACCGGATTTCTTGATTTGACTGGCTATCAATTTATCCAACTGTTTAGCCAACCTCTGACGTTTTTGCATTTCGGCTTGCAATTTTTTCCGAAAATCTTTCTCTTTTTTCTGAATCTGAGCAATATATTGATTTTCTTTCAATTGTTCGGATTCTAATTCTTTACTCTGTACACCGATTTCATTCAAAGCAGTATTCTTTTGTGCAAACAAATCCTTCAATTCTTTGTTTTTAACATCCAAAGAATCGTTTACCGCCTGAATCATATGTAATTGACGTTTAGAATATTCCTGAATCTGTTGAAAGTATTTAAACCGATTATAAGCCTGATTAAAATCTGCTGAAGAAAAAATAAACATCAATTTATCTGTTTTATTCCGTTTTTTCCAGCTACCATACACCAATTTCGCATAAAGATCGAGCATCGACTTCTTGTTCTCTTCCAGTTCTTTAATACGCTGCTCATTGGCAGAAATATTATTCTGAATAAGTCCTACTTCCTGATTTAAAGAACTTAATAGTTTTTTACTCTGTTGAATCTTCTGCCTTAAAATATTCAATTTCTGAGTAGAAACAGACTTGTTCTTTTCGGCTTCCTTCAACAATGAATTTAAATAAGCGATCTCCTTTTCAGTCTTAGCTTTTTGTTTTTTAATATCACTGATCGATTGAGCTGAGACATTTATCTCAAGCGAAAAAAACAAAACTAACAATATACCTAAAAACTTGTAGATCATGAATTATTCTATTCTTTTAAATTTAGGAGAAATTTTAAAATTCGGTTCCAAAGGTACGTCGAAATCTATTTTCAAAAATTTTAATTCCAGACTGGTTTTATTATTTCCAACCGCTAATTGGAAGACAATCTTTTCCGGAAAATTCTTTTCCGAAAACTGTTTAAATGCTCCATAATTCACACTCACAGACATATCTTCATCCAGATCTTCTACAGATACTTTTACAGGCCGGAAATACTCAGGATCTATTAAAATCCGCTGCAAAACCAGCATAAAATCTTTATTCTTTCGTTTTTTCTTATAGAATTTTTTGATCTTACGGCTAATTGCCCTTTCTTCTACAGTAGAAAGTTCATATCCCAATTCTGTCTTATCCAATTTATATTTCTTTTCCTTACCTAAACCTGCACAATCCTGAAAATCAAAAAAAGCATTCGTGATGATCTTCTCGACACAATCGAAACTTACCCGGACATCGAACTTATCATAAAAATAATCATAATCGGCTACAAAGAAGTTCTTATGATAAGTGTCTACAAATTTGATACTGTCTTTAGTCAATAAAATACGCGCTACTTCGATTCCTAATGGTGCTGTAACATTAGCCTGAATAAAACTATCCCGCTTAATTTTCAGAGAAGCCTTTAAACTATTGGATCCTTTCCCGTCTTTATAGGAAATATCCATCTTTTTAGCAAACAAAGTAGAATATTCCAATTCATTATTTTCGATATTTTTCAATAGCCGGCCTTCCGTTATAGAAGGAATATTCTTTTTTACCGCTATCTGTTTAGCAGAACGGCAAGACACTATTGAAACAACTACGATTATCAACAAAAATATATGTCCACCCAGTCTCATTTCATTCAATTCATCGTCTTTTAATCGGATAATTTACCGGATTGTATCTTATCATTCAATTCTTCCGAAACCCCACCTCCCATTTCAGCTGCTTTTTTCCACATCTTCAAAGCTTCCTGGTGTTCTCCACTCCGATACAGGATATCACCATAATGTTCATAAAGCACACCGGAAGGATCCTTATCCTTTTCTATAGCTAATTTAATATAATACCTGGCTTGAGAATATTCTCCCCGTTTATACAACACCCAGGCATAAGTATCCAGGTAAGTTGCATTATCGGACTCCATAGCGACAGCCTGTGAACTCATTTTTTCCGCTAAAGCCAGTCTTTCATTCCGCAAAGAGAGATAATAAGCATAATTATTCAATACCAATATATCGTTCGGATTAATTTTCAATACTTCGTCGAACATCTTGAATGCCCTCTCCACGCTATCCAAATTGTAATAACAATCAGCTAAATAAGAATAAAACTGGGATCTTAATTCGGGCTTATCGTCTGTCAACTCAACGCCTTTTTCGAACAAAGGCAAAGCTTCGGCGAATTGTTTTTGCATCATCAAAGCGATTCCCGATAAAGCATAGGGTAAAGGTTGTTCCGGAAAATACTTTATAGCTTCTATTCCATGCCGATACATACAAGTGGTATCTCCCATCTCGTTACACATCAGCAGCAATTCTTCCCAAATCAAATAATTATTTTTGTCCTTCGAAAGAATATACTCCAATTCATTCCGTGCTTCAGCCAATTTATGATCTTTTTTCAGAAAATCCGAATGTAAAGCCCTTACCGACAAATCGTCGCTATATTTTTGCATCAATAGATTCATATAATTATCCAACTGACTATCGCTTGTCAATGTCGTATCAGGATTCAGAATCAACTTCAGAATATATTGTATTTTATATCCATTCTCGATTTTATCACTGACCAAAGCTTCTTTCGTATGTCTATCGGCTTCTTTCAATTCTTTCTTACTCCGATAATAATCAGCCAAATAGAAATGAACAAAACCGTTATCAGGCTCGGCCTTCAATATACGATCCAGAATTTGTAATCCTTTTTTATCCTGATTATAATTGAAATAAAGTTCGGCTAATAAACTAAGGTATTCGCTCTTATCCGGGAACTTCCGAATCAACTTTAACAATTCGTTGGATGCTTTCTTAACATCATCGAGTTTAGTATACAACTTAATTTTTTCGATAGATACAGGTTCGGTTATGCCGTTCTGTTGTTCATAACGGTCGAATACCTCGATCGCTTTCTGCCATTTCTCGACAGAGATATATAACTCCGCTTCGATCAAATAAAATTCTTCTTTATTCGGATATTTAGCAATGATATCGGCATATACATTACAAGCCTCTTCGATCATTGCTTTCTTTTGCAAAATATTGGCTAACAATATTTTATACCACATATTATCCGGATTTCCGGCCACAGCTTCACGAGCTAACTGCAAAGCACCGTTATAATCTTCACCTGCAGTCAAAATACCGGCTATTTCATATTTTGCAACTGAACTGGAAGGAAGAATTTTAAGGCAATTATCGAACCATCCGATAGCAGCCTGATAATCCCCGGTAATTTTACTCCTGACCCCTTCCATAAAAGAATAGTCAAATTCTAATCTGGTTTTCTCATCTAGCTCCTGTATGTTCTCCGTTTTCTTTTTTTTATCGGCAAAAGCAGGTAAAATAAAAAGAAAAAAAAGTATGAAAGCAATCCATCTTACCATATTTTTCTATTCTTTAATTTTATAATTATTTTTTTCCTGTATGACCGAATCCTCCGTCTCCCCGTTCGCTGTCCGATAGTTCATTTACTTCTATCCATTCGGCTTGTTCTACCTTGTTAATGACCATCTGACAAATTCTTTCTCCGTCTTCGATCGTTATCATATTATTAGAGAGATTCACCACGATAACTCCTAGTTCACCACGATAATCGGCATCTAAAGTTCCCGGACTGTTCAATAGTCCTAAACCTTCATTTAAAGCCAACCCGCTACGGGGACGGATTTGTGCTTCATATCCCTCGGGTAATTCGATAAATAAACCTGTTGGGATCAATTTTCTTTCCAAAGGTTTCAACGTGACGATTTCTTCCAGATTAGCCCTAATATCCATACCAGCCGAAGCTTTTGTTTTATATTCAGGTAGCGGATGTTTTGAACGATTTACAATTTTGATTTCCATTTATCTTAGATTATTCCTATTTTAATACAATCTTCAAACTTACTACTTTTTATTTTTCAAAGGAAATAGCTTTCCATAAAAATTTGAATAAAGTGTTTTGCAAAGTTACACAAAGACGTTTTTCAACAATCATATATTCATTATTATATTTTTATTCTTTTATAAAAAAAATGATGATTATAATAGACTGTTAGTTGTCTTCAAAAATGTTGATCGATTTATTTGATTTTATCGTTCTTAAAAATTGGAACTGTGTTTCTAACATGATATTGTAATATAATATGTTTTTATTCAATAATTTATATGAGTTATTAACAATTGTCAGTAACCTATTTCACAGAAAAAAAATAGATTTTGAACTGTGGAAAACTGTTAGTAATTTGTATAAATGTTTTGAGATAAAAATGAATTCTTTTCTTGGTTATTCGGGTGAAATATCGAATAAGAGTTGAAAACGAGATATCCAAATAAAGATATGAGTTTCTTTAAGTAGTTTTCAACAGCCGATTAATAACTTTTCAACAATATTTTTCTAAGCAACAATCTCCGGGAATTGATTCGATCAGAAAATATAATTACGCTGATCAATTATAGCTTTTGCAGAATAGAAGTGGTAGAAAAACCGGGAGTAAGATCTATTGTTATAATTTCCCCTCCTTTTGCTTTTACGATGTCGTAACCTACAATTTCTTCGGGTTTATAATCACTTCCTTTTACTAAAATATCGGGTTGAATAAACCGGATCAGTTCCAGAGGAGTATCTTCGTCGAAGAAAATAATTTTGTCTGTAAAAAGAAGTGAAGCAAGTAAGAGAGCCCGGGCTTCCTGGTTATTGACAGGACGTTTATCACCTTTTAATCTTTTGACCGACGCATCGGTATTCAATCCTATAACTAATTTTTGGCCAAGACCGGCAGCTTGGGCGAGATATTCGATATGTCCCCGGTGCAGAATATCGAAACAACCATTCGTGAAAACAATTTTTTCTTCTTTAAATCTCCATTGACTCAAAGTATGGATCAGAGTTTCTTTTTCTCTGACAATTTTATTTTCTATGAATGATAAGTAATTCATTTACAATTATTTTAATCTGGGATTTATTCCCAGATCATATCAATCGATTGGTATTGGTGTCCGGAAATACCAAGGTTGGCGTATGTTTTTTAGCTTCTTCGAAGTCCATCGATGCATAGGAAATAATGATGACCACATCTCCTACTGCACATTTCCGGGCCGCCGGGCCGTTCAGACATACGACACCTGAGTTTCTTTCGCCTTTAATGACATAAGTTTCTAATCTTTCTCCGTTGTTTACATTGACGATCTGAACTTTTTCATTCTCGATAATATTAGCGGCTTCCATTAAAGCTACATCGATCGTTATGCTACCTACATATTGAAGGTTAGCTTCAGTGACGGTTGCTTTGTGGATTTTAGATTTGACTACTTCTATAAACATGATGATAATTTTAAAATGGATTTAAAATTAGAATACAATGTTATCTATCAGTCGGATTTTTCCGGCATATACAGCTACACAAGCTACTTTAGTTCCTTCTTCTGACCAGTTTTCCACAACTTTTAGAGTGGTATCGTCGACAATTTCGACATACTCTGTTTCCAGGTATGGATTATTGTTGATTTCGTCAGCAATCCATTTTTTCAATTCACTGACATTCATTTGTGAAGCTAAGTTACGAGCTTTTTTTAAAGTAGCGTATATGTGAGGAGCATTTTTTTTGTATTCTTCATCGAGCAATGTGTTACGTGAACTTTTGGCTAGTCCATTTTCTTCCCGGATAATCGGACACGGAATGATTTCGATGTTGTATTTTAATTGTTTCACCATATTTTTGATAATAGCGATTTGCTGGAAATCTTTCATTCCGAAGAATGCTTTATCGGGTTGAACAATATCGAATAAACGACTCACTACCTGACCTACTCCATTGAAGTGACCCGGTCTTTTCGCTCCTTCCATCACTGTTTCTATATATCCGAAATCGAATTTTCGGGTATCCGGTTCCGGATAAATTTCTTCAACAGAAGGTGCGAATGCGATATCACAATCTACTGTTTTCAGTAATTCGATATCTTTGTCCAGTGTTCGGGGATATCTTTTCAGATCTTCCTGATCATTGAATTGTGTTGGGTTGACAAATATACTGACTACAGTGATATCACTATTGTGTTTACTTTCTTTTACGAGGGATAAATGTCCTTCATGTAAAGCTCCCATTGTGGGAACAAATCCGATTTTTTTCCCTTCTTTACGGAGATTTTCCAGAAGGCTAATTAGTTCATTTTTAGTGTTTAAAACTTGCATGATACTTCGTTAAAAATACGGGATGCAAGTTTACGAACTATTTTTATAATTAGGAAATGAACTAGCTTAAATTATTTTATTAAGGTTTAAGGAAAAAAAGAAATCTGTTATTTCCGGACTTATCTAATGTATTGAGAGTTAAAACGGATAAAACATTCGATTGTACAGCATACTATAGAGTTTATAAAGTTTATAAAAGTATAGAGATGTCCTTCGGACAGGGTTTATGGAACTTTTTATTCAGAAAATATTTATTTATATAAGGTATGGATAGCCGGATGGACGGAAGTCAATGCTTCGATTAATTCGCTTCGGCTGACTCCTTCGCGCATAACGATAAAAATAGTATCGTCTCCTGCAATAGTTCCCAGAATTTCAAAGTAATTTTCACTGTCTATGAGGACGGTTACTGCATTGGCATATCCGGGCAAAGTTTTGATAACAGCCATATTGCCCGAAAAATCGATACTTAGTATGGTGTCGGTGATAATAGCCGAAACTTTTTCTTCCCGTTGTTCATTTTGAATACTTTCAGGAATTACATAAATATACCCTTTTTCTTTATGCGGGATTTTGGCAACTTTCATAAATTTCAAGTCCCGGGATAAAGTGCTTTGGGTAGCTTCGACGTTCATTTCTTTCAAACGGAACAATAATTCTTCTTGTGAAGAAATGAGTTCCGATTCGATCAGTTTGCGTATAGTTAAAAGTCTTTTGGTTTTATTTCTCATAAATGATATCGTTAAATAATGGTCATAAGGCAAAGATAGAGATTAAATTCAGAATTTGAAATGATATCGATTTTGAATATATGGATATAAATGCATGAAAAATGCATAAATATTCTTGTGGTGATATGAAAGTTTTTTTACCTTTGCGCCAATTTGGACGTTTGATAAATTAGTTCATTTAAATAGATATGCAAAATTTAAAGAAAGCGCGTTTAGTTCTGCAGGACGGAACTGTTTATGAAGGAACTTCATTCGGATATGAGAAGTCGGTTTCCGGTGAAGTGGTGTTCTACACGGCGATGACCGGTTATCCGGAAAGTTTGACGGATCCCTCCTACAAAGGTCAGATTTTGGTTCCTACCTATCCTATGATCGGCAATTACGGAGTTCCGGTGGATGATGAGGAAAACGGGGTTTCAAAATTTTTCGAATCGGATAAGATTCATTGTACAGCGATTATCATTTCCGATTATTCATTTGCATATAGTCATTGGAATTCGCAAAAAAGTCTCGGACAGTGGTTGAAAGAACAACAGGTACCGGGACTTTTTGGTATAGATACGCGGGCATTGACAAAGAAATTGCGTGAACATGGAGCCATGTTGGGAAGAATAGAATTCGATAATATTTCGATTCCCTTTTATGATCCCAATGAACATAATATTGTGGCCGAAGTTTCTACGAAGGAAGTAGTGGAATACGGACATGGAAAATATAAAGTGATCTTAGTGGATTGTGGGGTGAAGTATAACATTATTCGTTGTCTTTTGAAACGGGATGTGACCATTAAACGGGTTCCCTGGGATTATGATTTTACTCAGGAAGAGTGTGACGGATATTTTTTGTCCAACGGTCCCGGTGACCCTGCTAAATGTGATATAACCATCAAGCATATTAAAAAAATTTTGACCGGTGATAGACCGATTATGGGGATTTGTTTAGGCAATCAGTTGATGGCAAGAGCTGCCGGTGCTGTGACTTATAAATTAAAATACGGTCACCGCAGTCATAATCAACCGGTGATGCAGCCCGGAAGCAACCGTTGTTATATTACTTCACAAAATCATGGATTTGCTATCGATGATAAAACATTACCGATAGATTGGGAACCTCTTTTTGTGAATGTCAATGACGGTACTAACGAGGGGATACGCCACAAAACCAAACCTTTTTTCTCGGCACAGTTCCACCCCGAAGCTTCCAGCGGGCCTGTAGATACAGAATATCTGTTCGATAAGTTTATCGAGAACATGGAAAAAGGTAATAAGTAAAACATTTCAGGTAAAACCAGCTAAGATTAAAATCGACATGAAGGAAATAAATAAAATATTATTATTGGGTTCGGGAGCATTGAAAATCGGTCAAGCCGGTGAATTCGACTATTCTGGATCCCAGGCTTTGAAAGCCATCCGTGAAGAGGGAAAATACAGTGTGCTGATTAATCCGAATATTGCTACTGTGCAGACTTCGGAAGGGGTGGCCGATAAAATTTATTATTTACCGGTTACTCCTGAATATGTAGAAGAAGTCATCAAAAAAGAACGGCCTGATGGTATTCTGCTTTCTTTCGGGGGGCAGACTGCATTGAATTGTGGTGTCGAATTGTATCAGAAAGGCATCCTTGAAAAATATGATGTGCAGGTATTGGGTACTCCTGTGCAGGCGATTATCGATACGGAGGACCGGGAGATTTTTGCCAATAAATTACGCGAAATAGATGTAAAAACTCCTCGTAGTATTGCTGCCAATAGCATGGAAGAAGCCATCGCTGCTTCGAAAGAACTCGGTTTCCCGATTATTGTACGTGCTGCCTACACTTTAGGAGGTTTGGGTTCAGGCTTTTGTTCCGATGAAGAAGAACTTCGTAAATTGGCTGCCAGTGCTTTCTCTTATTCGCCTCAGGTGTTGATCGAAGAATCTTTGAAAGGTTGGAAAGAAGTAGAATATGAAGTTGTCCGTGATCAGTACGATAACTGTATCACCGTATGCAATATGGAAAATTTCGATCCACTGGGAATTCATACCGGTGAAAGTATCGTAGTGGCTCCTTCTCAGACTTTGAGTAACAGTGAATATCATAAACTTCGGGCTATCGCTATCAAGATTATTCGTCACATCGGAATTGTCGGAGAATGTAATGTTCAGTATACCCTGGATCCGAACTCTGAAGATTACCGGGTGATCGAGGTGAATGCCCGTTTGTCCCGTTCCAGTGCTTTGGCTTCGAAAGCGACGGGTTATCCCCTGGCTTTCGTAGCTGCCAAATTAGGATTGGGATACGGTTTACATGAGATTAAAAATTCTGTTACAAAAGTGACTACCGCTTGTTTCGAACCGGCTTTGGATTATGTCGTTTGTAAAATTCCGCGCTGGGATTTGAATAAGTTCGAAGGAGTGTCCAAGCTGATCGGATCCTCTATGAAGAGCGTCGGAGAAATTATGGCTATCGGACGTACTTTTGAAGAAGCGATACAAAAAGGACTCCGGATGGTGGGACAAGGTATGCACGGATTTGCCGGAAATAAGATTGAAATCCCGGATATCGATGAAGAATTGGTGAATCCCACGGATAAACGGGTTTTTGCTATCGCCGAAGCTTTCGACAGAGGATACGATGTGGATAAAATACATGAGATGACACGTATCGATAAATGGTTTTTGGAGAGGTTACAAAATATCCATTATCTGAAAAATGAGCTGAATAAATATTCGACCATTACAGGAGTGAGTTCTGTTCTGCTTCGGAAAGCAAAACAAATGGGATTTTCAGATTTTCAGATCGGACGTCTGACAATCAAAGACGATCGGCTGACTGCTCATCAAAAAATGCTGGAAGTGCGTGAATATCGGAAAGGATTGGGAATTTTACCTTGTGTTAAACAGATAGATACGTTGGCCGGAGAATATCCGGCAATGACCAATTACCTGTATGTGACCTATAATGGGACGGAAAACGATATTCAGTATGAACATGACGGCCGGTCGGTCATTGTACTGGGTTCCGGTGCCTATCGGATCGGTAGTAGCGTAGAATTCGACTGGTGTGGGGTCAGTGCTTTGAATACGATCAATAAGATGGGATACCGTTCTGTGATGATTAATTATAATCCGGAGACGGTGAGTACGGATTACGATACCTGCGATCGTCTTTATTTCGACGAATTGTCTTTCGAGCGTGTGATGGATATTGTAGAGCTGGAAGAACCGAGGGGAGTGATTGTTTCTACCGGTGGACAAATTCCGAATAACCTGGCGATGCGTCTGAACGGTCAGCATGTCAATATTTTAGGTACATCGGCAGAATCCATCGACCGGGCCGAAGACCGTCAGAAATTTTCTACGATGTGTGATCACTTGGGTATCGATCAACCCCGCTGGAAAGAATTGACCAGTCTGGAGGATATTTATACGTTTGTCGATGAGGTCGGATTTCCTTTGTTGATTCGTCCTTCATATGTCCTTTCGGGAGCTGCAATGAATGTTGTATCCAATAGGGAAGAATTGGTTCATTTTCTCGAACTAGCTGCTGAAGTATCTAAAGATCATCCGGTTGTGGTGACCGAATTTATCGAACAGGCTAAAGAAGTAGAGATAGACGCCGTAGCTCAGCATGGAGAAATAAAAGCCTATGCCATTAGTGAACACGTAGAGTTTGCCGGCGTACATTCCGGAGATGCTACGATTGTCTTTCCGGCACAAAAACTATACGTGGAAACCATGCGGCGGATTAAAAGGATTGCCCGTGCTATTGCGAAAGAACTGAATATTTCCGGGCCTTTCAATATGCAATTTCTGGCCAAAGACAACGATATCAAAGTGATCGAATGTAACCTGCGTGCTTCGCGGAGTTTTCCGTTCGTATCGAAAGTTTTGAAATATAACTTTATCGAAATGGCAACCCGGATTATGTTGGGTGAACATGTAGCCGAATTGAATAAATCGGTTTTCGATTTGGATTATGTCGGAGTCAAAGCTTCTCAATTTTCGTTTGCCCGTTTGTTAAAGGCCGATCCGGTGTTAGGAGTGGATATGTCGTCTACCGGAGAGGTGGGATGTATCGGTGAAAACTATTACGAAGCTATCTTAAAGAGTATGATTTCTGTAGGTAACCGGATTCCTGAAAAGAATATTCTGATTTCTTCGGGCCCCAGCCGTTCAAAAGTGGAATTACTCAATTCTACAAAAATGCTCATTGCCAAAGGATATCATATTTTTGCAACAGCAGGCACGGCTAAGTTCTTTGAGGAAAACGGTATTCGTGTCACCATCCTTCATTGGCCCGACGAAGAGAAAGAACCGAATATTATGGACTACCTGCGGAATAAAAAAATAGATATGGTGATTAACATTCCGAAGAATCATACAAAACGGGAATTGGATAACGGTTATAAAATTCGTCGGGCTGCCGTGGATTATAATATCCCTCTGATTACCAATGCTCGTCTGGCCAGTGCTTTCATTTATGCCATCTGTAAAGTCGACCGGCAAGATATAGCGATCAAAAGCTGGGACGAATACAAATAATGTTGTAAAGGGTATCGGGACTTCTATCCCGATCGTGGCGAAGAATTTTCGGATGGCAGAGGGCCAAAGGAGATCCTTCGCTTTGTATTGGTTTATTTCAACCATCTTTTCATGGTTTGTCCTTGACACGGCATAACGTTGTTTCCGCATCGCTATATGCGAATTTAAAGCTTTTTTTTAGAATACCAGGCTGTAGATATAAACCAGCATGGAAAAAATCGATACGATTATGTCACGATTCTAAATAATTTGATATTTTTAGGCGGTTTAAATTTGATTATGCCTGGTAAAAAGATAGAAATTTCGGATGATTGCTTGATGAAACAACTGAAACTTAAGTCGTATAGGGCTTTTGAAGTGGTTTTTAATCGTTATTATGCGGGATTATATCGTTTTGCTTTGGCTTATCTGATGAATCGTGAATTAGCGGAAGATGTGGTTCAGGAAGTGTTTTGTTCGCTCTGGACTTCTTCGCTTTCAATTCCCGAAAGTACCCATCTGAAAAGTTATCTTTATGCTTCTGTAAAACATGCTTGTCTGGATTATTTTAAACATTTACAGGTGATAGACATCAATCAGGATAAATTGACAGAAGCTTTGATTTTTTCCGGGACAATAGAATATGAAGATAATGAGGATTTATTGGAAAAGGTGAAAGCATGTCTGGATAAATTACCTGAGCAACAAAGACGGGTATTGGAATTAAAAGTATTCCGCGATATGAGTTATCGTGAGATAGCAGAAACATTGAATATTTCAGAATTGACAGTCCACACCCACATAAAGAGAGCATATAAATTTATACGGAGTTCTTTGCCTTTGCTCTATTGTTTCCTGAAATATTGGGAGCAATTATAGAATTTTTATTTTTTTTCTAAAAAAATTTCGTTTTTGTACCCTGATTTAAAAAATACTCGTCTTTATATAAAGAGAGTGTGAAAAATTATGAAAATTGATTGGAAAATTATAAGGAATTGGGCTTTGGGAGAAGCTTCAGAAAAAGAAAAACAAGAAGTGGAGAGATGGGGGGAGATGGGAGAAGAAAACCGGAATTTTCTCGAAGATACTTATAACTATTATTGTGAAGAAAGTATGGTAGAGAATCCTTCTCCGGAAAATATGAAACGTGTTTGGAGAAAATTGGATCCTTACAGGCAGATGAGAAGACGTCGGATGAGGCAGATGAGTTTGGTTGCCGCCAGTGTGATTCTTGGGATTGGAATATTTTGGGGAGATCATTTTTTCTCCGGGGTAAAAATGGAGAAAACTTTTTCAAGAACGATTCCTGTACGGTTGATAACCTCAGACGGTATTCAGCATGATCTGAATAAAGGTACATTGAAAGATTCTTTAAAAGTTGGTTTTAAGAATGAAATTTCAGAGGGATTGCAACTCGGTACTGTCATTCAGAAGAAAGAAATGACGGAGCGTTTCCATGAAATTATTGTTCCGCGTTGTGGAGAATATCGATTGGTTCTGTCCGATGGGACACGGATATACCTGAATGCCGAATCGTCCCTTCGTTTTCCGGATGTTTTTGGGGATGAACGAAAAGTATATTTGACGGGAGAAGCCTATTTTGAAGTTACACAGGATAGTCTGCGTCCCTTTTTGGTGGAATTTGAAGGAGCCTGCGTTAAGGTGTTGGGAACGCAATTTAATGTAAGAGCATATCCGACGGGCCCTTCTTTCACGACATTGGTTTCCGGTTGTGTGAAAATAGTGCATAAAAATCAGGTTTTGCAGTTGGAACCTGGTCAGCAGTGTGAAGTAAGAGAAGAGAAGATGTTGTTGCATAATGCGGATTTGATGACTGTTTTAGCTTGGAAAAACGGGGAATTCATTTTTAAGGATGTTGCTTTGGAAACTATAATGGATGAACTAGCCCGTTGGTATGATATGCAAGTGGACTATGAAACGGAAGATTTGAAAAAAATGCGGTTTTACCTTTATGTGGAGCGAAGTGAAAACCTCGAAGAAGTGCTGCAGAAAATAGCTTTGACAAACCAGGTAAAATACCGGGTTAATGGAAAGAAAATCATTATACAGAGATAAAAAACACGAAAAGTGTTGACCCCACTTTTCGTGTAAAACCTGCTAATAATATTAACAAGTTGTATTAATTCTACAAAACTATGAAAAAAAAACGAAGAAAATACTTCGGTAATCTGCCGAAGTATAGAATTTTTAAACTCAAACCATTTATTTTCTTGATTTTGAGTGTCTTTTATTTCGGACAGTTATTTGGACAAAGAGATAATCCGAAAATAACATTCAATTTTCAACGGGCTCCGTTTTTCAAGGTCATAGAGAATATCCGGCAGCAAATTCCTTATGAATTTGTATTTAATTCAGAGGATGTCCGCTCTTTGAACAACATTACCCTTTCCCTGAAAGAGGTTACTTTACAACAGGCATTGGATGCCCTGTTGGAAGGTTCCGGTATGGAATATGTGATTGAACAAAAAACAGTGGTAATTAAAAAGAAGGTAAATTCTCCGTCAGAAAAATCAAAATCGATTTTATTGAAGGGATTTGTTACTGATCGCCAGAAACATCCGTTACCGGGAGTAACGGTAAAATTGGCAGATATGATGTTGGGGACTTCTACCAATCATAAAGGTTATTTTTCCATTCAACTTCCGTTGGAGCGGGGAACACTTGAGTTTTCTTTTATAGGATATGTTTCACAGAAAGTGAATTTTACAGAACGAACGACAGATACACTTCGGATTGTGATGGAAGAGTTGATTGTAGGGATGGAAGAAGTTGTGGTAACCGGCTATCAGAAAGTCGATAAGCGGCGTTCTACCAGTGCTATTACCTCGGTGAAGGCTTCGGATGTATTGGTTCCCGGAATGAGTAGTATTGACCAGGCTTTGGAAGGAAGGATTCCCGAACTGATGTTAATTACCAATTCCGGTGAAGTGGGTGCAACTCCCAGGATACGGGTACGCGGAACTTCAACTCTGATTGGTAACCGTGAACCTTTGTGGGTACTGGATGGTTTTATTATGCATGATCCGGTGAATGTCAGTGTGGAGGATTTGAATAATCCGGATTATATCAATATTGTCGGAAATGCGATTGCCGGAATAAATCCTCAGGACATAGACCGGATCGATGTGTTGAAGGATGCTTCGGCGACAGCACTTTACGGAACTAAGGCTGCCAATGGCGTGATTGTCGTAACAACAAAAAAAGGTTCTATTGGACCTGCCCGTTTTTCCTATAACCATACATCGAAATTGACCCGCCGTCCCCGGTATTCGGACCGGAGCATAAATCTGATGGATTCCCGGGAACGGGTACAGTTCGGAAAAGAATTGAGCGATTTACATTATCAGTTTCCGTCGAATATGCCTAAAGTCGGATATGAAGGAGCTTTGTACCGTTATTATTCCGGTCTGACTGATTATGCTGGTTTTAAACAGGAAGTGTTGCGTTATGAGACAGTCAATACCGATTGGTTCGATATTTTGACTCAGGATGCCTATTCCCATGACCATACCTTCGGGGTGTCCGGAGGATCGGAAAGTATGCGTTATTATGTTTCGTTAGGAGCCAACTTCGAGGATGGGGTATCGAAAACAACAAAAACGGAACGGTATACGGCAATGGTAAACCTGGATATTAATTTTTCACCGAAAATAAGGGCTAATTTTTCTTTAAACGGGAATATTCAGCGGAAAAATCACCTGATGCCTGATATTGATGCGATGGATTATGCTTATAATACTTCCCGGGCTATTCCGTGTTATGATGAAGACGGTTCTTTATTTTATTATGATGCTATTGGTTATGGAGGAAGTAATGTAAGTCATAAACAGTTCAGATATAATATTCTGAATGAAATCAGAAATAGTTCTAATGATTACCGGGGAAGTACTTTAGGGGCGAATCTGACTTTGCGTTACAACATCCTGGAAGACCTGGAGCTTTCCGTTGCTGGAAATTATATGCACAGCAGCACTTTACAGGAGCAATGGTGGGGAGAAAAAAGCCATTATATAGCCCGCTTGAAAAATGCCGAATATGAAGAACTTGGAAAAACGGGAGATGCAGGGAATTGTATTTTACCTTATGGAGGTATACTGAACACCAATAATTCGGAACAAGATTCTTATACTTTCCGGACTCAGGTGGAATACCGGAAGATGTTCGGGGAAAATCAGCAACATTTGGCATCTGTGATGGGAGGTTTTGAATTGAACGGAAGTACTTCCAGGAGTATTGCGGATGAGAACAGAGGATTTGTGAAAGAACGGGGATTGCAGTTCATTGACAATGTGAATCTGGAGGATTATCCGCACTACCAGACCTGGATCAATAAAAATCACCGGTCATTGTTACATGGTATCAACCATGAGATTTCGGGTTACCTGACATTAAGTTACAGCTATAAAGATTATTTCACCTTAAATGCCAACGGACGTTTTGACGCTTCCAATAAATTCGGAAGCCGTAGTAATGAAAAATTCCTCCCTATCTGGTCGGTTTCGGGAATGTGGAATCTGAAAGAAACATTTATGAAGCATGCAGATTTTATTTCAAATATGCGTTTAAGGACTTCTTACGGAATACAGGGAAATATGTTGGAAGACCAGAGTCCGAACCTGATACTGAGACAAGGGACAATTAATCCGATGTATAATGAAAATATTTCAACTGTAGCCCGTTATCCGAATCCGAATCTGAAATGGGAAGAAACCCGTCAGTTCAATGTGGAATTGGATCTTTCCTTTCTGGACAACCGCATAGGGATAAACGGAACATTATACCTGAAAAAGACGGAAGATTGTTTTACGACCGTGCAGGTCTCTTCTGTGAACGGGGTACCGGGCCATTCTTATGTCATGAATGGGGGGAACCTGGAAAATAATGGTTATTCTGTCGGTTTGTCCGGAATTCCGGTGAAAACCCGTGACTGGCAATGGAATCTGTATACTTATTTTTCAGGTAACCTGAATAAAGTGCGTTCTCAGACAGTAGAAAAATATACGATAGATTCTTATTTAAACGGAACTGCATTGGTAGATGGAGAGGCGGTCAGTAGTTTTTATTCTTATCGTTTCCTGGGCCTTAATCCTGCGAACGGCATCCCTGTATTTAATGATTATGCAGATCGTATGCATTTACTGGAAGACCGGGAATTGGAAGATATTGTTCTGATGACTATGGAAAAAAGCGGGCAACGGGATCCGATTTTTACAGGTAGTTTGTCGACTTCACTAACCTATAAAAGTCTTTCACTTTCTGTGAATATGTCTTATAGTCTGGGATCGAAAGTGCGTTTATTCAGTCTTTATGAACCGATTTTGAATGGAGTAAGTGCTGAAAAAAATATAAGAAAGGAATTTGTTAATCGTTGGATGGCTCCGGGAGATGAATTGAATACCAATGTTCCGGTGATTTTAAGTCCTTCGGATCCAGATTATTTCAGTTCTCTTGTTCATTTTTCTTCTGTGACGAGTTCAGATATTTCTCACATTCAGCAATTTGCTAATAGTGTGTGGGATATGTACGATAAATCCGATATACGTGTAGTGAGCGGTAATTATTTGAAATGTTCTTCTTTGTCGTTGCGTTATACGCTGAATACCGAATGGTTGAGGAAGACTCCGTTTTCAAATGTGCAATTGAGCCTCAACAGTATGAATCTTTTTACAGTTTCTGCAAAAGCTCTGAAGGGACAGGATCCGTCGCAGGCTGGTTTTGCAAAACCCAATTTGTCGGTAAGGCCTTCGTATACTTTCCAATTGAATGTAACTTTTTAAAAAAACAGTAGAATGAAAAAGAATATATTACTTGTATTGGCTGTGATGATATTGGTTCGCTGTGGCTATCTGGATGACTACTCCCAGGATATGGTCGTGGTGAAATCGGTATCGGATCTGGATGAGGTATTACTTGGAAGTGTATATATACCCAGCAAGGAAGAAGTACAAGATTTAGCTTGGGGAGATATTGGTTGGTGGCTGCATATACTGGACGACGATATCAATACCGTAATTACTGATCAGGCTGAAAACAGAATATGGAATTCAGCTATGAATTCGGCTTATTTCGGTTATACCACCTGGCAAATGGAGGTGGGAAGGAGCTATAAAGGAGATGAGCTGGCTGCAGATAATGCCCTTTGGGATGATCTTTATCGCCGGATCAATGTCACTAATATTATTTTGGATGAAATCGAAGATTTAAATCCGGCTACCGAAGAAGAACGGCTGGATGCTTTGAGAGTCAGAGGGGAAACGCATTTTTTACGTGCACAGTTTTATTTCCTGCTTGTAAACATTTATGCTCAGGCCTACGATCCGGAAAATGCAGAGACAACCCTGGGAATTCCTTTGAAACTGACAGGATATGTAGAGCACGATAAAGACAAGGCTTCTCAGTTTGAACGTGTACCGGTTGCGAAAGTATATGAACAAATCGTGAAAGATCTGAAAGCAGCAGTGGATTATTTTACCCAAAGTCCGCAGACACGTTTATTTTACAGGGCTTCCGGGGAAGCTTCGCTATTACTGTTAAGCCGTGTATATCTTTACATGCAGGATTGGAAAAACGCCTGGCAGGCTGCAGATGATCTGTTAAAAATCAAATCTTCACTGAAAGATTATGCTGTTGTGAAGGATGAAGATGAGGTTATTTCCAGGACCAATCCGGAAATATTGTTTTCTCAGGGCTCATTAAACGTACAAAATGCTTTTACCGGTAATGGCGGTGATTTTTGTATTGCTAACGGATTGTATCGGTTATATGCAGATAATGATTACCGGAAAGAATTGTTTTTTACTCCGGCTTCTTCCAGTGACAGCATAGCATTGGGACGTAAATATAAACGTGGTTTACATCAGTCATATGTTTCGGATTTATTTTTATTACGGATTTCAGAAGCTTACCTGAATATTGCTGAGGCATGTGCGATGCTTGACGATCCCTCAGGGGCGTCGGATTGGTTGAATATTTTCCGGAGAAACAGGATTGAAGGTTGGCAGGATGTAAGTTATGATCAGAACACTGTGATAGAGGAAGTACGGAAAGAACGTCGCAGGGAATTGTGTATTGAAGGGCACAGGTGGTTTGATCTGCGGAGGTATGCTGTGTGTCGGAAAGCTCCTTTACGGAAAGCAATAGAGCGTGTTTTTGCTGTATACGATTGGGATAGTAAAATGAAATTCATGCGTGGAGAAGTTTTCCGTCTGGAAATCGATGATCCGGCTTATGTATTTTCTATTCCTAAATCAGTATTGGAATTTGATACCGATATGCCTGATAATGTCAGACCGATGCGAAGATTAACAGAGGTAATTAATGCAAATTTTGATTGATTATGAGAAGGTTTATATATATGTGTTTCTGCCTGCTAATGATAGCGTGCAGTAAGGAAAGTACATTGGAATCCCGGATAAATCTGGATGAATTGTATGTTATACAGGATGATCCTGACGATCCTGTAAAGCATCGGATTTATGAAATTTATGAAACTTATGGGATACCGGTATATTTCAATGATACGATCGGGAGGATATTTTTGAAAACAGACGTCCATGGGCAACCGGTTTATCAATATGAAAAACTGGATTTGGCTTGGGGATACGATAGTTATAAAAAACTGGAATATCATTATCAGTATATAACTGATCCGGAAAAACAATTGGAAGTACTGACCTGGATCGGGCAATACCTGAGAGATGCTGACAAAGCTTTATTCCCTTTTTGTTTTTTTGTCCCGGAATCGGTGACAACTAAAAATTTGGATAACAGGGAGGTGACAGAAGTCGATCAACAGTTTATGATAGGTTTCCGTACGTTAACTATGATTATGGGAAATTGGGAAGGAGAAAATCCCGGGGATATTCTGTTGAATATGAAAAGGAATATGGTAACTCAAAAAATCAAAAATTATTCAGAAGACTTGGCATATTTCAACAAAGTTTCCGATGCGAACTGGTACGGGACAAAGTATTGGTCGGAGGTGGATAATACCATTACTACTTACTGGAATTGTGATGTCTTGAATCCGGATTATACGGGTAGTCTGACCGGGGAGGCTTTGGAAGAGCAACGGGTAGAGGCGCGGGCTGTTACAGGCCGTTTCGGTTTCGTTATGGGAGATGAGTGGGGAGGTGGATTGTTTACTCCTTATGATACCCAGAGAGATCTGGAGTGTTTTGTAAAAGTTATACTGGCTACTGGTTCGGATGAGGTTTTCCGTGAACAATGGGGTACTTATCCCCTGGTCATGGAAAAATATGAGGTGTTGTATGAGATTATTACTGAAAAATTGGGTGTTGAATTGTAAAACGGGTATTATGAAAAAGATCATATATATATTATTCGGAATGTTGGCGTGGTGGTCTTGTGAAGATGAAAATTCTTTGATCGGACCGGAAGGAGTCTTTTCGGAATATACTGATTCAAGGGATGGAAAGATCTACCGTTGTGTGACTATCGGAGACCAGACCTGGATGGCGGAAAATTTGGCCTACCGTCTGCCTTTAGGAAGTGTAGACGGTTGTTATACTTATCGGGAGGAGAATTTGGATACAAACCGCATTGAACCTGCTCGGGCCCTGTTCGATGAGGTTGTACAGAATGCTATAAATGACGGGAAGATCAGTAGCGATCCTTTACCGGAAGTACCTTTTTTTTCCCCGGCATCTTTTGTTATGATGTATCTTGACTACCCTGGTTCGGCAGTGAGTATTGTAAATTTAATTGCTAATACGGTAACGTGGTATCCTTCCATGCAATCCACGGTGGAAACATTAAATCAAATCCTGGCAGAAACTAAAACAAAGACTATCGGTTTGACGGCAGAGGAATATTTTTTGAATGCGGAGGAAGAGAATGACGGATATGCAGAAAAGTACGGTTTGTTGTATACTTATGATGCAGCTCTAAAGGCTTTGCCAGATGGATGGCGTTTGCCGACCGATGAAGACTGGAAAAAATTGGAAACAGAACTTTATATGGACGGCGATGAACTCGGATTATTGGAACAATGGCGCGGGAAACAGGCCGGTATGCTATTGAAGGAAGAAGGTACCGGTTTCAGAATATTGTATGGAGGTACCCGGGCCTATGGAACTTTTGCCTATGGAACTCCTTATATGAATAAAGATATGAATGCTTATTTTTGGTCATCTTCCAAGATTGTGCAGAGTGATTCCGTTCAGACAGGTATTATTCGTGCTGCTTCAAAAGTGTATGAAGGGATTCTGCGGGGAACCTCCAATTTGACGGCGGCTTATAGCGTACGTTGTATAAAAGAATAAGCCGGTAGTATGGAGTTATTCAGATATGTTACAGGAATAATTTGGGATTGTTAATTAATTTAAAAGAAGATTTTATGAAAAAATTGATGTTGGCTTTTGTGCTGCTTTTAGGTGTAGTAGTGAGTGTAAAAGCACAGAGTATATATGGAGATAAAGTAAAAACAGATGTAAAAATGAAATATATTTATTCATTTGAGGAGGCTTTAAAAAAAGCCCGGGAGGTGAATAAGCCTATTTTTGTGAATTGTTTTGCTGATTGGGCTGTGCCTTGCCACGGGATGAACCAACTGGTTTTCAGTGACCAGCAGTTTGCCGACTGGATGGACCGGCATTTCGTAAACCTTTTTATCGATATAACTACGAATGAGGGACGTCCGTTAGCTACCAAATACAATACACTCCAAATGGCCCATTATATTGTATTGGATCAGGACGGAAATTTGATTTACCGGATTGTTGGCGGGCATCAGTTACCGGAATTTCAGGAATTGCTTGCGAAGGCCCTGGATCCGAAAACTACACTGCCGGAAATGAACCGGCGTTATGAAAAAGGAGAACGTAACCTGAAATTTTTACGTGCTTATGCCGATGTTTTAAATACAGCCTCTGAGGATGAGAAAGCTAAAAAAGTGATAGAAGATATTTTTGCCCGTTTAAAGGATAAACAATTGCCGAAGGAAGAGAACTGGAAATATTTTATGCAGAAAATACGGACCAATGAAGATGAATTGTTTAAAAAGCTGATTACCCGGAAAGCTGAGTTTGTGAAAAATATAGGGCAGGAGAAAGTGGATAGATTTATTTCCGGGATTTACTTTGCCAAATTGTTCCCTTATGCCTGCGGAATGACTCCTTATGATGGTAATCTGATGGTAGATCTGGCATTGGAATTGCACAAATGTAATCTACCCGATACAAACGGGGTTTTTGCTTTGTATAATATAACCAAGTATCGGGGAGAAAAGAAGTACGATAAAATGATTGAAGCCATGCGGGCTGGAATTCCGGGATGTCATAAGGAATTGGCCATGAATCTGGATGTGTGTTTGGGGGATATCAAAGGATTACCCAATCAAGAGCGGGATTTGTTGATCGGATACTTGAAAGAACGTTCCAAAGATTTGCAAAGACCTCCTTTGAGCTATTATGAACAGGCTATTTCCAATCTGGAAAACCGGGAAGGTGTCCAATTTCAGGATTTGATTTATGAAGAAGCCTTGAAGAAAGCGGGCAAAGAGGGGAAAATGGTGTTTATGGATTGTTATACCGTTTGGTGTGGCCCTTGTAAGATGATGAATGAACGGGTATTTACACAAAAGGTTGTCGGTGACTATTTTAAAAAACATTTTATTCCTTTGAAAGTAGATATGGAAAAAGGTGAAGGGATTGCTTTACGCAAAAAGTTTGATGTAAATGCATTTCCGACAATGTTTATTTTGGATGCTGAAGGAAATATTGTGGGTAAATTGCAGGGAGCACGGGATACGGATATTTTTTTGAAAGAATTGAAAGAAATTTTGGGAGATGAATAATTTTGGGTCGTTATGTACTATTTTACAGGAAGTTAAGATTTTGTAGAGTTCGTAAAAAATTTAAAAATAATACCTCTTAAAGTTTACTTTTGATGAGGCATTATTTAATGTATCGTGAATGTAAGATTTCTGAAATTACTAAATCCTCTGAAAAACTCAGGGGATTTTTTATGCACAAATCCCAGACTTTCCTAAGCCTGGGATTTGTTATTACTCAAAGATCTTTGTTCCGGTATTAATATTTTGTCCCGACTATTTACGATATGTATACCTCAAACAAAATAGAAAATTTGATATTTTTTTGTTGTTTTTATTTCTCAATCGGTCTGCATCTCTACAGCAAAGTGATCCGCAGCAATATTTCGGTGGCCGACCTGTGGCAGCGGCCCGGAAGTGCCCGAAGACAAAGTGTTTTCGCTCTCCGACTTTGAGTGTTAAGCGGAAAAGCTTCTGGTTCAATCTGATAGAAAAGAATGATTTCCTCTGAAAATGATGTTTTTAGAGAAAATCATTCTTTTTTAATTGTCTCGAAGCATAGATTATCCTATATTTGTCATTCAAGCTGATTTTGCTGAATTTTAAAATATAGGGCACCATGATTATTTCTAAAATCGAATTATTTAACTGGAAAAACTTTCACCGATGTGAGGTTGGAGTGCAAGAGCGGTGCTTTGTTGTGGGAGCGAATGCTGCAGGAAAATCCAATTTTATCGATGCACTTCGCTTTTTGCGGGATGTTGCTAAGCAAGGTGGGGGACTTCAAACGGCTGTGCGGGTGAGGGGCGGTATTACAAAAATACGTTGCCTGGCAGCCCGTGAGCAATCGAATGTAAAGTTGGCTATCGAATTGAGTGAGTCGGATAGTCGGGAGCTGTGCTGGCACTATGAATTGAACTTTAAGCATACGGGAGGAGGAATACGGGAAAATCAGGTAAAAATTGTTTCTGAGAAAGTTTTTTCGGGGAGAGAACAGCGCTATGTACTGGATCGTTCGGCTGAAACCTTGGGAGAGGATGAAGAAACATTGAAATATACTTATTTGGAACAGCCGAATGCCAACAAAGATTTCCGGGTGATTCAGCAATTCCTGCAAAATGTCGAATATCTCAATGTCGTCCCACAAATGGTCCGGGAATCAGCTTCGTCTAGTTATAGCGGGGATAAGGAGGATTATTACGGACGTAATTTTTTGAAAAGACTGGCTTTGTTAAATGATAATACCCGTCGCTCTTATTTTCGGAAAATCAATGAATTTTTGAAATTGGCGGTGCCCCAGCTGGAGGAATTATCTTTTGTTAAAGATGAGATAGGAGTTCCGCATCTGGAGGCACGTTATGTACATTGGAGGACCCGGGGGAGTAAACAGCAGGAAATGCAATTTTCTGATGGAACTTTGAGGTTGATCGGTTTTTTGTTTGCATTGATTGATTCGAACGGAGTGTTATTGTTGGAAGAACCTGAAATAAATCTTCATCCTGGGATTGTGGCCCAATTCCCTGAATTTATAGCAAAAATTCAGCGAGTGAAAAAGGGAGGCAGGCAGGTGTTCATCACTACACATAGTTATGATATTTTGTCGAATGAAGGAATAGCTCCCGAAGAAGTATTGTTGTTGACCAATAGTCCGGAAGGAACTGAAGTGGAAGTGTTGTCAAACGTAGAAAAGGCAAAAAATATTTTGGCAGCCGGTTTCTCTATGGCGGATGTGGTAATGCCATTGACAAAACCCTGGTCGATCGAATCGATGTCTCACATAAAATTAGACTGATCTATGATAGGTGTGTATATTGTGGGAGAAGACGATGTCACCCGGCATGTCATTTACCGGATATTGAGTTATTGTGGTGCCGGGCGGTTTACTGTTTTGATGGAATTACCGGCAAGGGGAGGAGAAATTAAGAATAAAATTCCGAATTTCAATCAATTAGCGATGAAATTTCCGGTTATCTTATTGACGGATTTGGATGCGGATAATTGTGCACCTGAATTAAAGAGAAAATTACTCGGAGGGTTGGAACAGGCGGAGAATTTAGTGTTTAATGTGGCTGTAGATGAAGCTGAAGCCTGGTTAATGGCTGATCGGGATGGATTTGCAAAATATATCTCTGTCGATGTCGATCAGTTACCTTGTGCCGGACTGCAGAAACAAGGAGGAGCAAAAGCCTGTATGGAAATGCAGTTTAGTTGTAAATCTTCTTATTTTCTAACCCATATTCTGATTCGGGAAAGTTCGGACCAGATGTTGAAAAAACAGTTGATGGCTAAAGGGAAAGCAAGTAAAGGACGGGAATACAATACGGCGATTCTGCCCTTTATCAATGAGTGCTGGGATATTGAATCGGCTATGAGGAATTCGGATAGTCTGTGTCGTATGGTGGGACGTATAAAAGCGTTATTATAATTTATAGATAGTTTGAATATTAGGTAAAATGTTTAAAAAATATTGGAAATTCTTTGTGATCTTTTGGTCGGTAGTGCTGGTAGGCATTATCGGAGTTTTTGTTTTCTTTTGGTTGATATCGGCCGGGAAATTAGGATTTATGCCTACATTCGAAGAATTGGAGAATCCCAATAATCGGTTTGCTTCCGAAGTTTATTTTGCCGACGGGCCTATCATGAACCGTTATTTTGAGAAGGAGAACCGGAAATATATCGAATACCGGGAAATTCCACAATCTGTGATCGATGCGTTGATCGCTACCGAAGATGTCCGTTTTTACGATCATAGCGGAGTCGATGTGAGGGGATTGTTCCGGGTAGCTAAGGGATTACTTACGGCTAATACTTCGGCCGGAGGTGGAAGTACCATTAGTCAGCAATTGGCGAAAATGCTCTTTCCCCGTGAATCCGATTTGAATGTGTTTGAATTGGCGATTCGTAAATTCCGGGAATGGGTGATTGCAGTACGTTTGGAAAAAAGCTATACGAAAGAAGAAATTCTGACCATGTATCTCAACAAATATGATTTTCTGAATCTGGCTGTAGGAATCAGCTCGGCTGCAGATATTTATTTCCAGGTTCCCTTGGATTCGTTGAAAGTCGAACAGGCGGCTATGTTGATCGGGATGGCTAAGAATTCTTCTTACTATAATCCGGTCCGTCGTCCTGAGCTCACTTTAAACCGCCGGAATGTCGTTTTATCTCAAATGTATAAATACGATAAAATCACCCGCGAAGAGTGTGATTCTTTAAAGAAGTTACCCTTGGGATTGAATTTTAAACGGGTCGATCATAAAGAAGGATTAGCAACTTATTTCCGGGAATATCTTCGTTTGTTTATGACTGCGAATAAGCCCGATAGAAAACGTTACAGAGATTTATCACAGTTCAGGCTGGATTCGGTTGCCTGGGAAACCAATCCTTTGTATGGGTGGTGTAAAAAGAATGTAAAAGTAGACGGTTCGCATTATGATTTGTATTCCGATGGATTGAAAATCTATACGACTCTGGATTCCCGGATGCAGAAATATGCTGAAGAAGCCGTACGCGAGCATCTTTCTCAGGATTTGCAGCCTTTATTCGATAAAGAAAAAGTGAAAAAACTCCGTCCTCCTTTTTCTAACGACATGACACCTGCCGAGATTGAAGAGGTGCTGGACCGTTCTATCCGTCAGTCCGAGCGTTATCGGGTACTGAGTAAGCAAGGGATGAGTTTCGACGAAATCCGGAAGACGTTCGATCAACCTTTGGAAATGCAGGTATTTACCTGGAACGGTATCCGGGATACAGTGATGACACCTTTGGATTCTATCAAACATTATAAATCATTTTTCCGCTCGGGATTTATGGTTATGCAGCCTCAGACAGGTTATATCAAAGCTTATGTCGGCGGACCGGATTACCGTTATTTTATGTACGATATGGTGAGTGCCGGAAAGCGACAGGTCGGTTCCACCATCAAACCGATCTTATATACCCTGGCTATGCAGGAAGGTCTCGGGCCTTGTGATAAAGTGCCGAATATTCCCCAAACCTTTATCCTTCCGACAGGTGAACCCTGGTCGGCACGGGGAGGTACGAAACGTCAGGGAGAAATGGTTACTTTACGTTGGGGATTGGCCAATTCGGAGAATAATATTTCGGCTTGGGTATTGAAACAATTTACTCCCGAAGCTGTTGCTCAAATGGCCCATAAGATGGGGATTACCAGTTTTATCGATCCGGTACCTTCTGTATTTTTAGGTACTGCTGAAATTACGGTAAAAGAAATGGTGGCTGCTTACTCGATTTTTGCGAATAAGGGTGTATACAATTCTCCGCTGCCTGTCTATCGGATTGAAGATAAATATGGGAATGTACTTCAGGAATTCCGTCCCGAATCCCGGGAAGTCATCACTGAGAATACGGCTTATCTGATGTGTAATTTGCTGGAAGGCGTAGTGACTGGCGGGACAGGTGTCCGTTTGCGTTATAAATATAAACTGATGAATCCGATGGGGGGAAAGACCGGTACCACCCAAAAGCATGCCGATGGTTGGTTTATGGGTGTTACTCCCGACTTGGTCGGTGGCGTTTGGGTTGGAGCAGAAGATCGTTCCATCCATTTCCAAAATCTGGCTAATGGACAGGGAGCTAGTATGGCCTTACCTATTTGGGCTAAATTTTTGCTGAAAGTTTATGCCGATCCCCGATTGAAAATGTCCGACCGTCCTTTCGACCGTCCTGCCGGAATCAATAAGCGTCTGGATTGTGATGAGACGATTTCCGAGGCAGAAGTGAAAGAAATGAATAACGGTATCCGGGAAGATGAGGAAGAATTTTATTAATCGGATTATAAGTTGATATGGTAAAGTCGAAAACAATATATGTGTGCCAGAATTGCGGGGCGAAAGAGACTAAGTGGACCGGGCGTTGTAATGTTTGCGGCGAATGGAATAGTTTTGTGGAAGAAGTCGAGGTAACTTCGAAAAGCCGGGGGAATGCAGTAATAGGTAATCCTTCCTCCAAAGCGTTGCGTTTGTCTGAGATCAAAGTGAATGCAGATGTTCGGATGGATACCGGAGATAACGAGCTGAACCGGGTATTGGGAGGAGGTATGGTTCCGGGATCGATGATTCTGTTAGGTGGTGAACCGGGTATCGGTAAATCGACTTTAGTATTGCAGTTCGCTCTTCATAACCGTTGTGGAAAAGTGTTGTATGTATCCGGTGAAGAAAGTATTTCGCAAATAAAGATGAGAGCTCAGCGTTTAGGAGCCGAAAACGACGAATGTCTGTTCCTTTCCGGAAATTCTTTGGAAATGGTCTTGCAGCATGCACGTGCTATTTTGCCCGATTTATTGATTATCGATTCGATACAGACTTTAGCTACCGAAGCTGTAGACTCTATTCCCGGTAGTCTGTCTCAGATTCGTGAATGTACCAATACCTTACTCCGTTTTAGCAAAGAAAATACGATTTCTACTATATTGATCGGCCATATTACGAAAGACGGCCAATTGGCCGGTCCTAAGATATTGGAACATATGGTGGATACTGTTCTGCAATTTGAAGGTGATCAGCAATATATGTACCGTATTTTACGTTCGATGAAGAACCGGTTCGGTTCGACTTCCGAAATCGGGATTTATGAAATGTTGCAATCAGGATTGAGGCAGGTCACCAATCCTTCCGAACTACTTTTGTCCAATCATGATCAGGAATTGAGTGGAATAGCGGTTTCTGCTACTGTAGAGGGCGTGAGACCGATTTTATTGGAAGTACAGTCTTTGGTGTCGACAGCCGCTTACGGAGTTCCTCAGCGCTCTGCTACGGGCTTTGATTCGCGTCGCTTGAATATGCTATTGGCAGTGCTCGAAAAACGGGTCGGTTTTAAATTGGCTGCTAAAGATGTTTTCTTGAATATTGCCGGTGGTATCCGGGTGAGTGATCCGGCACTGGATTTAGCCGTAGTCATGGCTGTTTTGTCGTCGAATATCGATGCAGCTCTTCCGGCAGATACGGTTTTTGCCGGAGAGGTCGGGCTTTCAGGTGAGATTCGGGCTGTCAGTCGCATCGAACAGCGGATATCGGAAGCTGAAAAACTAGGTTTTAAACGAATCTTTGTGCCCTTGGGAAATAAAAAAGGATTTACCCGCAAAGCGACTCATATCGAAGTGGCATTCGTTTCCAGAATAGCGGACATCTGCCGCAGTCTGTTCGGGTGATTCGGGAAAGTTCAGCGATCACAGCGATCATCTGCCCTGAAGCGGGAATAAGCGAAATGTTTTACAAAAATTGCAGATCTACCGAAGACCTGTCCTAATAAATATTCCTCGGATCAAACGATCCGAGGAATATTTATTAAATGTCATTATACCTATTGCGTAGGCATCGAGCTTATCCCATATATGACTTTCGTTATTTGGAAATTATTGGGGGCAGCCCAATAATCCGGCCAAGCTTGTCTGTATGTTTCGAGTTGTTCGTCAGGAACATATATTCTATAGCTGGCATTGGTGACTGTCCAGCCGTCTGCTACGGGAAAAGCACCTTTCCCCAAGGTAGCCGGAGTCTCATCCGGACATAAGATCGTTTCCAATGCAGAACATCGATTGAATGCATTTGTACCGATTCTTTCGAGTTGTGTTCCGAGAATTACTTTTTTCAATGATGAACATTGACTGAAAGCTTTATCATCAATCACGGTAACTGCATCGGGAATTGTGATCTCTTCCAAGAGAGAACAATTTATAAAAGTATTATTAGATATTCTTTTTAGTGATTCCGGCAATTTGATATTTTGTAATTTAGAGCATTGCTCAAATGTATTGGAGGGTAATTCTTCAATATTGGCCTGAATATCGGCCGAAATCAATTCGGCGCATTTACTAAATACAGCCCTATCCAATGAGACAACACTTTTCGGTATGGTAATTCGGGTCAGTTTTGAATACCCGAAACAAGTATTTCCAATTGATTTTAAAGTATTCGGTAATTCAATTGTTTCTATGCTGCTCTGCTGAAAAGCGACACCCTCTATTATCTCGATCCCTGAAGGTAAGACAATGCTTATTATTTGGTCTTCATAGAGGAATGCACCGTCGTTCACCCGTTCGACCGTTCCGGTATAAGCCCATTTACCCTCTTTGGTATTTTTGTCGTATGTACATTGCTCGTCAAGAAACGTGCAGTTTTTACCCCCGAAACGAGGGCCATATGCACCATTATTCCACCCAAGTTGTTGGTGTGCCGTATATTCGATATACTTCATCTGTTTGACAACCAGTTTTCGCATTATGGTGCGTTCGTCGTCTGAAGCGAATACCAGTATCCCGCTTTCCGGTTCGCTGATCGCTGCCGGATCGTCGGGAGCGGAAACAGAGATTTTCTTACCGGTTTTATCTACCGTAACCTTGTATCCGCTGTGCGAAATGCATGCGATGGAAATTTGTGCGTTCAAAGGATTCGTCAATTCGTAGTTTACTACTGCCGTTGTACCTGCGCTACAGTAAACCGTCATCTCTTTCACTTTGTCGGTTCCCGAGACGAACAAAAGGTCGAATTTGTCTTTGTAGTAAGGCAGTTTTATCTGTTCGCCGTTTTCAGACAGTGTCAGAACGAGATAATCCGGATCGGAATTGTCAACATCGCTGAACATCGAATCTCCGTTCTGGCCGGGATCGCCCGTAGCCCGATCCAGTTTCGTCTACATTTGTCCCCCGTCGTAAGAGATATACCAATAACCGTCTTCCCTGATCTCCAACTTAGGGGTGATGCCGTTATCGCCTTTGTTTCCGTTATCGCCTTTGAGGGATTCCAGCCATTCTTCTTCGGTGCCCCGATAACCATTTTCGACCGCCAGTTCATAGGCCGATTTGCCGTCGTTGCCATTACTTCCGTTGAGCGATGCAAGCCATGCTTCGAGCGTGCCCCGGTAGCCTTTCTCGACTGCCAGTTCGTAGGCCGACTTGCCGGCCATACCTTGTGCCATGACCCGATCCCCACGGTCGTCCGTCAGCCATTCACCGTCGAACGTCCAATAATAGATGCCGCCATCCTGTTTGATCCCGATCACCGGCGCCGTACCTTGCTGGCCGTCTTTTCCGTGGTATATCGTTACAGGACCGCTTTTGATGAAGGTGATCGTGTAGCCGATCGTTTTCCCGTTTTCTACTACCGGGGTTACACCGGTCACGTAATCGTTGCCCTGCAATGCTTCTACGATCAGTTGAAGGGAGGTTATATTGGTGTTCATCCGGCTGCACAACTCTTCGAGCGCGGCCAGACGCGAATCTATATACTCGCTCTTGTTCCATATGGCGATTTCGTCGTACTCCGTACAGGAAATCAACGACAATAAGCCAAAAATCATACAAGTTATTATCTTCTTCATGACATTTCCAGATTAAAAATTAATTCCCATTCTAACGATGAAACAGTGGTTCCTGACATGTTTGTATCCTACTTTGTGGTTGTCTTCCCCGTACATCGTGTCGGTTTTGTCGATATCGATAAGTCCTGTATGGTAATCCGCTCCGATAATGAAGCGACCGAACGCAGCATCGACCCCGCACGAAACGCCCATGTCGTGGCGTGAAAATCCACCTTCCTTTTTAAAGATGGAGATTTTTTCATCTTCAACCTCACGTTTCCCGCCTATACCGACTGCGTAATATAATCCTGCGAACGGTATAAATGCAAAGTGTTTTCCTAACGCGACGGTGTAGTCGATACCCACAGGGATCTGTATGTAATTCATCGTGGTACGACTGTCGTCGAATCCGTTGACTTCGTATCCTTTGTTTATAAAGCTCACTCCTGTTCGCAGGTAGAACGGCAGTTGCCGGCTGAGCCTGACCCGGTCGGTTACGCCGATTTCGTAACCCGGTTTTGCCGATGAGGTCAGTCCGTAAGAGGTGATCCACGAGGTACAGTATCCAGCGTGTACACCGACGGTATTTGCCGGATACGAACGTACCGGCTTTACATCGACGGTTGTCGGTGTCGATGTTGCAGGAGGGGCTATTTCCTTATCCGCAGGTGCTTTGGCCAGGATAGTTTGTAAAGACTCGGTGTTTTCGGCTTTGTATGATGGAGCCGCTTCAGCTTGTTTTTCGCAGTTTTTCTCTACGACATGCAGATAGAGCGTGATATTGACGCTGTTGCGCAGATCGGGAAAGAAGTGCTCCAACATATAATTATACGGTTTACCTTTCTGCAAATCCATCAACTGCTTTTTACGGCCGTCGACGATGTGTCCCTTGTCATCGTAAATCCATAGCGGAGTATGGTCGAGAATGTCCAATACTTCGTTACGTCCTGCCATGTCGGATGCTACGACTTGCTCCCGTAGCATGTTCCATGCGACACCTTCGGCGTGATGTTCGATCAGATGGGGAGGAACGTTTCCTTCGCGGACAAGATAGGCTTTCAGCTCTTCCGCCCGCCGGGCCGCCAATTGTTCGTTTGCCTGCACCGCTCCGTCGGGAGAGGCATATGAACGGATGACGATCTTTTCTACACGGTCGTTTTTTAATGTCGCGCCGATCGAATTTAAGAAATACTCCAGCTGTGACCGATTGTCCCGGAATGAAGGATCGACATTACGGTACCCGCGGCGATAATAGATTTTTATAGAATCCGCCGCTTCCTGTGCCTGCACGCTTCCAATGGTCAATGCACAGGTAAATAGAAAGAATAAGATTTTTTTCATTCGACATTCAAATATCATCGGATTAATACTTCTAACCAACGATAAACTTGGATGTTATCCTTTGTATCTATCTTGTTTAAACGTTCCTCTGAACGCCTCGGACGAATAATACATGGTATAAAACCATATAACGGCACATATGGGCAATCATAATTCTTTGATTATAAAAATATTATATATTAATCTTGTACATATACTAAAAACGATATAAATTTGTAGTTGAAAACCAACGTTTTAATCAACGTATAAACACATAAAGGAGGATAGTTATGGCGGCTTTCTGTCAAATCGAGCGGGAATCCGGTGATATACCCGAATTTCCGTCATTTCTTAAGCATTGATTTGTTTGTTTTTAAATCGACTGATTCTAAGTTGTTCTTTTTTGTCCAGCGCCTTCTGGACAGATGGGTATTTCATCCTGAATTTGGCAAACGTATCGCGCGAAAGATCGAAATGTTTGCAAATATCGCTTATGGACTTCCCCTTATTAAGCATCGTAATAACGACCTGTCGATTCTTGATCAGTACGTTCATCTTGGTATAGCTACCGTGGCGCCGTCCCAAAACCATTCCCTCCGCACGCCGTAGTGCCAACGCTTCGCGTGTACGCATAGAGATAAGGTTACGTTCGATCTCCGCCACCAGTCCGAAAGCGAAACACAGAACTTTGCTGTTGATCGTGTTGTCGAACGAGTAGCCTTCCTTGGTCGTATAAAGATTTATTCCCCTTTCCAGACATTTGCCCATAATCGCCATGATATCCGTGAGCGTCCGGCTCAGACGCGAAATTTCCGTGACGATCAGTGTGTCGTCTCGTTTAAGTCGGCGTAACAGTACGCCCAGTTTGCGGTCGCGTTCGCTCTTTTTGCCGCTGGCAACTTCTGTGACCCAATGATTGACGATGAGTTGTTTACTTTCGGCAAAACGCCTGATTTCATCCTGCTGGTTGGCCGGATGTTGTTTTTCCGTGCTGACACGTAGATAACCTATTATCATGATATTAATAATTTTAACTGAGGCAACATCACCTCGTCCGGTAAAATTAGTCGTATGCTACGGGTTTCGGGATACATTAGTGCCGGATATAAGAAATCCGGGTTATTGGTTGGCTGGAGTCATCATTATAATTCGGCCGTTTCCTGAATCGTTCCGGGACATGATTGTTAGTTAAAACAACTTGCTTAAATAGTAGAAAAACAAGCATAAAAAGAAAACCACCTACGAAAGTAGGTGGTTTATTCTCAGTGACCTCGGAGGGGCTCGAACCCTCGGCCCATTGATTAAGAGTCAATTGCTCTACCAGCTGAGCTACGAAGTCATCATTTTGTCGCATACGGATAAATTCCGTTTTGCGGGTGCAAATATGCAACAATATTTTTAATTCTGCAAGAATAAACGGAATTAATCTTCTTTGATGTTGTGGTAAACGTTGGTTACGTCATCATCTTCATCCAGTTTGTCCAGGATTTTATCAACTTCTGCTCTTTGTTCAGGGGTCAATTCTTTCGTATCGGTAGGGATACGGGTGAATTCTCCGCTGACGATATCGTATTTATTTTCTTCCAGGTATTTTTGGATATTTCCGTAAGCATCGAACGAGCCATAGAGATTGATTACTCCATCTTCGTCTTCGAAGATTTCATCTACTCCGTAGTCGATCATTTCCAGTTCGAATTCGTCCGGATCGAAATTTTCCGGTTTATTGATTTTGAATACACACTTCCGGTCGAACATAAAGTCGAGTGAGCCGGTCGTTCCTAGCGACCCCCCGAACTTGGTAAAGGCATGGCGTACATTCGCCACGGTCCGGGTGTTGTTGTCTGTAGCTGCTTCTACAACGATGGCAATACCATAAGGTGCATATCCTTCATAAGTGATTTCCTTGTAATCAGAAGTATCTTTAGAGATTGCTCGTTTGATAGCCCGTTCTACATTTTCTTTAGGCATATTTTCAGCCTTGGCATTCTGAATCAGAATACGAAGACGGGTATTGTTTGCTGGGTCGGGGCCACCGGCTTTTACGGCAATATCGATTTCTTTTCCGATTCTGGTAAACGTACGGGCCATATTACCCCATCTTTTCAATTTGCGTGCTTTGCGGTATTCAAACGCTCTTCCCATAATATATTTTATTTAATTCCTTATTTTGTTGATATTTATGAGGCGCAAAGTTATATTATTTCGGTCAAAAAGTGAAAACTAAAAACTAAAAAGTATCTGTTAATCCCAGTTTTTTAGTTTGAGAAGATGATAATCAGAAAATTCACTGCCTGGGTTTTCCAGATAATAGATCATGGCCCGTTTCGTCCGGTGGGGTAATTGGCTGAATAACAGATCTAATTTTTCTTTATTTAATAAGTTATTACACAAGTCTATATAAAGAATATCCCTGCAATGGTTCAGACAAACGGAAGTCAGGTGATTGAATGAACAATACAAAGATTGAAGCTTAGGGCATAAAGAAAGGTCGAGGGTTTCCAAAAGATTATAGGAAGCATTCAATTGCATCAACTTTGGATTGGAACTGAGATCCAGGGTTTGTAAATTATTGGAATTGCAATGCAACTCTTCCAATGCCGGACATGGGGAAAGATCCAGTTCCTTCAATTCATTGATCGAACAGTTCAGATATTCCAAAGAAGGACAATGTTCGAGTTGTAAATCGACTAAATTTAACCGGCTGACATTCAGATTTGAAATCCGGTGGCCTGAAATTTTGATATGAAACAGTCCTTCTTGCTGATAGTGATGGACGATGTTGAAGTATTGTTTTTCTTTCAGAATTGAACTTGTTCCGTCTCCCCAGTCTATAGACAGATCACTGGCATATATTCCTGCCTTAAAGGGGATATTTGCATAGCTGATAAAGTGGATGTGGAATTCTTCCGCACTAATATTCATTTTAATCGTAGTTTAGTTCTAAAAAAAAGCGTGTTCCGAGTGTCTGTCAGAAGGGTACCGCCAAGCACCTAAAAGCAAAACACAACAGCCCACGCTTATGCATGAACATTACATTTTATTCTTGCTTTTGTTCAAAATTGGCGGTTTCTCTGACAAGAATAAAATAACGACTAAATTCTATATTTCCCTTCTCTAAGGAATGTGACAAACATAATAAAAAATAAGAATTAAATAATCGTCTGTAACCTATTTCTGCATTTTTATGGACTGTTGTTTTGCTTTTAGTCTTTATTCATAAATTCATAATTACGCGTACATATACTGTTTTATTTGTTTAATGTAAAATATATATCTTGATTTAGCTAGTTATTTCGTATCAAAACTATATTAAACTTCCGAGAACTTTTGTGTTATAATCGTTTTTATTTCAGAAAATAACAGAAATCGCTTTCTGAAACTTTTCATACTTACAGGCGTTAAAAAATAAAAAGTCGATATGGCAGTTTCTGTATCCTTAAAAAAATTGGCTGAAATACTTGGGTTGGCTCCTTCTACCGTTTCGCGTGCACTGAAGGGGCATCCGGATATTAGCCGGGCTACTCAGGAAAGGGTGAGGGCTTTGGCACAGGAATTGCACTATAAACCTAGTGCGTTGGCATTGAGTCTGAGAAATAAAAGATCTAACTCGATCGCTATGCTGGTTCCTTTTTTAGGAAATTATTTTTATGCCTGTGCTGTGAGTAGTGTGATTCGTTCTGCATATTCATCGGGGTATAAGGTGATTGTGTTTGAAAATGGAGAGGATTATGAACAAGAGGTAAAGATCTGTCAGTTTCTCCAGAAATCCGGGATCGATGGCTTGGTAGTTGCGCCTGCCAGGACGACGAATGACCTGGATCATTTTGTGAAATTGCAGCATGAGGGGATTCCGATGGTGTTTTTCGATCGTATAGCTCCCAATCTGGATACCGACCGGGTACTCGAAGATGATTATAAAGGAGCCTGTACGGTGGTCAGACATATGATTGACGGTGGATGCCGGAAGATTGCACATATCGCTTTGCCCCGCCGTTATCTTTGGGCGCAGAAAAGAGAAAAAGGATATTTGCAGGCGTTGAAAGACCGGCATTTGTTCACCGATGAAAAACTGATCGTCGAATGTGAGGATGTGTCGGAAGTTTATAGAATTACCCGGCAATTGGTGTTGCATTCCGGAGTCGATGGTATTTTTGCCGCTAACGATGCCTTTGCCGTGCATGTATTGAGTGTACTTCGGCAGATGAAATGCAGGGTGCCGGAAGAAGTTGCTGTATGCGGATATGGTAACGAACCATCGACAGAAGTAACCTTTCCCGCTTTGACTACCGTGAATAAAGATGGGTATCGGGTAGGGAATATCGCTGCCGGTTTGTTGATTCGCCGCATCGAGGATAAAGAGGAGGTCCCGACAGTGACTCGGTTGTTGAAACCCGAATTAATTGTACGGGATTCTACTCTGTCTGTCGATCGGTAATAAATTTATTATATCTTTGATAAGTTAATGATTTACGAATGTTGATGAGAATATTGATTCCTTTTATAATTTTATCCTGTATCGTGTGTTGCAGGACAAAAGAATTGCGAATTCCCGATCAACCGGGCCTGTCCCATTTGGCTTCGCCCGTTTTTCTGAAGTCCGATACCACTTGGGTCGATCTGAAGGATTATTTCTTATATCCTGAAAAAATTAAAAAAATTACTCCGCTTGCCGGTGTAAAGTTGTATTGGGACAAAACGGCCTCTACGTTAGGAGTAATTGCCGGGGATTCAGGTGTGTTATTATCCGGGATGAACATCCGTTACGAGGGATATGATTATCAGATTCCGGTGATGCGGCCGAATCCGGATGCCGGTTTTTATATCGGTACCGATGAAGTAAGGGGAGATACGTTTTTTTTACAGAGTACCTCTCCGGTAATAGACTGGGCTGTTTATTTTCAAAATTATAAACTGGCAGAAAATTTCCTTTCCTGTACGGAAAAGAGGGTAGGTATCGTGTTACCCGAAGCTGCCCGTCAGTTGAAGTATGGAGAGTTGAGGATTTGGGCGAGAGATAGTTTCAGTATTTCAAATGCGATTATTATCCCTCTTAGACGAGGCAAATTGATTACCGAAGTCGGGCAATTGAACGATACAGATAAGAGGACTACAGTTATTTATGGTTTGGAAGTGAAAGAGTTGGCCACGCCGGATACCGGGTTCATAGCCGATTCGATGAACCCGGCTTATTCGAATATAGAGGTTGCTGCTATCGGTCAAAAAATGGTAGAAGGTTATTTCAAAGACTTGGGGATAAATACGCTCTATTTGTTTCCGAAAGCTTCGGCTGATAGTTTGTCTGCCGATCTTCGAAAGTTGGAGCTGGAAGCTCGGCGGTGCCGGCTGACCATTGTCGTAACGGACAGTCTTGCCGGATTAGACCGTTTTGTTTTTGATAAAGCCACTGCGGTTTTTGCCAGGTCGAATACGGGTTTTGAAATTTTAGCACAGGCATTGAATGCTACTTTTCAGGATGCAGAGAATGACTATTTAGGGATTCATTATTCGGGTAACGGCGAAGCTCCGCGTTTTGTCACCCGTACCGATGAATTTTCCCTTTTGCCTGTACAGAGTGAGCGACAGGATACGGTCTATCGGAAATTAGTCCAATTTCTGGCTTTTAATGTGACGATTCTGGGGATTCCTATGATTGGGGAAGGGGATGAAATCGGTTGGCCGAAAAAGGAAGGAATACTTGGGCAGGGGGAGGAATGGACCGACGAACAGCTGAACGTGAAATCGAAGCTGAGTGCTTTAAATCAATTGCGAGGTGAACATATGGCTTTACTCTATGGGGATTTTATCCCCCTTCGGGTGGAAAAGCAAATTTACGCTTATATCCGTTCTTTTTTCGGTAAAAATGTCCTCGTAGTTTTCAACAAAGGCAAAGAAACGGTCTCTTTAAAGCTCGATTTACCGGAGATGAAACGGGAGGAAAACTTCTCTTCCCTATTCGGTAACCGTTTTAGCTATGATAATTCGAAAATAATTCTGGATGTCCCCGCCTATGGAGTCGAGATCATTTATAATTGAATAGTCACCTGGGCGAAAGTTTATAAAGTTCATCGATTTTATAGATGCTTTTTCTTTGGCGAGGTTCTTTTTATTTCCTGACAATATGTGCTGGTATTCGATTGGGTTATGTCTTGAAGTTCCCTTTTGTTCAGCTTCTCTATGTATAAATAATAACATCGACTTAGTGAAAGTTGACAGGATTAGCAACTTGGGTATTGTTGTTTTTGTGTATATTTTAGAAAACGGATAAGGTTCGCTTTTCAGGCTTCCTGAGAAACGAACCGAATCAAAAATAAAGTGATGTTAATCCAATACCCCTTTAATACGGTCTTCGAAAGCTGAGAGTGCTGCTTTGGCTCCTTCTCCCATTGAGATAATAATTTGTTTATAGGGGACGGTGGAAACATCGCCGGCTGCATAGATACCCGGAATGTCGGTCCGGCAATGGGCATCGATGATGATTTCTCCCAGACGATTGGTCGCGACAATTTCTTTAAAAGCACTGCTATTGGCTGCTAGTCCGATTTGTACGAAAATACCGTCCAGGGGGAACAAGCGTTCATTACCCGTTGTCCTGTCTTTTGTGCGAATGCCTGTCACTTTTTCTTTGTCTCCCACCACTTCGGTTGTTTGGGAGTTGACCAGAATTTCTACATTAGGCAGACTTTTCGCTTTTTCCTGTAATACCTGATCGGCTTTTAACTCTTCCAGGAATTCAAAAACAGTTACTTTAGAACAAATTCCCGCCAAATCGATCGCTGCTTCGATTCCTGAATTACCTCCTCCGATGACAGCCACGTGTTTTCCTTTATAAAAAGGACCATCACAGTGGGGGCAAAAAGCTACTCCTTTACCGATATAGTCTGTTTCGCCAGGTACATTCAAACGCCGCCAACTAGCTCCGGTAGCGATAATGATAGCCGGGGCGACAAATTTTTCTCCTCCGGTTACCGAAAGAATTTTTTCTTTTCCGGTATGCTCCATTTTTTCCACTTTCCGATGTTCGAACAGATCGATCGGATAATGTTGAAGATGGGTACGCAGATTATCGGCAAGCTGACTACCTGTCGTGTAAGGAATAGAAATCAGATTTTCGATACCCACGGTTTCTTTCACCTGGCCTCCGATACGCTCGGCAATGATGGCTACTTTCAGTCCTTTTCTGGCCGAATAGATGGCTGCCGAAGAGCCTGCCGGACCACCTCCTACGATCAGGACGTCGTATTTCTTTTCCGGGATTTCCTGGCCGGTATTCTCCGAACCGTAGGTCGCCTCCAATTTTTCAAGGAGTTCTCCGAATTCTCCCCGTCCGACGTGTATGAGCTTACCGTCGGCATATACCGAAGGCACTCCCTGTATATGCAGAGCCTCTACTTCGGCTTGATTTATCGCTCCGTCTACCATTTCGTGTTCTATGTTGTCGTTCAGGATAGCCATCAGATTCAAGGCCTGTACAACATCCGGACAATTCGTACATGTTAAGGATACATAGGTAGTTAACCGGATCGGTCCCTTCAAGGCTGCTATACGTTTCTGTAAGTTCCCGTCGGGTATGTTTTTCCCTTTGCCGTCGCTGTTGAGGATGGCCAATAGTAAAGAAGTGAATTCGTGACCGTTCGGTATGCCCCGGAATTTGATCCTCGTTTTTTGTTCATTTTTCAGCAATTCAAATTCCAGCCCCTCTCCTTCTTCCAGCCGGTAATTGATTTTTTCTGAACAAGAGGCGACATCCTCTAATAGTTCGATCAATTCATTCCGGTTTTCGTGTCGGGGATTAAGCCGGATTAAAAAAGTGTATCGGGAATCCAGCGGTGCAAAAATGGTGCGTAACTGGTCTTTTAATGCTGTTTCTAACATAGCGTATATTTTTTCAGAAGATGATAAAGGGTTTCAATGGCAGGCAGACTTTTCAGCAACCGGTCGGACCATTGAAACCCTGAAATTAGTCCGGGATTAAATTTTACCGACTAAGTCGATACTGGGCTTTAAGGTCGCTTCACCTTTTTTCCATTTAGCCGGGCAAACTTCACCGGTATGAGTGGCTACGAATTGAGCCGCTTCAACTTTTCTTAAAAGTTCGTTCGCGTCCCTCCCGATGTTATTGTCATGAATTTCTACAACTTTGATCTGGCCTTCCGGATTCACGACAAAAGTTCCCCGGTAAGCCATTCCTTCTTCCTCGATCATGACTCCGAACGCACGGCTTAAAGCTCCTGTCGGGTCTGCCAACATCGGATATTTGATTTTACGGATGCTTTCAGAAGCATCGTGCCATGCTTTGTGTACAAAGTGAGAGTCTGTGCTTACAGAGTAGATCTCCACACCCATGGCCTGAAATTGTTCGTACTTTTCAGCCATATCGACCAATTCGGTCGGACAAACAAAAGTGAAGTCGGCCGGATAGAAGAAGAAGATTCCCCATTTACCCTTTACATCTTTGTCGGTTACTGTTTTGAATTGACCGTTTTGAAATGCCTGTACACTGAATTCAGGAAGCTGAGAATTGATAATTGTTTGCATAATCTTTATTTTTAAATTGTTATTGTTTTTTCTTTTCGATACAAAAATATATCAATTATGTCGATAAATAAAATATTTTTGATCGATAGTTTCTATGCTGATATAGATAAACCGAATGAGTGAAAAAGAACCCTTATCTTTGTTGTGATTTTAAATGAAAGTTATGAGAAAGTATATTTTTGAATTGGAGATGAAAGTCCGGGATTATGAGTGTGATTTGCAGGGGGTGGTGAATAATGCCAATTATCAGCATTATATGGAGCATGCCCGTCATGAGTTTTTGGAGCATGCCGGTGCTAATTTCGGGGAATTACATCAGCAAGGTATCGATGCGATGGTGGCCCGGGTCGAGATCGACTATAAAGTGTCTTTGATCAGCGGGAATCGTTTTTCTGTTAAATTGAATATATCCCGGGAAGGGGCTAAGCTGGTGTTTTTAGAAGATATTTATCGGCTGTCGGATGATAAGTTATGTGCCCGTGGCCGGGTGGAATCGATTTGTGTAAAGGATGGGAAATTGACCCGGGGGGAATTATTCGATGAAATCTTTGCCGATTATTTGAAATAATTTTGAAAAAAAACAGCATTTTGTTTGGAGTGAAAGAAAAAAGCACTACTTTTATCGCACGGGCGCTTAGCTCAGTTGGTTCAGAGCATCTGGTTTACACCCAGAGGGTCGGGGGTTCGAATCCCTCAGCGCCCACAAAAGGAAGTCAAAAAGGCTTCCTTTCTTTTTTCCCGTAGTTAAAGAGGTGCGATGGGATCGATCGGAAAATCTGTTTTTTTCATGTCATAAGGGGCAAAGTCCCGAATAATCCCTCGGCGTTTTTTACAGTCCGACCGTAACGGGTCATACGGAGATCAGTTCATAATCGAGTGTCCCGACCCCTATTTTTTCTGCGTGTTGAAGTCCGGCCAGCCAATTGGTATCGGGATGGATCAGATGGAATTTATCCGTCCCTTGCAGGTGTTCATGGGGATGAGCTTCCGAGAGTTTATTCCCTCCGATGACAGGGGCTGCAATGACCAGGTCGGCACAGGCTTTATCGAGCGCAACCGGATCGAACGAAGCCAAAATTCCCAGATCCGGAATAATAGCAGCATCATTGTGATTCCAGCAATCACATTCGGGGGATACGTTCATGATAAAGCTGATGTGGAAATGAGGTTTGTCCTTTAGTACGGCCTGTGTGTATTCTGCTATTTTATAATTCAGGCGTTCGGAAGTGTCGCTTTCGCCCATCACGGCGGCATCGTATTGACAAAGTGCCACGCATTGACCACAACCGACACAACGTGAATAATCTATTTCTGCAATATGTTGTGCATCGAAGTGGATGGCTTCGTGGGCACAATGTTTGATGCAGATACCGCATTTCTTACAGTTTTGGCTATCGATAACGGGTTGGGAAGCAGAATGAAGTTCGAGTTTCCCTCCTACACTGGCACATCCCATGCCGAGGTTTTTCAATGCTCCGCCGAATCCAGCCTGTTCATGTCCTTTAAAATGGTTCATCGTGACGATGATATCCGCGTCGGCAATCGCTGCTCCGATTTTCGGAGCCTGACAATATTCTCCCCCGATTTCTATTTCCCTGTACTCCGTCCCTTTAAGTCCGTCGGCAATGATTACCTGGCATTGAGCGGAAATCGGATTGAAACCGTTTTCCATAGCACTTTGCAGATGGTCTACGGCGTTGGCCCGGTGTCCGGAATAAAGCGTGTTACAATCTGTCAGGAAAGGTTTGGCACCTAAAGAGCGTAAAACTTGTACCAGGCGGGCGGCATAATTGGGCCGTATGTAGGCTAGATTTCCGGGTTCTCCGAAATGAATCTTTATTGCTGTAAACTGCTGTTCGAATGAAATATCGGCAATACCTGCTTTTCTGACCAAACGCTCCATTTTATCCAACAGATTGCTGTTGGGGGTGGTCCTCAGGTTGGTGAAATATACTTTGGCTTTGTTCATGATGGTTATTTGTCGGCAGGATAAATGATCCCTGATTGTTTGCGTACTTCATCGATGATTTCAAGCGTGGCGAGCGAATGATCATGACTATTGATCGTCGATTCGCATAGCCTTCTTTCTATCAGATCGATAAATTCCGCTATTTCATAATAATATTCGTTGTGTGAGGCCGGGACCGAAAGATCCTGGATTTGTCCCCCTTTGGGGATAAATTTTACTTCACGGATGGTTTGAATACGATCTAAAATAAAAGTTCCTTTTTCTCCCTGGATTTCTGCAGGTAAAAAGGAATCTGCAATCTTTGAATACAGAACGGTAGCATTCAGGTTTTCGTATTCGAAGTTTACAGCCCCTTGGCCGTCTACTCCTGTCGAAAGTTTCAATCCTGTGGCGCTAATACGTTTAGGGCGGCCGAAAAGGACGACCAGGGGATATACGGTGTAAACTCCTAAATCCATCATAGCCCCGTTCGAAAGTTCGGGATTAAAAGCATTCAATACAATTCCCGCTTTTAATTTGTCATAACGCGAAGAATATTGACAATAGCTGGCAAAATAGCGTCTTAAGCATCCTGCTTCCGCTAAATGCCGGCGAAGTTGCCGGAAGTTAGGGGTAAGAGTCGATTTCATGGCTTCCATCAAAGTAATGCCATTTTGCCGGGCTACCCGGATCATTTCCCTGGCTTCTTTTGCATTATGAAGCCAGGGGCTTTTCGCAAAGGACGTGTTTCCCTTGTTGCATGAAAAGAATACTCAAAGCCGCATGTAAAGAATTAGGGACAGCGATATATACGGCATCGATCAAAGAACTGGCTGCCATTTCTTCGGGCGAAGTGAAGAGGTGTGGTATGCCGTGCTTAAGGGCAAAAGCCTGGCCCGTTTCCCTGCTTCGCGAACAGACGGCCGTGGCTTCGAAACGCAACTCTTCGCGGGCTGCTTCAAGAATCCAGTCGGTAATAAAATTGGTACCTATTATTCCGAAACGTACTTTTCTCATACTTTAGAGTACTTTCAATTCAACGACTGCCGGACAGTGGTCCGAGTGTTTTACCTGGGGTAGAATATAGGCATCTTTTAGCAGAGGGATGACTTCCGGGCTGACCATGCAGTAGTCGATACGCCAGCCTTTATTGTTGTTCCGCGCATTCGCCCGGAAACTCCACCAGGTGTATTGATGAGGTTCTTCGGGATGAAAATACCGGAAAGTATCGGTAAATCCTGATTCCAGGAACAGGCTCATCCATTCCCGTTCTTCGGGTAGGAAACCACTACTGTTGGCATTCCGTACCGGATCGTGAATGTCGATCGGACGATGGCAGATGTTATAATCCCCGCAAAGGATCAGTTTTTTACGGGTTTTGCTGAGTTTCATAACATAATGCCGGAGGTCTTCGAGCCATTTCATTTTAAAGGCTTGTCTTTCCTCTCCGGTGGTGCCTGAAGGATGGTAGACACTGACAATAGAAAGGTCGCCGTAATCGGCCCGCAAGAAACGTCCTTCCCGATCGTATTCCTGCATCCCCATTCCGTATTCCAGATGATCGGGGGTGATTCTAGTCAGGATGGCTACCCCACTGTAGCCTTTTTTCTCGGCTGAGAAAAAGAAAGAACGATAACCTAAAGCTTCGAATTCAAGTGTGGGAATTTGATCCGGTTGGGCTTTCGTTTCCTGTAAACAGACAATATCCGGTAGCTCTTCTGCCAGCCAGTCCGTAAATCCTTTCGATAAAGCACTACGCAGGCCATTGACGTTATAAGTGATAATTTTTATAATTGATTTTCTTTATTACAAAATTAAAAAAATATTGGTAATAGAATCATCCGAAGAATCAATTGTGAAATTAAAATTTGATCTTGCCGGTTAAAACACTGATCCCCACAAATCAGACTTTTTGATTTGTGGGGATAGCTCCTCAGGTAGTCCCTGATTTTAAATGTTATAGAAAGTCGTAAACGCTTTGATCACATAATCCTGATCGAGCACACCGGCTGTTTCACGAACAGAGTGCATGGCCCACATGGGGTTACCTATATCTACTCCGCGCATTTCCATTTGCGTCAGGAGGATATTTCCCAAGGTAGAACCTCCTGCCATATCCGAATGATTGACAAAAGTCTGATAAGGTACACCGGCCATCTTACAAATTGTAGCGAATACAGCTGCCGAATCACCGTCAGTTATATATTTTTGGTTTGCGTTGATTTTGATTACCGGTCCCTGGTTCATGATCGGATGGTTGGTCGGATCGTGTTTTTCGGGATAATTAGGATGCAAGGCATGAGCCATATCGGCCGAGATCATAAAAGAATTGTGTATGGCCCGGTAGAGCTCTTCGATTTTATAACCTTGGTTGAAAGCTACCCGTTCCAGAATAGTCCGCAGTATCGGTGATGCTGCACCTTGTTTGGTGCCGCTGCCTACTTCTTCGTTGTCGAAGATGGCTAACACTTTGGTCTTATTACATGGCTTGGAATCGAGAAGAGCCGTCAGGCCTGCATGAACCATAGCCAGGTCGTCCAACCGGCCGGAAGAGATAAATTCGTTGTTTAGTCCGAATAAAGTTCCTTTACCATATTCATATAAGGTGAGGTCGAAATCCAGGATATCTTCTGCCGGAATATTCATTTCCTGAGCAATAAGCTTCAGAAGGAAATTGTCTTTTTCGAAAGTCTCGTTGATCATGGCTATGACAGGAAGCATATCTCTTTGCTTGCTGAGCGGATTACCCTGATCGTTTACTGCCCGGTTGAAATGGATGGCGATATGGGGTATTTCAAGCAACGGCCGGTCGAAATTGATGAATTGAGTGGCCGGTTTAAGGGGTTTGTCACTCTTGACCATGACCCGTCCGGCCATAGACAGAGGCCGGTCGAACCAGGTATACATGATCGGGCCTCCGTAAACTTCTGTGTTCAGTTTCAGGTATTTCCCTTCCACCGGCATTTCTGCATGGGGTTTGATCCGGAAAGTCGGAGAATCACTATGTGCACAAATCAGTTTAAAGCCTTCTTCTGCCAAATTACCGTTGCCCGGAATAAAAGCATATAAAGAAGAATGATTCTTGGTCACGAAATATTTACCCCCGTGTTCGATATGCCAGGCTTCTCCTGAAAAAAGCTGTTTGAAACCATGAGCCTGAAGGCGTTGTTTGATGCTGAGGACAGCATGGAAGTTGGTCGGACTCTCGTGTATAAATTCGAGCAGATCCAAAGCGGCTTGTTTTTCCATAATTTATAGATTTATTTATAACAATTTTATTAGCGACAAATATACCATCGGTGGATGATCATTTTTTACCGACCTTAAATTAGAAAGAATATTTTAAATAACCTGCTCCTTCCGGGAAACATTTTGAATGGAAATGCCGATTTTTTTGTGGTTTGAAAAAAAATGGATTTGTTTTAGTGGTTTTGTTGTGTTTAATGTATTGATTATGAATAATTATAGATTATTTGAATTGTGTTGTAAATATTATTGATTTGATTTATAATTTAAGCGGTTATATATTTGTATCAAAGAAATAAGAAATAGTAGAAATCAATTAAAAATAAGAATTATGAAAACGAAAAATTTAATCGGATTGGATTCAGAGAATGCTCAACAAGTAGTAAACCTTTTAAATGAGTTGTTAGCCAACTATCAGATTTATTATCAGAATCTGCGTGGATTTCATTGGAACGTCAGAGGTAACCGTTTCTTCGTTCTGCATGCTAAATTTGAAGAGTTGTACAACGATGCTATCGAAAAGGTAGATGAAATTGCTGAACGTATTCTTACTTTAGGTGGTGTACCTTTGCATTCTTATGCAGCTTATACTAAAGTGGCTACTTTGAAAGCTAAAGAAAATGTTACTGACGGAGATGCTTGTTTGCGGGCTGTTGTAGAGGATGTGCAGGTATTGTTGAAACAGGAACGTGAAATTTTGAGTGTCGCTGCAGAGATTGGGGACGATGGGACTCAGGATGTGTTTTCTTCTTATGTTTCAAGTCAGGAAAAGCTGTTGTGGATGCTCGATGCCTATCTGAATCAGAAATGAGTAAGGTAAAAGGTATAAAGTAAAAAGTAAAAGGTGGAGAGATCGATTTTCCACCTTTTACTTTTTACTTTATACCTTTTACTTCTTCTTTCGCTTTGCTTTGTGTCACAAGGTACACACCTGTAAATACCAGTAAAGCGGCGATCGGTTTGTCCCAGCTGAATACATCTTGTCCGATAAGAATCGCTATAATGGAAGCGATGATCGGCTGTAAATTGTTGTACATACTGGCTGTCGTGGGACGAATTCGTTTCAAAGCCATAGGAACCAGGAAGTAAGCGATGCCGGTTGCCATAATGACTATATAACTCAGTTTCAGGATAACGAATGGGTTGCTTTCTGTGCCGAAGACTTTAGCTTCCGGCAGATCGGAAATACCGGGAGGAAAAGAGATAAGGGCTGAAAATAAAAACATCCATTTCATCAGAGTGATGGCGGAATAACGTTGTGAGATAGGACGGGTGATGACTAAATAGATGGCATAAGTGATTACATTAACGATGCAAAGTAGGTTACCTATCCAATTGCCGGATGAATCGGTATTTATAGCCGACGATTGAAAAATGATCAGTAAGGCACCCGATGCTCCGATCAAAACTCCGGCAGCTTTTTTGAATGTGACGGGCTCTTTTAATATCAGGGCTGCGATCAGCATAACCGCGAGCGGGGTCATGGCTGCAATGATGGTAATATTGACCGGTGAGGTGTACAGAAGGGCATTGGCAAAAGATACTTGTGCCCCTACCAGACCGAATAAGGCACCCCAAAAGATCGTCCATAGATCCCGTTTTCCGACTTCTTCTTTCGGAGCCAGTAAGCCGATACCCCAAAAAACAAGGGTAGCAAAAACCATCCTTACAAAGGTAAGAGCATACGGACTGATCCATTCCGGGACAATGGTTTTCGCTATGGGCGTATTTAAGCCGAAAATCAGATTCGTAGCCAGTATTGCTCCATGTCCCAGCCATTTGTCTTTTGTCATCTTGTTTTTTTTGTTTTCTGCGGTAAATATAAGATAAATCGGCCGAATAATCTTATTTCTCGCTATTAGTAATTTTACTACTTATCAAAAAAAAGGGAGAAAAAAAAGATTATATAAAAAATAACTCTTAACTTTGCATTTGTCAAGTTTCCTATCGAAGTGTCGATTGGAATTAAAAGGGAATACCGGTGAGAATCCGGAGCTGTACTCGCAGCTGTAAGTCCTAATTAAAGTTTATCGCACTCTTTGCCACTGGTGAAAGCTGGGAAGGCGCGATAAGCGGGATGAGCCAGAAGACCTGCTTGATGAGATATGATTAGTGACCACGGGATAATTGGCATTAAATCAAAATGAACAGAGGCTCCTCCAAAGATTACCTGCATTCTTTTTGATAACCGATTTCTCATTCGTTGCAAATCTATCGCAAAGAAAACGAATGTGTGCTTAAACTTTTTTGTTTAACTTTTAATAATTGAGTTATGAAAAAGAATTTTAGATTTATGGCAATGGCAGCTGTAGCAGTTGCCGCGGCCGTGTTTACGGGATGTTCATCCGATGATGACTTCCTTACTCCGTATGAAGAGAGTGCGATTCAAACCCGCGCTATGAGTTCTACCAATGCGATTATCAATTTTGATAACGCATCCGAAAATGTAATGGCTTCCGACCAGTATGGAGCCAACCTCTATTCGGCAACCGCAGATGGAAATCAGGTAACGACCGGCTACATCGCTCGAATCGGAGAAACCGACACATATATTCAATTCCCGATTAATTATTTGAAACAGGAATGGGTTACCGGACAACCTTGGCAATATGAGTATTGGAATGGAGGCTTTGCTATTTCCAATTTTCATAACATGACACAAGGTGACTACCAGAATCAATGTAGCGTGTATTGGCCTAACGGTGGTCATAGCGGTAATAATTTCGCTGTAGCTTTCGGTTATAGCGATTCATATAATGATTCACAAACAACCTATGACAAGTGTGCCAAGATATATCTGACTGATTCAACTGGATACAAAGTTACAATCCCTAATCGTGCTGTAACTGGAATGGCAAAAACCGGAAGATTCAATAGTCTTTGGGTCTGCAACACGACTTATGCTTATCTGGTCATGAAGGATGGGAACTCGTTTACCCAAGGTTCTTTGCAAGAACAAAACGGATGGTTCAAAGTGGTATTTGTTGCTTTGAATGCAGAAGGACAACCTACCGGTAAGAAAGTCGAATATTATTTGGCAAACTTTGATTCAAGCAAAAATACGGAATCAGGCTTGACGAATCAAATCCGCATGGGTTGGAATCAGGTGGATTTAAGCGGTTTAGGAGATAGTGTGTGTACCGTTGCGATTAACTTCGAAGGAAGTGATTCAAGCACGTACGGCCTGAATACTCCGGCTTATGTTGCCATAGACGATATAGATGTAACTGTAAACTAACATGAATCGGGGGCAAATGCTTTTTAACGATAAATAAAAGTGTTTGCCCCTTTTTATATCCCCGCTGGAGATTGACAAGCTACTTTCTTCAAGGGATTTTTTATTGATTAAAATCATCAACATGAAGAAGTATTTGCTTTTATTCTCCATAGCGGTATTTTTATTCTCTTGTAACAAGGACGAAGAAATATCGCAAGACGTGACCGTTCCCCCTGTTATCGAGTTGGACAGCGAGGACGGTATTTACGTGGTAAAGATAGGAAAAGAGGTCGTTATCGAGCCGACCTATCAAAATGTCGATTACGCCGTTTATTCATGGAAATGCAACGGCCGCATTATTTCCGATGAGCCGCAACTGATATACACTTTCGACGAATGCGGATCGTATTACGTTACCCTGCGGGTGGACACGAGAGATGCCAGCGCGGAAGAGGAGATCCGTGTGAAAGTCAATGAACTGGCGCCTCCTGTCATTTCATTGGTAACTCCCTCGACGGGGCTCAAAGTTGTTGCGGGACGTGAATACATCCTTACCCCTGACATTCAAAATGCTGAAGGAGCTACATACTTGTGGACTCTTGACGGGAAAGAGGTCGGCACGGAAAATACCTATACGTTCAAGCAGGATAAACTGGGGACTTATGAACTGACTCTGACCGTCACGAATGAGGACGGCAAAACGGAAAAGACAATCACAATCGAGGTGGTCGATAAACTTCCGATCGGAATAGAGATTCCGTCATCTTTGTACTTTGCCGAAGATAACACGAAATATATAGAATTGGGTCGTACCCTGTTTATTCGTCCCTACGTGTCGGTAAATGCCGAACCTTCTTACCAGTGGAGTTTGGACGGACAGGAAATCGACGGAGCCAATGCGTTGATATACGGATTCAAACCTACCCAAACCGGAGAATACACACTTACTTTTACGGTGAAATACAATAATCAAGATACGAAGGCAGCCGTTCTTACCCGGAATATTTCGGCCTCCGGCGTAGATGAAGTCAGTGTCGATATTCCGGTGAAATGTTGCGAAGCAACCGAGAAAAGAGCGTTTGCTGCCGGAAATTCCATTTACAGTAATAAGGTATACGAATTTGTTCCTGCTCCCGGACAATTCGTAAACGAAACGAATACGGCAGGATTCAACGGAGAACGTACACATGAATCCGCTTGTGCTTATGCCCAAAAACGCCTCGATAATGAGAAATACGTTTCTCTCGGCGGTTGGGGCGGATATATCGTAGTAGGATTCGACCACAGCATTGAAAATAAAGGCGGTTATGATTTCTCGATCAAGGGGAATGCTTTCGATTCATCGAATGAACCGGGTATCGTTTGGGTTATGCAAGATGTCAATGGGGACGGATTGCCCAACGATGAATGGTATGAATTGAAAGGCTCGGAATATGGAAAACCCGAAACCATTCAGGATTATGCCGTGACTTATTTCCGACCCGGTCTCAATATGGATACACCATGGCAGGACAACAAGGGGAATACGGGTGCGATTGACCGTCTTGGTAACTATCATCCACAAGAGTTTTATTACCCCTTGTGGATTGAAGCGGATTCTTATACGCTATACGGCACATGCCTGAAAGCGCGCACGGAACAAAGTCCTACTACGGGAATGTGGTCCAATAATCCGTTCGGCTGGGGATATGCCGACAATATCGGCGATGATATGCCTGACAAAAATAATCCCGGAGCGGCGGCAATCGGCAACTTCTTCAAGATTTCCGATGCAGTCAATATCGACGGAACCTCGGCGAATCTGACCCATATCGATTTTATCAAGGTGCAAACCGGGGTCAATGTCAAAGCGGGTTGGTTAGGTGAAAATTCCACGGAAGTATTCAAGTTCTGTGACGAAAATAACAATAATGACAAATAAGATTCCATCATGAACAAGCTATATTATTTCATCCTATTCTGTTTCGCTGCACTCTGTTTTACTGCGTGCAGTGATGACGATCTGGAATTCAGCGGAATAGAGGGTAAAGATCATTATATTTCCGATTTTGCCCTGAATGTTGGTGGTATTACTTATCAAGCCACGATTGCCGGGGATAAGATTACTGTTGAGATTCCATACAACACCGATTTGAAGGGTGCAACAGCAGCCTATACTTTAAGTGAAGGAGCCACCATTAACCCCAACCCATCGACCATACAGGATTGGGAGAATGAATGGAAATTCGTTGTTACCTCCAAAATGCAGGAAAGCAAAGTATTTTCCTATACATACCGATATGCCGACATCGAGCAGAGCGGCAGCGTGGTTCTCGCCACACAAGCCGAAGTGGATAATTTTGCCGAGACCGGAATAAATAGAATCGACGGCAACCTAACCATCGGAACGGCTGACGGGGAAGAAATCACCAATTTGGAAGGGCTCGCCAATTTGAAACAGATAAGCAACACCCTTATTCTCAATCCCTCCTACAAGGGTGCCGATTTGTCGGGACTGGACAATCTGGAGCAACTCGGCAGTTTCAAATTAGGCTCAATCATTTCTACGAGTAAAAATACTACGCTCAAAACGGTTAATCTACCCTCCTTGCTTGGAGTGGTCAGTGATTTTGTTATTAACAGTTCCGTCATTGAAAAAGTTTCCATTCCTAAGGTCACAACCATCGGCGAAGATCTGTATGTGACCTCTGACGCGTTACTCGATTTGGATGCAAATGCAGTCGAATCTATCGGTTCTTCCTTAATTGTTAAGGGTTCTGTGATACAAAAAGAATCAGCGACAACCGAAGCAATTGTCTTTTCAGCGCTCAAACGGGTTGGGAACGAACTTACAATACAGTATTTTCCCAAATTGCAAGGAATTTATCTGCCTGCATTAGAAAGTGTTGCAGGTACTGCCTCATTTACCGATATGGCCTTAATCGGGAGTATTGCAATGACTGAATTATATTCGGCAGGAGGTCTGACTATAAAGAATTGCAAAGAAATATCCACCATCGAGCTACCCGGCCTTACATCCTGTGGAGAGTTCAGTGTGGATGCAAACAAAGTCAATAAATTCAATATATCCGCTTTAAGGGACGCATTTGGAAATATGACTTTGAGCAATTTGCTCATTGAAGAGCTGGATTTGTCCCGAATAAATTTTAACGGGAATACACTCACCTTACAGTGTAACCGATTAAATAAGATTGTAGGATCGGAAACATTTAACGGTAATTTGCTGTTGCTTCCCAAAAACTGTCGATTGACAGAATTTACTCTGGAAGGTATCTTGAACATGCAAGGTAACTTTGAATGTAAAGATTATTTTTATGTCAAAAGGTTCATTATGCCATTTGTCAATGTGGCAGGAGATATAACCATTGCTTTGAATACTGGTTCTGTTGATACGGGAGCGGAAATCGAATTTCCTAAATTGCAGGAAATCGGAGGTGCTTTAACATTAGGAAAGAATATAAATGCAAATAAGATCGACTTCCCTTTGTTGAAGAGAATTCTCGGTTCATGTTCAGTTACTACATCATCCCTCAAGGATGACATCGAATTTTCTAATTTGGAAAGTATTGGAACAGAGGCAGGGAGCACACAGGCCGAATTTAATATTAACAAAACTAATATTTTATGCCCCAAATTAAAAACAATACACGGTGGCGTCAATATCATTACCGATGTTGCTATGTTTGGAATGACGGCAAATAATATATCTTATCCTAACGTGGAATCCATATCCGGAGATCTTTCAATAACATGCCCTTTCTCTGCTTTTGGTCCAAACGGCATAGTATCCATAGATTTTTCCGGTCTCAAATCGGTAAAGAGTATTAACATAAGCGGTCAAGGGGATATAAACAACTTCAGTACTTTCAAATATCTGTTCGAGAACAACATTCTTACAGAAGCATCTCAATGGGATGTAACGGATTGTGGCTACAACCCCACCTACCAAGACATGAAAGACGGGAAGTACAAGCCGGCTGAATAGATAACCGAACAATAAATTTTCTGCCGATCCTCGGTATGGATACCGTAAGGTACACATACCGGGGATTAACCGTAACAATAAAGATATGACCCGTCACAAACTGAAATACCTGCTGTGGAGCGCAATTGTGTCGCTGTCTCTCGCCTCCTGCATGAAGTGGGACTACGGCGATGCGGTGGAGGAGTTCAATGCCTCCGGAGCAGGACTGTTCATCACCAACGAGGGCAATTTCCAGTACGGCAACGCCACACTCAGCTACTACGACCCCGCGACCAAAACGGTGCAGAACGAAATCTTTTTCCGCGCCAACGGCATGAAGCTCGGCGACGTGGCGCAGTCGATGTGCATCCACGACGGCAAGGGCTGGGTGGTGGTGAACAACTCCCACGTCATCTTCGCCATCGACCTGAACACCTTCAAGGAGGTGGGACGCATCGAAAACCTCACCTCGCCGCGCTATATCCACTTCCTCTCGGATGAGAAAGCCTACGTCACCCAACTGTGGGACAACCGCATCTTCATCATCAATCCGAAGAAATACGAAATAACCGGTTACATTCAGGTGCCGGACATGACGATGGAGAGCGGCTCGACCGAACAGATGGTGCAGTACGGCAAGTACGTCTACTGCAACTGCTGGTCGTACCAGAACCGCATCATCAAAATCGACACCGAGACCGACCAAGTGGTCGACGAACTGAAAGTCGGCATCCAGCCCACATCGCTGGTCATGGACTGCAATAACAAGATGTGGACGGTCACCGACGGCGGTTACGAGGGCAGCCCCTACGGCTACGAAGCCCCGTCGCTCTACCGCATTGACGCCGAGACGTTCACCGTGGAGAAGCAGTTCAAGTTCAAATTGGGCGACTGGCCCTCGGAAGTGCAGCTCAACGGCGAGCGGGACAAGCTCTACTGGATCAACAAGGACATCTGGTGCATGGACGTGAACGCCGCCCGTGTGCCGGTGCGCCCGTTCCTTGAATACAGCGGCACGATTTATTACGGACTGACGGTAAACCCCGCCAACGGGGAGGTGTATATAGCAGACGCCATCGACTACCAGCAGCAGGGCAAGATATACCGTTATTCGCCCGACGGCGAACTGCTCGACGAATTTTATGTCGGCATCATCCCCGGTGCGTTCTGCTGGAAATAAAAAAGGAGGCAATATGAAAAGACTATATCTGTTATTCGCTTTGGCTGTTTGTCTCCCCGCCGCACTCTTTGCGCAGCAAACGGAAAGCAAGAAGAAATCGGCCTGGCATCTGACCATCCCCGAAGTCACGGTCATCGGTCATCGGCCGATGAAAGACATCGGCGTGCAGAAGACGAAGTTCGATTCGGTCGCGCTCAAGGAGAACATCGCCCTCTCGATGGCGGACATCCTGACGTTCAATTCGTCGGTCTTCGTCAAGAGCTACGGACGCGCGACGCTCTCGACGGTCGCTTTCCGCGGCACGTCGCCCTCGCACACGCAGGTGACATGGAACGGCATGCGCATCAACAATCCCATGCTCGGCATGACCGACTTTTCCACCATACCGTCCTATTTCATCGACCAGGCGTCGCTGCTTCACGGCACCTCGTCGGTGAACGAGACGGGCGGCGGTATCGGCGGCCTCGTCAAACTTGCCACGACGCCCCATGTAGGCGAGGGCTTCAACGTACAGTACGTGCAGGGCGTAGGTTCGTTCAAGACGTTCGACGAGTTCCTGCGCCTGACCTACGGCGGCGACCATTGGCACGTCTCCACCCGTGCGGTCTACTCCTCGTCGCCCAACGACTACAAGTACACCAACCACGACAAGAAAATCAACATCTACGACGACGACAAGAACATCGTCGGACAGTATCATCCCGTGGAGCGTAACCGCAGCGGGGCTTTCAAGGACCTGCACCTGTTGCAGGAGGTGTATTACGACACGCGCAAAGGCGACAAACTGGGGTTGAACGCCTGGTACATCCATTCCAATCGGGAGCTGCCGATGCTCACGACCGACTACGGCGACGCGACCGATTTCGAGAACCGCCAGCGGGAACAGACGTTCCGCGGCGTCGTGTCATGGGACCACATTAAAAGCAACTGGAAAGTCGGCGTGAAAGGCGGCTATATCCACACGTGGATGGCTTACGACTACAAGCGGGAGGTAGCCCCCGACAACTGGGCCTCCATGACGCGTTCGCGCAGCAAGGTGAACACGTTCTACGGTCAGGCGGAGGGCGAGTACAGCCCCTCGAAACGGTGGTTCTTCACTGCCAACGTTTCGCTTCACCAACATTTGGTGCGCAGCGAGGACAAGAACATCATCCTGCAAGACGGCAACAAGGCCATCGTGGGCTACGACAAGGGGCGCGTGGAACTCTCGGGCTCCCTTTCGGCCAAATGGCAGCCCATCGACCGCATGGGGCTGTCGGTGGTGCTGCGCGAAGAGATGTACGGCGATAAGTGGGTGCCGCTTATCCCCGCATTTTTCATCGACGGCATCTTGTCGAAAAAGGGAAACATTGTCGCCAAGGCCTCCGTATCGCGCAACTACCGCTTCCCGACACTGAACGACCTCTACTTCCTGCCGGGCGGCAATCCCGACCTGAGAAACGAGCACGGATTCAGCTACGACGCGGGCGTCAGTTTCGAGGTCGGCAAAAAGAGTATCTACAAACTGAGCGGCAGCGCGAACTGGTTCGATTCCTACATCGACGACTGGATCATCTGGCTACCCACGACCAAGGGTTTCTTCTCGCCGCGCAACGTGAAGAAAGTGCACGCCTACGGTGTCGAGGTCAAGGCGAACCTTGCCGTGCAACCGGCCAAGGATTGGCTTATCGACCTGAACGGCTCCTATTCGTGGACGCCCTCCATCAACGAGGGCGAGAAGATGTCGCCGGCCGACCAGTCGGTAGGTAAACAGCTGCCTTACGTTCCGGAACATTCCGCCTCGCTGACGGGACGCCTTTCATGGCGCTCGTGGGCGTTCCTCTACAAGTGGGCCTATTACTCGGAGCGTTTCACCATGTCGAGCAACGACTACACGCTGACGGGACACCTGCCGGAGTATTTCATGAGCAACATCTCGCTCGAAAAGGGGCTTTCGTTCAAGCCCTTGGATCTGCAACTGAAATTCGCCGTCAACAACCTCTTCAACGAGGATTATCTCTCGGTGCTCTCGCGCCCGATGCCGGGCATCAACTTCGAGCTGTTCATCGGCATCACCCCGAAGTTCGATAAAAACAAGAAAAAACAGTAAACGAAAATCCGCAACGATATGAAAACATGGAAAAACCTGAGCCTGATACTGCTGCTTGCGCTGGCATTGGCAGGCTGTCGCAACAAAAGTTCCAACCTCACCGATTTCAACCGGTCAGTCTATACGCCCGGATACGCCTCGGGCTTCGATGTCAAAGGCGCCGACGGCAGGCAGAGCGTATTGCTCACCGTTACGAATCCGTGGCAGGGTGCCGAGGGTGTCGAAACAGCCCTCTTCATCGCCCGCGACGGCGAGACCGCACCCGAGGGATTCGGGGGGCAGGTACTCGAAGGCGATGCCGGACGTATCGTCTGCATGTCCTCGACCCATATCGCCATGCTCGATGCCATCGGCGAAGCCGGGCGCGTGGTCGGCGTGTCGGGCATCGACTACATCTCCAATCCCGATATTCAGGCACGCCGCGACAGTATAGGCGATGTCGGCTACGAGGGGAACATCAACTACGAGCTGCTGCTGTCGCTCGACCCCGACCTGGTGTTGCTCTTCGGCGTGAACGGGGCGAGCTCGGCGGAAGGCAAACTGAAAGAGACAGGCATCCCGTTTCTTTATGTCGGCGACTACTTGGAGGAGTCTCCGTTAGGCAAGGCCGAGTGGTTAGTGGCACTCTCGGAGGTCGTAGGCCGGCGTGCGGAGGGCGAAAAGGTCTTCGTGGAAATTCCCGTCCGGTACAACGCTCTGAAACAGCGGGTGGCGGACAACGCCCTCGACGCCCCGTCGGTGATGCTCAATACGCCCTACGGCGATTCGTGGTTCATGCCCTCGACCGGGAGCTATGCCGTGCGGCTGATTACGGATGCGGGAGGCGATTACATCTACAAGAAGAACACGGGCAACGCCTCGACGTCCATCGATATGGAGGAGGCTTACCTGCTGGCATCGGACGCCGACGTGTGGCTGAATGTCGGCATGGCGAACACGCTCGACGAATTGAAGGCTGCCTGCCCGAAGTTCGCCGACATCCGCTGCGTCCGGAACGGCTTCGTGTATAACAATAACGCCCGTATCAACGCCGCCGGGGGCAACGACTACTGGGAATCGGCAGTTGTGAATCCGGACATCGTGCTGCGCGACCTGATAAAGATCTTCCACCCCGAACTGGTGGAGGAACCGTTCGTCTATTACAAGCAATTATTTTAATTTTAAATACATCAAATTATGAAAGTGAAACTTTTTATTGTAGCCATTATTTGTTTGCTACAAAGTTGCTCAACAACAGATTTCTTAGATGAGCAGAGAGTTGAAACGATTTCAAATGATAATAATGAGGTCTCTTATGTTATTCCTCTTGAAGATGCACTAAAAAATGTCGAAAAGGTTCTTGACTGCATTAATGGTGCTTCTGTTTCAAGAGCATCATCTCTTAAATCTGTAAAGAATATACAAATTCTTTCTATTAGCAATACCATTTCTTCTCGTTCTTCTCACGTAAACGCTGACACTGCGATATATATCGTTAATTATGATGACGGTTTTGCATTACTGGGGGCAGATTATAGATTGGATCCGATATACGCGATCTCTACAGAGGGTAATTTTGATCTGTCTGATACTATCCAAAACAAAGGTTTAGCATTGTATATCAATAGCCTGAAATCTGAAATTACCACAAAAATTAATTCTAATGAATCTAATTCACGGGCTTCTATTCCGGAAGTCGATGGTAATATAAATAGTCCTTACCAAATAACAGATATTGCCCTTTCTTACAAACGGGGTCCATATGGTAAAAACCGACTTTGGGGACAAAGCACTCCGTTTAATTATTATTGTCCTACCATATCTGGGACCAAGACTCTTGTTGGATGCGTTGCGGTAGCTACCGGTTTAATTATGGCTCATCATCAACATCCCGATTTTATTGATGGGGAACCCCTAAATTGGACAGCAATAGAGAATGGGCAATCGGATTTGGCTTTGTTCTTATATCGTCTTGGAGGGTCTAAATATTTAGATATGGATTATGGTATTCTTTTAAGTGGTGCTCTATCTACTAATGTACCTAAAACTCTGAGATCATTAGGATATTCATGTGGAGAATTAGAAACATACGATAAAGATAAAATTGTAGCACATTATTCAGAATCGTTTAATCCAATATATATGAGAGGTAATACAGGCTCAGATGATTATGGGCGTTATACTGGAGGTCATGCTTGGATTATTGATGGGGCTATGGATATTTGGATGAAATACGTAATGCCGGGGCGATTAATGGAAACTCATGCTATCTATTTCTATTGTAATTGGGGATGGGAAGGAAGTGCCAATGGTTGGTATAAGCACTTTTCGTTAGCTCCCGTAAATGGGCCTGAATTAGTTGAACATGGGGACCAGAATTCTTCAGTCAATTACAATTTCAATGTTAATATACAAATGATTCTTGATATAAAGCCTTTGTAACATATGGATAGATATCTTATGATGACTCTACTATCATTGCTGTTTCTGTCTTGTTCTCATGAGGAAAATAGCCTTACGAGAAAGGATGGGGATTGGGATGATGACATCAAACTCTCAAAGCATGAAATAGTCTTTGGTTCTGACGAAGGAAGCGAAGTCATTAATTCGGAAGGCCTTTGGTGGTTGTCTGGAGTTGAGATTCCTCAATCAGACATTTGGTACAAAGGTAACGGAGACATCCATACTACCGGTGAACTTGGAACTTATGAATGGATGACATTGGAGAAGCCGACAAATAAATCACTTCTTATAAAAGTTGACAAAAACACCGGAGGAGAACGGAATTTCCAAATTGTGGTCACATGTGGCGACTTCTTTGACTATATCCTTGTAACTCAAAAAGGTGTGAAATAAATGCGCTCCCGCTCGGCCATACTCTTTACCGCATTGTCTGCACTTACGGCCGGTCTTTTTCTGCTGGATCTGGCCGTCGGTGCTGTGCGTATCCCCGTTGCTGACGTGTGGGCGGCACTGACGGGCGGCAACTGTCCGCATACGACCGTGAAAATTGTGGTGAACATACGGCTTATAAAAGCCGTGGTAGCCTTGTTGGCGGGTGCGGCGCTGTCGGTCAGCGGATTGCAGATGCAGACGCTGTTCCGCAACCCGCTGGCAGGACCCTACGTGCTCGGCATCAGTTCGGGTGCGAGCCTCGGCGTGGCGCTCGTGGTACTTGCTGGCGTAGGTTCGTCGATAGGCGTTGCCGCTGCTGCGTGGATAGGTGCGGCAGCCGTGCTGCTGGTAATCGCTGCCGTAGGCCACCGCATCAAGGACATCATGGTCATCCTGATCCTCGGCATGATGTTCTCGTCGGGTGTCGGGGCGGTCGTGCAGATCCTGCAATACCTGAGCCGCGAAGAGGCTTTGAAAGCCTTTGTCATCTGGACGATGGGGTCGCTGGGCGACGTGACGGCGCAACAGCTTACTATCCTTGTGCCGTCAATCGTTGTCGGATTGCTGCTGGCCGTATGGACTATCAAACCGCTCAACCTGCTGCTCTTCGGCGAGGAGTACGCCGTGACCATGGGGCTGAATATCCGCCGCTCGCGCGGACTGCTCTTTCTCTCGACGACGCTGCTTGCCGGAACGGTAACCGCTTTCTGCGGACCGATAGGCTTCATCGGGCTGGCCATGCCCCACGTCGCACGGATGCTCTTTCGCAACGGCGATCACCGCGTGTTGGTACCGGGAACGATTCTTTCAGGTGCGGCGGTGCTGCTCCTTTGCGACCTCGTTTCCAAGTTCTTCACCCTGCCGATAAACGCCATCACCGCATTGTTGGGTATCCCGATCGTGGTGTGGGTGGTATTGCGCAACAAATCCTTTACGGCATGATACAACTGCACGATTTTTCCATCGGCTATGGAGAGCGCACGCTGCTCCACGAAGTGGAGGCCGCTATCCCGAAAGGCTCGCTGACAGCGCTTATCGGCCGCAACGGCACGGGCAAGTCGACGCTGCTCCGAGCCATAGCAGGACTCAACCGCCGCTATACGGGCGAGATACTGCTCGACGGACGCGATATTTCTGACATGAGAGCCGACGAAATGGCAAAGACGCTGGCATTCGTTACGACCGAGCGCACGCGTATCGCCAACCTTAAATGCGAGGACGTGGTGGCCGTCGGCCGTGCTCCCTATACCAACTGGATCGGACGGATGCAAGATGCCGACAGGGAGATTGTGGCATGGTCGCTCGCCTCGGTGGGAATGTCGGATTATGCTCGGCGAACAATGGACAAGATGTCGGACGGCGAGTGCCAGCGCATCATGATCGCCCGCGCACTGGCGCAACAGACGCCTGTCATCCTGCTCGACGAGCCCACCTCGTTTCTCGACCTGCCCAACCGCTACGAACTCTGCTCGCTGCTGGCTCGGCTGGCGCACGACGAGGGCAAGTGCATCCTCTTTTCGACCCACGAACTCGACATCGCCCTGTCGCTTGCCGACAGCATCGCCCTCATCGACCCGCCGCAGCTGGTATGCCTGCCGACCGACGAGATGCGGCGGAGCGGCTGCATCGAACGACTGTTCAAGAATCAATGCGTATCATTCGATGCTGCAGCAGTTATAAAAGTACGGTCGTGACAACAGAATATACGATAGAATATTTTACGGCTGATATAGGCGTAGATGAATACATCGAACGCTTCCGCGACGAGGCTCGTTTCATCGAACTGTGTGAAAAGTGTCCTAACTTTGGCTGCAGTTGGGGGTGTCCTCCTTTTGATTTCGATACCGACGAATTTTTGCGCCAATATAAATATGCACACCTTATGGCGACGAAGATTATACCTGACCGAAATGATATTCCGGTGGAGATGACGCAGGAATTTATCAGGCCGGAACGGGTCAGGATAGAAAAGGAACTATTGGAAATGGAACGGAAATATGGAGGTCGTGGGTTTGCCTATGTCGGAAAATGCCTGTATTGCAGTGGCTCCGAATGCACCCGCAAACGCAACCGCCCCTGCCTGCACCCCGACAAAGTGCGCCCGTCGCTTGAGGCATTCGGTTTCGATATCGGTCGTACCCTTTCGGAACTTTTCGGAATAAGGCTCCTGTGGGGCAAGGACGGCATCCTGCCGGAATACCTCATGCTTGTAAGCGGGCTTTTTCATAATTCGGTGGCATATTGGCAGCGGTAATGCGACTGGCGAATATCTCTCGTAACAGTAATTGTGCCGTTTATTGTCATTCCGCACCTCCTTAATAAAGTTCTTAAACTTTACAGACTCATTTTTTTGTTGTAACATTGTGGTTTCGGAAACGTTTGAATTATTGTGGGTAAATACTAATATTAGAAAATGATTGTCTATGAAAAAGATGAAATTAGGTCTATTGCCTCGTATTATTATTGCTATTGCTTTAGGTATTGTGTGCGGACTTTTCTTTCCCGGTTGGATTGTCCGGATTTTTTTGACTGTTAATTCTTTGTTCGGTAATTTCCTGAATTTTATTATTCCGTTATTGATATTAGGCTTGGTGGCTCCCGGAATCGCCGATCTGGGGAAAGGAGCCGGACGTTTGCTGCTGATAACCGCTTTGCTGGCTTATGGTTTTACTTTGTTTTCAGGCTTTTTTACTTATTTTACCTGTGATCTTTCTTATCCCTGGTTGTTAAATACCTCCGATAAGCTGTCGGCTGTGGCGGATAATACCGTTGCCTTACAACCGTATTTCACTGTTGAAATGCCTGCTGTCATGGGAGTTATGTCGGCTCTGATATTGGCTTTTACGTTAGGTTTAGGAATGTCGGTGATCGACGGCAACCGGTTGAAGTCGGTTATGGATGATTTTAAAGACATTATCAATCAGGTGATTACTGCCGTGATTATCCCTGTTTTACCTCTCTATATTTTCGGTATTTTCCTGAATATGACCAATTCCGGGCAGGTTGCCGGAGTGATGAATGTATTTCTGAAGATTATTGTCGTTATTTTTGTGATGACCGTAGTCTTGTTGTTTATTCAGTTTTTTATCGCCGGTATGGTCGGTAAAAAGAATCCCCTCCGTTTGTTCCGCAATATGTTACCTGCTTATATGACTGCTTTAGGCACCCAATCTTCGGCGGCAACGATTCCTGTAACCCTGGAGCAAACGATACGGAATGGCGTACGTCCTGACTTGGCCGGCTTCGTTATCCCGTTGTGTGCTACGATTCATCTGTCGGGGAGTACCATGAAAATCGTCGCTTGTTCGATGGCCATCATGTTGATGAGTGGTATGGAAATAAATTTTGCCCAATTCGCCGGATTTATTATGATGCTCGGGATTGCTATGGTGGCAGCACCGGGTGTGCCGGGAGGTGCTATTATGGCAGCCTTGGGATTGTTACAGTCGATGTTGGGATTCGATGAAACTGCCCAGGGATTGATGATCGCACTTTATATTGCTATGGATAGTTTCGGTACGGCGACTAATGTTACCGGTGACGGGGCTATTGCAGTTATTGTAGACCGGATTAATTCCGGGAAATAGATACCTTTGTGAATACCGGATTTTTTGCCTCTGAATTATTTCTATATCTTTGCAGCGGAAAATCAAAATAATATGAACTTGAAGTATATACTGATCGTATGGGGAGCGATGCTATTTTGTGTGGGGTGTAGTGAAGATGATGTGGATTCCAGCTACTCGTTCGATGTGGCCGGGCTGAAAGCTACTGTGACAAATGACAAAGGAAGTGTTGTCGAGATGAATACTATTTTATTGGATTCTTTGCAACAACAGGGATTTGTAGGTGAAGTTAGTTTCTCTGAAGAAACCCGGGCCGAAAACGACCGTTTGGCTGAAGAAAAATTTGCAGAGAAACTGGAAAATATCAAAAATATCAAACCCGCCCGTTTGTTACAGCTTCTACCCGGAGAAAGGGTCATGGTAACTTTTGATTATCTGTTGAAACGCGGAAAAGATGTGCTCGAAGAGGAAGAAATAACCTTAGATGAGGCTATCGCGTTGTAGGGAACGGATTATTGTCCGTATCCAATGGTTCTGTCGGTAAATAATTGTTGTACAACGTATACCGAATCTTCGTAACTACCTGTATAATCCCAAGCAGATAAACACGACGGCTTGTACCATTCAGAAAAACCGCTTCGAATTTTTTTATAAACTACATTCCGTAGTTGAACCTTCAATCGGTCGATTTTGAAAATAAATATTAATCCTGATATTTATTGTTGTAATTTTGTTAATTATTTACTATTTTTGCATACCGAAAAGTATAAAAATATGCCGGATTTGAAAGATGAAATAGTGAATAAATCTTTTTTCCAATTTCTGAACAGAGGATATAAAGCTTGTTCGCTGAAAGATTTGGAGAAAGCTACCGGTTTGACGAAAGGTGCGTTTTATTATTATTTTCGGAATAAAGAAGAAATACTGAAAGCCGGTATCGAAAAGTATTTGTCCGTAGTCAGTGAGATAAGCGAAGAAGAGTTTTTGGAAGTCGGTTCATTGAAGGCCTATATAGATATCGTAGTGGCCCGGAAAGAACGAAGAGCTGAACAATTACAACAGATGTTCGACTTTTTTATTATAGATATCGCTTTTTTTCAGTTGGTTTTGGAAGTAGCCCCTCTCTTTCCGGAATATCGTAAATGGATTGACGAGTTGTCTAAAGATCGTTTGTCCCGTTGGGAATATATGATCTTGAAGGCGAAACAGCAGGGAGAGATCAAAGGTTCGCTCGATACCTCGGTATTGGCGCGTAACCTGATGTCGGTGTCGACCAGTATGTTGAATATCGAGTTGGGTACCGATAATTTGCACTTTATGTTTTCGGATATGCGTATGCAGTTTGAACAATATTATTTATTGATAAAAAAATGAATAATACCCGTCGGCAAATCATAGAAACCGCTTTTCTGCTCTTCTTGAAAAAAGGGTTTAAGGCTGTGCGGCTGAGTGATATAGAACGGGCTGCGAAAATTACCCGCGGTACTTTTTATTATCATTTCACCAATAAAGAAGAAGTACTGAAGGAGGGATTGTATTCTTATTATGCCTTGCTGAACTCAAAAAGAACCGAAGAATTCGGGCATATTTCGACATTGCGGGAATATGTCGACCTCACTATTCAGAAATTGACCGGGATACATAATTATTCAGCACGGACATTCAGTAGTGAAATTCCTGAAATTCTTTGCCTTTCGTTGATCGTGGAAGTGATCGCCCTATTCCCCGAATTTAAAAAAGTGGTTTTGGCTTCGAAAATGTTGCGACTTTCTAAGTTGGAACAGTTGATATTGAATGCCAAACGGGCCGGAGAATTGAGAAATGATGTGGATACCTCTATTTTGGCAAAGAATTTGCTGAATATTAGCGTCGGTGTGATAAACTATCTGATCATGCATCAGGATATATCTTATGCATTGTCGGCGGTGAGATCACAATATGAACAACTTTATTCTCTGGCTGCCGGAGAATAATTTTTTTATTGAAATACATACCGAAAAGTATAAAACAAATTACGTTATAATAGATAGAATTTATTATTCAATAACCGATCATATGAAGAAGTTGATTTGTGGAATATTAATGTTAGGAACGATTGCCGGTGTATATGGGCAAAAAGTGATGAGCTTGGAAGAGTGCAGGCTGTTGGCTCTGGAAAATAACAAAAAGTTGAAAATGGCCGATGAGCAGATAAACGCAGCAAAAGCTAAAAAAGAAGAGGCTTTTACCAAATATTTGCCTGCTTTGGATGCGATGGGGACTTATATGCGCAATCAGAAAGAGATCAATTTATTATCCGAAGATGCCCATTTGCCTGTCGGTACGATCGGACAAGACGGTAAATGGACGCTCGGTAAAGATCAGATTATGATCGGAGCAGACGGAAAACCTGTGATGAATAACGGCCAATATGTCCCTAAAGATTATGCTCTGTTGCCCAAAGAGGCGATGACCGTGGATGATAGAAATATGGCTCTTTTGCAGGTAGGACTGACACAACCGATTTATATGGGGGGTAAGATCAGAGCCTATAACCAACTGGCAGGGTTGTCCGAGAAATTGGCCGAGAGCGGGAGAGAACAGGAATTGCAAAATATTATCCAGGAAACCGACGAAGCTTATTGGCAAATCGTATCTCTGGTCAACCGACAGAAATTAGCCGTTAAATTTGTCGAGACTTTACAGAAATTCGAACATGATATCGAAGTGATGTACCGAACCGGCGTATCGACTAAGGCGGATATGCTCTCGGTGAAGGTAAAACTGAACCAGGCAGAGATGGCTCTGTTGCGGGTGGAGGACGGTTTGAGTCTGGCTCGTATGAATCTGAACCAAATCTGTGGATTAGCTGTAGATTCGGTTTATACCCTGCAAGAAGAATTATTGAATGTTTTGCCTCAGGCCGAACCGAAGTGGTTGAATATCGAGCAGGTATATGATAACCGTCCGGAGATCAGTAGCCTGACGCTGGCAACGGATATTTACCGGAAGAAAGAAAAGATTGCCCGTTCGGCTTATCTGCCGACAGTGGCTTTTATGGCTAATTATTTTGCCATGACCCCTTCTTTCTTCGATGGGATAAGTACCGGATTCGACGGGATGTGGAGTGTCGGTATCGGCGTTAAAGCACCTATATTCCATTGGGGGGCTTCCCGGAAAACGGTGCGTAGTGCCAGGGCGGAGACCAGTCTGATGAATTTTAAATTACAGGAAGCCCGCGAAAAGATAGAGTTACAGGTAAGCCAGGCCCGGTTGAAGGTCAAAGAAGCTGCCCGGAAGATGGAAGTGGCTGAAAAAAATCAGGTGAAGGCCGATGAGAATTTGAAGTATGCCAACCTGGGATTTCAGGAAGGGACGATCCCGGTATCCAATGTGTTGGAAGCCCAAACGGCTTGGTTGGCTGCTCATGCCGATTTGATCGATACACAGATAGAAATGAAATTGTGTGAAGTGTATTTGCAAAAAGCGTATGGTATATTAGGCAAAGAATAGAAATTATAAACGAAAAGATAGTATGGAAAAGATGAATGGAAAATTGGTGACTTTTACCGGAATCATTGTTTTGGTGCTTTTGGTGGCAATTTTCGGTTTTCTGTTTTGGGAGCCGAAACCTGAGTATATTCAGGGAGAGGCTGAGGCAACGGAAGTACGTATTTCCGGAAAAGTGCCGGGGCGGATCGAAATATTCCGTTTTAATGAAGGAGAACAGGTGAGCCGGGGGGATACGGTGGCTATCCTGGATAGTCCTGAGGTGCTGGCCAAATATAGTCAGGCCGAAGCGGCGGAGGCTGCTGCCCAGGCTCTGAACGAAAAGGCTGAAAGAGGTACCCGCTCCGAACAGATCGTAATGACTTACCAAACCTGGCAAAAAGCAAAAGCCGCTGCCGAGGTAGCGAAAAAAACATACGACCGGATCCTGAAACTTTATGAGAGTGAGGTTGTGCCGGCCCAGAAGAAAGATGAGGCCGAAGCTAATTACAAAGCTATGATGGCTACCGAACAGGCTGCTAAAGCCCAATACGAGATGGCACGCAATGGTGCACAAAGAGAAGATAAACAAGCTGCAGAGGCTCAACTGAACCGGGCGAAAGGGGCTGTCGCAGAAGTGGAGGCTTATGTCAAAGAGACTTATTTGATCTCTCCGATAGACGGAGAAATTTCCGAGCGGTATCCGAAGGTCGGAGAATTGGTCGGTACAGGGGCACCGGTGATGGATATTTTGGATTTATCGGACATGTGGGTATCTTTTAATGTGCGTGAAGACCAGCTGAACGATTTCAGGGTAGGAGAAACATTTAAAGCTTTTGTGCCTGCTTTGGATAATCGCGAAGTGGAATTGAAAGTCACTTATCTGAAGGATATGGGAAGTTACGCTGCCTGGCGGGCTACCAAAACGACAGGGCAGTATGATATAAAAACTTTCCGGGTAAAGGCAAAACCGGTGGACAAAGTAGATGGACTGCGTCCGGGAATGAGTGTTTTGAAAAAATTATGAGTACGCTCGGTTTGTTATCGGCTTTAATGAAACGGGAATTCAGACGTCTGGCTTCCCGGCGGATTTATTGGTTTATTCTGATTTTAGCTCCGGCATTTTGTTTTATCTTTTTTGCCGATTTGTTGAAACAGGGGTTACCAATGAAATTGCCGATAGCCGTGGTGGATGAGGATAATACATCCTTGTCACGGCAATTGGTGCGTTCTTTGGATGCGATGGCCCAAACCGAAGTGGTGATGCGGACGGCTAGCTTTAAAGAAGCCCGGGAGGCGATGCAAACAAGCCGGATCTACGGTATTTTCCATATACCGGCGAATTTCAGACAGGAGGTGTCTGTCGGTAAAAGACCTGAAATTTCATTTTATACAAATGAGACTTATCTGCTACCGGGCTCATTGGTCTATAAAAATATGCGCTTGCAGGCCGCTTTGGCAAACGGGGCTGTACAACAGACCGTATTGTTGGCAAAAGGCGGGGGAGGACCGCTATTGAAAGCCAGGCTGTCACCGATTACAGTGGATACGTTTCCCTTGAATAATCCCTGGATCAGCTATGCCATCTATCTGGCAAGTATTTTAATGCCTGCTTTCGTTTTTATGTTTGCCATGTTTACCGCCACTTATAGCATCAGTCAGGAGACTAAAGAAAAAACGGCAGCCGATTGGTTGCGTCGAAGCAATGATTCTATTGTATTGGCTTTGCTGGGAAAGCTATTGCCTCAAACGCTGATCTTTGTCACTACCGGCTTACTGTATCTTTCTATATTGTACGGTTATTTACATTTTCCTTTGAATAGTGGATTTTTTCCCATGTTTTTAGCTATGTTGCTGTTGGTACTGGCTGCTCAGGGGTTTGCTATTTTTGTTACCGGTATTGCACGGCGCAATCGGATCGCCCTCAGTTTTTGCGGGCTTTGGGGAGTTTTGTCATTCTCTGTCAGTGGTTTTACTTTCCCGGTTCCGGCTATGCCTCAGCTGATGCAGTTGATGTCTGATTTATTTCCGATGAGGCATTACTATCTGCTCTATGTCGATCAGGCTTTGAACGGTATTCCTATGGCCTACTCCTGGAAACCTTATCTGGCTTTGGTATTGTTCGTTCTGTTGCCGTTACTGACTTTGCCTAAATTGAAATTGGATTTACAGGAAAATCGTTATTTACCCTAATGGGAGGTTATGATGAAAGATATCTATTTTATATTTCGGAGAGAGTTTTACCTGGTTTTTCGGGACCATGCAGTACTTACTTTCTTTATTTTTCTGTGTTTAGGCTATCCCCTGATTTATACTTTTATTTATAGTAATGAGGTTGTAAGACAGGTGCCCGTTGCTGTCATCGATCAGTCCAAGTCTCCTTTAAGCCGTGAATTTTTGCGGATGTGGGAAGCTTCTCCGAATGTGAAAGTCGTAGCCCACTGTAACGATCTCGGAGAAGCGCAGCTTTTCATGTGGCAGAAAGAAATATACGGTATTTTAGAGATTCCGGCGGATTTCAGTAAAGATATAAATCGGGGAGAACAGGCCCATGTCGCTTTGTTTTGCGATATGGGGGCTTTACTCAATTATAAAGCTTTACTTCAGGCGACAAGCGATGTGGCTATCACCCTGGGGAAAGAAATACAGGTAGAAAATTTACCTTATGCTTCCCGCATTCAGCAAGAAATAACCGCCTCGCCGGTAGAGATTTCGGAAGTCAAAATGTTTAATCCTCAAAGTGGTTTTGCTTCTTTTATCATCCCGGCAGTATTGATCCTGGTGATCCAACAATCTTTATTGTTGGGAGTGGGAACGATTGCCGGAACAGCCCGCGACAGGAATCCACGCCATAGCCTGGTGCCCGTCGATAAACATTACTGCAAACCCTGGTGCATTGTCATCGGTAAAGCCTGTGTTTATATGCCGGTTTATTTTGTGATGGGATTTTGGGTGTTCTTTATTGTACCCCGGATCTTTAGTTTAACTCAAATCGGCGCTAAATCGGAATTGATGTTATTCCTGTTCCCCTTTTTGTTGGCTTGTGTCTTTTTTGCTATTACAGCTTCTTTTTTAAGTAGGGAGCGGGAACAGCCTTTTTTATTGTTTGTCTTTACCTCGGTGCCGCTCATGTTTATTTCGGGTATTTCGTGGCCGAAGGAGGGGATTGCCGGTTATTGGATCGCCCTGTCGAAAATTTTTCCTTCTACTCCCGGAATCGACGGGTTCGTAAAAATGAACAATATGGGGGCTACCCTTGGAGAGGTGTTGCCGGAGTATCTAAATCTCTGGATTTTAGCGATTATTTATTTTATTTTGGCATGTTTATTGTATTATAGAGAAATTGTTAAAAGTCGTAAAGTACGTTCGTAAACGAATAATTAATAGGTGTGTACTATGATCAGACATTATTTATTCCCTGTGGTGGGAATTATCCTTGGATTTTCTGCTTGTCGTTCGTCGGAAACCAATGAAAAGCAGGTCTTGATGGTGAAGACCGAGACAGTAAAAAATTATGAGAACGAATTACAAGTGACCTATCCGGGGCGTGTTAAGGCTGCGGCCGACGTAGATCTGGCATTTCGGGTAGCCGGACCGATCATCCGGATTCCGGTGCAGGTGGGTAGTTTTGTGCGTAAAGGAGAAGTGATTGCAGAGATCGACCCGCGGGATTATGAATTGCAGTATAAAGCTACCGAAGCCGAATACAAACAGATTAAATCCGAGGCTGAACGGGTGATAGAACTGTATAACCGTAAAAGTGTACCTGAAAATGATTACGATAAAGCGGTGTATGGTTTGCAGCAAATCACCTCTAAATATAATGCGCATAAAAATGCTTTGAAAGATACCCGGCTTGTCGCTCCTTTCGATGGGTATATCCAGAAGAAATATTTCGATACCGACGAAACGGTGGCTGCCGGAATGCCGGTTATATCGATGATCGATACCCGTTATTTCGAGGTAGAAATCGATGTGCCTTCCAGCGATTATGTCCGTCGTCACCTTTTTAACCGGTTTACGGCAGTTGCCGATGTCTTTCCGGATCGGGTTTTTCCGTTGGAATTGATCGATGTGACGAAAAAGGCTAATCTGAATCAGCTTTATCAGATGCGTTTGCGGTTGACTCCTGATCCTGCTATTCCTTTGGCGGCAGGTATGAGTGTGAATGTAACGATCGATTATGAAGCGGGAGGCGACAATTTGACAGTGGTTCCATTGAGTGCTATTTTTCAGGACAAGGAAAAATCGTCGGTATGGGTGTATCGGCCGGCGGATAAAAAAGTGACTCAAAGACAGGTTAAAATCCGGCAAATATTGAAAGAAGGCAGAGTGGTTTTGGACGAAGGCCTGCAAAGTGGTGAAATCGTAGTCACTGCCGGTGTACATAAACTGAAAGAGGGTATGGAAGTCGAGAGGTTGAAGCCTGTTGCCGATACGAATATCGGTGGTTTGCTGTAAACGGTCGATCCGGCCTGAAACTGTTGTCTTTTATTAATTCTGATTGGAATGAATCTTGCTGAATATGCATTGAATAATAGGGCACTGGTCAAATTTCTGATTGCAGTGCTTGTTGTTGGCGGAATCTTTTCGTTTGTCTCTATGAGTAAACTGGAAGATCCGGAGATCAAGGTAAAACAAGCTCTGGTCGTGACTGTCTATCCCGGAGCTTCGGCTCATAAAGTGGAATTGGAAGTAACGGATGTGCTCGAGAAAGAAATCCGGGCGATGGGAGATATTGCCAGTGTGGAGTCGAAATCGATGGCTGATCTGTCTATTATTACGGTCGAGTTGGAGAGTACGGTTCCCCCTGCCGAATTGGAACAAAAGTGGGATATCTTACGGCGGCGGGTGACGAATGCAGCTTCACAACTGCCCGACGGATGTGTGACTCCTGTGGTAAAAGATGATTTCGGGGATGTATACGGCATGTTCTATGCCATGACTACCGATGGCATCGCCGACGAAGAAATGGTTGAGTATGCCAATCTGGTGAAGCGTGAGTTACAGGATATACCGGGAGTGAGACGGGTGGATATTTATGGCGACCGAAAACCTTGTATCAATATAGATATCATACAGGACAAAATGGCTAATCTGGGTGTACATCCCGCCGAGATTTTAGCTACCTTGAACAACCAGAATAAAACGGTTTATTCGGGATATTTCAAGACGGGAAAGAGTAGGTTGAGGATAGGCGTAGACGATAGTTACGAATCGATCCGTGATATCGAAAACCTGTTGATTCAGGGACATGAAAACGATCAGCTGCGATTGCGGGATGTGGCTTCGGTCACACGGGGATATCAGGATCCTTCCCGGAATGAGATGCGTTATGATACTGTTCGTGCACTAGGGATATCGATCTCTATGGAAAAAGGAGGGAATATTGTGACTTTGGGCGAAAAGGTGGATGCTCGTTTAGAGCAATTGAAATCTTCCCGTATACCTGTCGGCATCGATTTTCAAAAGGTATTTTTCCAACCCGATCGGGTGAGGGAGGCTATCGGTACTTTTATGATCAATCTGGTGGAGTCGGTGCTGGTGGTGATTCTGGTATTGATGCTGACGATGGGATTCCGGAGCGGTGTGATTATCGGTACCGGTCTGGTCATTATCGTTTTGGGGGCTTTCGTGATTCTGTATTTACTCGATGGAACTTTACAGCGGGTTTCCCTGGCGGCTTTGATCGTTGCGATGGGGATGCTGGTGGATAATGCGATTGTGATTGTCGACGGAATCCTGGTGGATTTAAAACGGGGTATCCCTAAGCCTGCCGCTTTGACCAATATTGCTAAAAAGACAGCTATGCCCCTGTTGGGAGCTACTTTGATCGCCATACTGGCTTTCTTCCCGATTTTTATGTCGCCCGATACGGTGGGGGAATATGTGCGGGATTTGTTTATCGTTCTGGCGGTGTCGTTATTATTGAGCTGGATTTTGGCTCTGACACAGATTCCGATCCATGCCGATTATTCCTTAAAAGTGAAAAATGAGCATTTGAGTGAGGAACAATTATACGATAGCGGGATGTATCGGTGGTTCAGGAAATTCCTGACCTATATGCTCTATCATAAGAAATTTGCTGTAGGAGCGGTTGTCATCTTATTGGCTTTGAGTGCCTGGTGTTTCCAATATATTCCGCAGGGATTCTTCCCGGATTTGAGTTACACCCAGTTGTATATCGAATATAAAGTGCCTGAAGGGGGGACTTTGGAAGCCGTCCAGGGAGATATTGCAGAAATCGAGGCTTATTTACTTTCCCGCCCGGATATTACACATGTGACTTCGAGTTTCGGCGGTACGCCTTCGCGCTACAATCTGGTCCGCTCGATTGCTTTGCCGGCGATGTCGTACGGTGAATTGATCGTCGACTATACGGATGCCGATGCCCTGAAAAGTTCGATTCCCGGGCTACAGCAATATCTCACAGAACATTATCCGGATGCTTATGTGCGGATCAAGCGTTATAATCTGATGTATGAGGATTTCCCGGTCGAGTTGATGTTTTGCGGACCCGATCCGGCTGTATTGAAGAGCTTGTCGGCTCAGGCTGAACAGATCATGAACGATGAACCGACGGCTACTTTGGTAACGAATAACTGGGAGCCCGAAGCGCCGGTATTGATGGTCGATTATTACCAGCCGATCGCCCGGCAAGCCGGTTTATCCCGTACGGATGTCGGCTTATCTCTGCTCTCGGCTACCGATGGATTACCTGTAGGCTCTTACTACGAAGGAACCACAGCTATGCCTATTTATATCAAAAGCGTAGATAATGAAGGAGAAGAAACTGCTGCGCTGGAAAATATTCCGGTTTGGAGCGTCCTGCCTTCGCTTACCGGTTTGGATGGCGAGACGATAAAAGGGCTTTTGATGGGAACTGTCAAGAAAGAAGACCTTTTGTCGGAAGTGGTCGGTTCTACTCCGTTGTCACAGGCTACCCGGGGAGTGAAAATCGAGTGGGAAGATCCTGTCGTTTGGAGGTATAATGGACAACGGGCCATAAAAGCACGTTGTAACAATGCGCAGGGATATACCGCCGAGAGTGTACGGGGCAAGTTGATCCCGCTCGTCGATACGATCACCTTGCCTGAGGGATATACGAAACAATGGCTGGGCGAACACAAAGCGAGTAGCGAAGCCATGCGGTATCTTTTTAAAAATGTGCCCTGGGCTATTGTTATGATAATTGTTATTTTGATCATGCTGTTTAAAGATTTCCGTAAACCTACGATTATTTTCCTTTGTTTGCCGCTGGCAGCTATCGGCATTGTCTTCGGGATGCTGATCAGTGGAAAAGATTTCGGTTTTGTCGCTATTGTGGGGGCCTTGGGATTGATAGGTATGATGATTAAAAATGGAGTGGTATTGCTGGATGAGATCACTTTGCAGATTGCTTCCGGCAAAGGGAGGTTAGTGGCTTTACTGGATTCGTCGTCTTCGCGTTTCCGGCCGGTAATGATGGCTTCTTTAACGACTATCCTGGGGATGATTCCTTTGCTGGGCGACGACTTGTTCGGTTCTCTGGCGGTCACTATAATGGGCGGATTGCTGGTAGGTACGGTGATCACTTTGGTGTTTATACCTGTATTGTATGCTTTATTCTTTCCCATCGAAAAGGAAGATAAGGTCGGAGCTTTGCATAAAAGCGATAATGAACAATTGGCTAATGAATGATCGACGAATGATGAAAACAACGCTATTAATCCTGACAGTTTTATTCTTTTCCGGAGTTTGTCCGGCTCAGATAGTCGAGCTCGATTTACAGAAATGCCGGAAAATGGCGGTAGAAAATAGTAAAAAATTGCAATCGGCAGAACAACAAGGTCAAAAAGCCGGTTTTGACAAAAAAGCTTACCGGGCTAATTTCCTACCTAAACTTTCGGCTACAGGTTTATATGCCTATGTACACAAGAAGATGAAATTCGATATCGACGGGGGGTATCTGCCGGTATACGATGTGAACGATGTCGGACAGGCAGTGCCGCTGAATAGTTTGTATATGCCCGAAGGCAAACCTGTATTGGGAGCCGATGGGATACCCCTGTTCAAACAATATGCATTTATGCCGGATATCGACCTGGCTTTGGGTATTGAAAATGCTTACACGGTAGGAGTGATGTTGGAACAGCCTCTTTATATGGGGGGGAAAGTGCGTTCTGCTTTTCGCATGGCTTCGATAGGTAAAGAAATTGCAGACCTGAATGTGAAATATAATCAGGCGGAAGTACTTGCCGAAGCAGATGCGGCTTATTGGCAATATCTGAAAGTCTGTGAACAGGTCAAAGCTGCCGGAAAATACCTCGAAGTTGTGAAAGAATTGGTGCGTAATCTGGAAGATGCTTATCGGACGGGGATGGCCGCACAGAACGATCTGCTGAAAGCGCAGGTTAAACAAAATGAGGCGGAATTGATGGTACAAAAGGCACAGAACGGTCTGGCTTTGTCGGGAATGAATCTTTGCCGGATTGTCGGGGTTGATCTGATGAGTGAGCTGACGGTCAGGGATAGCCTCGGAGAAGGTATCGTTTCCGGCCTGTGGGAAGAAGGGGATAATATCACCGGCCGTCCCGAATACAATATGTTGGAACGGCAAATCGAACTGAAAGAAAAAGAAGTAGCCTTGACGCGTTCGGATTTTTTGCCTCAATTGGGAGTCTCTGCTTCGTATGGATATAGTGACGGGATTACGTTAAACGGCAAATCGGACGGTATCGCTTCTTTTGCAGCTTTGGCTTCGTTGAAAATACCTATTTATCATTGGGGAGAAGGACGTAATAAAGTCAAAGCCATGAAAGCCGAAGAAGAGATGGTGCGTTTGAAAAAAGAAGAAACCGAGCAGATGATGCAGCTCGAAGTGGCCCGGGCCCGCTATAATGTCGAAGATGCTGCTACCCGGGTTCGGCTCACACGACGGTCACTTTCTCAGGCCGAAGAAAACCTGCAGGTGAGTAAGAATCGTTTTGAAGTAGGAATGGAGACCCTTACCAATTACATGGAAGCACAGGCACAATGGCAGAAGGCTTGGAGTGATTGGATAGAGGCTAAGGCTGAACTTCGTGTGAATGAAACCTATTATTTGAAATCTACCGGAAGACTTAGCGACTAAGTCTCCGGTTTTTCTATAGGATTTTGCTCCTGGATTTCTTCTTCCGGTGTTTTTTTCGGTTTTTTCAATAACGTACGCAGGTAAAACAGCCGTACCGTTTCCGGAGAGACTTTATAGCGCATTGCAATTTTCTGAAACGAGAAACCTTCGGTCCTTAAATCTTTGATTTCTTGTTCATGTTCGAATAACTTACCGGCCCGCAGACTGCCTTTGGGACGTCCTAACTTTATTCCTTGGGCTCTGCGGCGTGCCAGAGCTTCGCGTGTACGCTGAGAAATCAACGTACGTTCGATTTCAGCACATAGACCAAAAGCGAAAGCGAGTACCTGACTGTTGATAGAAGAATCGAATTTATATCCTTCCTTAATACTGTGAATGGTGATCCCTTTTTCAATCGATTGATGAATAATGTTCATGATATTCATCATTTTCCGGCTTAGCCGGGAAACTTCGGTAATTATCAAGACATCACCTTTTTGCAGTTTTTTGAGCAGTATTCCTAATTCTCTCTCACTTTCTTTTTTTGTTCCACTCACGGTTTCTGTACACCACATGGTAATTTTCAGTTCTTGCCGATGGCAGAAATTAATTACCTCGCTTTTCTGATTCAGAATGGTTTGCTTATCTGTGCTCACCCGCAGATAAGCAGCAACTATAGGAGCTCTGTCCTTCAGTTCCTGTTTCTTTTTTTCGGGCATAGTTGTTTAGATCAGTATGAGATACTGTTAATGCTTTTTTTCTCTTTTAGTTCACAAATATACGAAAGTTGGCCAGTTATGAGAAACTTTTGTGAAAAATGAGATCTGAAAATTAAGAGATTTGAACAGTTTTTGTTTTTTTAACTTACCGATGGGAAAGAAATAAAATTAGTTTTCAAATTCCACCTACTTCGTGAAACATATATTCGATGTCGTAAGTATATATTAAGACTTTAATATTCAGTATATAATAAATAAATGTCAGATACGATGAGAAAAAGTAGGAATAGAATTTTGAAGATGAAATGGCTGGTATGGGGTTACATAGCAGCATCGATAGGGATTTTAGGATCTTGTCGGAATAAGCAGGTTCAGGTAGATATTCCGCAATTAGTAAAGACAGCTCCCGTGAATGGACATGATGGGATGACTTCTGTCACTTATCCTGGAAAAATTCAGGCTGCATCGAATGTGAAACTGGCCTTCCGGGTAGCCGGACCTATCCGTAAAATTTATGTAAACGAAGGACAATATGTGAAAAAAGGACAATTATTGGCCGAATTGGATCCCCGGGATTATCAGATTCAATTTAATGCTACTCAGGCCGAATATACCCAGGTGAAAGGCGAAGCAGACCGGATTATAGAGTTGTATCGCCGTGGAAGTGTTTCGGTGAATGAGTACGATAAAGCTGTCGCTGCACGTAAAAGGGTGACCGCTTTATATAATGCACACCGGAATGCATTGAACGATACCCGTTTGAAAGCTCCCTTCGATGGTTATGTACAAAATAAGTACTTCAACGCTCCTGAGATTGTGAATCAGGGTACTCCGGTGGTATCGATGATCGATAACGATTATTTTGAAGTGGACGTCAATATCCCTTCCGGAGATTTTATCCGGCGTGAGGATTTTATGACTTTCCACGCGAATGCCGATGTTTGTCCCGATTCGATTCTGCCTTTGGAACTGCTCGACATCACTCAGGGGGCAAATTACAACCAGTTGTTTACAGCTCGTTTCCGTTTAAAACGGAATCCGGTTCTGGCGCCAGGTATGAGTGTCTCCGTTACAATCGGATTTAAGCCCTCTTCAGAAGCGATGAGTATTGTTCCTGTCTCGGCCTTGTTTATGAAAGACGGACAGTCGTTTGTCTGGTTGTATAATGAGCAGGACGAAACGATCGAACCGGTGAGTGTCGCCGTAGAACGCCTGACAAAAGATGGAGAAGCAATTGTGAGATCTGCTTTGAGGAAAGGGCAAACGGTGATTTCTGCCGGTGTCAATGATTTGAAGGAAGGGCAGAAAGTAAAACTTTTACCTCCCGTCCCGGCTTCGAATGTTGGAGGGCTGTTGTAATGTAAATAGGAATGTCGGGCTTTCAGACCGGTATAGGACTAAATAGGAAAATCTTAAATTATGAACTTTACAGAATATGCTTTAAAAAATAAGGCGCTGGTTTATTTTTTTGTTTTTGTATTGGTAGTCGGAGGAATTTATTCCTTCTTTACCATGAGTAAATTAGAAGACCCGGCCATTACGGTGAAACAAGCTATGGTCGTAACTACTTTCCCCGGTGCATCTGCCTGGCAGGTGGAATTGGAGGTGACCGATGTACTCGAGAAATCGATCCGTTCTATGGGAGACCTGGATCATGTAGAATCGCGTTCTATGGACGATATCTCACTTATTCTGGTCGAATTGAGCAGTACGGTACCATTAGCAGAATTACAGCAGAATTGGGATATCCTGCGCCGTAAAGTGGCGAACGTACAAGCTCAGTTACCGGCCGGTGCCCAGCCTTCGACGGTCATGGACGATTTCGGCGATGTATACGGGATGTTTTATGCAATGACATCGGATGGCTTCGATTATCAGAAAATGATGGACTATGCCCAGTTGGTAAGACGTACTGTGCTGGATATCGACGGGGTGAGCAGTGTCGACATATATGGAGAACGGCCGGCCTGTATCGATATCGATATTCAGGAATCGAAAATGGCCAATTTGGGGGTTCATCCTGCCGAGATCATCCTCACCCTCCGCGGACAAAATGCAACGGTCTATTCCGGTTACTATAACAGTGGGGAAAAAAGAGTACGCGTAGGAATAGACGGCGATTTCAATGGAATTGAAGATATCCGTAATCTCCTGATCCGGGGACACGAAGAAGACGATATCCGTTTGGGAGACGTGGCCGATATTACCAAAGGGTACGTTCAGCCTCAGCAAGAGGGATTGAAATATGATACGCTGCCGGCTATCGCTATATCGATAGCGATGCAAAAAGGGGGAAATATCATCCAGTTGGGAAAAGTAATCGATCAAAAATTGGACGAACTGAAGCAAAATATCATTCCTGCCGGTATAAATTTCGAGAAAGTATTTTTTCAGCCTACCCGGGTAAAAGATGCGATCAGTGTATTTATGGTCAACCTGATCGAATCTGTATTGATTGTGATCATCGTGGTGATGTTAGCCATGGGATTCCGTAGTGGTTATATAATCGGGATCGGATTGGTGGTAGTTGTTTTGGGTTCTTTTGTGATTTTACATATGATGCACGGCACTTTACAAAGGGTATCCCTGGCATCGTTTATTGTAGCTATGGGAATGCTGGTCGATAATGCCATCGTTATTACCGACGGGATTATGGTGGATATGAAACGGGGGATTCCCAAGCCGGATGCTTTGGTCAATATCACGAAGAAAACGGCTTGGGCATTGTTGGGGGCTACTACGATCGGTATCCTGACTTTTTTACCGATCTATATGTCGCCCGATACAACCGGCGAATATGTCCGTGACCTTTTTATCGTATTGGCTGTATCGCTATGGCTGAGCTGGATATTGGCGCTGGCTTATGTTCCGATCCAGGCCGACCGGGCTTTTAAACCCAAAGTGGTCGAACCGGGAGAACCCGATAATCCGTTCAATGGCAGAATTTACCGGCAATATCAGCGACTTCTCCGTTTTGCCATCCACTATCGTTGGATCTGGATTGTAGCTACTGTGATTTTACTGGTTTTTAGTGTTTACGGTTATCGGTTTATAAAACAGGGATTTTTTCCCGACTTGAGTTATAATCAATTGTATATCGAATATAAAATGCCTTTCGGTACCAATCCTGAGACTGTCGAAAAAGATTTGGCCAGTATGGAAAAATATTTGATGAGTCGGCCTGAAATCACCGCCGTAACCACAAGTTTGGGTGGAACTCCCTCGCGTTATAATCTGGTCCGTACGGTGGCCGAGCCCGCTTTAAGTTATGGGGAACTGATCGTTGATTTTACTTCGCCGGCGGCTCTGAAGGAACATTTGAATGAATTGCAGGCTTATCTTTCTTCTCATTATCCGCAGGCATATGTGCGGATGAAACAGTACAACCTGATGTATATGGATTTCCCGATTCAGTTTATGATTTCAGGTCCCGATCCGGCAGTATTAAAATCACTCTGTGCACAGGTTGAAGGGATCATGCGGGCAGATTCATCGGTAATGCTGGTAACCAATAATTGGGGCCCGGAGACTCCGGCGATGCGGGTGGATTATCAACAGCAGACTGCCCGGGATGTAAACCTGAGCCGGGAAGATGTCGGGTTGGCCGTACTGGCTGCTACCGACGGCTTGCCGATCGGTTCTTATTATGAGGGCGAACATCCTTTACCGATCTATCTGAAAAGTGTGAACGATCAGGGACAACGACCCGGGCAGATCGGTAATGTCCCGGTTTGGAGTATGGTTCCTTCGACGAATGGAATAGGCCTCGGTACAGTGAAAGAGTTGATGACCGGAATGATCGGTACCGATGATGTATTAAAACGATTGATCGGTTCAGTACCGCTCAACCAGGCTAGTAGTGGAGTGGAAGTCGGCTGGGAAGTACCGGTCGTACGTCGTTATAACGGACAGCGTTCTATTGCTGTACAATGTAATAACGCTCCCGGATATACGACTACCGCAGCCAGAAATAGCTTGCTTCCGAAAATCGAGGCATTGGATATTCCTCCTGGTTATACTACAGCCTGGCAAGGCGAATACCTGGCAAGTACGCAGTCACAGTTTTATTTGTTTAAAAATGTACCGATCGCTATCGTGCTCATATTGGCTATATTGATCGCTCTGTTTAAAGATTTCCGTAAGCCACTGATGATCTTGTTGTGTTTACCGTTGGCCATTACGGGAGTGGTGGCCGGAATGCTGATCGCCGGTAAAGAATTTGGTTTTGTGGCGATTGTCGGGGCCTTGGGATTGGTCGGCATGATGATTAAGAATGGGGTAGTTTTGGTAGATGAAGTCGATATTCAAATCCGTTCCGGGAAAGATCCTTTTCTGGCTTTGGTAGATGCTTCTACCTCCCGTTTACGTCCGGTATTCCTGGCGGCGATGACGACTATTTTGGGAATGATCCCTTTGGTGAACGACGATATGTTCGGGGCTTTGGCGGTTACGATTATGGGAGGACTGTTTATCGGAACAATCATTACTCTGGTGATTTTACCGATATTATATTCTTTATTTTTCCGTATCCGTCCTGCTAAACACGGAGAAGAAGAACAACAGCAACAACAACAAATACGAATCAATTGGAGGTAATATGAAGGCACTTTTAATGATTTTGATCTTTTTTCCTGGAGTTTTATCGGCTCAGGTGGAGCTGGATTTACAGTTATGCCGGGAAATGGCTATTCGCAATAGTAAGGAGATGGAAATCGCCGACCGGCAACACCGGAAGGCTATGTTCGATACCAAATCCTACCGGGCGGATTATTTGCCTAAATTGTCTGCTGTCGGAGTCGGATTTTATAATCAGAAAAAATATAATTATAAATTGAAAGGAGGATATCTTCCCACTTATAAACCGGGAGAGAATGGGCAATTGGAACCGAATGTAATGATCGATCCCGCAACCCAGAAACCGGTGATTGGAAGTGATGGCAATCCGGTTTTCAATGAATATGCTTTTTTACCGGATATCCGTTTACAATTGAAGTTGAGAGGGGTTTATATGGCTGGGGCTCAGCTAGAACAACCGGTCTATCTGGGAGGTAAAGTCCGGGCTGCACATCGGATGGCACAATTGGGAGAGGACATCGCTGTCGAGAATATCCGGTTGAGCCGTTCTGAAATCGTGGTAGCGACAGACGAAGCTTATTGGCAACTGTTGAGAGTCGGCGAGCAGGTGTCCGCTGCCGAGAAGTACAGACAGGTCGTGAAAGAACTCCTGCAAAACCTGCGGGATGCTCAGGTGGTCGGAATGGCTACACCCAACGATGTACTGAAAGCCCAGGTCCGCTACAATGAGGCTGGCTTGATGTTGCAGAAAGCACAGAACGGACAGGTGTTGGCGAGCATGAATCTATGCCGGTTGGTCGGCCTCAATCTGCAAACGGAATTACACCTGCAAGATTCTTTGACAGATAAGATAGATCCTCGCATCTGGGCTTTGGATACTTCAGTGGAACAGCGCCCCGATTATACGATGTTGGCTCAGGAAGTAGACCTCAGGAAAAAACAAGTCGATTTGACACGGGCTGATTTTTTACCTCAGATCGGAGTGACCGCCGGTTATGGCTATGGAGGAGGATTGCAATTGAATGGAGATGATGAGGCAAGTGCTACTTTCTCGGCTATGGCAGCAGTGAAAATTCCCGTATTCCATTGGGGAGAAGGGAAAAATAAAGTAAGATCCGCCCGGATGGAGGAAGAAATCAGCCGTCTGAATCTTGAAAAAACAACGGATTTGATGCGTCTGCAAATTACTTCCGCCCGGTTTTCTGTTACAGATGCCCAAAAACGGGTAGAGATGGCCCGGAATGCCCTGTCGCAGGCAAAGGAAAACCTGAAAATCAGCAATGACCAGTATCAGGTGGGTATGGAAAACCTCACTGCCTTGCTGGAAGCACAGGCACAGTGGCAAGAAACCTGGAGCCAGTGGATCGATGCGAAAGCCTTGTTACACCTGAGTGTATCCCAATACCTGAAAGCGATTGGAAAGTTGGACTGAAGATAAATTCGAAGACTACTTATGAAAATTTTGATTTGATTTTTCTTTTTGAATTTATTATATTTGTTTTATTAATTATAAATTTTATTAAATGAAAAGAAGACTAATGTTATTTGTGTTTCAGTGTTAATTATGGGAATTGGTATTATTGGAAGTAATTGGAGTGTGAATGAGCATACTGCTGACTTTTTAGCTTTTGCTAATATGGAGGCATTAGCTCGTGGGGAATCTGGAAGTGGGATCACTTGTTGGAGGACTGTTTCGATGAATGGGGCTGGTAGGCCTGCTCATTACACTTATTGTGGAAGTTGTGATGCTGTATTGGCCCGGGAGGTTGCTGATAAAGATTATTGTCCTCGTTGATTTTAAGGGGTGTCAAATTTTTTTGATCACCCCCTCATTTATTTGTATCTCTATGAGAAATCTGTTTTGTCTGTTTTTGGGTGTGGTGCTGGCCATAGCTTGTACGCATAAAGAGTTTTATTCTTTTACAAATGAGAAGAATTTAGAAATGATATCGGTTAAGATCGACGAGATTCTTTTGGCCGATTTTATGATAAAGAAAGGGAATTATTTGTTCATGATCAGTACCCGATCGGATTCTATGGTTTATTTGTATGCTTTACCTGATTTGCAGTACTGTAAAAGTTTTGGGATAAAAGGAAAAGGTCCCGGTGAGTTTATCTTGCCTATGTTTGTAGAAGCTCCGGGAAATGATGTTTATATATGGGGATATTCCGACGTTAGATTGATTCGTTGTTTTTCAGTAGATTCTAATGCACATATTACTGTAAAGCAAGATTATCATTTGGATAAATACGAAACTTTTAATTTTATGCATTTGATCCGGGATTCTATATGTGTATATAGTTTAATGCCTACACAGCCTTTGGTAAAATTATACGATTTGAAAAATGGGAAAAATATGGGGGAATTGAAAATTGGATCTAAAAATAGGGTAAATTCCTATTTGTCCGATGGAGATGGGGTGATGGCTGCCAATGATTCGGTGATTATTGTCGCTTATCATTATAAAAAGCAGATCGATATTTATGATGTCAGTACTTTGAAACTGAAAAAGCGATTGATCGGGGATTACCGCCCTCAAAAATTAACAGACGATTTTACAGAAAATAAATATCATTATGTAGATATAGTTGCCGGAAAGAAAAGATTCTATGCTCTATACCGGGGATGCAGAAATAAAGATGCCAAAGAAAATAGTGATATTCTGGAGTCTTTCGATTATGATGGAAATCCTGTTATTAAATATAAATTCAATGATTTAAGTCCCGATATTTTTTATGTAGATGATGAAGCTGCTGTTTTATATGGTTATAAGTCCGCATACCCGGACTTAATGCTAAAATATGAATTAGAAGAAAGACTTCCGACTTATCAGGTCGATATTGATGAAAAACAAAGCTTTCGTTCCGTGTGCCGAAACTGACGTTTGGCGATTACTGGTTGGAACTGCCCACGCGCTTCAGTAAAGGGCAGTTGACTTATTTACTATATGGCAAAGAACTGTCTTCCTCAGGCTCTTACCTGAAGCTGTGGGTGAAAAAACGATTAAAAATAAGTTTTGACGGCAAAAAGAAACTGGAGAATTTCGATGTCCTGGGACATGTCAATAAGTTCTGTCGGCTCAAAATTAGCAATTATTTATGAAGGGGGTACTTTAAACCTAACCGGATGTATGGATAGCTGAGTTACCCGCTCGGAATAGTTTTCTGTAAGAAATTGATTTTAAATCTGATTCTAATATAAGAGATCAGGAAACCTTCTTTCATTGAAATTTATGGTTTTCAGCTCCGGTTTAGCTTGCCATGCAATGATAACACCGGAGACGAATAGGTACAAAAATCTCCTGCAGAGTTCTGTATTTGAGGAGGATAAATAGAACATCTGCAGGAGATATTTTAATTTGAAATCCGATGTTTTATTTTACGGGAAATTCCGGTATTGCCGGGACTTCTTTCTTTTCGGTTTTCAGTTTTTCCAGGATCACTTCGATGGCTTTGTTCAATTGTTGGTCTTCGCCGTTGAACTCCAGGTAAGGATCGTTTTCCAACAGAATATCCGGATCTACCCCGTGACCTTCGATGATAAAGCCGCTACCGTCAGCTGCAAAAGGAGCATAGGAGGGGGTGACGATAGAACCTCCGTCGACTACCGGAATGGTGCCGCTGTAACCGACTACTCCTCCCCATGTCCGGTGGCCGATGACCGTACCCAGTTTATTGAATTTAAAACGATAGGGGAACAGGTCTCCGTCGGATGCCGAGTATTCGTTTACCAATAACACTTTCGGTCCGAGGAAAGTGCCTACCGGACTTACCGAACCCGAAGTCTGGTTGGTATGCATCGTATAAAAATGAGGGGTACGCATCAGGCGCTCGGTAATCATCGGAGATACATTTCCACCGCCATTGCCCCGATCGTCGATGATCAGGGCTTTTTTACCCAATTGCGGGTAATAATGCTTGACGAATTCGTTCAGCCCGTCGACACCCATGTCCGGAATATGGATGTAACCTACTTCTCCGTTGGTGGCTTCACTCACTTTCCTGATGTTATTTTGTACCCAATTGTAATAATAAAGTTGCGATTCGTCGCTGAGTGGGGTTACTAATACCTGGCGGGCTCCTGCTGTTTCAGGCCGGGTATTCACTGTGAGTTCTACCGTTTTGCCAGCTTTGCCGATCAGTTCGCTAAAGAGATTCTCGGTTTCTTTCAGCGATTTGCCGTTGATGGCCAAAATATAATGACCTTCTTTTACCTCCACGCCGGGCATAGTCAGGGGCGAACGGGTCGCTTCGTTCCAGTTGGCTCCTTCTATGATTTTGGTCACTTTAAAATAACCCGAAGGATCTTTTTTGAAACGGGCGCCTAACAAGCCCATCGGGATTCTTGCGGGTGTCGGATGTTCACCGTTGGCAGAATAAGCATGGCCGACACTCAGTTCTCCGATCATTTCTCCGATGACATAAGTGAGGTCTGTCCGGTGATTGACATGAGGAATCAGGACTTTGTATTTTTCATACACTCCTTGCCAATCTACTCCATGCATATTTTTAGCGTAGAAGAAATCTCGCATTTGCCGCCAACTTTCATTGTAGATTTGCATCCATTCCTGATGATAGTCGATGTATTTTTTCAGGTCCGAAGTAGAAATCGGGTGATTTACACTTACCGGGGCATTAGGGATGTCGATGACCTGAAAAGCCCTGCCTGATTGTGCAATTGCTTTTTCATAACCCGGACCGAAAATGATCCGGCTATTCAGATCTGTTTCCTTCCGGTCTTTCAGGTTATATATACTGGTATTACCATAACGGTTGAAATAAACCTGATTACCGATCATATGCAGATCGTGGTAATTTCCTGCTGAGACTGGTAGTTCGATAATCCGGTTGGCGATATTCGTATAGTCGTATTCATTTTTCGGATGCTCTTTCGTTGCTTCGGATTTCTTGGTCTCCCTGGTGGTCGGTGTTTGTTGGGGAGCTTTCGGATTGTCGTTTTCCGGAGCAAAGGGAATGGTGGCATCTTGGGTAAGAGGCAAAATGTATATTTTATTCATATTGTTGTACACATGGTTCCATTCCGTACTACTGTAGGTCGGGTTGAAGGTACGGGCAGATACGAAAACCAGGTATTTACCGTCTTTACTGAAATTCGGTGAACTGACATTATACCAACCGTCGGTCATTTGATGTTTTTCTTTGCTATTCCGGTCATAAATGATGATGTTATCCATCTCTTTTTCCGGTTGGATGTAGGTGATATACCGGCTATCTTGTGACCAGTTGAACGAGTTGATCGGTCCGACACCGGAACTGGCGATAACTTCGGTTTTCCCATCGCTTACCTGAGTCAGATTAAGGGTATTCTTTTTTTCACTCCAAAGAATGGAGCGGGAATCGGGAGCCCATTTCAGATCGAAGATATAGGTTTTCAAATCTTTCGTCAGCATTTTTTCTTCTCCGGTAAAAGCATCTCTCAGCCAGATATTGAATTCTCCGTTTTTGTCCGAGATATAGGCGATCCATTTTCCATCCGGCGACCATTGCGGATTGCGGTCGTTGGCATTTGAGGAATTGGTCAGATTATAGGTAATACCGGATTTTGCCGGTAGGGTGAAAATATCTCCCCGGGCGGCGACGACAACCCGTTCTCCGTTGGGGGCAACGTCCATTCTGCTGATTTGTCCGCTGACATCCTTCCATTCCGGTCGCGCCCAATTTTGGTCGTTATCGATCTCGACAGGAATCGGGGAAGCCTTTTCGGTCCGGGTGTCGAATTTATAGAGGATACCGCCTTGTTCATATACGATCTGATCTCCTCCCAGGGCTGGGAATTTGATGTCGTAGTCTTTGTTGAAGGTTAATTGGCGGGTAGTCTTATCCGATAAGTTATAAACATAGAGATTCATGATGTCGTCCCGGTCGGAAATGAAGTATATTTTATTCCCGTCTGCGGACCACATGGGAATGATATCCTGGCGGATTTCGTCTGTTATTTTCTGTGATTGGTGTGTGTCGAAATCATAAATCCGAATGTCGTCGGCCATACCTCCCTGATATCTTTTCCAGGTACGGAATTCTCTGAATACATAATTGTAAGCCAGTTTTTTCCCATCCGGGGAATAAGATGCGAAGCCTCCGTTTTTGAGGGGGATTTCGACAGCTTCTCCTCCCTCGGCGGGAACAGTCATTAATTGTCCGGTAAAGTCGTTGAAAGTGAATTGCCGGGTGCGGAACAGGATATGTTTGCTGTCCGGGGTCCAGCCGATGACGATGTTGTTAGGGCCCATCCGGTCGCCTAAATCATCCCGGTTCAGGGTTGCGGTATAGGTCAGACGCCGGGGAATACCACCTGCCGAAGGGATCACAAATACTTCTGTATTTCCGTCGTATTGCCCGGTGAATGCAATGTATTTTCCATCCGGTGAAATACGTGGAAACATTTCGTATCCGATATCCGAAGTTAATTTGCGGGCTGTTCCTCCTTGATCGCTTACCGTGTATAAATCGCCGGCATACGAAAAAACGATCTGTTTACCGTTGATATGGGGAAAGCGGATTAAACGTGCTTCTTCTGCTTTGCCGATCGATACGATCAGAAAACAAATGAATGTGAATATAAAAGTTCTCATGTGTGATGAATTATAGGTTTGAACACAAAGATAACAATGAATATTTAATATAAAGAAATAAAAACTGCAGAGTCATAATAAATAATTACAAAGAGAAAAAAAAGCTTGGTGAGAATATCCCTGTAATTTTATGCTCTGCAGAAAACGAAAGGTTCGTTTTTTGGTCGGTTTACGACTTGGGAGGGTCAACCGACAAATCCTATGATTATGATCGTTCGATAACTAAATTTTTGTTGTATCCGTAGAATGGTTTGTAACCTGACAAAGGTAAGGTGAAATCTATTTTTTTTTGAATATCGGTTTCGGACATTGTGGTGGACAAATAGAGAAATAATGTTTAGTTAAATAATTGATAAATATGTGTTTGATGTTTTTGAAATGGGTGGACACTCCATTTCAATTTGCTTTTGTCTACCCAATTTTAATCTTTTTATCGGTTAGAAAATCCAGTTTATAAATTTTTCAGAAACTCATCCAGATCGATTTCTTTTTGAAGTTTCGTCGAGATTTTATGCGCCAGTCGGTTTTTTCTCTTTCGCAGGGCTTCGGGGCTTGCGTGGAAAATGGTGGTCATGTCTGTCATCCTCCACTGGTGGTGAATCATACTGGCTAATAATAATTCGTCTGTATTACATTCGGGAAACATGCGTTGAAACCGGATACTGAAGTTACCGTCAAAATTCGTCAACCGGTAGATTAGTCGCCCGGAAGAATTTGCTTTTTGCTGGATTAAAGCTTCGTAAAGTCTTTTGTAACTTTCCGAAGATAAATGATGGAGGCTTTTTTCCCGATTTAGCAGGCGTTCCAGTTCATCATAGGCAATATGATTTTCGGTGATGAATTCTTTTGTCATCATAAAACTCCATTCCCGGTGTTTGATTGTTTCGGATAATTTTTCATACTGGACTTTCAATTTCCGGTGGCGGAAGTAAAGGAAAAGAGAGATAAGGGAAAAAGTAAATAGGCAAATGATGATGAGTAACAGGATTTGCGAGTAGTTTATCATCGGGGTATGGGAGATGCCGGATGAATTCCGGACTGAAAGGAGGGTGTCTTTCAATCGGAGGGTTTCGTCTTTCCAATAAAGGGCTTCGGCATAATTTCCATGTTGTATTCCGATATTGGCTTGGGTTTGACAATAGCTGATGAGACGGCAGATCGAATCCTGAGTTACCGGTGTAGATCGCTTGTCTAGCCATGAAGACGGGTTAGGGGTGTGGGTTGCACATGAAATTATCAGTGTCAGTATAAAAGTGAGAAAGATAGGTTTGCTCATGCGACTCCGTATTTTGTTTGCAAACATATACTATCTTTAACGGATTATCAATGTTTTTCCGGTTCACTTTTTTAAAGACAATAATTTTTAAGCAAAATACACAACTTTCTAGGTTAACTATTTTTCTTTTATGATTCTGCTTCCTGAATAATTATGTGAATTTTCGATTTGTGGATTCCCTTTTATAACCAAGCGGGAATGCCCGTATAAATCATAGGTCAACCGTTGGTTTACTTGTATCTCGGCTTTGGCTCCGATGGATAATTGGATGTCCGCATTTTGAGTTTCCAATTCCCGGGCTTCCAGACGGGCTGCTGTTTTCAAAATGGCTTGTAAGTTTTGGGCTTCTCCTTTGATCTCCAGGATTCCGGAGGTGCGTGCCTCTGCCTGAATATCTTCGGCTTTTAGTCTGATCCGGATCTGGCCTCCGGTTGTTGCTTCCAGACGGATTGTCCGGAGGTTCCAGATTTGAGGCCAGGCATCTATTCTGGAATGGTTGGAGGCTTTCAGACTCCCGAGGGTCGGCATACTGATCAATACATTCATCGAAGCGTATTTGACGATATTTACGCTGTCCGGAATATAAATTTTTAATACCTTGTTTTTGACCGTAGTTTTAATATAAGAAAACAGGTTATCGTCAGCCTCTACGGTGATCGGTTCCATTTCTCCCCGGACGATAGCGACATCGATTCCCCGGGAAATTTCGATACTGGTGAAATCTGCTGTTTCACGCTGTTGTGTCAGGACATATCCCGAACCTTTTACATTTTTCTGCCCCCAGACAGCAGAAATAGTCAGATAGAAAACTAAAAGTAATAATCCCGGTCGTTTATAAATTTTCATAGCGTTGAATTTTTCTCTGTTTAACGCTTTTATCCGGATCCGGGTTCGGTGAGAATAAAAAAACTGCCGTTGCCGGCAGTCTCTCAAGTTTGTGGTATAGATAGTAGTAATTGGTTATAAGTTTATCCGGCATTGATAAATTTCTTCACCAGTGCCTGAATATTTTCAGGATGGTTACTGATGTCTTGCCGTAAGGTTTTATCGTGATATGAATTTAGTTTGTCGATCATTCCATCGATTAAGCTGGCACTGAAAACGCCCTGAGCTTCATATATGGCTCTTTGGTTAGCGAGGCATTCGGCCGATTCTGCACAAGAAGTCGGTAGATGGCTCAATCGTTCTGCTATATGCTTATGGGCATCGTCGAAAATGTTGACATTGACATACCGTTCCTCTGCATATGGGAGGGCATCGGGCATTTCGAAACCATGCCGTGCGGCTACTGCAAGTCCGGCTAATAACAAATACACATCGGCCGATCCGTCCGGACAACGAAATTCTATGGTTTGTTTAGTACTCAGGTCTGCATGGCCTGCTTGCTCGAGAGGATTGGCATCGGTGATCATTTCATTGGCTCCCTGTGTCCAACCCAGAGGTACACGTACCAGCACCGAACGGTTACGGTCGCCCCAGCAGATATTGGTCGGAGCTTCCTGATGCGGTACCAGACGAAAATAAGATGTCGGATTTGTATTACCGAAAGCTGTCAAAGAAGGAGCTATTTCCAATATACCGGCAATAGCTTTTTTGGCCGCTTCCGTAAGTTGACCGTTTTCGATATACATGTTTTTTCCTTCTTTCATCAGACGGGTATGGATATGTAATCCGCTTCCGGCTTTTCCTGTCGTGATCTTGGGTGCGAAGGTCAGGTCTACCCCATATTGATAAGCAAGTGTCCGGAGTATCCATTTGGCGATAACCAACTGGTCGGCAGCTTCTTCTATATCGACCGGCAAAAATTCGATCTCATTCTGTTCGTATTGCAAGTTACCGATCGTGAAATTCCCGACTTCAGAATGGCCGTATTTGATTTGTCCTCCCGCTTGTGCGATGGCACGCATTGCTTCCTTTCGGAGATTGGCCCATTTGCAGAAAGGCATAGATTCATGGTATCCTCGCTGATCCGGTGTCTCGAATAAGTCTTCTTTCTCGCTGATGACATAATATTCCAGTTCCCCCATAGCCTGAAATTCCATACCGGTAACTTTCTTAAACTCTTCGTGTGCCTTGCGAAGGGTATACTCCGGAGCGCTCTCCAAAGGTTTACCGTCTTTCGTATAGTAACTGCAAAGAATGTCTAGTGCAGGAATATCACTGAAAGGGTTCAAAAAGGCAGTCCGGTAACGGGGTATCACGTATAAATCGCTTGAACCGGCCTGTATATAAGGAAATAAACTGGATCCATCCACCCGTTCACCATAGGTCAGAATGCTATCCAGGTGTTCCAGGCTGTTAATAATGAAGTTCAGTGTTTTCAATCGTCCGTCTGCTCCGGCATAACGAAAATTGATCATTTCAATATCGTTTTTCGTCACATATCGAATAATATCCGCTTTGGTGAACTCTTTTTGAGGCTTATTCAAGAATTTCACCAGTGGATTGGGATTAAGTATCGTATTTCCTTCCATAAATCCTTTGTTAACAGTTACGGAGCAAAACTATGAAAATTTTTCTAAATCGAGAACGTTTGCGTAACAAATTATAAGTTAAAATTCTTTTATTTTTAGGTATTGTTAGTTTTTGTCGCTCTTCTTCTCGGCAAATGACGGGAAAAAAAAAGAAGGTATAAATCTGATTTGTGGATAATTATGCATTTATTTTAAATAATAATTCGATTATATTCAAGTGTTTTTCCGGGATGGTGATGAAATAATTGCATAAATATTTGTTTATAATAAATATTTATGCATATCTTTGTCCTGTTGTTTGAATGAAGAGGTTCGTTCAGGCACAATTTAGAAATATCAATATAAATCATTAAAATTTTCAGGTGAGATGAAAATAGATGTTATGGTTGCTTCGGTCGGGCATTTGAAGTATGTAAAAGTAATAAACGATACCATTGATGAGGCTGCAAAAGCCCGGGGGACGGGTATTGCACGAAGAACCGACGAATACATCGCCGATAAAATCAATCAGGGAAAAGCGATTATTGCTCTAAACCGGGAAGAGTTTGTAGGATTTTGTTATATCGAATCCTGGGGACATGAAAAGTTTGTGGCTAATTCAGGATTGATTGTAAAGCCGTCTTACCGGGGAATGGGAGTCGCTAAGCGGATCAAAAAAGCTGCTTTCGATTTGTCCAGAAAAAAGTTCCCCCATGCAAAATTATTCGGTTTGACGACCGGTGAACAAGTGATGCGTATCAATACCGAATTGGGATATGTACCGGTGACCTTTGCTAAACTGACGGACGACGAACAGTTTTGGGCGGGATGTAAATCCTGTGTCAATTATGATATCCTGCTCCGGACGAATATGACGAAATGCTTGTGTACCGGTATGGTGTACGATCCCGAAGTTGCTGCAAAAAGAGAAGCGGATAAAAAGCTGGAAGAGAAAAAACAAAGCAACAGGATTGTAAAATTGTTGAAAAAAGTGATTTAATAGTCAGGATAAAACCATGAAAGAAAAAGTAGTACTGGCCTATAGCGGAGGATTGGATACCTCTTATTGTGTAAAATACCTGAGTGAAGAATTGGGCCTGGAAGTATATACCGCTTTGGCAAATACCGGAGGATTTACCGAAGCCGAGCTGAAAACTGTCGAAAAAAAAGCTTATGCATTGGGGGCGAAGGAACATGTTAACCTGGATGTGACAGAGGATTATTATGAGAAGTGTATCCGTTATATGGTGTTCGGTAATGTTTTGCGGAATAAAACCTACCCTGTATCGGTGAGCTCCGAACGGACTTTCCAGGCATTGGCTATCGTGAACTATGCAAAAAAAGTGGGAGCACAATATATCGCTCACGGGAGTACAGGAGCAGGAAACGATCAAGTGCGTTTCGATTTGTGTTTTGCTGTTTTTGCCCCGGAGATGAAAGTAATTACTCCTACACGCGATCTGAGACTTTCCCGGGAAACGGAGATCGGGTACCTGAAAGCCCATGGTGTCCATTCCGATTGGAAGAAAATGGAATATTCGGTAAACAAAGGTATATGGGGAACTTCTGTCGGGGGAAAAGAAACTTTACATTCCAATACGAATTTACCGGATAAGGCTTATCCTTCTTCTCTCGTGAAAGAAGGTTGTGAATCACTTGAGCTGGAATTCGGGCAGGGAGAGATCGTAGGAGTAAACGGGGAGAAAATTTCCCGGATCGCTGCCATTCGTAAAATAGAAGAGATCGGTGCCGCCTGGGCGATCGGTAGGGATACCCATGTGGGAGATACCCTGGTCGGGATTAAAGGACGGGTAGGGTTTGAGGCTGCTGCTCCGATGCTGATCATTAAAGCACACGAATTGCTCGAAAAACATACACTGACGAAATGGCAACAATATTGGAAAGAACAACTGGGTAATTGGTACGGGATGTTCCTCCACGAAGCGATGTACTCAGAGCCTGTGATGAGGGATATTGAAAGATTTTTAGAAAATAGTCAGCAAAAAGTAAGCGGCAAAGTATTCATTCGCCTTCGGCCTTATCATTTCGATCTGATCGGTATCGAGTCGGAATATGATCTCATGAATTCGGGATTTGCCGAGTATGGTGAAATGAATAAGGCCTGGACAGCAGACGATGTGAAAGGCTTTACTAAAATATTGTCGATGCCTTTGCGGATATACAATGTAGTAAATGGATTATAACCCTGAAAATAAATTGCAATGAGAGTAGGAATTGCCGGAGCTGCCGGTTATACAGCGGGGGAATTGATCCGGATACTGATCGGTCACCCCGGAGCAGAACTCAGATATATTCAGAGTGAATCCCACCAGGGATTGCCGGTATATAAAGTACATCAAGATTTGTTGTATTCCCGGCTTGTTTTCTCGGATATCGATTTTTCAGATATTGACGTACTCTTTCTCTGTATGGGACATGGGGTGTCGGGAAAATTTCTGAATGTTCATCCGATCCCTGCAAATGTGAAGATTATCGACCTTGGGAATGATTTTCGTTTGGAAAAGGAGTCCAACGGTTTTATTTATGGCCTGCCTGAGTTGTCCCGTGAAGAGATTAGAAAGGGGCGATATGTAGCTAACCCGGGATGTTTCGCTACAGCCATCGAGCTGGGACTTATTCCGTTGGCTTCGATCGGGCGCTTACCGGAAGAGATTACTGTTGTGGGGATTACCGGATCGACCGGTGCCGGCCAAAAGCCGACAGCAGATACTCATTTCAGTAATCGTTGTAATAATCTCTCCAATTATAAGGTTTTCACCCACCAGCATTTGGATGAAATCCGGGAGACTTTGGTGAGAGCAGGAGCAAAAGGCTTCCCCGATTTGGCTTTTGTACCGGTGAGGGGGTGCCATACCCGGGGGATACTGGTCAATACGGTGATTCGTACGGATATTACGATCGAAGGCATTACAGCCCTTTATAAAGCTTATTATAATACACATCCTTTTGTATATGTCTCTGACGAACCGTTGTATCTGAAACAAGTAGTGAATACGAACTACTGCTATATTCATATCTCTAAGCAAGGCGAACAAATGCTGATCACTTCAGTGATCGACAACCTGCTGAAGGGGGCTTCCGGCCAGGCAGTTCAAAATATGAACTTGCTTTTTGGCCTGGAAGAAACAACCGGTCTCCGTCTGAAGGCCAACTATTTTTGACTGAAAGCCTGGAAGCGATGTTTCTTTCAGCTTTTTACCTTTACCTTTTTTATTATGGGATTATTCGAAGTTTATAGTTTATTGGATTTGGAACCGGTAAAAGCCAAAGGAGCTTACCTCTGGGATAAAAATGGGGATAAATATCTTGATTTTTATGGAGGACATGCCGTGATTTCCATCGGTCACAGCCATCCGGTATATGTGGAGAAAATGACTCGCCAGCTGAATCGGATCGGTTTTTATTCGAATGCGGTGAGGAATCCTTTACAGGATGAATTGGCTTTGCTATTGGGAAAAGTTTCCGGTTATCCGGAATACAACTTATTCCTTTGCAATAGTGGAGCCGAAGCGAACGAAAATGCGTTGAAGCTGGCCTCTTTCATTACAGACCGGTCCAAAATACTGGCTATGAGAGCTGCGTTTCACGGTAGGACGAGTGTGGCGGTGGCGGTGACGGATAATCCGGCCATTCAAGCACCCTTGAACCGATGTCATGAGGTGACTTTTATTGGATTGAACGATCGGAAGGCATTGGAAAGCGAGCTGGAGACCGGTGCTTATGCTGCTGTGATTGTCGAAGGTATACAGGGAGTCGGTGGTATACAAATGCCCGATACCGGTTTCTTGCAGTCGATGCGCGAACTTTGCACCTCTACAGGTACTCTGATGATTGTAGACGAAGTACAATCCGGATATGGGCGTACAGGTAAATTCTTCGCTCATCAGCATGCCGGTGTTTTACCGGATATCATCACGATGGCTAAAGGGATGGGCAACGGCTTTCCGATAGGTGGTTTGTTGATTTCGCCTAAGATTAAAGCCCGTAAAGGAATGCTCGGGACTACTTTCGGCGGAAATCATCTGGCTTGTGCCGCTGCTCTGGCAGTATTGGAGGTTATACAACAAGAATATTTGGTCAATAATGCTGCCGGCTTGGGGAAATATCTGATTCAGGAATTGAAGAATATGCCGGGGGTGAAGGAAGTACGGGGAAAAGGCTTGATGATAGGAGTAGACGTGAAAATTTCACAGGAAGAGGTCCGGAAGAGATTGATCTCCGAACACCGGATAATGACAGGATATAGTGGAAATTATACCCTTCGTTTACTTCCGCCTTTGATCATTACCCGGAAAGAAGTGGATGAATTTTTGAAGGCTTTCCGGCAAACGATGGACAATGGGATGGCTCGGTTACAGGAGAAGGTCGGCGAGACCTGTAGTCGCTGATCGGTACCTGGCAGCCTGGTGTCTTCGGGGTACGGATCACTTTATAAACTTAATAAATTCTTTATGATCAGAATAATAAAAATCGGTGGTAAACTGATCGAGAACGATGCTGTATTGAACGGTTTGTGTGATGAATTATCCGCCTGCTACCGGGATAGTGTATTGGTACATGGAGGGGGAAGTATGGCCGGACAATTGTCTGCGCGTTTGGGGATCAGGACCCGTATGATCGATGGCCGGCGGATTACCGGCCGGGAAACCCTGGAGGTTGCCGTGATGGCCTATGCCGGATGGGCGAATAAAAAACTGGTCGCAGCTTTACAGGTACGGAATGTGAATGCCTGCGGCCTGTCAGGATGTGACCAAAAAGTGATTCTGGCACATAAGCGGGAGGTGAAAGAAATCGATTGGGGATTTGTCGGAGATATCGATCGCGTGGATACCGGGGTTTTGGCCGGTCTGTTGCATCGGCAGGTGATGCCGGTCATTTCTCCGATTACATACGATGGAGCGGGACAACTCTTAAATACCAATGCCGATAGTGTTGCCGGAGCTGTGGCGGTTGCTCTGAGTCGGATCGATGATACCGAATTGATATTTTGTTTCGATAAACCCGGCGTATTGCTGGATGTAAACGATGCGGATTCGGTGATCCCGGTGCTCGATAAAGAAAAGTATGCCGGATATTTGGAACAAGGAGCGATTCATGCAGGGATGATCCCTAAACTCGATAATGCTTTTAAAACTATAAAGGCCGGAGTAAAATCGGTGCGTTTGACGGATCCCTGCCATTTGGACGGGGGAACGGTTTTAAGATAAAAGACGAAATATGGAGACCATAGAACTTTTAAAGAAAATGATTTCTATTCCTTCGTTCAGCGGGAATGAAGAACGGGTAGCCGATTTGATGGTAGCTACGTGGGTAGAACATGGATATTCCGCAGAACGAAGTGGAAATAACGTATGGGTAAAATCCCGGAATTTCGATCCGGTAAAACCGACGATTCTGCTGGATGCTCATTTGGATACCGTTCGGCCGAATGGAAACTGGGAGAAAGATCCGTTTACTGCCGTAGTGGAAGATGGAAAATTATACGGCTTGGGGAGTAACGATACCGGTGGTAGTGTAGTTGCCATGATGGCCGCTTTTCTACAATTGGCAGAAAAGAAACAGGCCTATAATCTGGTTTGTCTCGAGTCGGCAGAGGAGGAGAATACCGGAAAAAATGGCATACAGCGTATTGTCGGCAACTTAGGTAAAATCGATTTGGCCCTGATCGGTGAGCCCACAGGCATGCAGGCAGCTATTGCTGAAAAAGGTTTGATGGTCGTCGATTGTGTCGCGAAAGGAAAATCCGGACATGCGGCAAGAAATGAAGGACTGAATGCTATTTACGAAGCGATATCCGATATCGAATGGTTCAGGTCCTACCGCTTCGGGAAGGAATCTCCTTTATTAGGTAAAGTAAAAATGACTGTGACCGGAATCGAAGCCGGAACCTTACACAATGTTGTACCGGCTGAATGCCGGTTTATGGTAGACATCCGGGTAAATGAATATTATACGAATTCCGATATTTACGAGACGATTCGCAGAAATGTGAAAAGTGAAGTCCGGCCCCGTTCTTTTTCTCTCAACTCTTCGGCTATTCCTATCGATCACCCGATCGTATTGCGGTGTAAGGATTTAGGCTTGAAAACCTACGGATCGCCTACAACTTCCAATCAGGCCGTTATCCCTTATCCGTCGCTGAAGATCGGACCGGGGGACAGTGCCCGTAGCCATACGGCCGATGAATATATCGGATTGGATGAAATAGAGGAAGGAATCATGCTCTTTGTTAAATTGTTGGATGGCTTTTGTTTTTAAGCCTATGTATAATCGGTCGGTTACCCTACTGGTATCCTCCGGAAAATGATCTGGGAGGGAGGCTGACAGGGGATCGTTAAAATTAAAATGATACTCATATGAAACTTTGGGATAAAGGATACGACATCGATCGTTTCACCGAAGAATTTACGATCGGTAAAGATAGAGAGTTGGATGTAATGTTGGCGAAAGCCGATGTATTAGGTAATATGGCTCATTTAAAAATGCTGCATCATATCGGGCTGATTTCCGATGGTGAATTGAAAGATTTGGCGCAAGGGTTGAAAGATATCTTCGCTGAAATAGAACAGGGAAAATTTCATATAGAGGCGGGGATAGAGGACATCCATTCGCAAATAGAATGCCTCCTCACCCGAAAGTGTGGGGAAGCCGGTAAAAAGATTCATACAGGGCGTTCCCGTAATGATCAGGTACTGACCGATCTGAAACTGTTTACCCGTACTGCCTTGATCGATGTGCTGCAACAGGTGACCTCCTTGTTTCATTTGCTTATGGAAAAGGCAGAAGCCAACAAAGATATTCTGATGCCGGGGTATACCCATCTGCAAATCGCTATGCCTTCTTCATTCGGCATGTGGTTTAGCGCTTATGCGGAGTCTTTGGCAGACGACCTGTTGATGTTGAAAGCTGCTTACGATATGGTCAATACCAATCCCTTGGGATCGGGAGCCGGTTATGGTTCTTCTGTACCTTTAAACCGGACGATGACGACCCGGTTATTGGGATTCGGCGATCTGGCTTATAATTCAGTTTACGCCCAGATGCAAAGAGGGAAAATGGAGAAAAATGTACTCTTTGCTTTGGCTACTGTTGCGACGACACTGGGGAAACTGGCTGCAGACGTGTGTTTGTTTGCTTGTGGAAATTTTGGTTTTCTCAGACTTCCCGATCGGTTTACCACCGGTTCCAGTATTATGCCTCATAAGAAAAACCCGGATATCTTCGAGTTGATCCGGGCGAAGACCAACCGGATTCAGTCTCTGCCTACACAGATGGCTATGCTTTGTGCGAACCTGACTTCCGGGTATTTCAGGGATATGCAGTTGAGTAAGGAGATATATTTGCCGGCATTTAAAGAACTGACCGATTGTCTGTTTATGACAGAGATGGTGTTGAAAGAAATCGAATTGAATCCGCTGATTCTTCAGGATAAAAAATACAGTTATCTCTTTACGGTTGAAGAAGTAAATGACAGAGTCGCTGCGGGGATTCCTTTTCGCGAAGCTTACCGGATGGTCGCTGAAAAAGTGCAGCTCGGAGAATATAGGGGGGATACTTCCCGGCCTTTACATCATACCCATGAAGGAAGTATCGGCAATCTGTGTTTGCAGCAGATTCGGGAGAAATTTGAACGCCATAGTTCGGAATGGAAGCCGGAGCAGGTGTGGCGGGCAGAAGCAGAATTAATGGAATAGTTCCACACTTTTCCACACTGTTGGGGAATCGATTCCCCATTTTTTGAAATATATCGTTTGGGATAATGATTTGATTTTTAGGCTTTTGTATCCGCTCTGACCATTGCTGTTTTTTGTGGCATATATTTTTCTTGTCTTCTATATAAAACAGAAAAAACTTTAAAAGACAAGGAGCATGAAAAATATAAAGAGAACATTATGGATCGCTATTGTGGTTGGGGCGTTTACATTATCTGCATTTGCCGTAGATCTGGTCCCTACTTCAGAATCCTTACTCCAGAAAGTGGAAAAAAAGAACGAAGTACGGACAGAATTGCCCCAGGCTGTCAAGTCGGCTGTGATTTCAAAATATGTCGCTTACGCTATTGAACAGTTTTCTTTTGAAGAGAATTCGGTCTATAAACTGATTCTGAAAGGCGATCGCAATAAATTGATCGTTTATTACACGGCGGATGGGGAATATCTGAGTCAGGAAACCGTTAAAACCGTACAAATGGTTGCCTTGATATAGTTTCTGATACCTAAAATGTAGGTTTATTCTATTCCGATTCCGGGTTTTGTGCCGTCAGATTGGTTCGCTTGGAACGGTCAGGTTAGGCTTTCCTTCACTGACCGGCGGAACTCGCTTCGCTCAGACACCACCGGTCGGGCGTTCGGAAAACCTAACCTGACCCTCGTTCCTGCTCCAATGGTCTTCCGCCACAAAACCCTGCATCTCACGTTAACACGACCTGGCAAAGGAAGAATTAGAAAAATTTTATAGAATAA